>Ga0209471_1002129_pt1 | contig 11543 bp, 7 predicted proteins | sample GraSoiAngelo_128_FD_185885 | JGI IMG/M metagenome (GOLD analysis project Ga0209471, IMG submission 185885) | Grasslands soil microbial communities from the Angelo Coastal Reserve, California, USA - 14_0927_12_20cm (SPAdes) (version 2) | ecosystem: Environmental > Terrestrial > Soil > Grasslands ... | reverse complement strand
CGCGGCATGGTCCACGTCATAAAGCCCGACCCAGCGGTAGCTGCCGGAGCTCCTAAGAAGCTCAGCGATGTCTTGAAAAGTGGCAACCCGATCCTTCGCCGTGGAAACGAGGCTGTGGAGGTCCATCATCAGCTTGTCGCGCTTCATTAGCATATCGCTCATTATAAGGACATAGATCAAATTCAACAGAATCCCTAAACGGAGCACGCACCCTGCGAATTCATTTCACTTCAGCAGAAATAAAAGTGGGACAGGCAAAAATGCCTGTCCCACAATTCTCGGATGAGCGCCTAGGCGGCGATGGTTTGCTGTGTAAGTAGGTGCGCAGGAACTTTGCGCAGGTCCCACACAATGCCGAGCCAGGACATGACCTTCAGCGTGTAATAGGTGACGTCAATCTCCCACCAGAAGAAGCCCTGCCGAGCCGAAGCCATAAAGTGATGATGGTTGTTGTGCCAGCCTTCTCCGAGGGTGAGCAGCGCCAGCAGCCAATTATTACGGCTGGTGTCCGTGGTTTCGTAGCGGCGCGACCCGAAGAGGTGCGAGAGCGAGTTGATGGTAAAAGTGTCATGCCACAAAAGCACCGTGCTCAGACAGAATCCCCAAACAAAGAGATGCCAACCGCCAATCAGCCACAGCGTCACGCCAAGCGTGACAGGCGGCACCATGTGGTATTTGTTCAGCCAGCGAAGCTCAGGGAACTTCGCGAAATCGCCGATGTATTCCAGCCGCGTGTCATTGTATTTATCGGAGATGATCCAGCCGACGTGCGACCAGAAGAACCCGAAAAGCGTCGGCGAATGCAAATCCAGTTCCTGGTCCGAATGCCGGTGATGGTGGCGGTGATGGGCCGCCCACCAGAGCACGCCCTTCTGCGACGAGGTCATGGCAATGAACGCCATCACGAACTGAAACACGCGGCTCGTCTTGAACGAGCGGTGCGAAAAGTAGCGATGATAGCCAGCAGTGACGAAAAACATGCGCACGACCAGCAGGACCAGGCAGGTCACCAGGTAATACCAGTGAAAGGGAATAAAGAAAATCAGCAGCGCGGCGACATGAATGAGCGCAAAAGGCAAAGAGAGAAGTAGGGAAATCCGCGAGCCATTCGGGAGCGGTATCGACAAGAAGCGAGAAGCAGAAGCCATCCGGCAAAATCCTCCGCGTCCAGACGTGGACGCCTTTCAGAGCATCTATCGCAACGCAAGAGATCCAGCCGGAACTTCGCGCCACGAACCTACAATTTCAGTGTACGGTTGCGTTGAAGTGCGGTCAAGCGCAGTAAAGTACAGGTTCCCATTGTACAGATGCCCGGGAGTACAGGTTGGTTGTGAAAAGCCCTAAATTAAGTTTCTCTGACAGGGTTCGCAGCGTTGTGACGATGCTCACAAGAATTCTTTCCGGGGAGTATGCTATCGTCCCTGTGCACCGATAAAATCAGGAGTAGCAGCCCCGGAACGGTATCTGGGCGAAGGAAAAAATGGCTGAACGTCCCGTACTTGTTGGACTGATCCCGCAAGTCGTGGTGATTGATGAAGGCGACCAGGTATCTTGGATTTCCGATGCTGGCAATTTGCGCGTCGAATTCGATGTGAACCGCTGCCCGTTTTCCTCGAACGTTTTTCAGGCGCCGGCCGGCATGCGGCTGCTCAGCGGCCCGCCTCGCCCCGGAAACAAAGCGGCCACGTATAAATATCGCCTGTGGCTGAACGACCAACTTGTGGGCCAGGGCGAAGTAATTCTGCGTGAAAAATAATCGTCATAAAGTTTGGGCGCACGGACGGAGACGCTCTATCTCCCGGGCCATTGGCGCACTTGATAAATTCTTCTCATTCTTTCTTTGCCCAGCTTTGATGGCGTCCGCTTCCGTCATGTATTTGCCTTTTTTTGTTCTTCCATACCAGCGCGTGCCGCGCTTGTGATAGACGCCAGAGTCCGTGTTGACCCAGACCATGCCTGCGCTGCTCGCTGGAGGCGTTTTCTGTGCTGTTGTTGCCTTTGAGGTTCCTGTGGTCGCAGGTGCTGCAGCACCCGCTTTCGTGTCCTTATCTTTTTCTTTCTTTGCTGTGTTGGAGTCAGTCTGGCTCTGATCGCCAGCCTGCTGCGCCCCTTGCGCCAGGACCGTGACGCTACCGGCAAACAGCAACAACGCGCCGAACAAGGCGATCCGTTGTTTTCATTTGGAAGTATCCTCCGCCCGAAACGGCTGGTCCATTCTTCCCCAGGCTTGATTCGAGGGCAAGTATAAGCGATTGAGGCACTTCGAACGGGAACTTTAGTCTCGTTCTTGGGGAAATGAGGAAGTGGTCAAATTAGCGCTGGCTATGAAGACAGCGTGGGGTTACTTTGGCGCTAGACATGCGTCTTTATTATGGATGAGATGAGCGGCTGTGAAATGGGGACGGTCATGACAATACAGAGAAAACCATTCCTGCGAGTAAGTTTGATGTTCTTGTTTGCGGCAGTGGCCGGCCGAGCACAGACCCCCGCGCCGGCCGCACCCAGTCAGGAGCTGGGAGCGCCGCGCCCGGCCGGCCAATGGCGAATAACAAATGACGGGCCGGGCCAGCCGCTTCTGGGAAAGATTACGGCAATCAACAAAGGATCATTGGAATTAGCCAGGCCAGACGGGACAACGGCTAAGGTAAAGCTCACGGATAAGACGGAATACCGCAAGGACCGGCAAAGCGCGAAACTGGCCGATTTTAAGGTCGGCGACCTCGTGTTTGTGCGCGGAGAGGAGAATGGGGATCACAGCGTGACGGCGCAGTTGATCGGCGGGCGCTCCGGCGGTGGTGCGGGAGGCAGCCGAGGATTCGGCGGCACGGGGTTTGAACTTGGAAAAGATTTTGTTGTGGGCGAAGTTAAGTCGGTGGACGCGCCAAACCTCACGGTGTTGCGGCCGGACAACGTCACGCAAACGCTGGAGTTGAACGAGGATACTTCGCTGCGCAAAGGGCGTGAAAGCATTACCATGGCAGACATCCAGCCAGGCGATCACGTGATGGTGCGCGGCGCGGTGGAGAATAATGTGTTTGTGCCGAAGAACCTGATGCTCTTTTCTTCCGAGCAATGGAAGCAGATGGAAGAAATGCGCAAGATGTCTGGAGTTGGGCCTGCCGGGAACGGGCCGGACGCAGGCAAGCCCGCGACCGCGCCGAAAAGCAATCCGCCTCAGCAATAGTTCACTCAGGGAGACTGGGATTTGAAGTCGATAGCTCGCGGCATCTTCATACTGCATTTCGTCGTGATTGTTCTTGGGTCGAGCGTCCAAGCCCAAGAGCCGACACCGCCTGCGCCCGCACCAGCGTCCCTGACAACTCCTGCCGTCGCTCCAACGTACGAAATTAGTGGTTCGGCGCGAAGCGGAAAGACTCCGCTGCCAGGAGTTAGCGTTACGGCCGTGAACACTCTAACGGGGAAGAAATATTCGGTGGCGACGAATTCCGAAGGGAAATTTGCGTTGTCCGGCATGACGCGGGGGAGATACGTGGTGCGCGTCGAGTTCATGGGATTCGCCACGTTTACGCAGGAAGTAGTGTTCAATCCGGAGAATCCATCCGCGAAAGTGGATGCGGAGCTGATTTTGGCTTCCCGGCAGCAGGAGCAATCGAACGGCAACCTCGCGGCCATTGCCGCCGCAGGCCGGGGATTTCAAAGCTTGGCGATGGACAACGCGCTCTCTGCGCTTGCCGGCGGAAGCTCCGGCTTCGGCGGAGGGGGCGGCAACGGCGGAGGCCAAAGTGGCAGTGATCTTTCAAGCCTTCCCCTGAACGGAGCGGGCGCAGAGGGTCCAACGGAGTCGGTAAGCATCAGCGGCGCGCAGGGACGGACGCAGGATTTCGGCGGAGGAAACGAAGAGGATCTGCAACAGCGGATCCAGGAGTTTCGCGATCGCATGCAACGCGAAGGCGGCGGTGGCTTCCCAGGAGACGGTGGTGGCGGCGGTTTTGGAGGGCCCGGCGGCGGAATGGTCATGATTGGCAGAATGCCGAAGGGCTTCAACATCAATCAGCCGCATGGCGTGCTGTATTTCTCTGACGATAACGCGGGATTGGATGCGCGGCCATATTCGCTGGCCGGCATTCAGTCGCCTAAGGCGGATTACAACCAGGCGCGTTTCGGCGTTAACGTGGGCGGACCGCTGAATATCCAAAAGAATTTCAACGGGGGGAACAAATGGTTCTTTTTCGGCGGATGGAATGGTTCGCGCGGGAGCAACCCGTATAATGCGTTCTCGACTGTGCCTACAAATGACACATTCAACGGAAATGACGAGCGCAATGGAAATTTTTCCAAGGCGACATACAACGACGGCAAGCCGGTCCAGATTTTCGATCCAAGGACGGGGCAGCAATATCAATTCAACGGAGTGCTGAATGAGATCGATCCGGCCCTGATTAGTCCGGCCGCAAAGGCGCTCTTGCAATTCATGCCCACGCCGAATATTGCGACGACGGCTTCTGGCCAGAACTTCCATTACGTGACGTCAGCCGCGAGCAATTCGGATACGGTGATGCTGCGGCTCATTCACAACTTTGGCCAGGCTGGCGGACAAGGCTCTGGCCCCTTCGTCATAGGTGGCCCAGGCGGGGGTGGAGGTGGCGGAGGGCGGCGGCGCGCGCAGAACAACATCAATTTTGGGCTGAACTGGTCGCGCAGCTCGAGCAACATCGTGAATCCGTTCCCCTCGCTCGCGGGAGGAACCGGAACGCAAGGGCTCAACGCCAGCGCAGGATGGACTTACGGTAAGGGCCGCATCACAAACACTTTCCGCGTGAACTACAACCACAATCATGTTTCCACGACCAACCTCTATTCGAATGCCCTGGACGTTTCCGGCCCTGGTGGCGCGGGGATAACCGGGATTTCGAACGATCCATTTGACTGGGGACTGCCGGGAGTCAGTTTCACGTCGTTTGGGGGACTAAACGATCCGGTCGCGAGGCGCGAACTGGATCAGACTTACTCCATCTCGGAAACCGTAGCTTGGAACCGCGGAAAACATAATTGGCGTTTCGGTGGAGATTACCGGCGCATCCTGCAAAGTTTTCACTCCGCAAGAAACGCCGAGGGCAGTTTTGTTTTTACGGGCTTCGCGACGTCGCAGTACGCGACCGGGAGCACGCAACCTGCAACCGACACCGGGTACGACTTTGCCGATTTCCTGCTAGGCTTTCCGCAGCAAACCTCGCTGCAGTCCGGCGCGAGTTCTTACAACTTCCGCGCCAACGCGTTTGACTTTTACACGCAGGACGATTGGAGGTTCCGTTCGAATCTGTCGTTCAATGCGGGGCTGCGCTACGAGTACAACGGGCCTTATACGGAGGCACAGAATCACATCGCAAATCTGGACGTGGCGCCGGGGTTTACGGCGGCTGCGCCCGTGCTGTCGGGCCAAGCCGGATTTCCGGCTTCGCTGGTGAGGCCAGACCGCAACAATTTCGCCCCGCGTGTAGGAATTGCGTGGAAACCGCAGAAGCAAACCGTGGTGAGGGCGGGATACGGAATCAATTACAACCTGGCGCAGTACGGCATTATGATTCAAAACTTCGCGTTTCAACCACCATTCGCGAACACAGCGACGAATACCACGGACGTCACCGGCTTCCTGACCGCAAACCGCTTAACCATCGCAGCTGGGTTCCCCAATTCCGGAAACACGGTAACCAACAATTTCGCCGTCAACCCGGACTATCGCCTGGGCTATGTGCAGATTTGGAATCTCGACTTGCAGCGGGAATTGCCGGGTAGCGTGATGATGTACGCGGACTATAACGGTGCGAAGGGAACACGCCTGGATATTGAGAGAGCCCTAGTGGTCCCAGGCGGCCAGCCATTCATTTACGAATCGTCGGAAGGAAATTCGATTTTGCATGCGGCCTCGGTACGCGTACGCAGGCGGATGACTAAAGGGCTGGGATTGAGCGCACAGTACGTGTTTTCGAAGTCCATAGACGATGCTTCGTCGATCGGAGGCGGGGGAAGTGTTGTGGCGCAAGATCCTTTCAACGTTTCCGCTGACCGCGGGCTCTCCAGCTTTGACCAGCAGCACAAATTCACAGGAAACTGGACTTACGACCTGCCTCTCGGAGAAAACCGCCGTTTTGCAACTAAGGGTGCTTGGAACCATATTCTGGGAGGATGGCAGTGGAGCAGCGACTTTACGATTGGATCCGGGCTGTATTTCACGCCGCGCGTGCTGGGCGGGGGAGTCGATATCGGGCGGGGCGTAAGCGGATCGCTTCGCGCAAACGCCGTTGCGGGGCAATCGATTTCGATCAGTGACCCGACGACTCTCAAGTGGTTTAATACGGCAGCATTTTGCGCGCCAAGCACCATGTGCGTCAATCTTGATGGCTCCCCTTTTGGCGACGCCGGACGAAATATTATCGAGGGCCCAGGGCAAGTTGCCATGAACATGTCGCTCAACAAGACAATTCAGGTTAAAGAATCCCGCGCGCTGGACCTGCGCATTTCGGCAAACAATGTTTTTAATACCGTGCATTTCACTTCCATCAACACGGTCGTGAATTCGTTTACTTACGGAGAGGTTACGGGGACGGGCAGCATGCGTCGCGTGACGATGACGGCGCGGTTCCGCTTCTGAAAGAAAATGTATATGCAGTTTCCCAGAAAAGCATTTTCGATCTTCAGCGCAGCAGGGCTGCTGCTGCAAACGGCGGCGCCGGTGGCCGCCCAGCAGACCGGGCAATCTGAATCACGCATCCAGGTGACGAGCGAACTTGTCCTGGTCAATGTGGTCGCACACGATAAGAAGGGAAACCTCGTCCGCGATCTGAAGAAGACAGATTTCACTCTCCTTGAGGACGGGAAGAAGCAGGAGATTTCTACTTTTGATTTCGAGAATGTAGACGAGATGGCAACCGCAGGCGCAGCGGAGGCCACCGTATCGGGAATGGTAGGCGGAACCGTGCTGCGCGCCGGGAAGCAAGCCTCGCCATCGCTGGACGCACGCGACCGGCGAATGATTTTGCTCTTTTTTGATTTTTCAGCGATGGAGCCGGAACAGATTGACCGGTCGGTCGAAGCAGCCAAGAAATTCGTCAGCACCAAGATGCTGCCAGCCGATCTAATGGCCCTGGTATCGCTCGCAACGAACATGCATGTGGACCTGGACTTCACGGACGACAAGGCCAAATTGCTGGCGGCCCTTACCGCGTACAACTCCGGCCAAGGCCAAGGATTTGAAAACGGCAACACGGGAAGCGCGGAAGGCGCAGCAGAAACGAGCGGAGGCTTTTCAGTTGACGATACGGATTTCAACACGTTCAGCGGGGACCGCAAACTGCTGGCACTACAGTCGCTGATGCAGGCGCTGGGCAAGCTCCCGCAGAAAAAGAGCCTCATCTACTTCAGCAACGGAATAACCCAGACGGGTGCCGACAACCAGTCCGCCCTGCGGGCCGCAACCGCAGCGGCTGTGAAGGCCAACGTATCCGTCTATTCGATGGACATCCGAGGCCTGCAGGCGTTTCCCCCGGGAGGAGAAGCGCAGTCGGCCAGCTTGCATGGGCAATCCGCCTATTCGGGCGCGGCCGTATTGAACGATCTCAATGGGAACGCCGCGTCACAGGAAACGCTTGCGACGCTCTCGTCGGATACCGGCGGGAAAGCGTTTTTCGATTCGAATGATTTCGGTTCGGTATTCTCCCAGGTGCAGAAAGACAGTTCGGCCTATTACGTTCTGGGCTTTACTAGCAACAATCCTCTAAAAGACGGACGATTCCGGCGCCTAAGAGTGCAGGTCAACCGGCCGGACCTAAAGCTTGATTTTCGCTCGGGCTATTACGCCGGACGGGATTTCGAGCACCTGAATCGCGTGGATCGCGAGCAGCAGCTCAATGACGAGCTAGCCGCGCAGTTGCCTCGCGTGGACGTGCCCCTCTACGCGGGAACGGCGTTCTTCCGCCAGGACGACTCCCACTATTACCTGGCGGTTTCTTTGGTGGTGCCTGGTTCCCAGATTCCATTCGTCACGGAAAAAGAGAAGGACAACGCGACAATCGATATCGTTGGTGAGGTGCGGGAAGGGGGGAGGTTCCCCGTTGGGCAATTGCGCGACACCGTCAAATTAGCTGTGAATAGCGCCCAAGAAGTCCGCCGCAAGAACGTGCAGTACAACACGGGCTTTGTACTCGCTCCAGGCAGCTACCACCTCAAGTTTGTCATCCGCGAGAATCAAACCGGCAGGATGGGCTCTTTCGAGACGGACGTGCAGATCCCCGACCTCCGCAAGACGCCGCTAAAGATGAGCTCGGTCGTGCTCAGTAGCCTTCGCGCTCCCTTCACCGGCAAGAAAAGCGGAGCGAATCCGCTCGTGCGGGACCAGATGGAGCTGGTGCCAAACATTACGCACGTTTTCGCGCCCGACCAGCACCTCTATTTGCAGTACGAAGTGTACGACGCGGCGAAGGGGAAGAATCCCGCGCCCGCGGCCACGAATGGCCAAAATTGGACTGCCAAGGATACCCCGCCAGCCAAGCCGCCGAAGGACAGCATTCGGGTTTTCACGAGTATTGAGTTCCTGCAAGGCGCTACAAAGGTTTACGAATCAAAACCGGTGGTCGCAAACGAAGTGACAGCTCCGGAGCGTAGGGCCGTCATTTTCCAGATGGACTTGCCCCCACAGGCCTTGAAACCGGGGCTGTACCTTTGCCAGGTGAACGTGATTGACGACGTGGCGGGAAGCTTTTCTTTTCCGAGATTTCCCTTGCTGATCCGCGAACCCGCACCTGCACCGGCGAGCAAAGCGGCGGATTGAAGCCGCGCTGGCAAAACGTCCAGAAACGTAGAAACGGCTCAAAACAAGTGAGTTAGGATCAGTCGCCGACGGCTGCTGCGCTTCGGGACATTTCGACGGACTCGGCCAAGCCCCGTCGCATCGGCCCCAGAACGAAGGCGGGCACCTCACGCTCCGGAGCCAACGAAATGCTAGTAGCCTTGCGCGGGAATTCGTTGCGGCGGTCCAGAAACAACCCCGCCTCTTTCAAAAACTCAGCCGAAAAACCCATATCCTCGGCGCGATCCACACCCCAGAACCATAGCTTCTCTTCCTGCCGCTGGAGGAAATCCAGAGCGTCTTCCAGCCGTTTCATCGCGCGGTCAAAGGATGAAGCAAGGAAGAAGACACCCAGCGTCCAGGCATGGCGAGGATAGCGCGCCTGAATGCGGACACAGTATTTGCCAGACTGATTGCGGTCGATGGTGCAGCGATAGTCGTTACGAACAGAAGAAATGCGTGCTGCCATGTTGGTATCACCAATTTTTGGATTGCTGGCGCTGGGTGGCCATAATTGCTTTTGCTCCGAATTCCGGGGCCTTCGCTGCAACTTCGAGAGATCTAAACAAGGGCGCAAGGCTTGCAATTCGGCTTCAAGGAAAGCACCAATAGCCTAGCGACACGCATGAAAAAACGCAAGTGCGTCATTGTGAACATACAAATCCTTTATTTTCTTATATTTAGACTAGCCAAACGTCCCGAAGCTCTTCAGTTTGTCGGGCATGAGCTTGAGCTTGCCTTCTTGCTTCAAACGATTGTCCAGAGCCTTCTGGAAGGCCTCGAATGCCAGGCTTCGCTTGGATTGCAGCAGTTCTTCAGTCAACTGCTTCTTCTGTTTGTCAAAATCGGATGGATTTGCCTCCGTTTTCTCGGCGACCCGGTAGACCAGCCAGTTTTGTCCCAGGCCCAAGGGAGCAGCTACGTCACCAGCCTTCAGGCTGAAGGCCGCGCCGAGTTGCTTGCCGCTGGCCCCACTGGGTATCGAACCGTCGCGCGCGATGAGATCGCTTATTTTCGGCTCCAAACCGAGCGCACGGCCTGCGGCATCGAATTTTTCGCCCGCTCTGACGCGCTTGATCAGCTCATCAGCTTTACTCTTGGCCAAGTCCGTAGACTTCTCGCGTTTCAGGTCTGTGATCACCCGATCGCGGACCTCTTCGAGCGATCCTTGGTGCGCTGGCAGGATCGATTTCACGGACAGAACGACGTAGCCACGATCGGTGCGAATCGGAAGGCTTGTTTCATCCTGCCTCGCACGGAAGATGGCATCTCTGGCTTCCTGAGAATTGGCGAGCTCCAGCAAGGGGTCGGAAGCGGCAACGGGACGCGTCTCCCCTATTGTCAGGTGAAACTGTTTCGCCAAATCGTCCAGGGATATTCTTGGCGCCTGCCGGATGGCGGTGGTTAGTTGATCCGCGATGGCGTTGGCTTGCTTGTCTGCTTGGGTGGGCAGGAAGTTCGCGCGCAGGGAGTCCTTGACCTCCTCGAATGGCTTGGTGTGGGCGGTTTCCTTCTCCACGACCTTGATGATATGGAAGCCATACTGTGACTTGACAAGATCCGAAATCTGGCCTGCGTTGAGGCTGAAAGCAGCCTTCTCGAATTCCGCGACGGTCTGGCCTTGCGTAATCCAGCCCAAGTCACCGCCCTTGTCCTTCGATCCGTCTTCGGAGTACTTCTTCGCCAGGTCTTCGAACTTTCCACCCTTTTTGACCTGCTTTAGAACCTCCTCGGCCTTTTTCTTGATTTCCTCGACTTCGGCATCCGTCTTTCCGACGGTCATAAAGAGAATGTGCTCGACGTGCACCCGGTTGGGCACCTGGTACTGCTGAATGTTGGCCATATATTGCTGCTTGAGGACGTCATCGGAAACTTGCAGGCTCTGGCGGATATGGTTTACGTCTACAACCGCGTAGCGTGCGACGCGCCTCTCGGGCACTTGGTATTTCGCCTTGTTCTTTTCGTAGGCGGAGTGGATTTCAGCCTCATCCGGCGAAATCTTCGCCTCCAGGTCTTCCGGCTTGATAAGCGCGTAGTCCAGCTTCACCTTTTCATTCTTGTAGCGGAATTCGTCTTGCAGCTCGGCGGGACCAACGCTGATCCCATCGGTCACCAGCTTACGGAATTTCTCCTCGAGTAAGCCCTGTCGGATGAGCTCCTCGAATACTGGCACCGTCAGTTGAAAGCGCGCCTGGACTTCGGCGGAATAGCGGTCCATGCCAACAAACGTGCCGCCATTGAACGCCGTTGGAACGTACTGGCGGATGCGGTCGGCCCGCTCCTGATCGGAAACGGCAATTCCGAGCCGCTTGGCCTCGTATTCGATTTCCTTTTGAAATACCAATTGCTTCAGGATCTGCTGGGCGTAAAGCGCCTCAAGGGGTTTCATGTTGGGATTGCGCTGCTCGATCTGGTTGAGCTGCTGGCGCACGTCTTGCACGCTGACGGACTCATCACCGATCTTGGCCACGGTGTCCGTAGAAACCTCGCCGCTGACCGGCGACTGAGGAACGAGATAGAGCAGCATACTGCCGCCCAAGACTAATACAACGACCCCCAGCAGGATACGGTACCCGAGTTTGCTTTTGTCTGCTCCAGCCATCCAGTGAGTCTCCCACGTCAGTAGACAAACTTTAGATTATAGAAGATATAGGCACACGTCTCAAACAGAATCATCCTTCCGGGCGCCGGGAGAATTCTCCTGTAGGAGCGGACGAATGGCCAAGCACCCTTTTTCGTC
>Ga0209471_1002126_pt1 | contig 11555 bp, 8 predicted proteins | sample GraSoiAngelo_128_FD_185885 | JGI IMG/M metagenome (GOLD analysis project Ga0209471, IMG submission 185885) | Grasslands soil microbial communities from the Angelo Coastal Reserve, California, USA - 14_0927_12_20cm (SPAdes) (version 2) | ecosystem: Environmental > Terrestrial > Soil > Grasslands ... | reverse complement strand
GCTGGCGATCGCCTCCGAGAGCACGCCGATCATGCGCTGCCACTCCTTGTTCTCCGTGACTGGCAGCAACCCCAGTTGCCGCTGTGGGATGTCGAGCGCCGGCATGGTCCGAAGCGCGCCCAGCACAGGCAGCTTGGCCGTGTTCCAGATGGCATCTTCCACGCTGCGCCGATGACCTTCTGAGCCAACGTTATTGAGCAGGACGCCGGCGATCTTCGGGAACTCCGCATAGTTCTTGAAACCGAGCGCAACGGCGGCCGCACTCTCCCCCATGCTGCCCACGTCTATCACCAGCAGCACCGGGGCCTTGATGATGCGAGCCACATCGGCGGTACTGCCGTCGCTCGTTGCACCGCGTCCGTCGAACAATCCCATCATGCCCTCGACCAGGGCCAAGTCGGCGCCGAGCGCCCCCTGGGCGAGCACCTGGCGCAGGGCACCCTCGCCCAACATCCAGGAATCGAGGTTGCGGCAGGGCCGGCCGCTCACGTGCGCAAGATAGGCGGGGTCGATGTAGTCGGGACCGACTTTGAAGGACTGAACAGTGAGGCCGCGAGCCTTGAAGGCCGCGATCAGCCCAGCCGTGAGGATGGTCTTGCCAACGTTGCTCGCCGTGCCCGCAATGACCAGCCTTGGAGTACGTACCTCGTCCAGCATCCTTGCCTCGCTATTTAGTGCTCAACAAGGTGCCTCTTCCCCAAAGCACCTGCCTGACCGCTAACGTAGCACAGCGATCGCGCTCGAGTAAAGGCGGGCGCTGGGGGTATTTACACGCTGGCAAGGACCAGGGCGGGCTGCAGCGCCGGACGGAGATCCCTGAGATGCAATCGGACCCGATCGAGGCCATCCCAGCGCTCGAATTGCATCGCGTACACGACATCGATTCGCCTGCCACGCGGCAGATGTGGGGCGGCGCCCGCCTTATCGAATGCGATCGCTTCGGCACTCGCTGTGCGGTCGCGCAGCTGGAGACGGAGGTGGCGCCGATCGGCGCCGAAGGTCTCGGCCCGAACCACCTCGACCTCTTTGCTCAGCAGTAGCGGTTCTCGGTTGCCAACCCCGAACGGCGCCAGCATCTGAATCTCCTGGTGCAGGCTTGGCTTGAGATCGGCGAAAGCCGCCGATGCCTCGATGGTGATCGGTCGGGAGAACGCGTTGCCAATGAGGCGCGTCGCGGCGTACTGCTCGAGGTGTTGCTTCAACTCATCGAAGCGATTCGCCAGCACCGTGAGGCCCGCCGCCATGGCGTGTCCACCGAATCGATGCAGCAGCGGGGCGGAGTCCTGCAGGCAGTCCACTAAATGAAAGCCCTCGATGCTGCGCGCCGATCCCCGCCATTCGTTTGCCTCGGTGTTGAAAACGAAGGTCGGGCGGTAGAACTCTTCGACCAGGCGGCTGGCCGCCAGCCCGAGGACCCCGAGTGGCCAGTGGCTCGCGCCCATCACGATCACGGCTGCGGCATTATCGAGGTCCACCACCTGGGCCCTCGCCTCACGAACGATTTCCGCGGTCAGCTGCTGGCGCTGGGCATTCTGCTCCTGCAGCTTTTGCGCGATCGGATCGGCGATCTCCCGGGTCTCGGCCATCAACAGCTGGAGAGCCAGCATCGCGTCTTCCATGCGCCCCGCGGCATTGATGCGAGGCCCGAGCTGAAAGGCGAGGTGCTCCGCGGTGACGGGCACGGTAATGCCGGCGACGGCGAGCAACGCCGCGCAACCGGGACTTGGATTCTCGCTCAAGCGGCGTAGGCCGGCGCGCACAATGGCGCGGTTCTCCGCATGCAGGGGCACGACGTCGGCGACGGTGCCGAGTGCCACGGCGTCGAGGGACGCGCCGGGATCCAGGGCGCCCGGGAAATGGCGTTGCTCGAGGGCGACCAGCAGCTTGTACGCGACTCCGCACGCGGCAAGCCCGTCGAAGGGGTACGCGCACTCCGGCTGCTTCGGATTGATGAGGGCATCGACCGGCGGCCGCTGCGCGCCCATCTCATGATGGTCGGTGACAATCAGACGCATACCGCGCGGCCGCCCGGCCGCGGCTTCTACGGAGTTGGTCCCGCAATCGCAGGTGATGACGAGCCGAGCGCCGCGCGCGTGCAGGTCGTTGAGGGCCTCCAGATTCAGGCCATACCCCTCGGTGAACCGGTTGGGGATATAGGTGATGACATCGGCGCCCACCGAGCGCAGGCCGCGCGCCAGCGTGACACAAGCCGTGACGCCGTCGGCGTCGTAGTCGCCATAGACGGCGATGCACTGCCCACCGGCGATCGCCTCAGCGATCAGATCGCAGGCGACCGCCATATCTTTCAGGAGAAAAGGATCGGGTGCCTTGCCGAGGTCGGTCTGCAGCCACGGATCAAGCTGAGCCTTCCGCACCACCCCACGCCCATGCAGAATCTGACGGAACACCGGCGAGAAGGCCTCCAGTCCTGGTTGAGCTCGAAGTGGCTCGGGGAGGATCCAGTTCCGGCGTTCCTTCTTCAAGGCCGCCCGCATTATGGCACCGCTTTGCGACAGCTGCGTGTCGGACTTTGAAGCCCCGGTCCTACATTTGCAGGGGGCAGCGCGGTCAGCTTTCGGAAAGACTGGAAGCCATGGAAGCTGTACGCGGAAACACGACCACGACGACAGAAACGACGACGGTTCGATCGGCTTATAGCGTGCGCGCTGAGCAGGCCGTTTGGCTGGTTACCGGAATTGTCACCGCACTGCTGATCATTCGCTTCGTCTTCAAGCTGCTGGCGGCCTCGACCCAGGCGAGCTTCGTCACGTTCATCTATGACCTGACACAGGTGTTCGTCGCTCCCTTCCATGGGATCTTCAACACCGCCGCGAACGGGCGCAACGTCTTCGAACCGGAGTCGGTGGTCGCCATCGTCATCTACTTGCTGATCGGCTGGGCCATCGCAAGCCTCGTTCGAGTGGTGACCCGCGGCGGCGCGTCCGAAGGCTGATATCGTTCAAGCACGCCCGTGGCAGTTAGCGCCGAAGCTCCCACGACCACAACTCGTACTGAGCTGGACGCGGCGGTCGAGCGGCTGCGCGTGGGCGCGCCTAGCTTCACGCGACTCGGCATCATTGCACGGATCGCCCTGGCCGAATCCATGCGCCTCGGCTACGGTCGGGTCGCTGCTCGGGGCGTGCGCGCGGCCTGTGAAGCAAAAGAGCTCGAGGTCGGGACCGTCGCCGAGGCCGAGGAGTGGATCGCCCACCCATTCATCACCCTGGTTCATCTCCGACTGTGGATCGCCGCGCTTCGATCGATCGAGCGGAGCGGCACCACCCCGATCGGCCGAATCGGTCGGACCATCGACGGTCGGCCGATCGTCAAGGTCTTCCCATCCAGCCTGCTGGATGCCACGCTCTTCCCTCGCGTCCATGGCGAGGTTCATCTCCAGGCCGGCGCCAGCGCCGATGACCGGGCGCGCTTTTATCGGCAGCCCGACGATGAGGGGAAGGTCGTCCTGGTGCTGGGCGGCGGAAATGTCAACTCGATTCCTCCCCTTGACGTCGCGACCAAGCTGCTGAACGAGGGTAAGGTCTGCTTGCTGAAGATGAACCCGGTGAATGCGTACCTGGGGCCGCTCATCGAGGAGGCGTTTGCGGAAGCCATTCGGCAGAATTTTCTTGCGGTCGTGTACGGCGGCGCAGGCGAAGGGGCGTACCTGGCCCATCACGCGGGCGTGGACGAGGTCCTCATCACAGGGTCGGATCGGACCCACGACCTGCTGGTCTGGGGACCGCCGGGACCGGAGCGCGAAGCGCGGCAGGCTGCCAATCGACCGCTGCTCGACAAGCCGATGACTTCGGAGCTTGGCAACATTTCTCCGGTGATCGTTGTGCCTGGTCCGTACAGCGATCGCCAAATGGCGTGGCAGGCGCAGAACATCGGGGGCGGCGTTACCAACAACGCCTCCTTCAACTGCAATGCCAACAAAATGCTGATCACAGCGCGCGGGTGGAATGGGCGGCAAAGACTGCTGGATGAATTGGAACGGGTGTTCGAGCGTACGCCAGTGCGCGCCGCATACTATCCCGGCGCGCAGGAGCGCTACCGCCGTCTCACCGAGGGGCGCCGTGACTTCCGCATGATCGGTGCGGCCAGGGATGGCACGCTTCCCTGGACCTTGCTGACCGACCTCGATTCGAACGACGCGACCGAGAAGGCGTTCCGGATGGAGCCCTTCTGCTCCATCTTGTCTGAGACCGCGCTCGATAATGCCGGCACGGTCGAGTTCCTGGAACGCGCCGTTGATTTTGCCAACGAACGGCTCTGGGGAACGCTAAGCGCCACCATCGTGATTCACCCGCAAACGCTGCGCGAGCCCGGCGTGGCGGAGGCGCTGGAGCGGGCGATCACCCAGCTCCGATACGGCACGGTCGGGATCAACATCTGGGGTGCCTACGGCTTCGCCCTCGGGACACCCTGGGGCGGTCACCCCGCGTCGAGCAGCGTCGACATCCAGAGTGGCCACGGATTCGTTCACAACGTCGCCATGCTCGAGGGCGTTGAGAAAACGGTGGTCCGCCATCCGCTGACGGTCTTTCCCAAACCGCCGCACTTTCCGGGCCATCGTGCGGCCGATCGCCTCGGCCGCCGGCTGGTCGCCCGGGAAGAATCGGGCGAGGCGCTCCAGCTGCTCCAGGTGGTGGCGGCCGCCGTCCGCGGGTAGGCCCCGCCGACCCTTTCCTCGGCGCCCTTATGCGGCCGGCTCCTCCTTAACGATGACCGGTGGCGTTCGCTCCTTGGTGTAGTTCAGGATGAAGATCACCGCGATCAGCAGGGCGGTACCAATGAATTGCGGCAGGTAGAGCGGCTGGTTGAAGCCGTACGGCGGCGGTGCCGAGGCGATGAACGTCGCCGCCACCGGGAAGGCCATCTCCGCGATGGTCGCCAGCGTTGCTGGCGTGCTCCGGAGTGCCCGGTAATAGAGAAGGAGCGCCAGGAATCCGGGAATTAACGCGATTCCCAGGAAGGGAAGCGCGTCTGACGATTGGTAATGCGCGAAGGCTGAGCCCCCATATTGGAGCAGGACGATGAGGAGAAGGACGGGCAGCGCCAGCGTGAATCGCAGGGCGGTGGTTGTGGCGAAGCTCAGCTTACCCAGGACGAAACGGCCGAGCACGGTGCCGCTGGCCCACAACGCCGCTGCACCCAGTGCATAGAGGCCTGCCTCGAGCCGGCCATGCTGCAGATCGGAAAACGGCGCGGTGAGATTTTGGGCGAAGACCACCATGTAGACGCCGACGATGGCCAGCGCCGCGGTCGGCCAGAACCAGGGGCGGCGCCGCTCGCCGAGGATCAGCCAGGCGAGCAGGATGGCGATCAGTGGCTGTGTCTGCTGCAGCACGAAGGTCTCGGCGTAGTGGCCGTACGAGAACGACTTCGTAAACAGGATGGTGGCGACCGCCTGGGGACCGACCGCAATCAGGATGATCGCGATCCAACCACGCCGATCGAGCCGCCGCAGCTCGGGGATGCCGCGCAGCAGGAAGGCGAGCAGGAACAGGCTGATCAACGCGTCCTCGATGACGACGATCTGCGCCGGTTGCAGGTGACCAACGAGCTGCGCGCGGAAATAGGTATCCGAAGCCCACATCGTCGCCGCGACGGCGATCAATACCACGGAGAAGCGGTCGATAAGACCGATCCTTCCGGTCTGCGCTACCGGTTGTGACCGCATCGTCGGGACGGCCATCGTCATGACTCCTTTGGCCGCCGGGGCAGCAACCGGACGCATGACAAATGCGCCGAGGATCCTCTTTCATCCCGACTGTACGGTCGGCCCCGGAATGGGCTTACGCCTTCACCGGGTCATGCGCCGTAGGGCGCTCGCGGGCTTTACCGCCGATCAGGGAATTACACCCCTGCCCCGAAGACCACGACAAGATTATCAGTTCGCTAGGGACCGTCGGCTGGAGGCTGGACGGGCACCAGTTGCTGTCCAACGACCACCTTGACGCGCTGCACCTGGTTGTTGCAGACGCCGTGCGCGTTCCAGGGCGCCGACAGGGGTTGAACGTTCCCGGCCGCGTCCGTCGCCCGGCAGCATAGCTCGAACTGACCCGCTTGATCGGCGTCCCACACGTGACGCCATGATTGCCACGCGAACTCGCCGCCAGCTCGGCCAAGTTCGGCGTCGGCCCAGACGTTACCGCCATCGGTGCTGACTTCAACGCGAACGATGCGCCCCCAGCCCGACCATGCCTGACCTTCGAGGATGCACCGCCCCAGGGCCAGCTGGCGCGTCCGTGGCAGGAATTCGGGGATCCCTGGCGGCACCATCAGTGAGCGGGGCAGCATCCGGGTCACGGGCTCGCCCAATTCGTCCCAGGTCCTGGTGACGTGGTAGGCGGGCTCCTGTTGATAACCACGGAACGGGCGAGTCACAACGGTGATCGACCGAAGCCACTTGACGTGGGTCATGCCGTACCAGCCAGGGACCACCAGGCGCAGCGGGAACCCATGTTGGGGCGGCAGCGGTTGGCCGTTGATCGCATAGGCGAGGAAGACTTCTTCCCGAGTGGCTTCAGCCAGCGTCAGGCTCCGCTCGTAGTGCTGCTCGATGCCACCCTGAACACCCCGATCCAACCCGGTGAACACGACATGGGCGGCGCCGTCGAGAGCTCCCACCGCCTCCAACAGGGGCCGCAACGGCGTCCCCGTCCACTCCGACGTACCGACCGCCTCGAACAGCCATGGTTGGCTAACCGGGCGAGGCGAAAGGTTGGCCCGACCGTTCCCGGCACATTCCAGGGTCACCGCTAGGGTCACCGCCGGCCGCCGCTTGAGGTCGTCGAGCGTCAAGGTGATCGGGGCGCGCACGTGACCCCCGACCACCAGCCGCCACTCAGATGGATCAACCCGCGGAATGTCGAAGTGAATCAGCAGGTAGTGCATGCCGATCGGGGTGATCGGATAGCGCAGTGCCTCGAGGGGCAACGAGTGATTCCTGACCGCCAGTTGCAGCTCATCGAGCGAGACATCTGGGCTGGTCGAGACCTGGTGGGTCGACTCTGGCTTGGCCATCAGTGCTTGAAGTGGCGCTCCCCGGTTAGAACCATAGCGACCCCGGCGGCATCGGCGGCGGCGATCGCCTCGCTGTCCTTCACCGAACCGCCTGGCTGGACGATCGCCCGCACCCCGGCGCGCGCCGCCACCTCGACACCGTCCGGGTAGGGGAAGAAGCCATCGCTGGCGAGCACCGATCCTGCCGCGCGTGGGCCGGCACGATGCACGGCAAGCTCGACCGCCTCGACCCGACTCATCTGGCCCGCGCCGACGCCGACGGTGGCGCTCTGATGCGCCAGTACGATGGCGTTCGACCGCACGTGCTTGGCCACCGTCCACGCGAACTGCAGGTCTTTCCAGGTCGCGTCGTCTGGGTTCTTCGCGGTCACGACGCGCGCCTCGCCCAACGTGTCACCGGTGCGGTCCGCCGTCTGGACCAGGAAACCCCCGGTGATCGGGCGCGCGTCCAGCGCCAGCTGCGATGACCCCGGCCCCGGCTGCAGGACCCGCAGTTTCGGCCTCGCCTTGAAGATCTCGAGCGCGGCCTCGTCGAAGGATGGCGCCACGACGACCTCGAGGAAGACCTCGACCAGGTTTTTTGCGACGCTGGCATCGACCGGGCGGTTGAAGGCAACGATGCCACCGAAGGCCGACCGCCGATCGGAGGCGAGCGCACGATCGAAGGCGTCGACCAGGTCGTTTCCCACTGCCACCCCGCACGGGTTGGCATGCTTGATGATGGCCACGGCGATGGTCGGGAAATCCCCGACGAGCGACCAGGCGGCCTGAGCATCGAGCAGGTTGTTGTAAGAGAGCTCGAGGCCTTGCCACTGCCTTGCCCCCGCGATGCCGCCGCCCTCGGCCGTCCGATAGAGGGCGGCCGACTGATGCGGATTCTCGCCATAGCGAAGGTCGCGCACCTTGCGGCCGCCGAGGGTGAAGTCCTCCGGCAGTGGCGTCGGGCCCTGGCCATCGCGGAGGTGCTCGCCGATCGCCGCATCGTAGGCCGCCGTGTGGCCGAAGGCGACCGCCGCCAGGTGACGTCGCAATGAGACCGGGATTCCCGCCGGGTCTTTGAGCGCCTGGAGGACGACCGGATAGTCGCTGGGTCGCACCACGGGCAGCACGTGATCGTGGTTCTTCGCCGCCGCCCGCAACAAGGTGACTCCCCCAATGTCGATCGATTCGATGGCTTCGGCCCGACCGGCGCCGGCCGCGACCGTCTCCACGAACGGGTAGAGGTTGACGACGACCAGGTCGATCAGCTTCAGCTCGCGATCGGCGAGTTCCTGGAGGTGGCGCGGCTCATCGCGGCGCGCCAGGATGCCGGCGTGGATGTTGGGATGCAGGGTCTTGACGCGTCCATCCAACATCTCCGGGAAGCCGGTGAGTTCCTGCAGGGCGTGCACGGGAATTCCGGCGTCGCGCAGGGCACGCTCGGTGCCGCCGGTGGCATAGATCGTCACGCCGAACTGTTGGAGCCCGCGCGCGAACTCGACAAGTCCGGTCTTATCGGAGACGCTGAGGAGCGCGTTCACAGCGCAAGTGGCAGGGGTTGGCCGGCGAGGCGTCTGACGACCACCGGCAACAGCGCGTGTTCCTCCGCCTGGATCCGCTCACGCAGGCCCTCAACCGTGTCGTCGGCCCGAACCTCGACACGCCGCTGGTCGAGGATCGGACCCTGGTCGAGGTCATCGGTCACGACGTGGACGGTGCAGCCAGTTTCCGTGACGCCGGCTTGCAGGGCCATGGCGACCGCGTCCATGGTGCCCGCGAACTCCGGAAGCAGCGACGGATGGATGTTGATGATCCGCCCCTCGAATTGGCGGGTAAAGGCGCGTTCCAGGATGGCATCGTATCCGGCGCACACCACCAATTCGACGTCGTGCAGGCGAAGGGTCTTCCCCATCGCGAGGTCGCGCGCCTTGCGGTCGCGGAAGTTGGCCAGCCGAAAGACCTCGCGACTGATGCCCGCCTTCTTTGCCAGCTCGAGCGCCGCGCAATCGCGGTTGGCGCAGACCGTCACGACGCGCGCCGGGTACATGGGGTCCTTCCCCGCCTCGATCAGGGCCTGTAGGTTGCTGCCCCGGCCGGAGACCAGGACGCCAACCCGAAGCCGGCTCACTCTAGGATTTGGACACGTCGCCGCTCGGACGCCACGATGTCGCCGACCACGAAAACCTCCCCATCGAGCAGGCGCAGGGCGGTCGCGGCACTGGCCTCATCGACGACGACGATCATCCCGAGTCCCATGTTGAAAGTACGCCACATTTCCTCGTCGGGCGTAAAGGGCGCGAGGTAGGAGAAGATGGCGGGCTCCGGCCAGGTCCCGCGCTGAATGCGCGCCCCCAGGCCGACCGGCAGGATCCGGGGCAGGTTGCCTACCACGCCGCCGCCGGTGATATGGGCCAGGCCCTTGATCTCGACGACTTCTCGCAGCCGTCGCACCGGCTCGAGATAGGCGCGGTGTGGCGCGAGCAGCGCCTCGAGGACGGTGTGACCGTTGCCGGGGATCGTCTGGCCCAGCGCCTGGCGCGGGATCACCCGGCGGGCCAGGCTGTAGCCGTTGGTGTGGAGGCCGGTCGAGGGAAGCGCCAGTAGCGCATCGCCTTCGCGGATGGAGCTGCCATCGATGATCGCGTCTCGCTCACAGACACCGACCATGAAGCCCGCAATGTCGTAGGTGGTCGGCTGGTACACGCCCGGCATCTCCGCGGTTTCGCCACCGAGCAGCGCGCAGTTGACCTGGCGGCAGGCGTCCGCCATCCCGGAGACGAGCTCGGCGACCACCGGAGGGTCGAGGACCCCGGTCGCGACATAGTCGAGGAAGAAGAGCGGCTCCGCGCCCGCCGTGAGCACGTCGTTGACGCAGTGGTTCACCAGGTCGGCGCCGATCTGGGCGTGACGGCCCGCGCCGCTCGCCAGCAGGACCTTGGTCCCGACCCCGTCGGTGCTCGCCACCAGCACCGGCTCCCGGTAGCGATTGGTGTCCAGTGCAAAGAGCCCGCTGAACGGACCGACCCCCGCCAGCACCTGCGGGCCCTGGGTGGCCGCCGCTAGCGGGCGGATTAGCTCAACAGCACGGTTGCCGGCGTCGATGTCCACGCCCGAATCGCGGTAGGTCGTCACCTGGCGACCGTCTCCAGCGCCAGCTTATCCATCTCGAGCTGGACCGGCACCGGTACCGGGTAATCGCCGTCGAAGCAAGCCATGCAAAAGCCGCTGACGTTCTTGACGGCGCGAAAGAGCCCGGCCTTGCTCAGATACTTCAACGAGTCGGCGCCGATCAGGTGCTCCACCTCTTCGACGCTCCGACCGGAGGCGATCAGCTCCGAGCGGCTGGCGATGTCGATCCCCATGAAACAGGGCCACTGGATGGGCGGGCTGCTCACCCGAAAATGCACTTCCTTGGTTCCGGCGCGGCGCAATTCCTCGACGATCTTCCGGCTGGTGGTCCCCCGCACGATCGAGTCGTCGACCAGCACCACGCGCTTGCCTTCGAGAATCTCGCGCAGCGGATTGAACTTCAGCTTAATGCCGACGTTGCGCAGCCGCTCATTGGGCTGGATAAAGGTGCGCGTGATGTAGCGGCTCTTGATCAGCCCCTCGCTGTATGGGATGCCGCTGGCCTCGGCGAAGCCGACGGCGGCCGGCGTGCCCGAGTCCGGAAGCGAGATGACGATGTCGGCTTCAGCGGGCGCCTCCCGCGCCAGTTCGCGACCCATGTTGCGGCGGGCCTCGTACAGCGACTGCCCTTGCAGATGCGAGTCGGGCCGCGCGAAGTAAATGAACTCGAACATGCACATGGCCTTGCGCGGCGACAACAGCAGTTGCTCCGCGATCGGCTCGCCGCGACCGAGCATGACGGCCTCGCCCGGCTCGATCTCGCGAACGAACTCGGCGCCCACGGTATCGAGCGCGCAGGTCTCCGAGGAGATGATGGCGCCCCCGTCTGGCAGGCGTCCCAGGCACAGCGGCCGAATCCCGAGCGGGTCGCGGACGCCGACCAGCGCGTCCCTGGTGAGAAACAGCAGGCAGTAGGCGCCCTGGAGTCGCGGCAGGGCGCGACGCAAGACCGACACGATGTCGCTGCCGCCGGTGTGCGCGACCAGCTCGGCAAGCACTTCGGTGTCGCTCGACGTCTTGAAGCGAACGCCGTGCTGCTCGAGATCGTCGCGCAGCACCTGCGTATTGGTGAGGTTGCCGTTGTGAGCGATCGCGATGGTGCCGAGCTGAGGATGCTCGACGAGGATGGGCTGCGCGTTCTCCAGCCGGTTCGAGCCGGTGGTGGAGTATCGCGTGTGCCCCATCGCCAGGTGGCCGGACAAGCGCTCGAGCGCCTCCTGGTCGAAGGCCTGCGCGACCAGGCCCATGTCTTTGTGCATCCGCATGGTCTGGCCATCACTGGTGGCGATCCCGGCGCTTTCCTGCCCGCGGTGCTGCAGGGCATAGAGCCCGAAATAGGTCAGATTGGCCACGTCCTCGCCGGGCGCATCGATGCCAAAGAGCCCACACGCCTCGTGCATCCGCTCATCGGCCATCGG
>Ga0209471_1002119_pt1 | contig 11572 bp, 9 predicted proteins | sample GraSoiAngelo_128_FD_185885 | JGI IMG/M metagenome (GOLD analysis project Ga0209471, IMG submission 185885) | Grasslands soil microbial communities from the Angelo Coastal Reserve, California, USA - 14_0927_12_20cm (SPAdes) (version 2) | ecosystem: Environmental > Terrestrial > Soil > Grasslands ... | reverse complement strand
AAAGGTTGATCGAAATCCGTGGGATCGCGATCGACCGTGTAGGCGCCGTCGCCTTCGATGCCCACGCCGCCGACAGCTTCACCGTTTTTGTAAATCGGAGCGCTGCCCGGATCGCCGCTGAGTCCGAGCGGCAAGCCCGGGGTCTTGATGTCCGAACATGGCAAGGAAGAGAACTGGACTCCGTAAAGCGGGCCGCCAGATCTGAAATCAACGCCGGGCGGAAAATGTTCCTGGATGATGAAGCCGGCCGTGCGTGACGTGAACGCATTGCCCCGGGTGCTGAACAAAGCCGCCGTGCCGGCTTTCGAAATTGCGGCGACCTTTGCCGGCACAACGCTGCCGTCCAAACCTGTCGCGACAAATCCTGTAATCGGATTCGGCGCCAGGGTTGGTCCTGGTCCACCGCCACGAAGTTGTGTCGTCGCCGGCGCGCCGGTCATACGAAACACGCCCAACGCATTTCCTTCTTTGTCGGTGACGGCGACCGTCACGGCGCGGTTAATCGATGCCGCCGCGGAAACTGCCTGCGCAATGATCGTCTGCACGTCGCTGGTGGTCAGCGTCCCGGCGGTTGCGGCCGGCGCCAGAGAAGGTGAAATTGTTCCCGGCGTCGGCACTGCTCCTTCGTCGTCCGGCGGTCCATCGCCAACATGACCAATGCCGACACGGACTCGATTGGAATTCGATCCTTGATAACTGATACCGATCAGCACGTCGCCGAGATCGCCCATCTGATCGTTGAGGCGCACGACCACTGCCGTGGCCCAATCCTGCTCAGGCACCGGGCCGACGTATTCAACTGTTAACGGATACTGCTTATGCGATCCATCTTCGGCCGTGGCGCTGATGTCCGCTGGCGACGCGTCGCGAGCCAGTCCCATCGCGAACAACATCACGCGCGTGCGGGCGTCATTGCCCCAGGTCACTTCTGAAGTTGTTTGGAACGGCTCACGCTTCAGGGTCACTGAATCAGCCGCGATCGCGCGCGTCGATGTTTCCTGGCTGATCAAAACCAGTTTGGTCGCTTGTGCGTGGCTGCGCGTGAGCGCAGAAGCAACGACGAGCGCAGCTATGGATACCGACAATGCTAGAACGAGGTGCCCGCGCCTGACGGATGCTTTGGCTGTCATCGACGTGCCACGACTGCGTGTTCGCAACTGAAAGTCCGGAGGATTTGAAAATCTATCATTAATCACCGGCAAGCGAAACGATTTTCTTGGCGAAAATTTTGATTGATAGCGGATCGCTCGTATGCTACAAGTCAACGTCGATTAATTTTCCTTCTTATGATCGGTCGCAAACCGAATGCGGTGGCACGATTCATAGCGGTCGCGGCTGTGTTGCTGATTTCGGCGTCGGCATTCGGGCAAAAACGCGGCGCGATTACCGGGACGATTACTCCCGCGACTGCGAATGTCGTCGTCATCGCGACCAATCAAGTCACCAGCAAAGTTACGCGCACCGAAACCGACGGCTCGGGAAGGTACGCGATCAAAGTTCGTCCGGGCGCGTACCGCTTGAGCGTCGCGCCGCCTTTCGTGGCGAGATTCGATAAGACAAGACCCTACGGCGAACATGCTTTGATTCGCGACGATTCGATCGAGAACGTCATCGTCAGCGACGGGAAAGACACGAAGATCGCTTTCGCGATTGAGAAGATCGAAGAGAAACCAATCGCAAACGTGCCGGCGCGCAAACCTCTCGGCGCTGCGGGAAACACGAGCGTCCAGTCAAAGCCTCAGAAGCAATCAGATCGACGCGAAGTGCGCGATCGTTGGCGCATCGGCTTTCCCGAATACGATCGATACGGCGACAAGGGCGCGCGCGGCCGCGACATTCCTTTTCGCCGCGGACGCTGGTACGACCCGTACAATCAGAGCTGGCTGAAAGGCGATTATCCGATCATCGGCAACAAGGTTTTCATGGTTCTTTCGGCGGTGAGTTCGACTACGGCCGAGTTAAGCCGCACGCCGAAACCTTCCGATGTCAGCAGTGCGCGGCCGGGCAGCGCCGAGTTTTTCGGAAAGTCCGAAGCGCTCGCGGTCAATCAACTTTTCCAGCTCACGTTCGAATTGTTTCATGGCGACTCGACGTTTCGGCCGCGCGATTGGGCCATCAAAATTTCACCAACGTTCAGCCTGCCGAACAATTTGAATGCGCGTGAGACGGGCGTTGTGAACATCGATGTGCGGCGCGGCACAAATCGCACCGATACCCAGTTTTCTTTTGAAGAAGCTTTTGCCGAGATGAAGTTGACTGACGTGAGCGAGAACTTCGATTTCGTGTCGGCGCGGGTTGGCATTCAGCCGTTCGTGTCTGACTTTCGCGGGTTTATCTTTTCCGATAACAACTTGGGCGCACGCATCTTCGGTTCATTTGATAATAACCGTTATCAATTCAACGCGGCTTACTTTGCGCAGCTCGAGAAGGACACCAACAGCGGACTGAATCGCTTCGATCGGCGACCGCAGAACGTTTACGTTGCGAATATTTTTCGGCAGGACTTTATTAAGAAGGGCTACACGATTCAGGCCAGCGCGCTTTACAACGACGATCGCCGCAGCCGCAAGTTTGATCGCAATGGATTCCTGGTGCGGCCGGCTTTGATTGGCGACGTGCGGCCGCACGCGATCAAAGTTGGCTACCTTGGAATCAATGGCGATGGACACCTTGGCCGTTTGAATCTGACGAACTCCTACTACCATGTCTTTGGCCGCGACGATCGAAATCCAATTGCCGGACGTCCGGTTCACGTCAGCTCGAATATGGCCGCAGTTGAAGCATCAATCGATCACGACTACTTGCGATTCCGCGGCTCATTTTTCTTCGCTCAGGGCGACAAGAACCCGACCGATAGTCAGGCCAATGGTTTCGATGCAATCTTCGACGATCCAAATTTTGTCGGCGGCCAATTTTCGTTTTGGAGTCGGAACGGAATCCGTTTGACGCAGACCGGCGTCGGTTTAGTTCAGCCGAACAGCATTCTGCCGTCGCTTCGCAGCAGCAAGATCGAAGGGCAAGCGAACTTCGTCAATCCCGGAATTTTGATTTATAACGCGGGCGTCGACGTGGAAGTTACGCAACGTCTGAAGGCTGTCTTCAACGTGAACTATCTTCGGTTTCATCGCACTGAGCCGCTCGAATACATTTTATTTCAACCGAATATTCGACACGAGATTGGTTGGGACTTGAGTTTGGGCGTCGCATACCGGCCGCTGCTGATCAATAACTTGACGTTGACGTTTGGCGCGGCGACTCTGAAGCCGGGCCGGGGCTTTCGCGACATTTATACGACTGCGAACACCGATTGTCCGGCGAACCTGGCAGAGTTCTGCACGCCTGACAACGTCAACATCAACCCAAGCAAGCCGCTGTTCAACCTGTTCGGACAGGTGAAGTTTGTTTTCTGATAATTAGCCGCAGATTTGCGCGGATGCACGCGGATGAAGAACAAACAAATCAAATCGCTTTTTGGCATTTTGCCTGAGTTCTTATCCGCGTCTATCCGCGTTCATCCGCGGCTGATTCTCGTTCCGGCTCTGTGCCTCGGCGTCTCTGTGGCGATCATTATTTCATCGCGTGCGCAACAGAAACCGACGACACCACCAACCCTCGAAGGCTGTCTGAAGTGTCATGACAAGATCGAGCCTATGCATCGCTATGGTCCCACCGTGGCCGGCGCGTTGGACAAACTCGACAACGGAAAAGACGGCCTGGGTTTGGCGTGCACGGCGTGTCATGGCGGCAATCCCGTCACCACTACCAAAGAAGAGGCGCACGTGCAGCCGCGCTTTCCGCGCGCGTGGATGCGCGACGGAAGGTTTCGGGTGCCCGAGAACTCAGGGCCATTGCTCGCTCGCGAGAGCGACGAATTTGTTCGCTTCATCAATCCCGGCGATTTCCGCGTCGCGACCAAAACGTGCGGCAGCTCTGAATGTCACACGAGCGAAACAGCGAATGCGACGCGCAGCATGATGACGCATGGCGCGATGCTCTGGGGTGCGGCGCTTTACAACAATGGCGGTTTTCCGATCAAGGACACGAATTTCGGCGAGAGCTATAGCGCGAGCGGCGCGCCGCAGACCTTAATTCAGATTCCGCAACCGACCGATGAGCAAAGAAGACTTAAAGGCATTCTTTCGTTTATCGATCCGCTGCCACGCTGGGAGATCTCGCAGCCGGGAAACATCCTGCGTGTATTTGAGCGGGGCGGAAAGCGGCGGCTTGAAACGGCGCTGCCCGACAGAGATGAAGACGCGGGCAAGCCTGACAAAGGCCTGAGTGCGCGCGGGCTCGGCACGGCGCAACGAACTGATCCGGTTTATCTCGGATTGCAGAAAACGCGTCTGCTTGATCCGACGCTGAATTTTCTCGGGACGAACGATCATCCGGGCGATTATCGATCGTCGGGTTGCACGGCTTGTCATGTGGTCTATGCGAATGATCGAGATGTCAGGCATTCGGCGTTCTACGGTTCGGCCGGCAATCTGGGAATGTCGCAATCAAACGACGCCAGTATTCCGAAAAACGAATCGGGTCATCCGATCAAGCATCAACTTACCAGTCGCATTCCGACTTCGCAGTGCATGATCTGCCACATGCATCCGGGCGAAAACATGGTCGCGTCGTACCTGGGCCTGACGTGGTGGGACAACGAAACCGACGGCGACAAGATGTACCCCGCGCAGCAACACGATCCTTCGCCGTCTGAAGAACAGCGAAAACTCAACAACAATCCGGAAGCGGCGAGTTTGCGCGGCCTTTGGTCAGAACCGGATTTTCTAAACAAGACCGGCACGCCGGAATTCAATTCACAACTCAAGCGCACCCAGTTCGCCGATTTTCACGGGCATGGTTGGCTATTTCGGCAGGTCTTCAAACGAGATCGCGAAGGAAATTTGCTCGATGCGAAGAATGCGATCGTTTCGTCCGACGATCCGGATCGCTTTAAGAAGACGGTCCATCTGAACGACATTCATCTAGAAAAGGGGATGCATTGCGTCGACTGCCATTTCCGGCAGGACGCGCACGGCAACGGCATGCTCTACAACGAACCGCGCGCGGCGATCGAAATCGGTTGTATCGACTGTCACGGCACGATTCGTGAACGCGCGACGCTTGTCACCTCAGGTTTCGCGTCTGGTGTTGGTGTCAAAGACGGGAAGATTGTTGAAGGTACGGGCCGCAATCTCGCGGCGATTCGTTTTCGCGATCCAGAAGGTGGGCGCGTGCTGCTGTTCCAAAAAATTCCGACTGATAGAAAGAAGAAAGACGATAGCGGAAACGAAATTCAGTTGAAAGCCGGCGACATCATTCAGAATTCGATGGTCGTGCCCGGCCGTTGGTGGCGCGTGAAGCAGACCGCCGACACGATCAATCCGAATGCGCCGCACGCGGAGGACTACAGCGTGAAGTCTCGTTATGCGAAAACGATGCGCACCGATGCGACTACGTGGGGCAACGTGCCCGCGGACGACAAACAGCTTGCGCATCGCGATTCGAACATGACGTGTTTCGCGTGTCACTCGTCATGGATGACAAGCTGTTTCGGCTGTCACCTATCGATGCAGGCGAATCGCAAGACGCCGAACCGCCATAACGAGGGCGGCGATTCCCGCAACTTCACGACCTACAACTATCAGGTGCTGCGCGACGATGTGTTCATGCTCGGTCGCGATGGAACAGTCACCGGCAATCGCATCGCACCCGTGCGCTCGTCGAGCGCGGTCCTGGTGAGTTCTCAAAATCAAAATCGCGAATGGATTTATTCGCAGCAGCAGACGGTTTCCGCTGAAGGTTATTCCGGCCAAACTTTCAACACGCACGTGCCGCACACGGTGCGCGCGACTGAAACAAAGACGTGCACCGACTGTCACGTGTCCAAGAGCAACAACAATAACGCGTGGATGGCCCAGGTGCTTCTGCAGGGAACTAACTTCGTCAACTTTATGGGACGATATGTTTACGTTGCGGCGAACGATTCGCTCGAAGCTGTCGTTGCGACTGAACGATCAGAGCCGCAGGCGATCATCGGCAGCACGCTGCAAAAGATCGCTTATCCAGGCGACTATCAAAAATTCGTAAACGGCGATCGCCAATTGCGTGAAGCTTATGAGCACAAAGGAAATCCAAGGGCTTTACAAGTTCAACTGCGCGGCGAGTACGCATACGTCGCCGCGGGTGAAGGCGGCCTCCGTGTTTACGATGTGGCACAGATCGATCAAAAAGGATTTTCGGAACGTATTACCAGCGCGCCGGTTTCGCGGTTTGGGCAGCAGTTCTGGGTCAAGACAAAATACGCGACGGCGGTCGCAGCGCCTTCGACGCTCGCAGTCGATCCCGCGCGCTGGCGAATGACTACAGACGCCAAAATGGTTTCGCCCGATGAAGCGCGAAGACTGCCGCCCGAGCAATTGCTGAATCAGGAGCAGCCGATTCATCCGCTCTACGCTTATCTTTACATCGTCGACAAGGACGAAGGATTGATTGTGGTGAATGCGGCGACGCTGCTCGACGGCGATCCGCTAAATAATTATTTGAAGCGACAACTCAACGAATCGAAATATCCGAATGGCGCGTTCAATCCTGACGGCGCGTTGACGGGCGCGAACAACATTACGATTGCCGGAACGAGTGCCTACATCACAACCGAGCGCGAGTTAGTGGTTGTAAGTCTCAATGATCCGTTGAATCCGAAGATCGTCGATCGTCTTGCATTCAAGCACCCGCGCGCAATCGCGATCCAATTTCGCTATGGATTTGTGGTTGACGATGAAGGACTGAAGACTGTCGACGTGAGTTCGCCTGAGCAAGTTCGTTTCGAGGGCGTATATCTTCCGTTAACCGACGCCCGCGATGTTTACGTGGCGCGAACTTATGCCTACGTCGCGGACGGCAAAAATGGCATTGCAATTGTCAATATCACACAGCCAAATAACCCTTGTCTCGATCAGACATACAACGCCGGGGGTGCGCTGAATGATGCGCGCCAGGTAAAGATCGCAATGACGAACGCGAGCCTGTTTGCTTACGTCGCCGACGGCAAGAACGGCCTGCGCGTTTTGCAACTCACTTCGCCCGAGACGATGCCGACTTACGCCGGCTTCAGTCCGCGACCGCAACCGCAATTGATCGCGACTTACAAAACAAGAGGCGAAGCCCTGGCGGTTTCGAAAGCTCTCGATCGCGATCGAGCAGTCGACGAAAGTGGAAATCAAATCGCTGTTTTCGGACGCCGCGGTGCTCGTCCATTCACCTTTGACGAAGTGCAGCGAATGCTGCGCACGAACGAAGGCAAAGGGGACTACTTTACGGTCAGCGATGATCCATTGACCGAGCCGCGGAACTTTACGAGCGCGAGCGCAACCCGTGTCTGGTTAAGTCTGTTAGTTGCATTCCTATTTGCATTGGCGAGTTATGGTGGCATGAGAAGGGCAAGGGTCAGAAAGGCTCCGTAAGAGCCTAATATTTATAGAATAACGTTCCTCTTTTTAGATCGTGTGGCGGTCAGGAGCGGGAAGCTTCTCGTTCTTGACCGCTTCTGAAAGGAGTCGCTATCGGGGCTATAAATATTCCGCGCCTAGCGGCGCTAACACATTGAGCCTTGCGCCATAATGTCCGCAAAACGTCGCTTTTCAATTGAAACTTTGCGCTTTGCCGAGCGTGATGAGAAATGTTATTTGCAAAATACCAAAGCGCCCATTAGATTGACCCAAGCAATTCGAAAACGCATTGGAGGTAGCGAGTAGTGCCGACCGGAACGTGTCCCGAATGTGAAGCCGAAGTTCACGTCGATACTGATACAGACAAGGGCGAGACCGTCGATTGTGAAGAGTGCGGAGTGCAGCTGGAAGTTGTCGGCCTCGATCCCGTCGAGCTGGATCTGGTGGAAGAAGGCCTCGACGACGATGAGGACGAAGACGAATTCTAGCAGGCGGTAGGCAGGAAAACGGAACTGCTCGTGACTCATGCCTACTGCCTACTGCTTCCTGCCTTCTGGCTTTGATAACCTGCGCGGCTTTGTCGCAACGTAAATCCCGACGGACCTTCAACGCGAATCGTGTGCAGCTTCCCGTCCTTGCGGTTTTCCGCCGGCGGATAAAATCCGATCACATAAGCTGACGCGACCTCTTCCGCGATCGCCCGGAACAGCGGCCCCAGGTCTTTCTGATTAGCATAGACGCTGCGACCGCCCGTCTTCTCGACCAATCCACTCACATCCAAAGGCGTGGGCAGGGGCGTCATCTGAGTCGAAGCGAGCATTCGTGTGTACGACGGCATCGTGACGACATAGACGCTGGTGTCGGCGGCGTTCGCGCGCTCAATGACCGTATCAGCCGACACAGTATCGCCGACCGGAAATCCATCTGTGATTACTACCACCGCGCGCTTGATCAATTGATGCTGGCGCGTGAGGGGCGCATGCCGGGCCAACATGCGCACGGCATCGTCGACGGCATCGTATGCGTGAGTCGACATGCCGTTCGGTTCATGCGAAAGACGCTCGAATGCTCGATCGAGTTTCTCGCGATCGCCGGTCAGCGATTGAAGAGTCTTGACGTGCATGCCGAAAGTCATCAGCGCGAACACTGCCGGGTGTGAGGCAAGCTGTCGAGAGAATTCGCGCATTGCGTCAGTGACGCGGTCGACTTCTGCGGGCGTCATGCTTCCGGAAAGATCGAGCGCGAAGACGATGGCCACGGGCCGCGGCGAGCCTTCGATCTTTTCAACGTTGAACGAGGCGATCGGCCGCTCCACGCCGTCTTCCAAAAGTTTGAAGTCTTCCTTTTTCAGGTTGCGGACCAAACGACCCTTGGCATCGGTGACGGTCACATCAACCGGCACGAGATCGGTATCGATCTTGATGACGTCCTGCGGATCGCTTTCAGTCGGCAGCGCGCGGCGAGGACGCTCTTGCTTTGAAGCGTCGGTCTGAGCGAGAGAATGAACTGAGGCCGACAGCGTGAGCAATAATGCGAGCAGGACGAAAACAAATTTTCGGGGCACGTGAAAATCATTAAAGCTCGACATGACGTTTCGGTAATTATACGCTTGCGCCGATTGCGCCGCTATATTTCGGGGCAACGTTAGTTGCAACGAGAACCTCATAAGTTCCGTTAGGAACGAAATATTTATAGACGACAACCATCCTTTGATTACTTAGTCGGCAAGCGACATCGTGATGTCGCTTGCCGACTAGATCGATGAGGGAATCTCGCGTTCTACAAATATTTCGCACCTATCGGAGCTGGGAACCGCAGCGCTCGCCGAAGGGTTCGTCCTCATGATAATGTCGAGGGTAGAGGAGTAGCCATGACATTTAGTAAACCGATTTTTGCAGCCAGTCTTCTCGTGTTTGTCTGTGTTACTGTCGTTGCGCAGGACAAAAACACTGCCTCGATCAAAGGCAAAGTGCGCGTGGAAAAAGGCTCGGCCGCGGGCGTCGCAGTGGTGCTGCTTCAAGGTGAAAGGGAAGTGGCTCGCCTTGTGACCCACAAGAGTGGTGACTTCGTTCTGTCGCGGGTTCAGCCCGGAACCTACAGCATCAAGCTTCGCAAGGCCGGCCTGAGCGTCGGCACAATCGACGACGTGACCGTCAAGGCAGGACAGACGCGCACGCTCGGCGATCATCTTTATTTGACGATCGATGAAGGTTCGATCGTTTTCATTCGCGGCAGCGTGTTCACTGAAGATGGACGCAGCGTCCCCGGAGCCCGCGTGGATCTGGTTCGGGTAATCGACGAGAAGTCGGTGCAGAAACTTGATTCGCGCATGACCGGCGAGACCGGCGAGTTTGTTTTTCGTCTGCCGCCGAACGAGGCGAAGTATCGTTTGACATTAAAGGCGGACGGCGCCGAGTCAGTTTCGAAGGATGTCGATGTTGAGAGTGCGGCCGTCTATCGCGTGGCGCTGCCTTACAAAAAGAAATCATAGTTTCAGGTTTCAAGTTTCATGTTTCAGGTTGAAGACGAACCTGAAACCTGAAACTCAAAACTTGAAACCCAATCCATGTCCGATCGCGAAGAGTTTCTGACCGCGAAACAGCTCGCCGAAATTTTGCAGGTGAGCGAATCGACCGTGCGGCGTCTGGCCCGGAAGCGACGCATTCCGTCCGTGCGCCTGACGCCACGCATCATTCGCTTTCATCTCGACGCGGTCCGTGAAGCGCTGGATGTGCCGCGCGTTTCCAGCCCGCATCACTTGCAGACCGACGACGCGCAGTTGAGTTTCGAAGATTTGCTTTCGAGTTGATTTACGCGCGTCGACCACCCAGCGGAATCTCAATCCAATTTCCATTCTGATTGACGAACGCGCGAGTCTTCTTGATGGGAAACTTACGCGCAAAAGTCGGATTATTTTTGAGGAACGAATTGATAGTAGCGGTATCGCCCGTAGCCACGCGCCATTTTCCATCTTCGCGAATCAGATATTGCTGCACGACTAGTTTGCCGTCAGCGTCGAAAGGTTGTTTGACGTGCGCATACATCGTCGTATCGACGACGGCGATGTTTCCGGCAACCCGTACGGCGCCGATGTCGATGCGCTGAAGCTGAAACATGCTCTGACTGCGGCGCAAACCCTGAACTAATTTGTCGCGCGAGATTCGCGCCCGCGAAGCAGACGGCAGCGAATCGTAAACCGCTTCGTATTGACCGTTCTTTAGTTGATCGAAGATGTGCTGAACGGCGCTCCGCACATCAGATTCATCCGAGGCAGCGAGCGCGGTGTTGAGCAAGCCTGCGAATGCGAGGCCGCCAGCGAGTGCAAAGGTCAGTAATCCAATTCTAGTTTTCATTTGACTGGTCATGCTCTTCTTCTGATTCGTCATCTCGCGTTTCCGTTGTCGCTCGCAATTGACCGCGATAACTCAGGAACCAGGCGCATGCTCCCAAAGCAGCAGTCACGAACGCGGCAGACAAATTGTCTCGCCAAAGAAAAACCGCTGCCGCGATTAGCAGCAGCGCAGACAGAAACATCCACAGGCGCGTCGCCGTCATTTCGCATCCACGTTGACGGGATAGGTTGCGTGTAAGGTCGCCGGCGGGAAACATTTTTCTTCGTCGCAGGCCTGAACGCGAACTGAAATCGCCAGAGATTTCTTTCCGGGAGAATGCGCGACCAGGAGAAGCGTGACATTGACGTTGCCTTCGTACACGGCGAGCGGCTGATCAGCAAATTGAAATTTCCTCTTTACGGCGGGCGGGTAAATCGGTTTGCCAACGTCGAGCCCTTCGACTTTGTCTGTCGTGACTTCGGTAGCGATCAGGTAAGAGAAGGTCGCCGGGTTGGCGTTGACGTGATAACCCGCGTCGATACGTATGGGAATTTCAATACTGCCACTGCCGGGTGCTGAAAACCCGACGCCCGCTCCGCCCAACCTGACAACATTCTCAGACGAGGTAACCGGTGGCGGACCACCGGAATTGATAACTTCGCCCGAAGGTTTCGATCTGGGGCAGCCGGTCAAACACAGAAGCAGGAGGCAAAAGGCGGCGGCCAAAGAAATCGATTTCATTCCTCACCTTCTTCCTTTCCGTCTTTCTCGTCCGGCCGCTTAATTCCAAACTTTTCC
>Ga0209471_1002117_pt1 | contig 11579 bp, 8 predicted proteins | sample GraSoiAngelo_128_FD_185885 | JGI IMG/M metagenome (GOLD analysis project Ga0209471, IMG submission 185885) | Grasslands soil microbial communities from the Angelo Coastal Reserve, California, USA - 14_0927_12_20cm (SPAdes) (version 2) | ecosystem: Environmental > Terrestrial > Soil > Grasslands ... | reverse complement strand
CTTCCAGCACCTCGGTGCGCTGCAGATGACGGAGCTCGGTGGCGAGCCGCTCGACCGAGGAGGCGACAACGCCGAGGGTGGCAAAATACATCGCGTGGCGGTCGCGCGGAATCACCTGGGTCGAGATCGGCTCGGGCGTAAGCCCCATCGCTTTGGCAACATGCTCTTCCACCCGCGGGTCGATCTGGGCGAAGGTGCCGACCGCACCCGAGATCGCGCAGGTCGCGACTTCCTTGCGCGCGAGCACGAGGCGCTCGCGGGCGCGGGAAAATTCCGCATACGCAAAAGCAAGCTTCAACCCGAAGGTGACGGGTTCGGCATGAATGCCGTGGGAGCGGCCGATGGTCGGCGTCATCTTGTGCTCGAAGGCGCGCTTCTTGAGCGCGGCGAGGAGCTTGTCGACATCGGCGATCAGCAAGTCCGCGGCACGGGTGAGCTGCACGTTGAGGCACGTGTCGAGCACGTCGGAGGAGGTCATGCCCTGGTGCACGAAACGCGCCTCGGGGCCTACGATTTCGGCTAAATGAGTGAGGAAGGCGATGACGTCGTGCTTGGTTTCGCGCTCGATCTCGTCGATCCGCGCGACATCGAAGATGACGTCGCGGGCCTTGGCCCAGATGGTTTTCGCGGCTTCCTTCGGGATCACGCCGAGTTCGGCCAGCGCATCCGCCGCATGCGCCTCGATCTCGAACCATATCTTGAAGCGCGTTTGCGCCTCCCAGATGGAGGCCATTTCCGGGCGGGTGTAGCGGGAAAGCATCGACGACTCTTGGGATGCGAGGGGTTACGCCGCGCTTTAGCAGACGGGCCCGGGTCAGACAAACGCCCAGCCAGACGGGTTCGGCACTGCGGCGGCGGGGGGCGGCGCCACATCCTGTCAATCACGAGATATTGACTGACAGATATTGAAATCTGTCATCGCGATATGATATCTATAGTTCCGACGCCGGCATGGGCGTCCCGTGGCCGTCGGCCGGAACCGACCGCGAGCTTCGGACTGAAAGAGGACTGCCGCTATGACTACCGAAATTCTTCATCTATCCGTTCAATTCCAGCGCTGGCTGAACCGGCGCGTGGCCCGTATCCTTGCCGCACAGGCCGGGAGGCTGACCCGCTAAATGATGTTGGCGCCGGCGATACGCCAAATCGCTTTCGCCAGAACATGAGAGGATGACGGTGCGCGCATGAACGAGAATGTCGTCTTGACGCCTGAGCGTATTCTCGAGGCTACCGAGGACGTGCTGCGCCGCTTTGGGCTGGCAAAGGCCACGGTGGTCGATGTCGCCCGCGCGCTCGACGTCAGCCACGGCAGCGTTTACCGTCATTTCCCGAGCAAGGCTTCGCTGCGCGAAGCGGTGGCCAAACGCTTGCAAAGATCGCCGAAGCCTCCGGCCCGGCGCCGGCCCGCCTCGAGCGCTGGCTGCGCACGATGTTTGCGATCAAGCACAAGAAGGTTTCCGACGATCCCGAGATGTTCACGACCTACCTGACGCTGGCGCGAGAGGCGTGCAAGGTGGTGAAGGCGCACAAGGACGGCCTGGTCGATCAGATCGCGCATATTCTGTCCGACGGCGTGAAGCAGGGCACGTTCCAGGTCACTGACGCCAAAGCGTCGGCGCGCGCGATTTTCGACGCCACCATCCGTTTCCATCATCCCGCCCATGCCGAGGAATGGAGCGATCCGCAGCTCGCCACGCGGATCGATGTGTTGCTGGCGCTGCTGTTGAAGGGCCTGGAAGCGCCGCGCAAGCGCTAGGTGGCGTCTTCCCAGGCGCTACCAGCGCCACCCACCGAGCATGGAAGCGCTCGAACGCGGCGGCACGATCCAATCCCAGCCTTCAGCCAATTGCGCGCCGCGGGTCGCCTGTTGTTTGATATCCCTCAAATCTGGCGCAAGCCTGGCCGGTAAGGTCAGGTGCGGAGGAACGCGTGCGGCTCGCCATCTTTGCGGACATCCACGCCAACCGGCAGGCCTTTAGCGCCTGCCTTGATGCGGCGCGCTCGCGCGGCGCGGAACGGATGGTCCTGCTCGGCGACTACGTTGGCTACGGCGCCGATCCGGAATGGAGCGTCGACACCGCAATGAGCCTCGTCGATGCGGGCGCTGTCGCGGTCCGCGGCAACCACGACAACGCAGTTGCCAGCGGCAGCGAGACAATGAACGTCGAGGCTCAGGCCGCGATCGAATGGACTCGTGGCAGGTTAGGGGCGGCGCAGCGGCGCTTTCTTAGCGGTTTGCCGCTGACCATCGACGAGGACGACCGCCTTTATGTTCACTCGGAAGCCTCCAATCCCCGGAGGTGGCGTTATGTCCAAAGCGCCGCGGATGCCGCGCGCAGCATGATCGCAACCCCGGCGCACGTCACCTTTTGCGGTCATATCCATCGGCCCGGGCTTTATTCGATGTCTTCAACGGCGAAGATGACGAGCTTCGTGCCGGTCTCAGGGGTGCCGGTGCAATTATTGAAGGGCAGGCAGTGGCTCGCCGTTCTCGGCTCGGTGGGGCAGCCGCGCGATGGCGACCCGGCCGCTTGTTTCGTGTTGTTCGAGACGGTGTCGTGCGAAATCACCTATTGCCGCGTGCCTTACGACGTCGCGACCGCGGCCAAACGCATCCGGGACAACGGCCTGCCGGTCTGGCTCGCCGATCGTCTCGCGGTTGGACGGTGAGCGATGGCCCAATCTCGCATCCAGCCCGGCGCCGTCATCGATGGGTTCACCGTCGGGGAGTGCGTTCACAATGGCGGCATGGCGACGCTGTGGAGCGTGAGCCATCCCGGCATCGAGGCGCCGCTGCTGATGAAGATCCCCCGCGTCGCCGAGGGTGAGGATCCGGCGGCGATCGTCAGTTTCGAGATGGAGCAGATGATCCTGCCGCGGTTGTCGGGGCCGCACGTGCCGGCCTGCTTTGCGACCGGCGATTTCGCCCGCCAGGCCTATGTCGTGATCGAGCGCATCCCGGGCCAGACGCTGTACAAACGTCTTGCCGATCTGCCGCTTGCTTACGAGGAGGCGAGGGCGGTGGCGGCAAAGATCGCTTCCGCGCTCGCCGACCTGCACCGGCAAAACGTCATTCACCACGACATCAAGCTATCGAGCATCATGTTTCGCCCCTCGGGCGAGGCGGTGTTGATCGATTTCGGATTGTCGCATCACAATCATCTGCCCGACCTGCTGCAGGAGGAATTTCGCCTGCCTTTCGGCACCGCGCCCTACACCGCCCCCGAACGGCTGCTCGGGGTTCGCGACGATCCGCGCAGCGACCTGTTTTCGCTCGGTGTGCTGCTCTATTTCTTCACCACAGGCGTGCGGCCGTTCGGCGAGACCGAGACCTTGCGGGGCATGCGGCGGCGGCTGTGGCGCGATCCGCATCCGCCGCGCAAACTCAAAGTTGCCTATCCGCCGTGGCTGCAGGAGATCGTGCTGCGCTGTCTCGAGATCGAGCCGGTCTGGCGTTACCCGACCGCGTCGCAACTGGCGTTCGAGCTCGCACACCCCGACCAGATCAAGCTGACCGCGCGGTCGGAACGCGCAAAACGCGATTCGCTAAGCACCGTGTGGCGCCGCCGCTTCGACCGCGGCTTGACCCAGCCGAAGCCGAAATCCGACGTCGCGGCCCATCTTGCCTCGAGCCCAATCGTGGCGGTCGCGGTCGACACCCTGGAGGGGTCGCCGGCGCTCAACGAGGCGCTGCGCGTCACAACGGCAAGAATCCTCGCGACCTTGCCGTCGGCGCGGCTGGCCTGCGTGAACGTCTTGAAACTCGGCCGCATCACCATCGACCGGACGCTCGACAAAGAGGGCCACAACAAGCATGTCGAACGCCTGGTGGCGCTCAAGCATTGGGCTTCGCCCCTCAAGCTCGACGAGGACCGGCTGTCGGTGCATGTGCTCGAAGCCGTCGACGCAGCGTCGGCGATCCTGGAATTCACCCGCGCCAATCATGTCGATCACATCATCATCGGCGCGCAGCAACATTCGGGCCTGAGCGCATTGCTCGGCGGCGTCTCCGGCAAAGTGGCGTCGGAGGCGGTCTGCACCGTCACCGTGGTGCGGCCGCCGCGGCTGGCAGCGCAATCCGAGAAGCTGGACGGCGAGGAGCGGAGCACAGCCTCGCTGTAAAGCGGCGGCGCGCTGCCGCTGACGGAACCGCGAGGGTCTAATTCAACTACACGGCTTCGCCGCGCGACAGCGCCGCGGCATTCCGGATCGCCGAGATGTTGGCTTTATAGGACTCCTCGGTGCCGCCCTTGAACACCGCGGAGCCGGCCACAAAAGCATTGGCGCCGGCCGCCGCAAGCTGGCCGGAATTATCCGCACCGACGCCGCCATCGACCTCGATATCGATCGGACGTCCCGCCGTCATCGCGCGCAGGTCCTGGATCTTGCCGAGTGCAGAGGGAATGAAAGCCTGGCTGCCGAAGCCGGGATTGACCGACATCACCAGCACCAGATCGATCATGTCGATCACGTATTCGATGGCGCTGGCCGGCGTGCCCGGATTAAGCGAGACGCCGGCCTTCTTGCCGAGCGCACGGATCGCCTGCAGCGAGCGATGCAAATGGGGGCCGGCTTCCGCATGCACCGTGATGTGATCGCAGCCGGCCTTGGCGAAGGCCTCAAGATAGGGATCGGCTGGCGAGATCATGAGGTGCGCGTCAAAGATCTTCTTGCTGTGCGGGCGGATCGCCTTGATGACGTCGGGGCCATAGGAAATGTTGGGCACGAAATGCCCGTCCATCACGTCGAGATGGATCCAGTCGGCGCCGGCAGCATCGACGGCGCGGACCTCCTCGCCCAGTTTGGAAAAATCCGACGCCAGGATCGACGGCGCGATGATGAGGGGGCGTGGCGCGAATTGCTGGGACATTTTTGGGTTTCCCGAAACCACTTCATGGGCGTTGCGGAAGGTCCCCGCCTAACATGCGGCTGCCTCCCGGGCAATGCGGCTGACCGCGCCGTTGCGAGGGTGCGGAAAATTCTGCCCTGGCCGGCATCTATTGCCTGGGCCGAAGGGCCCTGGATGCACTGGAATCCCTCATTTTATTGGGTTTCTTGGAATGGCACGCGGTTTGCTGAACGTCGGGAGTGAAAAGTTGAGCCGCCCTTGGGCGGCATTGGTTGGAGTTCTGTCATGTTGCTTGCCCTTGGCGCGGTGTCCTCCGCGCTGGATGCGCTTCAGTCGCTATCTTCATCGAAATCCTCCGCCGCGCCGTCGACCGGCCTCGGCCAGACCACCGCGGCCTCTTTCGATCTCACCGGCAGCACTGCTGCTGCAGGAACCTCCGCGCAGGGCTTCGGTTCCAGCGGCTGTTCGCAGATATCGCCCGAGACCATGAGCGCGCTCATTGCGGCGCAGAGCCAGTCTGGCTCGACCCCTTCGGCGTCGAACGACCCGTCAAGCGCGCTGCAGGACCTGTTCTCGCAGATCGACGCCGATGGTGACGGAAAGATCACCAAATCGGAATTTGAAAATGCGCTCGGCGCCGGCGGCACCAACCTCGCGCAAGCCGACGACGTCTTCAGCAAGCTCGACACCGATAGTAATGGCAAGGTGAGCCTCGATGAAATGTCGAAGGCGCTGAAGGGGGCAGGCCACGGCGGTCACCATCACCATGCGGGCGGCTCGCGTGATGCCGGCGGCATCGATGCAAGCGGATCAAATACCGATGCGCTCTCGCAGGCCCTTTCCGACGCATCCAGCAATGCGGTCACCAATAGCGACGGTTCGACCACGACCTCGATCACCTATGCCGACGGCTCGAAGGTGACACTGACGACGCCTGCGGCGCATGCGGCTTCAAGCGCCGCGACATCGTCCTACAACTTGATCGAACAGCTGATCCAGCGCGAGGCCCAGGCGCTGTCACAATCGGCCACCGCATCGCTTTCGATCGCTGCCTGACGCAGGACTGATCACTTTCGCGATCATGCCCTAGCCAAAGCGATCCTGCCACGAGGGCACCGCGCCGGGGAAGGGCAGTGCGGTCGCGGCATACACGCCGCGCGCAATCGCGCGCGCCGTCACATTGGCCGCGACCATGCCGAGTTCGGTGAGGCCGGCGAGCGGATCGACCGCCTTTTCGCCGGTTGCCGCGGCAAATACCACATCGCCATCGAGCGGCGCATGCACGGGATAGATCGCGCGCGCCATGCCGGTCTGCGCGATCATGGCGAGCCGCTTTGCCTGGCCCTTGCTCAGCGCCGCATCGGTGACCACCAGCGCCAGCGTGGTGTTCTCCACCGATGTGGCGTCCGCTGCGCCTTTAAGCCGCATCCTCAGCATGTCGGGCGTGAACGAGGTTGGCTGCCCGCGCCCGCCATACTCGTCGCCGACTTCGAACGGTGCAGCCCAGAACCACGGTCCGTCACCGACGGTCACGCTGCCGACCGCGTTGACCACGGCGATCGCGGCCACCTTGGCGCCACCAGGCGTCTGCGCCGAAGCCGAACCAAGGCCACCCTTGAAATTCGCTGTGGTGGCGCCAAGGCCGGCGCCCGCGCTGCCGAGCGCGAATTCCGTGGCGGCCGCAGCCGCGGCGGCATAGCCAAGATCGCGGTAAGGGCCGAAGCGGCCCCACGACTTGTCGCCGCCGTTGAGGAGATCGAAGATGATCGCCCCCGGCACGATCGGGATCACCGTGCCGCGCACCGCGAAGCCGCGGCCGTGTTCGGCCAGCCAGGCCTGTACGCCGCCGGCGGCGTCTAGGCCGAATGCCGAGCCACCGCCGAGCGCAATCGCGTCGATGCTTTCCACGGTATTGGCTGGATCGAGCAGGGTGCTTTCGCGGGTGCCGGGCCCGCCGCCGCGTACATCGATTGCGGCAACCGCTGGTCTGTCGAAGATGATTGCGGTGACGCCGGAAGCAAGCTTGGCGTCATCGGCGTGGCCGACGCGGACGCCGGCAATATCGGTGAGGAGATTTTTCAATTAGCCGATCCGCCCGAGGAGAGCGCCTGCCTGATCATCCGCGCAAGATCGGATTTGCGATACGGTTTGGCAAGCAACAGCACGCCGGAGTCGAGCCGGCCGTGATGGACGATCGCGTTTTCGGTATAGCCCGACGTGAACAACGTCTTGAGCCCAGGGCGTCGCTTCAGCGCCTCATCGACCAGATGGCGGCCGTTCATCGGGCCAGGCATGATCACGTCGGTGAACAGCAGATCGATCCTCTCGTTGTTGTCGATGATATCGAGCGCCTCGCGTGCATTGGCAGCGTCAAGCGTGGTGTAGCCGAGGCCCCGGATCTGGGTGATCACATATTTGCGCACCAGCGGGTCGTCCTCGACGATAAGCACCACCTCGTGCCCTCCCTGTATATCCGCAAGCGCCGGCGCCTCGGCATCGATCTGGTGCAGTCCGGTCGACCGCGGCAGGTAGATTCTCACCGTCGTGCCGTGACCTTCCTCGCTGTAGATCTTAATATGGCCGCCTGACTGTTTGACGAATCCGAACACCATGGAAAGGCCAAGCCCGGTGCCCCTGCCGACCTCCTTGGTGGTGAAGAAAGGCTCGAAGACCCGATCCAGGTTGGCAGTCGGAATTCCGCTGCCGGTGTCGCTCACGGCAATCATCACGTAATTCCCCGGCGCGACCTCGTTGTGCATGCTGGCATAGCCTTCATCCAGGTACACGTTGCGGGTCTCCAGCACGAGCTTGCCGCCGTCAGGCATGGCGTCCCGCGCGTTCAGGGCAAGGTTCAGCACTGCAGTGGTGAGCTGGTTCGGGTCGACCAGCGCCGTCCAGGCGTCTTCGGCCAGCAGCGGAGAAATCTGGATTTGCTCGCCCAGTGTCGGGTGCAGTAATTTTGCGGCTTCCACCATCAAGGAATTGACGTCGATTTCGCGCGGCTGCAGCGGCTGTTTGCGGGCAAAGGCGAGCAGATGCTTGGTCAATTGCGCCCCGCGCTCGGCGGCATCGTCGATCAGCTTCGCGATCGAGGCGAGCTCGGGGCGATCGGCGACGGCTTCGCCGAGGATCCCAATGGTTCCGGTAATGACCGTCAGGATGTTGTTGAAGTCGTGCGCGACGCCGCCGGTCAACTGGCCGACGGCGTCCATCTTCTGGACCTGCCGCAGCCGCGCCTCCGCCTCCTGCTTTTCGGTCAGATCGCGGCCGACGAAGAAGTGCCGCCGCACCGGTTCCGACCACGTCCCCATCCATGTCAGCGTCACCGGCTGGCCGTCCTTGCGAACGTAACGGGTCTCGAAGTTGCGCATCTGCCGGCCGTGCCGCGCCGCGCGCATTTCCTCGCGGGTGGAATCGAGGTCGTCAGGGTGGATGAATTCGATCGCACTGTGCCCGATCATCTCTTCAGGCCGATAACCCAGGATGGTCATCGAACTCGGCGAGACCTGAACGAAATTTCCCCTGGTGTCCGTCACCAGGATGAGATCCTGCGAGGTCTCGAAGATGCGACGCCGCTCCTCGATCTCCTGGTTGAGCGCCTGCTGCGTTCGTTTGGCTTCGGTGACATCGCGCGCGATCTTGGACGCTCCGACAATCTCTCCCGAGACGGACCTGATCGGAGATATGGAAAGCGCCACATGTACCTCGGCGCCATCCTTGTGCACCCGTAAGGTGTCGTGATCCTCGATGGCTTCGCCCCGAGCAATGCGATCGAGGATGTCACGCACCTCGGCGCGCCGGTCGGGCGGGACGATGATATCGATGCGCGCGCCGATCGCCTCCGCCGCGGTATACCCGAACAGGCGTTCGGCCGCGGGGTTCCAGCCGGTGATGGTGCCGTCGAGCGCTTTGGTGATGATGGCGTCATTCGATGATTCCACCACCGCCGAGAACAGCCGCTCGCGCTCGGTGTGACGTTCCCGTTCGGAGATGGCCTCCCGGCGCAGCAATGCGAGCAGACGGGCCAACTGGGCTTGTAGCTGGACGTTGTGAACCAGCAACGCCGCCAAAACGAAACTCGCGGCACAGGCCCCGTACAGCCTGCCGGCATAAAAGCCCAGATCGAATCGTGCCGCGTTGAAAATCGCCGACAGCGCGATATCGAACAGCCAGGCACACAGCACAACCATGAGCCAGATGTCGATGACGAGATGCGGCCGCCGAAACCACAACACCAAAAGGGGGGCGGCGATGGCGAGAAACCCCACCACCGACGCGACGTCAACCAGAGTGGGGTTGAAGTGTCCGCCGCTCACGATGATCGGGAGAATTTCATGCCTGGCGATCGCGACCCAGGTCATGACTGACATCGTAACGCCAACGGCAATGATGCTTGCCAGGATGGCTCCGCCGACCGAGCCTCGTATCTTGGCGCCGCCGTCACGGTCTTTCAGCAGCGCGTAGCCGAGCACGAGAAGTGGAAATCCGCCGTGCCAGACCATGTAAAGCCAGGCTGTCGTCTGCGGGCCGGCGCCCAATAGCCCGGCCTGGGCAAACACGCCCGGATAGGTCATGAGGTGGACGATTGCTGCGACCGCCGTGAACAGATATCCGCTCGCGAGCAACAGCAGCGAGCGCGACCGCAACAGGCCGAACTGTGAATACAGCAGGATCGCGGTGATAAGATCGTTGAGTGCGAGCATCGATTGGTAGCTCGCAACGAACGCCGGAACGGGCGTCAGCGGCACCGTGGCAAAAGGCACCGCACACGCGAACAGAGCCGCCGAGACGCCGACAACGGCAAGCGCCACCCTCCGGTCACGGCTGGAGGCCAGCGTGGTCGAGAGAAAGATGTTTCGCTCGTTAGCCGTCTGCACTGCCCCTCCTTGCAAACTGCCATCTTGCGCCACGTGTCGCACCGAACAGGCTGGATGCCTGTATTTATCGCACTGGCATCTCTCGCCGATTGGTTGATCCCGGCTTTTCCGCCGGTTCCCCGGCAGGTTTAAACCCCAACCTGAGCGCTGCATATTACCTAATTGGCGGGAACCTCAAAGCGAACCGATATCAGGGGGTAACCACCCCTTTACCGATAACTCGAATAATGCCCGCGAGTTTGCGCAATAATCCGGTATTTCCGCGGTAGGCTGACGCCTAGTGGTCGATAAGCCTGTCCGGGAGTGCCTGATGCCCCGCATTCTGGTAATTGACGACGAGGCGGACGTTCGCGCGATGATCGGCATCGTGCTGCGGGTTCATCGTTTCGAAATCGTCGAAGCAGCGAACGCCGCGGCCGCATTGAAGGCGTTCGAGGATCGAAGCTTCGACGCCGCGATCGTCGATATCTTTCTCGATGGCGCCAACGGCTTCGACCTCATCACGATGATGCGCGAACGCCTGCCCAACCTGGCTGTCGTCGCCATGTCGGGAATGGCGACGCTCGACTTCGTGTCGCACTCGCCTGAATTGGCAGACGTGGTCTGCCTGCAGAAGCCGTTCCGTCCGAACGATCTGATGGGCGCCATCGAAGCGGCGCGGCAGCGCGATCTGCAGAAGGCGGCCGGCGATGGTGTCGGAGCGGGCGCGGCTTCGACGTAAAAAAACGCCCCGGCGAACCGGGGCGCTTGTTGCATCTTGTTGAAGAACCCTTGTTCAAGAACCCTTGTTCAAGAACACTTGCTCAAGAGCCCTTGGGATTGATTTCGGTGTAGCCGCCCTTGTCGTCCCATTTGTAGACGACATAGTCGATCTGCTTGATGTCGCCCTTGGCATCGATTTCGATCTTGCCGATCACCGTATCCCACGCGCCGCCACCCTTGATCGTATCCATGACTTTCTTCGGATCGGTGGTGCCGGCTTTCTTCACCGCCTGCGACCAGACCTGCATCGCCGCATAGGTGTAAAGCGTGTAGCCTTCGGGGTCGATATTCTTCGCCTTGAAACGCTCGACGATCGCTTTCGCGGTCGGCTTGTTGCGTGGGTCGGGACCGAAGGTGAAGAGAGTGCCTGCGCCGGCGGGTCCGGTGATCGAAGCGAACTCCTTGTCGGCCAACGCGTCGCCGGCCATCAAAACGGTCTGCAGACCCTGGTCGCGCATCTGGCGCAGGATCAATCCGGATTCCTGATGGTAGCCGCCGACATAGACCAGATCGATGTTATCGCGCTTTAAGCGCGATACGATGGCGTTAAAGTCCTTGTCGCCCTTGTTGTAGGATTCGAACATCTTCTCGGTGAAGCCCACCTTGTTGAGCGCCTTCTTGGTCTCGTCGGCGAGGCCCTTGCCGTAAGTGGTCTTGTCGTTGAGGATGGCGACGTTCTTGCCTTTGTAATACTTCGCGATGAATTCGGCGGCGACGAGGCCTTGCTGGTCGTCGCGGCCGCAAACCCGCGCCACGTTCCAGAGCTTGCGCTCGGTGAACAGCGGATTGGTCGAAGCCGGCGTGATCTGCAGGACGTTGCCGTCGGCATAGGCTTCGGAGGCCGGGATCGACGACGACGAACAATAATGGCCGGCCACGAAGGGGATCTTGGCGCTACCGATCTTTTCCGCCACTGAGCGCGCCTGCTTGGGGTCGCAGGCATCGTCTTCGACGTCGAGCGCCAGTTTCTTGCCGAGCAGGCCACCTCCGGCATTGAGGTCGGCGACCGCCATCTCAGCGCCGTTCTTCATCTGCCGGCCGAAGGCCGATTCGCCGCCAGTCATGGGGCCGGCTACCGCAACGGTGATGTC
>Ga0209471_1002116_pt1 | contig 11580 bp, 12 predicted proteins | sample GraSoiAngelo_128_FD_185885 | JGI IMG/M metagenome (GOLD analysis project Ga0209471, IMG submission 185885) | Grasslands soil microbial communities from the Angelo Coastal Reserve, California, USA - 14_0927_12_20cm (SPAdes) (version 2) | ecosystem: Environmental > Terrestrial > Soil > Grasslands ... | reverse complement strand
CCTACTACCACTTGCTCCGTCAGCGAGGCAAGACCCATCACCAAGCTCTACGATCGCTGGCTAATCGATTGGTCGGGATTCTGCACGGCTGCTTGGATCATCGGCAGCCTTACCGCGAAGAAATCGCTTGGCCGAGATCGGTGCCTGTTGCCGCTTGACTTGTTACTGCCGTGGGATGTCTAGGCGGCTCGCCAGGTCACGAGCTCGCGGCTCACTTGCTTGTGCAGCCGGCCTTCGACCGCGAGCGACTGACAGTGCGCCAGGGTTTCCTGCAGCGCCAGCCGCTGCTGGAAGACGTTCCGCTGCATGATGCCCTGGAACAGCCCAGCCGCCAGTTGCCAGCCGGACTTCGCCCCATCCGCGGCCAGGCGAACCAGCGCCGCCTTGCGCGCCTCATGGTGCTCGATGATTTCCGCGATCCGGCCACGATGATCGAAAAAGGGATCGCCGTGGGCAGGCAGCACGATTTCGACCTCGAGCCGGCGAACATGCTCCAGCGAGGCCATGTAATCATCGAGGGGATCGGCGCCGGATTGCGGGTGCAGGCCGATGTTCGGGCTGATCTTCGGCAACAAATGATCGCCGGAAAAGAGCACGCCGCGCGCCGGCCAGTAGAAGCAACAGTGACCCGGTGAATGGCCCGGCGTCCAGATGACTTCGATCTCGCTGTCCTCGACCGGCAGGCGCTCGGCGCCTTCGAGCAGCACATCCGGCTCAACGACCGAAACGAACTCCCGAGCCGCCATCGAAGCACTCTTCACAAACTCGGCCTCGGCCTCCGGCACGCCGTTCCAGCTAAGCCACTTCGCCACGTCATGGACCAGGTCTTCGGCGCGCGCGTAGCGCGGCTCCATCAGCGCGACCTCCAGCCGATGAATGACGAGCTCAGCCGCAGCCCGTTCGCGCAGCTCACCCGCGAGACCGAAATGATCCGGGTGAATGTGCGTGATCAGGATCCGATTGATCCGCTCGACGCGCACCTTCATTTCGGCCAGCTTCTGGTTCAAGACCTGCCGTGATTCTTCTGTCTGCAGCCCAGTGTCGATCAGCGTGTAGCCGTCGCCGTCGCGCAGCAGGAAGACATTGACGTGCTTTAGCTCAAACGGCATCGGAAGTTCCAGCCGAAAAATGCCAGGCGCCACTTCCATCGTGTGCACACATTACCTGCTGAGTGCAGTTAGCTCGGGGACTTGAGCGCTAAAGTTGCGCCTTATGCGCGCATGCCGGTCTGCGCCAAAGCGCAGCCCGGTGAAAATCGCGACGATTCACTTGGTGTTTCTCTTGGTCCAGTCGCCGTTCTGCCCGGGAAAGTCAAACGGAAAGATCCGCTTCATTGGGTTAAGCGCATCGCCGAGGTTTTCCGGGGCGAGCGGTTCAATTAGCTCGCGCTTTTGGGGCTTCTCGGGCTTTTGGCGTTTCAGGCGCCGGCTGAGTCTCATCCTGTCCCGATGCTATGCAGCTGTCTGGACGGGTTCGTCCGGGCGGTTGGGCACCAGCTTCTGGCCCTGGTCCTTGGTCGGCAGCGGCAGATGCACCGTATCGGTCGCGATCAGGTCGAGGAAGGCGTCGACCACGCGGGGGTCGAAGTGGCTGCCACGGCCGGTTTTGATCTCCTCCAGCGCTTTGCCGAGACCCAGGGACGGCCGGTAGATCCGGTCGGCCACCATCGCCTCGAAGGCATCGGCAACCGAAATGATGCGCGATCCGAGCGGGATCTCTTCGCCCTTGAGGCCCTTGGGGTATCCAGTGCCGTCGAATTTTTCGTGGTGATGGCGGATCAGCGGGGCCACGTGATGCAGCCCCTCGACGGGCCCAATGATGTCGGCGCCAATCTGTGGATGGCGCCGCATCCAGGCCATCTCGTCTTCCGTGAGCGCCATCGATTGGCGGAGAATCCGGTCCGGGATCCCGATCTTGCCGACGTCGTGGAGGATGGCGCCCAGGCGGACCGCGGCTGCCTCGTCACGCGAGAGGCCCATCCGCTCGGCGCAGGCACCTGCCAGTTTGGCTAACCGTTCGGAGTGCCCGCGCGTGTAGCTGTCCTTGGCCTCGATGGCATTCGCGAGCGCCATGTTGACCTCGGTCATGAGCTTGGCCTCCACGTCTCGCCGCGTCACCAGGTCCTGATGCGCCGAAACCGCTTTCGCCATCACCGAGCCGACGACGGCGACGACGACGAACAGAAACAGGCGCTGCAGGATGATGATGCGCTCGTCCGAAAGGGTGATGAGGTAGGTCCCGTTCTGCAGCGGCGCCACGGCGCCGGCGGTCAGATAGAGCACGGCCACCAGCAATGCACACAGCACCGAAGCGGCGGCGCCGAAGCGCAGCGCGGAGACCGTGATCACCAGGAAGAACAGCACCGCGAATGGGCTCGTATACCCACCGGACGCGTACGTGATCATGGTCGCCACCAACATGTCGACGCCGGTGGTCGCATAGCTGAACGCTCGCCCGGGGCGTTGATGCAGGAAGAGCAGCAGCAGGGTGGTCAGGCAGACGACGCCCCAGGCGGCAAGGATGCCGTTGATCCGGCCCACGTCATAGCCGGGTGCGGCATTGAGGTTGTTGAGGATGACAGCGAAAATGAGCAGCGTCCAGCGGAACAGACCGGTAAGTCGCTCATTGCTGAGATTGATCAGACTCTCGGCTGGATCCTGGGAGCGCTGGCGGCCCTTGCGCGAGATATTGCGGGCGGCGGCCATTGCCGAAATTATCGGGCCGCTCTGTGACGGTAAGCGTTACAAACCGGTCTCGCCCCAGGCACGTGCTGAACGAGATTAGGCCGGGAGCTGGACCCCTAGAAAGTCCGACAGCACCTGCCGGACGTCCTGGTAGCGGAGAAAGGACGTGTCGGCCTCGGCAAGGGCCCGGTCGACTGCGTGGTAGGCGTCCTTCAACGGCCCCACCAGCCGTGTCGGGTCGACCTTGGCTCGCTCCGCGTGGGCGGCGCGCAGCTCCTGGCTGATCGCCCGGATCGAGGCGCTGTAGGTCTGGGCGATCGCCTGTGCCTCTTGTAGCGCGGCCTGAAGGTCGTCCGCCGTCATCGTGCGGCCAGCGTATTTTTGCTTCAGGCCAGCCACCTGGATGGCAACCGCGGCGGCCCCCTCCCCTGCCCGACTCATGTCGGCGCCGATTGCCGCCAGGTGCCTACTCGCCTCCAGCTGTCGTCTGGCGCCCGGGATGCCGCTCGCCAGGCGAAGTGCCGGGTCGGTAGAGGAGCGCCCCCGGGCGTCGTTGAAGTGCTGCTCGGCCACTTTGAGCTGTCCGGCGGCGCTCTGGAGCTCCGCCGCATCGGCGGTGAGAGCGGCCGCGGTCATGCTCCCCTGGGCGGCAACCAGCGCCTGCCGGCCCCCGTCGAGGTCTTGATAGACGGCGGCACCAGCCGACGCGGTATAGCTGCCGGCAAGGAGCAGGGCCAGGATGACGATCGCGGCGACCAGGCCAAGGCGTCGCATCAGGAGCTATCTTGCCCGACCAATAACAAAAGAGCGGGCGCCACGTGGCGCCCGCCCAGCACTGCCGAGGTCTCGTTAGGCGCGAGCGCGGCTGCCGGTAACGAGCCGCAACACCCACAAAAGAACCACCGCGCCGACGAGCGACACGATGAAGCTGAAGATGTACCCGCTCCCCGTGATGTGAAGCAGGTTGGTCACGAGCCAACCGCCAATGACTCCGCCGATGATGCCTACGATGACATCGAGAATAATGCCGTAGCCATGTCCGCTAACAAACCGCCCCGCGATGGCCCCGGCAATACCGCCAACGATAATCGCGCCAAGCCAGCCAATACCTTCCATGCGCTCCTCCAAGATTGAAAATAACGACAATTTCATTTGTACCTGTTTGCACCAAAGACGTCAATAGCGGTATAAGGATTGCGATCAGCCAACAGTGCCGTCCGTCAGCTGGCGAGGCGCTCGGCCACGGTCGCCGCCGTACCGGGACCGGCGGACAGGCCGGCAAAGAGGTCCCTCTCCAGCACCCCGGTGACCCACGGATTCGGAAACACGCGGACAAACAGCTCCGAGTCCGGTGCCGTCGCGACCGCGATCGCGGTCGTCACCGCCACGGTTCCGGGCCCGCCAGACGAACGGACATAGAGCTTGGCTGGCAGGGCGGCTGATCCGCCCGCCCTTCGGCGGACTGTTGAAAACGCCGAGATCGTCGCCTCCCTGACAGCGGGATGGGAGTCCTCCGCCACCACGACGTGGGGACGCACGCTTTGCGTCACGTCCGCGAAGACGCCCTCGAGGCCGGCGGCCGTCAGTTCGCTCAACTCGTAATCCAGCAGGACCAGGTTGCCGAGACCCAGTTGGCGGGCCACCGTAGCTCGGTCGACGCTGCTCCATTCGTGGGTGGCGGCGCAGACCAGGGTCACCTCGGTGCCGGCCGCGGCATACCTTGCGAAGGTACCGCCGCAAAGGTTGCTGGCCTTGTCTGGATCCGCTGCGAAGCCCAAGAGGCGAAAGGGCACATCGGAGTTATCGGTCGTGCGGGTCATTCCTTTCGGCACGGCGAAATCCGCGGCGGACGGCAGTCTAGCTAGACGGCAGCGCGGGCGCTCGAAAGCAGCCGGTCGTACGCGTGCTTCAGCTGCGGATAGCGCAAGAAGATCAGGTGGGCGAATTCCTGGGTCAATGCCCGCGGCGGCCGGATCAACCGCATGCCAGCCTCGCTGAGCAACCGGTTGCCCTTGCGGCCGTTGCAGCGCCGGCAGGCGATCACCTGGTTCTCCCAGCTATTGGCCGCGCCGCCCCGCGAGGTGGGCACCACGTGGTCCACTGAGAGCTGCGAGGAGGGCATCCCCTTGCCGCAGTACTGACACATGCCGTCGTCCCGCAACAGCAGGTTGCGCCGGTTGGCCCGGAGCATCCGTCGAGGGATCTGGATATTGGAAAGGAGCCTGACGATGACGACATCCGCCCCGAAGCAACGCTTTGCCATTGCTTGCTCGACCGCCTGCCGGGCAGCGTCATCAATGAAGGTGACGCGCTGTTTGGTCAGCAGGACGACCAGCCGCCGCTTACTGATCACATTCAGCGGCTGAAGTGAGGCGTTTAGCAGTAGGACGAGGGTGAACGACCTCCTCTGTCGGGTATGAGCTCCGCGAGCGCCATAAATATAACGGAGATCGTTCGGGTAGTTTTCAGTAGGCTAGCTGGCGGCCTTGACCCGGCGGTCGATCGGCACGTAAGCGACGTCTTTCTCCCCCAGGTACTCGGCCCGGGGCCGGATCAGCCGGTTGTCCGCGTACTGTTCGAGCACATGCGCCGCCCAGCCGGCGGTCCGGCTGACCGCAAAGACCGGCGTGAACATGTCGATCGGGATGCCCATCGTGAAGTAGCACGACGCCGAATAGAAGTCGACGTTGGCGTAGAGGTGCTTCTGCTGCATCACCGCCTCCTCGAGCTTGCGTGAGATCTCGTACCAACGGAGGTTGCCGATGTGCTCGCCGAGTTCTTTCGAAACCTGGCGGAGATGCGTCGCGCGTGGGTCCTCGGTCTTGTAGACCCGGTGCCCGAATCCGGAGATCTTCTGGTGCGCCTCGAGCTTCTCGGTGACGTACACCTCGACTCGGGACGGCTCTCCGATCTTTTGCAGCATCTTCATTACCTGCTCGTTGGCCCCGCCGTGCAGCGGACCCGCCAGCGCGCCAATCGCCGAGACCATCGCGGAGTACATGTCGGCCAGCGTGGCCGCCGTCACCCGGGCGGCGAACGTCGATGCGTTCAGTTCGTGGTCGGCATGGAGGATCAGCGCCAGGTCCATGGCCCGGACGAACAGCGGATCGGGCTCGGCGCCGAAAAGCATCCGCAAAAAGTTCTCGGCGTGGCTTCCATCGGGTTCAGGCGGGACCGGCTGGCGGCCGCGCCGAATCTGCTCGTAAGCGGCGACGATGGTCGCGGTTTGCGCCGTCACCCGCATCGCTTTCTCGACGTTTGCTTCCCTCGACGGATCGTGCGCCTGCGGATCGTAGAAGGCCAGGGCGGACAGCGCCGTCCGGAGGGCATCCATGGGCGTAGCGCTGCGCGGAAAGTCCTTCATGATCGTCAGGACCTGGGTGGGCAGCGGGCGATGGGACGCCAACTGGGCGCTGAACTGATGTAACGCCTCGCGAGTTGGCAACGACCCGAACCACAGAAGATAGGTCGTTTCTTCGAAGGACGAGTTCCGGGCCAGGTCGTGGATATCGATGCCGCGGTAGGTCAGCTTGCCCAGCGGTCCGATGATGTCGCAGATCGTCGAGGTCGCCGCAACGACATCCTCGAGCCCGCCCTTCGTCATCGGCATACGAGGCAAGTATAAGAAGCCGTCTTCGGTGCGCGTTAGGCTGACTGCGTGAGCTGGAAGCTGGCGGCTAAGGACTCCGGGCAGGGCTATTACACCTTGCACACGCAAGAGATCGGCGCGGTGCCCGTTCGCCTCTTCCTGACCCCGAACCTGCTCGACCAGGTCGAGGAGTCTATCTATCCGCAGATCGTGAACGCCGCCAGCTTTCCCGGCGTCAAGTTAGTGGCGATCACGCCGGACGTGCACCACGGCTACGGAGTACCCATCGGCACAGTGTTACTCACCGATGCTGACAGTGGTGCCGTCGCCATGGGTCCTGTGGGCTTTGACGTTGGTTGCGGAATGGTTTCCGCATCCAGCGATGTGCCGGTGACTGCGGCCACGCCGGAGAACCGGTTGCGATTCAACCGGGAGGTCACGCGTCGAGTGGCACTGGGACCCGGCAAGGTCAGTCGGACGCGTCTCAAAAACCTGACACAGAATCAATTCGAGGCGATCATCCGCGGCGGCGCGGCCTACTACGCGGAGCACTATGGCGAGCGCGTGGACCGCACGCGCGCCGAACGCGATCGCCTTCCCGTGGATGACTCGTGGCAGCCGCCCTGGGGCGGTCCGGGGCGGCCGGAGCGTGGTATCCCGCAGCTCGGCACGCTCGGCGGCGGTAATCACTTCATCGAGCTGCAGGGCAACCTGGGCAGCGACACGCTGTACGTCCAGATGCACTCCGGCAGCCGTGGCTTCGGCCACGGCCTGGCGACGAACTATTTCAACCTTGCGAAAGCGGAGAACCCGGCGATCAAGATGCTCGACCTCGGCTACTTCACACCCGAGTCGGCGCACTATCGCGATTATCTGAACGCGGTGGCGGCCGGCGGAAACTTCGCCATCGTGAACCGGCTTGTCATGTTCGAGCAGATCGCCGCTGCCTTTGAGGACGTGTTCGGAAAACCGCTATCGCTGGTTTACGAGATCAGCCATAACCTCGTCCAGCGCGAACACCACCCCGAGTTCGGCTGGGTCCACGTCCACCGCAAAGGCGCTACCCGAGCGTTCCCGGCCGGTTACGACGACCCGCAAGCCGGGCATCCCATCCTCATCCCCGGCAGTAACCGGGACTCGAGCTTCATCCTTCGAGCGGCGGAGCACGCCCATGTGAGCGGCTACAGCGTCAACCATGGATCCGGGCGCCGGATGTCCCGCACTGCCGCCAGGAAAACGCTGAAACAAGACGCAGTGAATGCGGCTTATCGAGAGGCGGGCATCGTCGTAAACATCGATGGCGTGGTCCCCATCGACGAGTCGAAGGACGTCTATAAGTCGTCTCGCGAGGTGGTCGAGGCCGTCATCCGAGCGGAGCTTGCGACCATCGAGCACGAGCTGGTGCCCCTGGCCTCGATCAAGGGCAACGAATAAATCAGGGAGACAGGGAAACCGTCTGCGATTGCGATAGAAGACCGCCATCGCTCACAGTGATGGTGATCGAGGCCTCAGTCGTCTCAACCTCGAGCGCGCCTGATGAATCGGTCCCAGGCTGCACCAATTGGAGAATCGCCGTCTTTGTGCTCGAGCCGGCCAGAAGCCCCAGCCGACCCGCGAAGCCGGAGGCGCGCCGGATAACAGGACATATGACGTAGGTGCCTCGAGCGGTGCGCGTCACCTTCGCCGGATCGAGGATAAAAGTGCGAACTACGCGGTCGATACGACCGGTGTTGAACTCCGTGTAGTACAGGTTGTCCGCGTCATCCAGCGCGATGCCCTGGGGTTGCTGGATGCCGGTAATGACCCCGACCTGGTGGCCCTGACTATCGAGCTCGTGGATGGCGTTGTCCCCGAGCGTGTTGACGAAGATGTGCCCGCCTCGACCGACGAGCACATCATCGGGCGTCGACAAGGTCGCGAAGCGAACTTTAGTCGGCGTCAGCGCCCAGAGCGCGCCGCCTTCGTCGGCGACGAAGATGCGCCCGGCCCGATCGACTGCGGCCCCCACGGGACGCACCATGCCGCTCGCGATCTGGGTCGCGGTCTTGCCGTCGGAGCTCACACGCCAAACGACGCCGTTCGGACTGTCGGGCACGACCACGTTGTCGGCCGTCGGGAGGAAATTACCTTGAGAATCCAGGCTCGGGAGGATGGGGCCGATGCCATCGATGCCGTCGCGACCGGTCCGGTTCGGAAACGCGTGCCACAGGGTGACCGCGTGGGTTTTCGGGTCGATGGCGACGACGCGATTGCGGCCCTGCTCTCCGACCAGGATGCGCCCGTCGGCTTGCACGACGATTCCTTCCGGCGCCAACATCCCGCCGGCGATCCGCTCGACCGACCCGTCGGCATTCAGCGCCGAGACGAAACCCGTTTTGATATCGCTGAAGAGGAGACGCCCAGCGTTGTCGAACACCAGGTCATCCGGCGCGGGTTCGTTTTGCAGCAGAACCTGTGGACCTGGCGAGGCCGCGGTCGCGGCACATGCGGCCAATGGCGATGTCTTCGGGCTTGCGACGGGAGTGGGCGTGACGCGTCGCGTCACCGGCGCCTGCTGGCACGCCGTTACCGTCATCAACATCACGGCGAGGGCCGCGCGTTTTGCCGCCGCCGACATCGTCAAACTACTCATCGATCTCGTTTGACCATCGACAATCGCAGGTCTACCATGGCGTGGTGCTCAAAGTCATTTCCGCTCCCGAACTCGCCCGCAACCTCGACCCGATTCTCAAGGCGCTAGAGGAAAGCGGCACGACACTCATCATCAAACACCACGACCAGCCGGCGGCTCTGCTGGTTCGGTTCGATGCCTACGTCGCGATGCTGGCGACCATGGACTACTCCGGATGGGAGCGCTGGATCGATGAGGTTCGCGCCGCCTTCCCGACCACGGTTTTGAGCCCACCGCGCAAGCCGAAATCGCTGGTTCCGACCTTTATCGACCCGGCGGACATCGGCTACGCGCCGCAGCTCGGCCAGGTCGGCACCAGTGCGGGGCGACGGCGCCTCGCTGAGGAGCTGGTCGCGATGGGCATGCAGTTGGATGAGCAACAGCTTGGACCGGTTTACTCGCTCGTCCTCAGCCTGGCCGAGCGCAAGCGGGTGCTTTATGCCGAGGATCTGAAGCTCGCCGTCGAGGAAGCGCTGGGACGGGCAACGCCCGGTCGGTTCGCCCTGATGGAGATGCAGGTCAACGCGCAAAGTGGCGTCTCGAGCACCGCGGAAGTTGCCCTGAGCGATGAGGGCGCCGTCCGGTCGGCCCGCGCCAGCGGCAACGGTACGCTCGATGCGGTCTTCCGCGCTATCCAACAGGTCACCGGCGTGCCCGCGGAGCTCGAGGACTTCAGCCTGGCGGCTGCGACCCAGGGCAGTGACGCGTTGGGCGAAGCGGTCGTCACCCTCAGCCAGGGATCGCAGGTGGTGGTCGGGCGGGCTGCCGCGCTTGATGTCGTCGAAGCGGCCGCTAACGCCTACATCAACGCCTTGAACTGGCTGGTGCGTCCGCACCGGGCCGCCACCCTGCCCTCCCCCAGCGGCGGAGGGATCCGGGCCGAGCACTGACGCCCCGACCGTTTCGGTTTGGCCTGAGCGCAAGCCGGCCACGACCGAAGACGGAGTGGCTGGCATTCGCGCGGCACGTCGAGGCCCTCGGCTATCACACGCTGGTCATGCCGGATCATTTCGGGGCGAGGTTCGCCCTGGCGCCGGCGCTCGTCCTCGCCGCCGAAGCGACGTCCCGGCTACGGGTCGGAAGCCTGGTGTACGACAACGACTTCCGCCACCCCGCGCTGCTGGCCCAGGAGGTCGCCTCCATCGATCTGCTCACTGACGGCCGCTTCGAGTTCGGCCTGGGCGCTGGTTGGCTGAAGAGCGAATACGATGCCGCCGGCCTACCGTTCGATGACGGCGGCACGCGGGTCGACCGCATGGCGGAGGCGTTGCATATCGTCAAGGCGCTGTTGGCCGCGACGCCGGTGACCTACGAGGGCCGCCATTACCGGCTGACCGGACTGACCGGGGCTGCGAAGCCGATGCAGCAGCCCCACCCACCGGTACTGATTGGCGGTGGTGGGCGGCGCCTGCTCACGCTGGCCGCGAACGAGGCGGACATCATCAGCATCATGCCCCGGTCCCGCCGCGACGGCTCCGGCCTGGAAGACGCCGACGCCCGCCCCGAGGCTTTCGCACGCAAGGCAGCCTGGATTCGAGACGCCGCCGGCGATCGCTTTTCGGACATCGAGCTGAATACGCTGGTGCAAACGGTCGTGATCACGGACCACCCGCGCGACGCGGCGGCTCCGCTGGCCAGGGAGTACGAGATGGACGTCGATCAGGTGTTCGAAACGCCCCTGGTACTGATTGGGTCAGCCGATCAGATTGCGCAGACACTCGTCCAGCGGCGCGAGCGATTCGGCATCAGCTACATCACGGTCTTCGAGAAAGATCTCGAGAACATGGCAAGAGTCATCGATCGGCTCGGGCGCTGACCGGGTCAGCGTCGGCTGAGGGCGAGATCGACGACTGGCGCGCTAGCTGACACATCCATCAACGAGGGCGCCCAACGCGGCCAGCGAGCCCGAAGCGCGATGACGCGGGCCGCGGACGCCTGCACCTCGACCATCGGAATGGCCCCGGCGCGCACCTGCTGCTTGAGGGCCTCGATCGCCGACGCCTGGTAAGCCGCATCGGCGCTGTTGAGCAGCACCAGGTCATTACCGGCGCGCACGGCCGCAACCGTTGCGTCGGGCAGGCTGTAGAGCGTGGTGATCCCGCCCATCCCGAGGCCATCCGTGACGATCACGCCAGAGAAGTGCAGGCGATCACGGAGCAGCCCGGTCACGACCGCCCGGGAGAAGACGGCCGGTGTGCCCGTCGGGTCGAGGCCCGGGACTACCACCGCGGTGGTCATCACGGCGTCGGCACCCGCCTCGATGCCGGCCTGGAAGCTGCGGGCCTGGGTCGCGGCCCACTGGTCCAAGGTCTCGCCATCGGTCGGCATGGCAGAGTGCGGATCGCCGGCGGCGCCGCCCAGACCGGGAAAATGCTTGAGGGTCGCCCCGACACCGCCGTCATGCAGGCCGGTCACAGCCGCCGCGACCAGTGGCCCGACCACCGAGGGATCGCCGCCGTAGGAGCGGTCGCCGATGACCCCGTCGGCCGCGTTGGTGCGCAGGTCGGCGACCGGCGCGAGGTCGAGCTGGATGCCCAGCGTGTGCAGGCCGGCGGCGGTGTTCGCCACCGCCTGCCGGACTCCGTGGGGGCCTTGCGCGCCGAGCTCGAGCTCCGAAGGCAGTGCAGCGACCCCGT
>Ga0209471_1002111_pt1 | contig 11589 bp, 13 predicted proteins | sample GraSoiAngelo_128_FD_185885 | JGI IMG/M metagenome (GOLD analysis project Ga0209471, IMG submission 185885) | Grasslands soil microbial communities from the Angelo Coastal Reserve, California, USA - 14_0927_12_20cm (SPAdes) (version 2) | ecosystem: Environmental > Terrestrial > Soil > Grasslands ... | reverse complement strand
TTGTGGCGCGCGAAGGTCTGCAACCAGCCGGGCATGGTCGACACCGGCACAAAGGCGCTGGAGGCGAAGGTCAGGGGAAAGAGCCAGATGAACCCCCCGGATTGCGCCGCCTCCACGCTGCGGACCAGCAGGCCGATGAAGGCTGAGATCCAGGAGAAGGCGAAGCTGACTCCCAGCAGGAGCAGGATGCCCAGCAGGAACTCGAACACAGTGCCGCCCGGCCGGAACCCGACGAGGAACCCGACCGTCAGCATGATGATCACGGTGAAGAGGTTGCGGGCGAGATCGGCGATCGTGCGCCCGGTGAGGACCGCGGATGACGACATCGGCAGCGATCGGAAACGGTCGATGATGCCGCGCTGCATGTCCTGGGCGAGCCCGATCGCGGTCGTGACGCCGCCGAAGGCCACCGTCTGCACGAAGATCCCGGGCATCAGGAAGTTGACGTATTGCCCGCCCGGGACCTGGATCGCACCGCCGAACACGTAGCGAAAGAGGAGCACGAACATGATTGGCTGGATGGCGACGAACATGATCAGTTCCGGCACACGGACGGTTTCGAGGACGCTGCGTTTCGCCAGTACCAGCGCGTCGAGGAACGCCCACACGATGCGCGGCCGACCGGCGATCGGCTTGTAGCGCGTCCCCGCCGTTGACAGGGCGCCCGAGGTGGCCATCAGCGCCGACTCCGCTGCCGGCGGCCACCGGGCGCGACCGCCTTTTCCTCTTCCGCCTGGTGACCGGTCAGGGTAAGGAAGACATCGTCGAGGCTGGGACGATGTAGCTGCAGGTCGACGATGTCGATCCCGGCGCTGTCGAAGTCGCGCACCAGCCCGGCCAGCTGGCTCGTTCCGTCTTTGGACGGCGCCGAGATGCGTCGCTGCGCCGGATCCACGTTGACGTCGGTGGAGAAGTGCCGCCGGGCGACCTCGGTCGCCCGGGCGAGGTCGGCCTCCTTGGCGACCGCGATTTCGATCCGATTCCCGCCGACGCGGTCTTTGAGCTCGTCGGAGGTACCTTCGGCAATCACGCGGCCGGCATCGACGACCGCGATCCGGTTCGCCAATTCGTCGGCCTCTTCGAGGTATTGCGTCGTCAGCAGGATGGTCGAGCCCTCGCTGACGAGCGAGCTGATCATGCCCCACACCTGGCGGCGGCTGCGCGGATCGAGCCCGGTCGTCGGCTCGTCCAGAAAGAGGATGGGGGGCAGAAGGACAAGTGATGCCGCCAGGTCCAGGCGCCGCCGCATGCCGCCCGAATACGTCTTGGCGATACGGCGGGCGGCATCGGTCAGGTCGAACTGCCGCCGCATGCCGCCCGAATACGTCTTGGCGATGCGGCGGGCGGCATCGGTCAGGTCGAACTGCACGAGCAACTCGTAGGCGCGTCGCCTGGCGTCCCGTCCCGAGAGGTGATAGAGCCGTCCGATCATCTCCAGGTTTTCCTGGCCGGTCAAATACTCGTCGATCGCCACGTTCTGTCCGGCCAGGCCGATCTGGGACTTGATGCGACCCGCGTCGCGGACCACGTCGAACCCCGCGACCGTGGCATGGCCGCCATCGGGTACGAGCAGGGTCGTGAAAATCCGAACCGCCGTCGTCTTGCCGGCGCCGTTCGGTCCGAGCAATGCCAAGAGGCTGCCTTCCGCGACATCGAGATTGAGGCCATCCAGTGCGCGAACGCGGCCGTAGTTCTTCACCACGCCTTCGGCGTGGACGGCGTGATCGGCGGTCATCCCAAAAGGTTACCCGCCCCGGTCCAGCGAAGTTCGATTCAAACGTGGTCTACGGGCGTGCGCGAGAATGATGGACAGTCAGCGATGGATGAGGAGTTGAAGCCCCAGGCCGCCAGCTCGCCGGAGGAGCCCGCCGATGGGGCGGCCAAGGCGGTGGCGGAGCGCGCTCGACTCGCGAGCGGGACTGGTCGCATGCCGACCCTCTACATCGGCCACGGCGCCCCCCCGCTCGTCGATGATCCGCTCTGGGTCGCCCAGCTCGCAGCCTGGGCCCGGGCCCTACCCCGTCCGGCCGCGGTCCTGATCATCTCCGCGCACTGGGAAAATGCTACGCTCACGATCGGCGCGACCCGCACTTTCCCGAGCGCTATTACCGGGCGCAGTACCGTTCACCGGGCGCGCCGGAGCTCGCCACGGATATCCGCCGCTTGCTCTCCGATCAGCCGGTGGCAGAGGAGCCGGACCACGGGCTCGACCACGGCGCCTACGTGCCGCTCACTGTGATGTATCCCGACGCCGACGTGCCGGTGCTGCAGGTCTCGATGCCGAGCCTCGACCCCGAGCAACTCTTCCAGATCGGCCGGCGCCTCCGGCCGCTACGGGACCAGGGCGTGCTCGTCATCGGCAGCGGCTTCCTGACGCACGGACTTCCCTTTCTGCGCGACTTCCGTCTCGACGCACCACCCCCAGCGTGGTCGACGGAGTTCGACGCCTGGGCGCACGAGGCCCTCGAGCACGGTGACGTCGACGAACTGTCCGACTTCGCGCACCGCGCCCCCGCGGTGCGATACGCGCATCCGCGAACGGAGCATCTGGCCCCATTGTTCGTCACGCTCGGAGCCGGCGACAGCAACGGGGAGCCGTTGCCGAGCATCATCGATGGCTATTGGATGGGACTCTCTAAGCGCTCGATCCAGATTCCCTAGCGCCCATGCTGCAGGTGCGCCGCGACCGCGAGATCCACAAAGAAGAGGGCGGCTGGTTTGTCGCCCGCTGGCATTTCTCTTTCGATCGATATCGCGACTCGCGGCAGATGGGGATTGGCCCGCTGCGGGTGTTCAACCACGATCGCCTCGCTCCGGGTGCGATCTGGCCGATGCACCCGCACGCCGACGTCGAGGGCATCACCTACGTCTGGAAGGGGACCTTCCGCCACGCGGACAGCCTCGGCAACAGTGGCATCCTTCATCCCGGCGGTGTGCAACTGATGACGCTCGGCTCGGGCGCCGAACATTCCGAACAAAACGGTTCCAAAACCGATCCGATGGAGTTCTTGCAACTCTGGATCCTCCCCCAGATTGCGGGTCTTCCGCCCGGGCTTCAGCAGCGGCAATTCACCCAGGAGGATCGGACGGATCGTCTGTTGAAGGTGATCGGGCCGGCCGCGAGTGATCCGGTACGAGTTCACCAGGACGCCACCGTCCATGTCGGCCGTCTGTCACCAGGCACGGCGGTCACGCACGAGTTCCGACCCGGGCGTGGCGGCTACCTGTACCTGATCGAGGGCCGCGCCAGGGTCGCCAGTGAGGAGCTGGCCACGGGTGACGCGGCCAAAATCGAAGACGAGGCTGAGCTTCGCATCGAGGCGGGAGACATGTCGGAAGTGATCGTGGTCGATGTTCCACTGCGGTTCACCCCGGTCGGCGTCTGGGCACGCTAGCGAAGGAGGCAGGCGATGGGTAAAACGAAGAGCCAGGGTTCCGGGACGCGTCAGTCACCGTGGGTACTCAAGACACCGCCCGGGACGTCCGATTTCGAGGCGTATCGAGATGAAGCCGTGGATCCGCCGGCTCTCGTCGTCCAGGTGGGGAAGACCGAGGTGCGATATCAGCTGCGCGGTCTCGATGACCTGCACACGATGCTGAAGCGGCATGGCGACTGGATGGCACTCGGCAGCGCCGACGAGCAGAAGCCGGCCGCCGAGGGAACGGTGGAGGCCTGGGCCCGCTCGCCGAAGAATCCGGTTGGCGGCTTTTATGGCCTGAAAAAAGGCCTGCGCGGCCGCTTCGGCATGTACGTCCCGCCGGTCATGGAGGCGCTGGGACTGGCGGAGGTCGAGCATCAGCCCAGGAACAACCGGATGCGAGCCCGCTGAGCATGCCCTCGCAAGTCTTCTCGGTGTCCGACGTGAAGCGGCTGCTGGAGCAGGGCGCGCAGCTGGTCGATGTGCTGGGCGAAGACGAGTTCGAGCATGACCACCTTCCGGGCGCGATCAACATTCCGTTGAAGCGGCTCGACGAGAAGACGGTGGCGGGCCTCGATCGAAAGCGGCCCGTGCTCGTCTACTGCAACGACTTCGGTTGAGACCTCTCCCCGCGAGCCGCGTCGCGGCTCGAGACCCTGGGATTCACGAACGTGATCGACTACGTCCCCGGCAAGTTGGCGTGGTACGAGGAGAACCAGCCCCGCGAAGGCAAGGCCGTGGAGGAAACCTGGATCGGTGATGTCGCCGATTCGGAGGTGCCGACCTGCGGTCTCGCGGAGCGCGTGGGCGACGTCCGCCGTCGCACGGCGGATTGGGACACCTGCGTGGTCGTGGGGCCCGAACGCGTGGTGCTCGGTCTGCTGCGAAAGACGGAGCTCGAAGGCGATCCGAACGCGACCGCCGAGCAGGTGATGCGGCCGGGCCCCAAGACCTTCCGGCCCAATGTGACGCTCGAGGAGCTACTCAAATCGATGCGGGAGCATGACATCCAGACCAACAGCCTGGTCACAACCGGGGACGGCCGACTGCTAGGCGTTATTTCGCGTGCGGACGCGGAGGCCACGCTCGCCCACGAGAGCGCGCAGGCCGCGAGCTGACGATCTCCTGCCGGAAGTCGCAACTGCGGCGCAGCGGGCAGGCGTCGCAGCGAGGCGCTCGGGCCCGGCAGATCAGCGCCCCCAGATCCATCAGCGCCTGGTTGATCAGGTAGCCCTTGCCTTTCGGAATCACGGCGGCGGCCAGCGACCACAGCTCCTCGGTACGGGCCCGCGGCGTGGCGGCCACACCGAAGTACCGCCGCAACAGCCGGGCGACGTTGGTATCGAGCACGGGGGCATCGCGATGGTGGGCGAAGCTCATTACCGCCCCGGCGGTGTAGCGCCCGATCCCGGGTAGGCGGCGCAGCTCGTCCAGCGTGTCCGGAAATGTGCCGCCCGGCCGGTCCGCGACGCGCAGGGCCGCGCTATGCAGCCACCGACCCCGTACCTTGTACCCGAGCGGGTCGGTGATGGCCTTGACTTCGGCCAGTGGCGCCCGGGCGAGCTCCGTCACCGTGGGATATCGCCCCAGGAGGCGTTCGTAGACGGGAAGGACGCGGGCAATCTGCGTCTGGTGCGAGAGCACCTCGGAGACGAGGATGGCGTACGGGTCCCGGGTCCGCCGCCAGGGCAGGTCGCGCCCGTTCGCGGCGTACCATCCGAGCACCCGCTGCTGGAAGGACCGGCGCCGGCCCCGGGCGATCAGGAAAGCCCCCACGCGCCGTCCGTTCGCAAGCTCGCGAGCGCCGGCCGGTTATATCCGTCGCCGTGCGAAAGCCGCCTCGCGTCCTGCTCGCGATCGTGGCGGCGATGGCGATCGTCCTCGCCATCCAGCTGACCGCACTGGCGCGTGCCGGCGGGGGTGGTGGCGGCGGTGGCGGCGGGGGCGGGGGCGGCGGCCATAGCAGTGGTGGTGGCCACAGTAGCGGCAGCGGCGGCGGCAGCTTCTCGGCGGCCATAGCAGTGGTGGTGGCCACAGTAGCGGCAGCGGCGGCGGCAGCTTCTTCGTCGTCGGCGGGAGTAGCTCGGGCGGGAGTGGGTCGGTGGTGCCGTTCTTCGTCGTGCTGGGCGTTCTCGGCGTGCTCCTGATTTTCGTCGGGATGTCCCGCCGGAAGTCGACGAGCACGATCGCTGGCAACGGCGACGACACGGCCCCACCCGTGGATGCAGCGGCGGTCGAAACCGGCATCCAGGCGCTGCAGGCCCGCGATGCGAACTTCAACCAACCGGTGTTCATCGACCGGGCCCAGACGACGTTCTTCGTGCTCCAGAACGCCTGGATGGCGCGCAACCTGGAGCCGGCGCGCATCTATCTCTCGGACGCGATTTATCAGCGCTGGAAGCTGCAGGTCGATCAGTTTGTGGCGCTGCACAAGCGCGACATGCTCGAGGACCTCGCGGTCAATGGCTGCGCCATCGCGAAGGTCGCGAGCGACGCAAACTTTGACAGCATCACCGTCCGTTTCGACGCGATCGCGAAAGACTACGAGGTCGATGACTCGGGGAAAATGGTCAGTGGCGACAAGACGATCCAACCATTTACCGAGTTCTGGACCTTCATCCGCAGCCAGGCGGCGCGCAGTCGCGTCGGGGAGACGGCCCAGATCACGCAATGTCCAAACTGCGGCGGGCCGGTGTCGATCAACGAGTCGGGTATCTGCGCCTACTGCAAGGCCAAGGTGACGACCGGCCAATTCGGCTGGGTGCTCAACAACATCACGCAGGCGTCCGAGTGGGCCGCGACGGCCTGAGCTAGACCGCGACCGGGACTTTCTCAGAGAAGAAGCAGGCGGCACGGTGGTCGCGTGCCTTTTGCTCCAGCGGTGGCTCCTGGTCAGCGCAGGGCGTCGGCAGCTGGGCGATCGGGCAGCGGGTATGGAATCGGCAGCCCGAGGGCGGGTTGACCGGCGATGGGATCTCCCCGGCCAAAGCGACGATCCGCCGTTTCGATTGAATCTCGGGGTCGGGGATCGGAATCGCCGAGAGGAGCGCCTTGGTGTAGGGATGGCGAGGGTTGCGGTAGATCTCGATGCTATCGGCGACCTCGACGATCTTCCCCAGGTACATCACCATCACCCGATCGCTGATGTGGCGGACCACCGACAGGTCGTGGGCGATGAACAGGTACGTCAGTTGAAACTCGTGCTGCAGGTCCTCCATCAGGTTGATGATCTGCGCCTGGATGGAGACGTCGAGCGCGGAGATTGGTTCGTCCGCGACGATCAGCTTCGGTCTCAATGCGAGCGCACGAGCGATGCCGATGCGCTGTCGCTGGCCGCCGCTGAACTCGTGCGGGTAGCGGTTATTGAAATACGGATTCAGGCCGACGATCTTGAGCAGCTCCTGGACCCGCTGATCTTTCGCGCGGCCGCGCAGCAGGCCGAAGTTCTCTAGGGGCTCGGCGATGATGTCGCCTACCGTCATTCGCGGGTTCATACCGTCATTCGCGGGTTCAATGACGAGTACGGATCCTGGAAGATCATCTGCAGCTGGCGGCGGTATTGCCGCAGCTTCTCGCCGCGCAGCTTGGTGAGGTCGACGCCGTCGAAGAAGATGTTGCCGGAGGTGACCGGCAGCAACTGGGTGATGAGACGTCCTAGCGTCGACTTTCCGCAACCGGATTCGCCCACCAACCCGACGGTCTCTCCCGGGTAGATCTCGAGGCTGACGTTCTCCACGGCCTTGACGCTGGCGCCCAGCCCGGCGGGGAAGTGCTTCACCACCTTCTCGGCGCGCAGCAGCGGCGTCCGCTCAGCCACGCCGCTCTCCGTTGGGCGCCAGCGCGCGGCGCATCGTGACCCAGCAGGCGGCGTCCTGGTCCGGGCCGACATTCATCAGGGGCGGATCATCGTGCAGGCAGCGGTCGATCTTGAACTGGCAGCGCGGGTTGAAGCGGCAGCCGTGCGGTGGACGGATGAGGTCCGGGGGGAAGCCTTCGATGGACAGCAGCCGGTCGTGTCGGTCCGAGTCGAGCCGCGGGATCGATTGCAGCAGCGACCAGGTATAGGGGTGCTGCGGTTCCTTGAAGATCCGCTCGACGGGGCCCTCCTCGACGACGCGGCCGGCGTACATCACGAGCACCCGGGTGCAGAGGCTGGCGACCACCCCCATGTTGTGCGTGATCAGGATGATGGCGGTGTTGAGGTCTTGGTTCAGGTCGCGCAGCAGTTCCAGGATCTGGGCCTGCACCGTGACATCCAGCGCGGTAGTCGGTTCGTCGGCGATCAAGATCGAGGGCGAGTTGGCCAGGCCCATCGCGATCATGGCCCGCTGCCGCATCCCACCGCTGAACTGGTGCGGATAGTCGTGCACGCGGGACTCCGCTGCCGGGATCCGCACCTGTTTGAGCAGCTCCACCGCCCGGCTCAGCGCCATCTTGCTCGGCACCTTCCGGTGCGCCTCGATCGCTTCCTCGATCTGGAAGCCGACTGTCAACACCGGGTTGAGGCTACTCAGGGGATCCTGGAAGATCATCGCGATGTCTTTGCCGCGAATCTCGCGAACTTCCTCGTCCGACATCGTGACGATGTCGTCGCCCCGGAAGAGGATCTGGCCGTTGACGATCCGGCCGGGTTCCTGCACCAGGCGGAGGATCGACAGCGCCGTTACGCTCTTGCCGCAGCCGGACTCGCCGACGATGCCGAGGGTTTCGCCCGGATGGAGGTCGAAACTGACGCCGTCGACCGCCTGCACCACGCCGTCGTCGGTGAAGAACTGCGTCTTCAGATCCTTGACCTGGAGGACGGGTTGGCTCACCGCTTCTGTCTCGGGTCGAGGGCGTCGCGCAAGCCGTCGCCCAGGAAATTGAACGCCATCAGCGTCAGCGAGAGCGCGATCGCGGGCGCCAGCACGATGTGGGGCGAGATGCGGATGGCATGGAAGCCGTCCGCCGCCATCGCGCCCCAGGAGGGTGTGGGTGGCGGGACGCCGAGGCCGAGAAAGCTGAGGAAGGCTTCGAAAAGAATGGCCATGGGGACGCCGATCGTGGCCTGGACGATCATTGGCCCCAGCGCGTTCGGCAAGATGTGGCGAAAGATGATCCGATTCGCCTTGGCGCCCCCGGAGCGAGCGGCCTCCACGAACTCGCGCTCGCGCAAGGCCAATGTCTGGCCCCGCACCAGCCGGGCCATGTTCATCCATTGGGTGAACGCGATCGCGAAGATGATGATGCCAAGCGATCGCCCCAGGAGCAGGACCAGGGTCAGCGCGACCAGTAGGTCGGGAATGCCATAGAAGATGTTGATCACGGTCGAGATGATGGTGTCGAGGAAGCCGCGGTAGAAGCCGGCGAGCAGGCCGACCACCACGCCGACGGCGATCACGATCACCTGGGTGCCGATGCCGACCTTGAGGGAGACCTGCGCCCCCAGCATGATCCGGCTCAGGATGTCGCGTCCGAAGTCGTCGACACCGAGCAGGTGCTGGGCGCTCGGGCCCTGGTAGATGGGCGCGATCCCCTCGGCGTAGTACGTGTATGGGGTCCAGAACTGGGCCACGATCGCTACCAGGATGAGCAGGGTCAAGAAGACGGTGCTGGCCAGTGCCAGGCGGTTGCGACGGAGGCGGCGCCAGGCGTCGCCCCAGAGGCTCGTCTGCTCGTGCGCGAGCGTTTCCTCGATGTACTTCTCGGTGATGCCGGGGGCGGTGGCCATCTCTCAGTACCTGATTCGCGGATCGATGACGGTGTAGAGCAGATCAACCAGCAAGTTCGCAAGCGCGATGATGACCGCGTAGAAGGTGAACAGCCCGATCACGATGTTGTAGTCGCGCTGCAGGATGCTGGTGGCGAACTCCTTGCCCAGGCCCGGGATGCCAAAGATGTTCTCGATGACGACACTGCCGGTGACGATGCCGATGACCAGTGGCCCAAGGATGGTGACGACAGGGATCAGCGCATTTCGCAGCGCGTGCCGGATGATCACGATCCGGGCTGTCAGGCCCTTGGCGCGGGCCGTGCGAACGTAGTCCTGGCGAATGACCTCGAGCATGCTCGCGCGGGTGAGCCGGGCGACGATGCTGGCATAGGGGAACCCCAGGGCGAAGCCGGGGACGATGATCTGGTCGAGGGTACCCCAGCTGCCGGTCCACCCGGAGTTGTAATAGACGGCTCCACCGGTCCATTGGTAGAGAAAGACGCCGAAAAGCAGAAAGAGCAGGGACGCGATCACAAAGTTGGGCATGCTGTAGCCGATCACCGAGGTGGTCGTCGCCAGGTAGTCGACCCAGGTGTTCTGCCGGACTGCGGCGATCACCCCCAGTATCACCCCTAACCCGATGGTGAAGACGATGGCGGCCGCGCCGACCTCCCCGCTCACGCGGGCCTCGCGCAACAGCAGCGGCGTGATCTGTACGCCGCGGTTGACGTACGACTCGCCCAGGTCGCCGTGCAGGATGCCGGTGACGTACCGAACGTACTGTTGCGGCAGGGGAAGATCGAGATGGTAGTAATGCAGGAGCGCGGCCTCGGCGGCCGGGTCGGGGCGCCGCTCGTTCAGCAGCGCGTCGCCGGGGAGGCGGTGGACCCCGAGGAAGACGATCGACGAGACGGCGACGGCCGTGAAGACGATCAGGACCAGCCGCTGGCCGATGTACAGGAGCGCGCCCCGGGTGAACATAGCGGAATCGGACTCAGAATAAAGAAAACGGGGGCGCCCCGCTAAGGAGCGCCCCCGACCCTTCCTCGACTAGTGGGATCCGATCTTCATCTCGTTCCAGTAGAAGTCGTTGAAGTTGTTCGAGCCGGCGCCCTGCAGATAGGGCTTGAAGAGGAACTCGCCCTTGAAGTAGGCGAGCGGCGCGTAGGCCGCATCGGCCATCATCTGCTTCGACGCCGCGACGTAGTCGGGGATCGCCTTGTCGAGTACAGGCTCGGCATCCGCCTTCGCCACCAGGTCCTCGACCTTGGGATCGGTGAACTCGCCACCATTGCTCCCGCCACCCTTGATGAACAGGTTGTCGAACCAGTCCTGTGGGTGATCGTAGTCGGCCTGCCAGCCTTCTCGGAAGAGGTTGTACTGGTGGTGCGTGTAGTTCTTGATGAAGGTGGCGTGGTCGATCGGTTGCAGGGTCACCGTGATCCCGAGGTTGGCTTTCCACTGCGACGCGACGTTTTCCGCGGTCGCCTTGTAGATCGCCTTGTTCGGGTCGTAGTAGTAGGTCAGGTGCGCGGTCTTCGCCCCGGTCGGGTCGCCGCTCTTGAGCAGCGCCTTGGCCTGGGTGGCGTCGAACTTGGCGAGCGGATCGCTGTCGTCGCCGACGTAGCCCTTGAGGCCCTTCGTGATCAAGCCGCCGGTTGCCGCCGAGCAGGTGATGCCGTTGGCACAGGCGACGTTGACCATCTGCTCGCGGTCGATCGCGAGCGAAAACGCCATGCGCAGGTCATGCGCGGGGCCACTCGCCAGGTCGCCCTTGAAGACGCTATCTGCCCGCCCGAAGGCGTATTGCACCCAGATGGTGCGAACCTTGTTGACGAACTTCAGCTGCTTGGAGACGACTGGATCATTCTTGAGGCGGATGATGTCGGCGATCGGCGTGTCGCTACCCATACCGCCGTAGCCGATCAGGTCATAACCGCCCTGCTCGTACTTTGCGACGCCCTGAGACATGTCGCCGATGAAATCGATCTTCACGTGCTGGACGGTCGGCTGCGGGCTGCCCCACCAGTTGGGGACCGCGTCGAACGCGATGGACTGCTTCGGCGTGTAGGAAACCATCTTGTAGGGGCCGGTGCCGACCGCCGTTGCCGGGGTGGCCCACCAGTTGGTATCGTCCGTGTTGACGACGGTCGGGTCGACCACCTGGGCGGCCGCGGCCAGCGCCAGCTCGGTGTTGAAGACGCCCCATGGTGAGGTCAGCTTGATGACGAGCGTGTGGTCATCGGGCGCACTCATGCCGCTCAACATCTTCTGGTTATGGGCCCAATCCTTCGTTGTCGAGACGACGTCATACCCGACGACGTGGTCGAAGTTGCCGCCATACGCGTCCTGCCCTTCGGCCGCCGACCGGCTGAAGGAATAGATGAAGTCCGAGGCTTTGACCGCGTGGCCATTCCAGAACTTCGCGTTGGGGTTGAGCTTGAAGGTGTAGGTCAAGCCATCGGACGAGATGTCCGG
>Ga0209471_1002109_pt1 | contig 11593 bp, 8 predicted proteins | sample GraSoiAngelo_128_FD_185885 | JGI IMG/M metagenome (GOLD analysis project Ga0209471, IMG submission 185885) | Grasslands soil microbial communities from the Angelo Coastal Reserve, California, USA - 14_0927_12_20cm (SPAdes) (version 2) | ecosystem: Environmental > Terrestrial > Soil > Grasslands ... | reverse complement strand
CGACACCGACGCGTGGAAGAAGAACTCGGCGCGTTCGAGGAACCGATCGCGCGCCCGGCCGGAGGCATGCTTGGCCGCGAACGCGAACACGTCGCTCTTGCGCATGTCCTGGGCCGCCCACGTTTCGGTCGGGTACTCGAGGATCTCCGGCCGATCCAGATACGGGTATTCGTGATCGACCATCCAGTCGGCGTACTGCAGCAGGCTCGTGCGGGCGTACTGATACATCGCGTCGAGCGACTGCAGCTCGATCTTGTAATCGAGGTATTTCCCGAGCGCCTGCAGGAACACCGTGTAGAACCACCGGCGTTCGGCATCGAGCAGGTTGCGTTCGCCGATGTCGTCGCGCGGGTGGATGCACCGCCGGATCAACTGCTCGGCCTTGAGCAGAAACTTCGCGTCGCCCGTGGCCCGGTGGCCCGTCAGCAGCGCCACGATCGAATTTGCCGCCCCTCGTCCCGGTCCGTGATACAGCGGCGACCCGGTCATGCTGGCGAGACCCGTATCGCCGCGATCCAGCCACCGGAAGAGCGACCGGCGGCCGTCGTCCATGTCGACGACCCACTGCGCGAGCCCGACGGCCGTCTCCCGCGACTGCGCGTCGCCGGTCAGAAAGTAGTGGAGCAGCAGTCCCGCCGGGTAGTTGTGTTCCGCCGAAGGCCCGCCTCCTCCCACGTTGGGACGCTTCGGATACGAGCGGTGCGTCGACGTTCCCGCGTCGACGTAATGGTACGTGTGCCAGAACAGCGCGTGGTTGTACGCGCTCTTGTCGCCGTCGGTGTGGTACACGTCGATGTCGACGACGTGCGACGCCAGCTCGCTCATCAGCGTCCACCACCGCGGGTCTCCGGATCGCAAAAACCGCCAGCCGAATCCGGCGATGGCGTCGTACTGATTGTTGTAATGCGAGACGAGCGGTGCGCGTTCAGTCTGGAAGACGGCCTCGTGATCCGCGTAGAGATCGCCGAAATCGCGCCAGCCGTATTCGTCGACGAGATCGCGCTTGCGCGCGAAGGTGTCGTCGCCGTCCACGGCAGATTCGCCCAGCGCGACGTACGCGCGATCGCGATCCGCGGCGGCCGGAACCAGGTACGGCACGGCGCCCGACGCGCAATACCATGACGGTTCGGCGCGCGCGACGAGCGGTGTGCGGCACCAGTCCAGTGGTGCGTTGGTGACGCCGTCGCGATTGAACGCGACATAGAGCGTGTGGGTTTTCTGTTCGCCGCCCTGAATTTCGTGCGGATCGGCGTGCTGGCGCGGAAACAGCCGAAGCGCGACTTCGCCGTGCGTCGCCTCGATGCCCTTCGGAAAGTTCTGCCAGAAATGCGGCATGACGATGGCAATCGTCTGCAGTTGATTCGACAGCGAAACGACGGGGCACGCCCGCCGGCCGTTGCGCTCGAAGCTGCCGGCTCGCACGCGATAGCCGTCGCCGCCAGATCCGCTGCCGCTCGAATGTTGGTACAGCTCGAACGGCGCCTCGCAGATCGCGTGGGCCGTTCCGTGCTCGGCGGAGCACCGAACCGACGAGACACCATCGCCGCCGGCGGACGCCAGGCGAAGCGACACGTCGCGAAGGAAGATCGATCCGCCGCTGCCGAGCGTCCAGTAGCCGCCGGGGTGCGCCGCCGGCTGCGGATTCCGAACGGTCAGGACGATCCGAACCGTCGCAGATCCGGCGAAGAAATGACACCGGGCGATGACGTCGAGCCGCGCCCGCGTCCCTTCGTCGCCGAGCGAGCCGCTGCAGCGGACAACGGCGCGCAGAGGTCCGTCTTCTTCGACGTCCACCGATTCGACCGTCGGCGCAATCGTGCGGCCGGATGCATCTTCGACGAGGAGACCGGTCCGCGTCGGGTCGATTGCGGGGCGTCCGTTGACCAGGACGGCGGAGAACGGGAACGCCGCGCCCTGCGCGAACGAAAAGTCCGCGGCGCCGGTGTCGACGCTCAGTCGATCCTCACTGGCCGAGATCACGATCCGCGGACCGGAGATCTTCGTTCGGGTCGCCGTTCCGACGAGGACCTCGTATTCGGTCCGCACCCGGTCGTCGACGTCAGCCTGAAAATCGAGCAGCGCCCAGCGAATCGACCCGTCGGGCCAGCGGTCGAGCACGCGCGTCTGCAGCCGGCGTGCGCGTCCGTACTGATCGAGCAACTGCAGCGACTCGGCGTCGACGCACGATCCTTGCGGGAACGGCAGACCGGTGGTGACCGGCTCGCCGACACGCCGCGACGCGCCGCCCTCGGCCGAAGCCGGCGCGAGGAGGATGGAAACCCGCGTCGACACGTCGCCCGACGGCGACGCGGTCGGACGTTCGGCCACCGCGTTCGTCATGGGATCGAGCGGACGATCGATGGACCGAGCCATGTGGCGACCGGTAAGGGCAGCCGCTTCCACATCGCAATCGCCGCCTTGAACTTTGGATTGCTCGGGCTCTGATCGGGCATGCCACCGCGCAGCAAGCGGTACTCCCACGCGACCGGCGACGGCTCCGCGCCCCACTGGCGCTTGAATTGAAACGGTCCGTCGCCAGGCGTCGAGCGGCCAAAGTCGAAAATGGTTCGGCCGTCGGCAATCGCGTGCTGCATCGCGTGCCAGTAGAGGAGCACGTTCGCGCAGAGGGGCCGTGCCGATCGAAGCGCTGACGCGCTCGGCATCTCGAACGTGTCGCGATACGCGAAGCCGAGCCCGCCCGCCAGCGCGACGTCGCCCTGCCGAACGACGAACATGCGCGCGTTCGACGGGAACTCGTCGACGATGGCTTCGAAATACCGGCGTCCGTACACGGGGGTGCCGAGATCGCGCATGTTGCGGGCGAAGACGCTGTAGAACTCGTCGATCAGCTCGCGTCCGCCGGTCGCGGCCGTCAGCCCGCTCTTCTGAGCTTTCTTGATCTGATTGCGAACCTTGCGATCGAGCTGCTCCCACGCGGCGCCTTCGTTCCCGGCCAGCTTCAGCAGCATCGTCACCTTGTGGCTCTTCGCGGGAAGGTGGTCGAACCGACGCGTGCGATGTCGGAGCTCGACGTGCGACGCGCGATGCTCGGCCGCGACGGCCGCGGCGTGCTCGAGCAGCGCCTGCGCGGCTTCGGCGTCGTCGGCCAGGATGCCACCGTAGTTGAGCGACGGCAGCGACACCAACGATCGGCCGAACATCCAGCTCTTCACCATCACCGCCGGCAGCACGCCGGCAATCTCGCCGTCGCGTCTGGCTGCGAGGTACACGGCTCCGTGCTCGAACGCGCGCTCCAGCACACGACGCCAGCGCCACAGGTGGCAGCTCGTGGCGCCGGGATGCCGGTCGACAAACGCGTCCCACTCACGCTCGGTTACGTTCGTTGAAACGATCACGAATCACCAGTAATAGGGAAGCGCCAGCGCCGCCGACGGCGCGTCGCAGGGATCTGCGGCTGCGAACACCGATTGCAGCGGGCCGAATTGAAAATCGCGCAGCAGCGAGCGCAGGCGCGCTTCCGTTCGGTCGAGATTGCGATAGTGGCGGAAGCGGCTGATGAGAGGCGCCTCGAGCCGCGGCTGCGCGGGATCGATTTCCCACGGGTGCAGATAGAAGATGGCGGGGCGCCGCTCGACGCGGTTCAGCCGGGCGATGCCCCAGCGCGTCCACGCGTACGGCAGGATGCGGAAGTACCCGCCGCCGGCGACCGGCAGATTCATCGGCCCGCACCGCACCGTCGACGCCGGCGCTTCCCAGAGCGCGCCGCTCTCCCGTTCGATTCGGTACGGATGCCGCGCCGAGACGGGAATGCCGTATCGATCGTGGTGAACCGGGAAAATGCTCGCGTCATACCGGAAGCCTTCCTCGATCAGCACGTCGAGCGCCCACAGCGACCGCGGCGTAATCGAGTAGCTGGGCGCGCGGTAGCCGAACACCTGCGTTCCGGCTGCGGCCTCGAGCAGCGCTTTCGCGCGGCGCACATCTTCCCGAAACTGCCGCGGCGTCTGGTCGTACACGAGCCGGTGACCGAACCCATGCGACGCGATCTCGTGGCCGCGCTCGGCGATCTGCCGCACGAGATGCGGCCACCGCTCGGCCACCCATCCGAGAACGAAGAATGTCCCCTGAATCCTGGTCTCGTCGAAGATCGCGAGCAGCTTCTCGGTGTTCGCGCACACGCGCGTTTCGAGCCAATCCCACCGCGACCGCGGCACGACGCCGTCGAACACGCTGACGTGGAAGTAATCTTCCACGTCAATCGTCATCGCGTTGACGATCGGATCCACTTCACGCCCCTCGCCGGAGGATGACCGTCTTCACCGTCTCGAGCATGATCATGAGGTCCATCGTGATCGACATGTGCTTGATGTAGAAGAGGTCGTACTGCAGCTTCTCGAGCGCGTCTTCGACGCTCGCGCCGTACGTGTACCGCACCTGCGCCCAGCCGGTCAGGCCCGGCTTGACGATGTGGCGCTGCGCGTAAAACCGAATCTGCTGCGAGAGGGCGCCGACGAACTCCGGCCGCTCCGGCCTCGGGCCGACGAGGCTCATGTGGCCGCAGAGAATGTTCCAGAACTGCGGCAGCTCGTCGAGGCGCGTGCGGCGCAGGATGCGTCCGAGCGGCGTGATGCGCGCGTCGCCTTTGGCCGCCCACACGGCGCCGCTCGCCGCCTCGGCGTCCTGGCACATCGAGCGAAACTTGTGCACGTGGAACAGCTGGCCATTCTGGCCGACGCGCCGCTGACGGTAGAAGACCGGCCCGCGCGACGTGAGCCGAATCGCGATCGCGATCGCGACGAGCACCGGCGTCAGCACGAGCAGCGCCGCGGTGGCGACCGCCACGTCGACCGCGCGCTTCACGATGGCGTGGCGGCGCGTCTTGCGGAAGCCGTCCGCGAAGATCAGCCAGCTCGGACGGAGATTCTCGACCGCGATCTTGCCGGTGTATTCCTCGTACACCGACGCGAGATGATCGAAGGTGACGCCGTCGAGCTTCATCTGCAGCAGCGTCTCCATCGGCAGCTTCCCGCGCGCATCCGCGAGGCTGACGACGACGCGGTCGACCGACCGGGCACGGACGATGGCGGGGATGTCGTCGAACGAGCCGATGACGTCGGTCGCCGGTTCCGCGTCGACGAAGCCGACGATCGTCACGCCCACTTCCTCGCGGCTCTCCAGCTCGCGCGCGAAGTTGCGCGCCGTCGCGTTCGTGCCGACGATGAGAAAACGCTGGCGCGGCGCGAGGCTTCTCGTGAGCCAGACGAAGGTGATCCGCCAGCCGATCGCGAGCGCCACCGCGATGACCGCCGTAATCTGCACGACGCCGCTGCCGATGATGAGGCCGGGAAACCAGAAATAGAGCGCGCCGATCATGATCGAGCTGATGCCGACGGCTTTGAGGATCCGCGCGAAGAGCTCACGGCGATCCGAGGTCATGCCGAATTCGTACAAATCGGCGTAGTACAGACAAATCTGGCACGTGAACACGATCAGCAGGCTCTTGAGCGCGAGGTTCGGGGTCATGAGAAAGGGACCGGCCTGCCCGCCGTACAGCAGGTATGCGATCAGCCCGACCGCCGCGGTGATGAACAGGCTCTCGCACGCGATGAGCGCGAGCGAGCGCCGGTTCACGGCCTGAATGAAGACGTTCACCATCATCGCTCTCCGTAGTAGCCGTACGTGTAGCCGCCGGCCACGTTCCGCCGATCGACGCGGTTCAGCACGACGCCGATGATTTTTCCGCGCCCCAGCGTGTCGACCGCGCGGGTGATCAGCTTGTAGGGCGTCTTGCCCGCGCCGATGACGAGAATGGCCGCATCGGCCATCGCGGCCAGCAGGTTCGCATCGGGCATCAGCACGACCGGCGGCGTGTCGATGATCACCCAGTCGAACGTCGCGGCCGCTTCGCCGACGAGGCGGCGCATGCGGTTCGATGTGAGGCCGCTCATCGGATCCGAATCGGGCCGTCCGGCGAGCATCAGGCTGAGATACGGCGTCGCCTGCACGAGCGGGAGGCGGCGCTCGGTTTCGGCCGTGAGGCACTCGCTGAGACCGCCGGCGTTCTTGAGCTGAAAGACGCGATGCACGCTCGGCCGGCGCAGGTCGGCGTCGATCAGCAGCACGCGGCGGTGGTACGACTCGCTCAGCGTCAGCGCGAGGTTCGTCGACGTCAGCGTTTTGCCGTCGCCCGACACGGCGCTCGAGACCATGACCACTTTCAGATCGCGCTCGACCTGCGCGTGATGCAGCGTCGCCGCGAGCTTGCGGTACTGCTCCACCGTGGAGAAGTCGAGCCTGTCCGTCGTCACGAGCCGTTCCGCCACGACGCCGTCAGGAGTCACTCGTGCCGGCGCCGCATCCGGCGCCGGCGCCATAATTGCGGCCAGCGCTTGTTCGACGCGCTTGGCTTTCGCGCTATCCGGGGGCCTCTGCCCTGCGGATGTCCGATCCGGGGATCGCTTTCCCCCGGTTGCGCACTCCCGGGATCCCTGCCCCCCGGACACGGTCGGCGGCGCCGCCGGTTCGTCGTTCAACGTCTCTGCGCGCCACAGCGCGGCTTCCAGTCGGCTCATGCCCTCACTCGATCGGAAAAACGAAGACGAACGGATCGCCGGCGGCGCCGCCCCGGAGGGGAGTGCCGGAACGGCGGACAGCCGGCGATCCGCCTGGCCGCAGATCGAAACCGCGGCACACTTCGATCGGTCATCAATGCGCCATCGCTTTCCAAACGACTACCGCCGTGCCGATCACCATGACCGACGCCGCGGCAGCCACCGCAGCCCAGCGCCTGCGCTTCTGCCGCCGGTCGTCGACGCTCGTGACGAGCAGCGGAATGACCGCCAGCACCGGCAGATTGAGCGTGCTCAACACGTCGTCGTCGGTACGCAGCGTGGTGTCGCGATACTCGAGCAGCGCGACGAGACCGAGGCCGAGCGCGAGACCGGCGATCGCACCCATCAGGTTCATGCGCGTGCGGTTCGGGCTGAACGGCTGCTCGGGGACCCGCGCGGGATCGAGAATGCGGAACTGCTCGCCGGCCTGTCGCCGTTCGAGGTTCGCCGCAATCTTCGAGTCCTCGCGCTTGGCCAGCAGACCCGTGTAGAGCTGCTGCAGCGTCGTGTAATCGCGCGTCAGCTCGATCAGCTCGGACTCGCGCTTGGGCGCCGCCTCGACGCGCGCCTGATAGGTGGCGATCACGCCGCGAAGCCGCCGCTCTTCCGCTTCCTTGTAAGCGATCTGTCGATCGATGTTCTGCATTTCGTTCTGCAGGTTGCGGATGCGTGCGGCCGTGGCGGTGGGGCGCGCTGGACGGATTTGGGGTTGGGGCGCTGGCGCCGCGGCCGAAGGTGCCGCAGGTGCCGCTTTCGCCTCGAGCTCGCGCAGCTGCCGCTTCGCGCGGGCGACGTCCGGGTGCTCCGAGGTCAGACGTGCCTGCAGCTCGCGAAGCGCCCGCCGCGCGGTCTCGAGCTCCTCTTCCTCGGCGGCGCTCGCGTCGGCAATCGAGCGCTCGAGCACGATGCGGCGATCGCGGTCGCGATCGATCGATTCGACGATCGCCTGCACCTGCAGCTGCGTGTTCTGAATCACCTGCAGGTTCGACTGCACCTGCGTGGGCAGCTCGCCCGTATACTGCTGCCGGTATTCCTGGACCTTCTTCTCGTGCTCGGCCAGCCGCCGCCGCGCATCCTCGAGCTGGCTCTCCAGGAACTGATTGGTTCCGTCGGCGAGCACCTCGCGGTCGCGGCGATTCTCCTCGATGAAGAGCGACGCGAGCCGATTGGTCACCTCCATCGCGGCCTTCGGATCGCCGGAGACGTACGTGACTTTGAACGCGTCGCCCTTCACCGTCTCGACTTCGATGTCGCGGCGCATGATCTCGACGACGTTCTCCATCGGCGCGGTCCGGCGATCGCCCGCGTAGAGGTCGAAGTCGAGGATGATCCGCTCGAGGCGCGTGCGGCTGAGGATCTGCTGTCCGATCGACTGAAGGCGATCCTCGATTCGGCTGGTGATCGTCGATCGCACGTAGCTTTCCGGAATCCGCTGCGGCACGACGAGGATGACCGTCTCGGATCGATAGAGATTCGGCGTGCGCTTCGCCACAATCGCCGTCGCCGTCGAGACGAGCACGAACGGGATGATGATCAGCCAGATGCGCCGCCTCGCGATGTCGAGGAAGTCTTCCGGCGTGTACTTCTTCCCAGGAACCACGCGCTATCCTTTCGATTGCAGGAGCGGACGCCAGGTAAGACCCGCTCGCACGCCCTGCCGCCTCGTCTGGGCGGCGAAGCCCGGCGCGAACACGACGTCGGGATCGAACCGGTGCCCGTAATAAAAGTACTGACCGTCGAGCGATACGCGGCGGGTGAGCGTCAGATGGATGCCGACGCCGCCGGTGATCGCGCTGAACATGTTGCCGCTCGCGGCGCCGACGCTGCCGCTCGACAGCCCGATCGACGTCGACATCGAGGTGCGCCGGCCGAGGCCGCCGCCGACGGTGCCGGTGATCGTGTTCATGATGACCGGCTGAGAAAATCCTTCGAGCGCCTGCACCGACCGGTTGCCGGCCAGACGCGCGCTCCACGTGCGGCCGAACTGCCGCGTCAGTGCGGCGGCGCCTGTGAGCGTCACGGCGACGCGCTGGCGGTCGGGCATCACGGCCGATCCGGAGCTGAAATTGAACGTGGTGCGGCGCGAGAACGAGAGCGCGCGGCTGTAGTCGAGCCCGAGGTCGATGTTGTGGATGCGGATCGCTCCGCCGGGAGCGGCGGCCGATTCGGCGAACCGATAGCCATACCCGGTTCGCGCCGACAGGTATCGCGACAACCGGTGCGAGAAGGAGAAGCCGACGTTCTGCGACATCAGATCGAAATCCGACTGGGCGAACGTCGTGCGATGGAGATCGTAGGTGAACGCGAGCGACGACCGGCGGCCGATGCCGCGGCGCATGTCGACGGTGGTCGCCGATCCGTACGCGGCGAGACGCGCGTTGGCGAAATCGGCGTGCGACTGCGACGTTTCGGCGAGCGTCGACGCCGGCTCGGCGCCGACGAAGCCGAACTGATAGAACGGCGAGTAGCTCGCGCTCTGGGTCGCGTGAAACTGCGATCGAGCGCCGTTCATCGAGATGTCGACCGTCCCCAGCTGGCGCGTCGTCGTGACGCCGCCGCTGACCGGTTCGTAGCGGACGACCGAGCGGCCGCTGACGCCGAGCGTGAGCTTGCCCGCGCGCCGCTCGTAGGCGAGCTGCGCGTCGGCGTCGGTCTGCCAGCCGGCGATCGTGCGTCCGTCGCCGAACAGATCGGAATTGTCGGCGGCCGCGGCCGACACGTTCACGGTCATCCCGACCGTCTGCGACGGCGCGGGCGGCGGCTGGCGAGCGGGCGTCTGCGCCGCGGCCTCGCCGGCCGCGGCGAACACGAGAAGAATTGTCAGCGCGCGCACGGCTACGGCACGACGACGGTGTCGCCGGGCTCCAGATCGATGTTCTGCTCGAGATTCTTGCCGGCGAGCACTTCGTGGTAATTGAACGGCCGCGCGACCTTGCGCCCCGCCTTGTCGGTCCGCATGATCAGAATCCGCTTGCCGTCGGTGTACTCCTTCAACCCGCCGGCGAGCGAAATGAGCTGCACCACGGAGGTCGGGCCGTTGATTGGATAAGGACCCGGCTTCTCGATCTGACCGGTGATGAACACTTTCCGGCTGTTGATTTGCTTGACGACGACCGTGACGCTCGGATCTTCGACGAAGCGCCGCGCCGCGTCCTTGATGGAATCGCGCAGCTGGCTCGGCGTGAGGCCGCCGGCCTGAACGTCGTTGACGAGCGGCAGCGAGATCTTGCCGTCCGGCCGCACGACGACGTCCTGCGACATGTCCTTGTCGCGCCAGAACACCACCGACAGCACGTCGTCCGGACCGATGACGTACTGCGAATCCTGCGCGACGCCAGTCGCCTCGCGTCCGAGCAGCAGCGCCGCGACGGCGGCGAGAACCAGGCTGCGTCGCATCATGACGCCTGCCGCGACGCCGATCCGTCCCGGTACTCCCTGAACGGCAGCTGACATTCGTGCTTGCGGAGGAAGTTCAGGAACTTCTTGTAGTCGCTCGACTCCATGTTGAAGAGCTGCGCGACGATCTTGTAGTTCCCGCGCGCCTGCTGCAGCCCTTTGTCGACGAGATCGCGGATGTTCGATCGCGTGATCTCGCGCTGCATGTAGAGCGGGTAGACCGCGGTCCAGAACGACTCGCGATCCTCGACGAGGCGCTTGTACAGATCGTCGGCGATCGTGCGGCGCCGCTCGCGGCGCGGCCGCTGCGACGCGTCGTGGCGGTGCCGGATTTCGTGCGGCAGATCGTCGAGCGTCGAGGTCTGTTTGCGGCAGGTGACGACGAGCCGCTCGATGACGTTCTCGAGCTCGCGCACGTTGCCCGGCCAGCGGTACTCGAGCAGCGCGTCCATCGACGCGGCGTCGATCGATTCGACGACGTAGTCGCCGCGCCCGGCGAACAACTTCAGCGAGTGCGCCACCATCGCGGGGATGTCTCCCTTTCGATCGCGCAGCGGCGGCACGACGAGATGGATGACGTTCAGGCGGTAGAACAAATCCTCGCGGAACTGGCCGAGGCCGATCAGCTCGCGCAAGTCGCGGTTCGTGGCGGCGACGACGCGGACGTTCACGCGGCCGACCGAGGCATCCGATCCGACCTTCTGCAGCTCGCCGGTTTCGAGGAACCGCAGCAGCAGTCCCTGCATCCGCAGCGTCATCTCGCCGATTTCGTCGAGGAAGACGGTGCCGGAGTCGGCGAGCTCCAGTTTCCCGGGCTTGTCGCGATAGGCGCCGGTAAAACTGCCTTTGACGTGTCCGAACAGCTCCGATTCGAGGAGCGTTTCGGGCAGGCCAGCGCAGTTGACGGGCACGAAGAGTCGGTGGGCGCGGCTGCTCTGCGAGTGGACCGCGCGCGCGACCAGCTCCTTTCCGACGCCGCTTTCGCCGGTAATGAGCACCTTGGCGTCGGATCGCGCGACGCGATGGATCTCTTCGACGAGCGCCAGGATTTGCGGACTGGCTCCAATCAACTCCGCCGACACGTTCCGAGTCATCCCCGAACTCCTCGATGGCCAGACACAAAAGCCTCCCCGGCGCCGGCCGCCGTCCCGGGGTTTTTCAGTTTTTTGAAGTGCACTCATCGGTTGTGCAAGGAAGTCGCCACCAGCGCGAGTTTTCGTCTGCCTCCGAAACACGCGGAAATACAGGCCCGTACGGGTGTACGAGATCACTCGTGTCGTCCCGTGGACCCGGACGGCGGTTCCGAAGGCCGGACACCGAAGACAAAAGTCTGCCTGATCGCGTACTCGGGCGATTAAGACGCGATTCGTCGCGTGCGCGCGCCGGGGAATGCCCGGAAAGCTACCTGTTGTCAGCCTGCGCGAGCGCGTGCCGGAAGGCGGCGTGCGGATTGGTGCCACGCAGGTCGGGACGCCCGAGCGCGATGCGGCGATTGGAGGCGGCCGGTTAATTACACGTTTTGGAGCTGGGGAGCGCGCGCGGTGCGGAACCGCTGGAATGGTACCTGGCAATCGTGTTTGCGGAGAAAGTTCAGGAGACGCTTGTAGTCGCCTTCGTTCATATTG
>Ga0209471_1002106_pt1 | contig 11596 bp, 12 predicted proteins | sample GraSoiAngelo_128_FD_185885 | JGI IMG/M metagenome (GOLD analysis project Ga0209471, IMG submission 185885) | Grasslands soil microbial communities from the Angelo Coastal Reserve, California, USA - 14_0927_12_20cm (SPAdes) (version 2) | ecosystem: Environmental > Terrestrial > Soil > Grasslands ... | reverse complement strand
AAACAGGTCCATGCTGTTTGAAGACAGACTCGAAGCCGGACGTTTGTTGGCATCCCGACTGCGCGAATTTGCAGATCGCCCGGATGTTGTCGTACTGGCCCTTCCTCGGGGAGGCGTTCCCGTCGGAAACGAAGTAGCGAGAGCGTCCGCCCCGCACTTCCCATTGCGGTTGACGATTCGCGGTGGCCACGAAGTTGACGCCATCGTTGTTGTTAAATTCCGCCAGGATGTTATTTAGTTCGGAATTACCTTAGAGGAGACCCCTTATGCGAGACCAACCTCATGCTGTGAAAGTTCCAGTCAACGCTTCTGTTCCGGTGGAGTGTCTTTTCTGGACTGAAGATGACGGCTGGAAAGGCTCGTGCGAGAAATTATCCCTCACCGCTCGCGGGAACAGTTTTGAAGACGCAAAGAAGAATATGGAAGCGGCATTACAGGCACATATCGAAGCCATTCTCCGTAAGGATAAAATGGCGGCTTGAAGTATAAGAAAATCAAAATCTCGCGTTCGGCCGACCAAGGGCATATTGGCGAGACGGGTGACTATCGCTGGGTTGAAAGAAGCAATTCAGATCGTCACGCTGATGAACCGTGGCTTTCAGGGTCAGCCCTCGGCAGACTGTCGTCCATCGCGCTGGTTTGCGGCACTGAGGTGATGGCGTTAACCAGCTAAGTTCCGATCCCGCCCACGGAGCTTCGGGCATAACATTTGATGAAGCCATTTCTCCTCAATTCTCGTACACAGAGGATATCCAGCAAACCTCGGATGGCGCATGCTCTCCTGCGCTCAAAACCTACTTGACAAGGACCGACATTGTCAGAGACGCCTGATTTCGTCATTTATCCTGCGGTGCTTGTCCGCACCCCATAGCATTCACGCTCGATTCAGTCTGCATCCTTAAAAAACAATGATTCGGCAGAGAAACAATGCCGACTTTAAACGTGAAATTGACCAATGCTTTACAAACGCTTTACAGACTTGTGACAACACAGGCGAGCGAACACTGCTAGTCTACGTGGCGCAACAAGGAACAGGACGAACGCGGATCAAACAACCGATCAGATTTCACAAACCGAGAGCGCCCTTACGTAAAATGTCGTTGAACTAGGGGGTTCGGCCATGACAAACGGGATCCGAAAACTGTCTCTGTTACTGGGTTTTGCTCGTGCTGGAATCTTGTTAGTTTTGGTACTCTTCATGATTCCGACCGTCGCTAGAGTTTCGGCGGCGAAGTCTCCACCACCGCGCTCAACCGGCTCCTCTTTCGCCACAGCCTACAGTGTCCCGTACAGTTACTCGGTGGCCAAGAGCATCAGCCAAGCGAGCAGCGGTGGTTTCGTTGTGGGCGCACTATGCAGTGCAGCGGCTGCTACGACCCCAAACTGCAACGGACCCGCAACAGTCTTGAGGGTCGACTCAAGCGGAAACATACAATCACAGACGCAGTACAGCTATGGAAACGGTCCGCAAAGCACCGCGCTGAACGTTCTCAAGGCGACCTCGGACGGGGGCGCCATCTTCGCCGGCCAACCCCAATCCGGCTGCCCAGCTCTGAACCTGAGCTCCTGTGGGGCAATCGTAAAAGTGGACTCGACCGGGAAAGTTCAATGGGCCAACAACCTGCTATTCGCCACCAGCGCCACTCCATACTCGTCGCCTCTGACTTGGCCTTTCGACATTCAGCAGACCACTGACGGAGGATTTGTCCTCGTAGGCTACGCGATCGCGCCGGGCGAGAATTACAATCCGTGGATTGCAAAATTGAGCTCCACCGGGCAATTACAGTGGACGCATGTATTCGTTGACCCGAAAAGTCAGTACAGCGCAGCCTACTCAGTCCGGCAGACAGCAGACGGCGGCTACATTGTCGGGGGCGAGGTAAGCTACGTTGTCACGTCCTCTTACACGGAATCCGAAATCACCGTCTTCAAGCTTGACTCGACAGGAACGTTGGTCTGGGAGCGCGACTACGCGGCCGGAGTAGACGCCTACTTCCAATCCTTAGCCTTAACCTTTGACGGCGGAGCTATTGTCAGCGGGACGGTCAGCACACAAACTGCAACCACCTACACCAGCCGTGTTCTTCTCTTGAAGCTCGATTCAGCCGGGAAGGCACAGTTCGCCCGGACCATTCTTCCATCTGGCAACATTAGCGACCTAAACATCGTAGGCGTACAGCAAACAGCCGACGGAGGATACACGTTCGCCGGCTACTACTTCCAGAACACCGTCTACACCGAGAGAGCATGGCTCGTTAAGACAGATTCCGCTGGCAAGGTGCAGTGGGACAACATCTACGGTCCTGACGTTCAGTACTCCAACCGGTACTTCAACTCCTTCCAGCAGACCAGCGACGGTGGGTTCATCGCTGCCGGCTCAACGAACAAGTTCAACGGCGGCGCCAATTCGATATGGCTGGTAAAGACTGATTCCAACGGCAACCTCTCGAACTGCGCTGATGTCCATAAGGATTCAGTGGCAACCGGCTCAATCGCGGTAACAGTCTCGAACGGGAACCTATCAGCTGTCCAGGACAGCCTCTCCTACGTTGCCGACAACCTAGTCCTATCCAGCGCACCCCTTGCAGCAACAAAAGAGTGTCGGTAGCAGCGATTTCTGTCCTCGCAATTCTTCGGCGCAGAAAGACTACAGCAATGGATTGTAAGCTCCATCAACTAAATCGAGTCACTTTCCCAAACTACGAATGCTAGGCTAGCCGAATTCTGGACCCGCCTAAGAAAATGTCGGGCCTCTGTGTTGGCACGCACCCGGACAATGCGTGCTCGGCTATCTTGAAAATAAGGCGTTCTCCCGGTCGTCAGCATCCCCAGATAAATTGATGTTCTAATCGCAGAGCTTAAGCAAGTATCTCTTGACAAAATAATGACGTCGACACAGAGCACTGTGAAGGGCATGGCGGGACCCTTTCAACAAGCTCAGGCTTTTCGCTCAACGTACAGAGCAATGGCTTCTGGCTGGATGTTCGCTATTATGCTCTGAGTCGGGCAAAAGTCAATGAGAAGTGGAAGGACGGGATTCTTCAGGCCGATCCGGGGATCTCCTCCTCGGTGTGGTTGGACAAGTTCGCGCCCTTAACCCCCCGGGCGAAGAAGCCGATATCGGAAAACTGTGCGGTCGCCCGATGGAATATTTAATTTGAGAAAACCTCTGCCGCGCTGACCGAATCGAATTTGGGATCGTCTGTCGACGAATCAGAATCGAGCACAATGGGAGGTGAGGAAACCATGAAAAAAGCCGCAGCAGTTCTCCTTTTCCTTTGCTTGGGAAATCTCGTTCTGGCCCAAAGCGATCAGGATTCGGATAAATCGAGCGGCAACCTGTCCGAGCTACAGGCTGCCACCGAAACCATTCAGCACATGAGTTCGGCCGCCGGGGATAAAGGCATCCCCAATCAGGTACTCGAAGGCGCAAAATGCGTGGCAGTGATACCAAAGCTCGTGAAAGGAGCTTTTGTTGTTGGTGGAGAGCACGGTACGGGGGTAGCGACGTGCCGCACCAGTGGCCAATGGAGCGCTCCGGCTCCGTTTTCGCTGTCCGGAATGAGTTGGGGAGCGCAGATTGGCGGGAAGACCACTGACTTGTTGATGTTCATCATGAATGAGGAAGGGATGAACGACCTGATCTCTGGTCACTTTAAGGTGGGTGCAGATGTCTCGGCAGCGGCAGGTCCTGTAGGCCGCTCCGGGTCGGTAGATGCTGGCTATAAGGCCGGGATCCTCACCTACTCAAGCAGTAAGGGCGCATTCATTGGTGCGTCTCTGAATGGGGCAGAATTGCAACAGGACCACAAGGCAACGAAAGCGTGGTACGGCGACGATGTTCCCTTCAAGGATATTCTCAGCGGGAAAGTGAAAACGCCAAACGAAGAAGCACGGGCGTTCGTGAATGCGGTGCAGAATGCGAAAGAGAATGCTCAAAGTCACTAAAAGAGAGCAGATCATTTGAAAAACGGGTCGTAGCTGCCCGTTTTTTTTTGCCTGTGCGGGGACTGGTTTTGTCTCAGCGGTCTATCCCCATGATTTCGAAGGACCCGCTCAACCCCTATCTTAAGAAAGCAACTGGCCTGCAAAGTAGACGCATCCAACGTAAGAAAGTCCATAAGTATCAATTTATGAAGGAGAGAATTGATGAAAAAGATTTTGTCCGTTTTGTTCAGTCTTGCGGTGTTCTGGTCGCTCGGGCTTTTTGCACAAGACGCCACCAGCACTCAAAATCCGCCAGCCGATAAGAAAGTTGAAAAGGCTGAAAAAAAGGAGGCCAAAGCTGCCTCAAAGGGCAAGTCCGTTCGGCTGACGGGTTGGGTAAAGAGCCAAGACGGCAAAACTGTTTTTGTGAATGACAAAGATAAGCAAACGTGGAACGTCGAAAATCCTGACAGCCTGAACGGGCATGACGGTCACCACGTGCGAGTGAAAGCGAAGATAAATGAGGCGGACAAGTCTCTTAGCATCTTGAGCGTTAGTATGATGTCCAAGCGCAAGCAAGCCGGTAAGATGTAGCAACAAAATTCCTTCTAGAAAGGGGCGGGCAGAGGCTTGCTCCTTTTTTTTCGTTCGTGAAATTGTTCATATCTTGTTGCCGTCGAAAAATGTGCCGACAAGAAATGATTTCAGCTCCACGTGGTTGACTGTGGAGGGGTGAAATGGGGATCTTTTTTCCACTGTAAGCAAAGTGACATCTGGGCAAGCGTCGATTCATATTGAGAGCGCCCTGAACGCCTCCAGAGGCTCCAACCGCGAAAGGGCAGTGGTCAGGATAGAGGGTCCGCCCTAAATTATTTCGGCAACACGCACGAAACGCTTTGATGAAGTTGGTGCCATTCAAGCATACTTTGCGCTTGGCGGAGGGTCTTTTGTTCTGTTTGTATTTCTTACCGAGCGCCGTAAGAAAACATCCGCAGGGCATTGCCAATGGACTGGCGTTTTTCTAAGGCCGATGCAAGTTAGCGAGCGAAAAGCCTTTCAATTTCAAATCCGGGAACTCCGTACAGCAGTCACCCACATGTCGGGTCTCGCATCCGAGAAGCTCCAACTCACACCAACTGCTTTTCGGCATGATCGGCCTTAAGAATCCCGCTCAAGATTCGCCACGTCGTGCGAGGAGCTTCCGTTCGATGGTACACACTAAGTATACGGAAGCTGATTCGAACGAGGACAGAATTACGGTCTGATCTGAGCGCACGCCCGTGTTCTTGTCCACCGCATGCGAGTAGCGCCGCTGCAGTAGAACGTTTGACTTGGTGCGCACGACAAAGAACGCTGCGCTGAGCGTCAGCACGAACAATCGCTCGAAATCGATGTAGCCACGATCCATCACGTAGAACGCGCCCGCTTCGGGCACAATCTGATCCAGCACGTTCACGTCGTGCACCTTGCCGTCTGTGATGTGAACGAACGCCGGAATATTGCCACGCAGGTCCAGCAGCGTGTGCATCTTGACCGCCGCCTTGCGCCACCGGAATCGGGCCCACGGAAATAGCGTCAGACACAGATCGATGATTGTCGAATCCAGAGCATCCAGACTCTGATCCAGATCGACACCCAATGTATCGCCAGCATACAACTGGCGCGCGGTCGCAATCAGTGTCTGCGCGAAGTCGGCGTAGATGCGCCAGTCGCGCGATTCGTTGGCATCGGCTAGCGTCGAGCGCGCTACGCTGGTGCGGAAACCCATGTGGTACAGCTTGCCACCTACCGCGCCCAGGCAGGTCTCGATGTCCCGCAGGCTTTCACGGTAGGTGAGCTGGGCAAAGGCCATCGCCAGATACTGATCCCACGGAAGCCTATTGCAACGGATATCAGGAAGGATATTACGGTGAGCCGGAACAAATAGAGACCGCGAACTTTATCCAGGCGAGAGAGCCGGAATAATAGATCCAGATCCTTGAAGGCGTCAATAAATTGCACGGTAGTGGGCTATTTTAAGTAAGTAGCCCACTACCGAGAATACAGATGACCCGCCATATCCGGTTGGACCTGAACTTTAGCGGACGAACCTATATCCGACCCACGCACAGTTAGGAAGTGGATGGGCAGCATGGATCTCTTTCCAGCTTCTGCCGGAGCTTTAGAATGCCCTCGCGACAAACAGGCGCTTTAGCGCCTTTCGCACGGCGGGATCACTTTCGAGCACGAGAATGCGATCCATAGGCCTTGGTGATCCGACTGGCAACGGGAGCTGAGTGTGTACAGACGACCGCAAACCGTTTTGTCCCTAGAACTGAACCACACCAAAAAAGACCCACGGCCCTCAGCGAAAGAGGTTCAATGTGTTGCTGACGTCATCCACGAAGTAAAGCCCTTGGCCGCTCACAACTGCGAGTCCGAATAGGGCGCCTGCTCCGGGCGGGGTGCCAGTGCTGTCCAAAAGCACCTTCGCGATTTGGTGTCCAGACGGCGTGGTTTCCACCGCAAAGCCATCATTCCCGTTTACCGTAACGATGTTGCCGTTTGGCGCAACCGTAAGTCCGAGCGGGTCATTCAGGCTCCCACCCTTGGAGATCGTTGTTCCCGTTCCTGCAGAAGAGTTGCGCGCCAAGGCATTCGAGATGGCCGCGATCCTGTTGTTGAGACTATCAGCGACGTAGAGCGTCCGCCCACCCTCGTCCTCGTCTGCCTGATCGTCATTGCGACCGAGACCGACGCCAGTCGGGCCAATCACCAGTGCCGCAGGGTCGGTTCTCTCGGAAAACCCGGAACCAACAATTGTCATCGACTGCAAGTTGGGCATCGATCCTTTTGCAATGGTGAGATTTAGCCTCAGGACTGTTCCCTGGTTCACAACATTGCCACCGCCGGCGAGAGTACCATTCAAAACATTGGTCACGAACAGGGCCACCTTGTTACCTCGGTCAGCTGCGGTCATATCCCAAGGGCCATTGATCAGCGATCCGTAAAATGTCTCGACGACATTGCCCTTGCTGTCTAGTACCAATAAGCATCCCGCCTGTGCCGTGGCTGAAGTTCCGTCGGTAGTGGGCAAACTACCCACCACTACCCATCCGGTTTTCAGCGCGACCAGTGCTGTGGTCAAGCCGATTCCGCCCGGACAAGGACCGGGCAAGCTGTTGGCATTGATCTGCGCGAACAGGCTGACGGTACCGCTAGGTGAAATCTGCACGATTGTCGTGCCGGTACCCTGCAGATTGGCACTGTTGTTGAAATTACTGACCAGAATGTTGCCCCGAGTCAGCGAACCTGCTGTTGTCGGTACTACCGCGACACCATAGGGATTGACATCGCCGTTGGCCGGAATTGTGGAAGCGATGGTTTTAATGTTGCCCGCCTGGGCACTGGCCAGGAAGAGCGTCACCGTGAATAGAAGCACGACGAACCGGCAAACGTCAGCGCGACAATGCAGTTTACCTGTTCTCATAAAATTGATCCCCCTTTCTGGATTCAGTAGAGCGCCAGCAAGTAAGGATCTACTGCCCGCTCGTCAGACACAATTATGCTCGGCTTGGTTGTTGCAGAAATTGTCATAGACTTGTCAATTTCTTGTCTATTGACGAGCTGGGCAGATTACGGCGTAACCGCCGCCTAGGCCTGCGACCGCTCGCTCGGGTCTATGCCTGTATGGGCAAGCGGCGCGAGGCTGAGGAACTCCTACGCACGCTGTTGCATCTCCTCAGCGAGGTCCTGAAGTTTGGGAAAAAGAAGACGCTGGTCAATGTCCTCCCAGCGAAATGGGATTCTCGCAGTTTGCGACTGGAGTCGGCCATCTTCTCGTTCCAGTTCCGCCACCGCTTGCTCTAGATGAAGACGTTCTTCGATTAGCCTCCGCTTGGAGCCTGTGGGATGACCGCTCGGTCTTGGCTGAGCTAACATCAAGTTGATTTCTTCTATCCGAGCCTTTTTCCTTAGGATGGCGTTCTGAAAATTCTCATGCTGATCAATCACGTCGTGACCTGCCCGAGTGAACTTCCCATTTTGCCCGGAATTCACCTGAAAGGCGGGGACAGGAAGGCGGTCAGCAGCTATCCGGTTGTCATGTGCTACATCCCACTGATGGTGCTTCTCTTCTATGAATTGCTACGGTTTGATTGGACGAATCAGTAGGGGTGGCGCGAGCCAGCTCGAAAGAGATACGAGTACGCGCCTTTTTCGATTTTCTCTTTTGACTTAGTGCCAACCAAGCCAGCCGCAGTGGCTAATAATGCGCCAACGTAATCGTGGCTGCCGAGCTTCCATACCGCGCCTGCCATCCCGAGCGCGAACGATGCTGGACGCTTCCATTCCTTTCGGCTGGCCGTCTTGAATTTGTTGGAAAGTTGTTGCAGTTCTTCGCGGCGATCTTTCAGCACCTCTTCGCGCTCTTCCTCCGGCAGCTTCGAGAGGTCTCGCGCGAGCTTGCGAATATATCGAATATACGTACGGAGCTCTTTCCTGTGCGTCTCACGAAACCCCAACACCTCATCCATGGTTAGAAGCCGCAACGTTCTTCGCCAAGGTGAGCCGATCCTCTAACGCCTTCTGTTTTCTATTAGTATCTTCAGCCGTTGGATGAAGATATTTGGCTTGAATTGGTGGGTTAACGCTCACACAACTACCGTTTATCATGTCAGTGCTCGGTGCAGTCGGTCCACATACCACCGCGCCCGGCATTATATCCAAAGCGCTGTCATTTTATTCCGTTTCTTCTGGGTCGCGCGGTGGGGGCGGGATCTCCGGCTGGCGTGGTCGGGGCGTCTCGGGCCGTGGTGGTCGGGGCGTCTGCGGCTTGTTTCCTGGTGGTGGAATGGCAGGTTTGTCAGTCATCAAGATCAACCTCAACGTCAGATTGTACTGCAAACTTCACACGTGCCCGGCGCTACATGCTAGGAGAACGACCCCAGCACACCCTCCAGACCACCGCACTGGTTTACTACGCCTTGTGGATTTTCCGCATATCAGTTAGCAAAACCGGGCGCAGTTTTTTGCAAGCTGGACATTTATCATTATGCACCCCTCAACATGCTATTGTTGGATCCTCAACTCCCTGCTTGGCTTCCCGAAATCACGTGCGCAAGCCTGTACGTCGGTCGAGACGCTTGAATAGTGAGCTAATCGCAGGAGCGGCGAGCAGGAGGACGATTCCTTTCCTCGAAGTGTTCCGCGCGTTGATCTTGAATGTGCTAGACGCTGTGACGGAGTTTGCGACCATTTGTTCGGTGAATGTGGCCGTGCCTGAGATCTCGAGAGGACTCCCCGAATCGGACTTGTCCACGACGGGCACAGTGAACGTAAGTTGGGACCAGGCTGAGAGGGTGAGACAGACAGGGAGGAGGATGGCGGCCTGGAACTTCATAGCAGCCTCCCCCCGGAATTCTACGCCCGTCAGGTCGAGGCGGGGGTTATTTTTGTGTGACCGACGACCGGAAAGAGTCATGATCTGGCGATAACGCGTGAGGCGCTCTTTGAGGGTGTCGTTTGACCTACCCTTACACGCTGCCGTCGTAGCAGGCCAGTTCCACCTGATTGCCCTCGGGATCACTGAGGTCCGAATGACGACATCCGTAGGCGGGCTTACCGTTCATCGGCAAATTCAGGCTGCGTAACTGCCTCGGGAATAGGTTCCACCGGAACACTGAACTCGCGCACCTGAAAAGTGGAATTGTTGTAGGCGTAATTGTCTTCGTAACTGTTGCTGTAAAACCGTTTTGGGTAAGCATATTGAGCGCGATAGCCGTACTGACAATCAACTATCTTCCCCCACAAGTATACTTCCCCGACCATAATGTCTGGCTCCCCATGCTCTAGCCATTCCATCAGGTACGGCAAAGTTTTAAAAGCATAGAACCCGCATCCACACTCTGCGAATGGTGCGACATAGTTTGCATGTGGAATCAGTCTCGGCCCGGACTGGATCTTGTGTGGCCCCCAGAATTTGACGTGTTCATATCCACCACACTGAGCCACGTTGGCCCTTTTTGGAATCCAGAAATTATCCACCGCGTAACTGGAGACTTTGCCTTCACGTAGCACCCAAACTCGATACCCAACTACCGGGAGGATATACGTGTCCGATACATGCATCATGGTTCAACCGGCTCCTTTTCTGGCTCATAGGCCGGTTCCTTCTCTGGTTCAGCTGGTTGTGGTTCACTAGGCACTGGTTCATGCAGTGGGACCACTTCAATTACTCTCTGCGGTTCACCAACATTCATTTTGTCCCTCACAGTTCGTTCTAACGTTTAAGCCACCACGACCCTCAGAAGCAATTATGTCCTGAAACAATTGTGGCCAGCCCTCCGCAAGGGGTTCTTGAGATGCTATTTCCCCCAATCGGATCTCGGTCGGCCATCATCCTAGGCCCTGTTCTTCTTCGGGATGAATGTGATCCACTGGGCATGCATACACACACGCCTGTCTTTCGTCCCGGTACAGGGTTCAGCAATAACGTCGGCTACAGCGCTGCCTCTCCATTTTCTGCTGTCGGCTGCCTCATCCCCGTGTTTGATCAGATATACTTTCGCTCGAACTCCGGCTCCTCCCAGACCTCGACGTAATAACTTTCGTCCGCATAGGACACGATGAGGAAGGGGTCGTATGTTTGTTTCTCACTCCGCAGTTGGTCTACAGTGAAGGTGGCGTCGGGCAACAGATTGGCGATTTCCCTGGCTTTGTACTTAACAAATTCGGGGACATCACGCACTTCTTCGAGTGGTACTCGCACCCATCGCAGGCAAGTGTAGAAGCGCCAGCCCGGCAACGTGTCCCAGAAACGAATTACTGGCGCATCGCCCGGCAGGTCAAGCAACCCCTGCTTGTGCAAGCGATGCCAGAAGCGGATCCTGGGCCGATCATCAAGCTGATCGTTCTTGCGCATCCTGCGGAGTTCGGCCCTTTCCCAAGAGCTAAATTCATCCTAGGTGATTTCTCGCGCCGAATCGGGACAAAGGCTGTGCGTTATCTGCTCCAGCTTCTCGCGTTTATGAGTAGCCACGAATTCAAGTGCAAGCGTGGTCATCCCCAACCGCTCCAGCGCGCCTTTCAAAGTTGATAGGTTGCTATTTGACTTGGACTCGACAGACGGTTGTGACAGCATCCTTTCCATATGGATTTACCTCCGGGTTCTTCTCCTATTTCACATTTTTCTTCAATAAGGACTTTCGGCCTGGCTCAGATCGAAAATAACTTCCCCGTCTTGCTTGGCAGGAGTAACGCTCATCGGCATCACACCCGGTTGTTCCGATTGCTGTTCGGAGGTTGCTAAGCCTGAATCCGAACGACGCGCATCACGAATGTCTCTCCGCGAAACCAGGAAGCCGACATTCGTCATCTGCTTCGTGTCGGGCTCAAGTAGGACCCTTAGCACGAAACGGGTGGCTCAGGAAAACCCCTGAACTAAATTAGGAACCGCGTGGCGAGGGGACTAGGATATCGACCGGAGGGAACACTTCACAACCGCGACTGACAGGGGCCCCAAAAAGCTCGTCCGCTACTTCCCCAGTAGACACATCGAGCAAAGTATACACCTTTCGCAGGGTGTCGAGGTCTGAGGTCTGAGGTCTGAGGTCCGAGGTCCAAGGTTTGACCGGTTGCGCTTTTCAGCTCCGTCAGTGCGGCCTGAGTGTTCCGCCACTCGCGGGGCTTG
>Ga0209471_1002103_pt1 | contig 11602 bp, 10 predicted proteins | sample GraSoiAngelo_128_FD_185885 | JGI IMG/M metagenome (GOLD analysis project Ga0209471, IMG submission 185885) | Grasslands soil microbial communities from the Angelo Coastal Reserve, California, USA - 14_0927_12_20cm (SPAdes) (version 2) | ecosystem: Environmental > Terrestrial > Soil > Grasslands ... | reverse complement strand
GCGCCAGGCGCTGGGAGAGCGCCTCGAAGTCGACCTGGTCGAGCGGCTGGTCCTGGTTGAAGCAGGAGAAGACGTAGGTCGTCTTGCCCGTGGCGGGATCGACGTGCGGCTGCAGGCACTGCGCGCAGATCTCCTTCATCATGCATTGCATCGGGCTGTTGATCGAGCCGATGGCGAGGTGATCGCGCTTGAGATAGGGACCGAGCACGCCATGCCGCGCGGCGGCGACCGCCGCCATCATGCGGTCGGAGCCGATGGCGATGATGCGGTCGGCGGCTCCGAAGGCGAGGGGCTGGGCGCCGAGCGCGCCGCTCGCGTAAGCCTGCATCGCCTGGACGATGTTGCCGACGAATGCGCGGTCCTGGGGCCGCCGCGGCGCGAAGCCCGGCGGCTCGTCGCAGCACCAGACCACGACATCGGAAGCGGCCTCGATGTCCTCTACACGGTAGCGATCGCCGACGTGCCGGTAGCCGGCGAAGTAAATGACCTTGGAGCCCGCGGAGCGCAGCGCGCGGCCGATGGAGAAAAGCACTGCGTTGCCGAGCCCGCCGCCCGCGAGCACCACGGTTTCGCCGCTCGGAATCTCGGTCGGCGTGCCGGTGGGGCCCATCAGCACCACCGGCTCGCCCGGCTGCAAGTAGGCGAGGAGATCGGCTGAGCCGCCCATTTCGAGCGCGATCACGGAAATCAGCCCCTTCGTGCGATCGACCCACGCACCGGTGAGGGCGAGGCCTTCCATGGCGAGCGTCGTGCCCGGCACGCGAAGCGCGAAGCGCTCGTAGTTCTGCAGCCGGTAGAACTGGCCCGGCTGGAAGCGCCGCGCGGCGACCGGCGCGCGCAGCACCACCTCGATGATCGTCGGCGTCAGGCGGCGCACTTCGTGCACGACTGCGCGCAGATCGCGGTTGAGCCGCGCGAGGAAGGCGGCATCGCCTTCGGCCGCTGCGGCCGGGCGCTGCGCGAGCATCCGGCTCACGACCGGGTAGCCTTGTCTTGCGCTGCCCATCGCCTTCACCACGTTGCCGAAATACGAAGGGTGCAGGTCGCCGAAGAAGCTCATGAAGCGTCCATCCGCATAGCGGTGCAACAGTACCTCCGGGCGCTTCGGCTTCGCCGTATGGCGCTCGGGCCGCGTCGGCGCGCCGCTCTCGTCGCAGGCGAGAAAGTACTTGCCGTCGAGCTCGAGGCTCACGCCTTCCTCGCGCGCGAGCACGGTATTGGGCTGCGTGCCGGCGGCGATCAGAACCGAGCGGGCGGGCAGCTCGCTCTCCTTGCCGTCGACCGCGAAGACCACCGAGCGGGCATGGCCGTATTGGTCCACCTCGATACGGCTGGGCGAAAGGCCCTCGGCGAACTCGACGCCTTCTTCCAGCGCCTTTTCCACCTCCTCGTGGTTCAGCGTATAGGAGGGACTGTCGATGAGGCGCCGCCGATAGGCGATGGTCACGCCGCCCCAGCCCTTGAGCAGCGCCGGGCGCTTCGCCGGCGCCGCGGCGCGCAGCGCGCGCGCATGGGCGATGAACTCCTGCGCGATGCCGCGCTCTTCGGCGTTCCAGGCGGGCTCTGCGCCGAGCGCCTCATAGCGCGCGAGGAATTTCTCGACCTGCACGGCGTAATAGGCGAGCGATTCGATCGCCGCATCGATGGCCGTCAACCCGCCGCCGATCACCACGATCGGCAGCCGGATCTGCAGGTTGGCGATCGATTCGCGCTTCGCCGCGCCGGTGAGCTGCAGCGCCATCAGGAAGTCGGAGGCGGCGCGCACGCCGCGGGCGAGGCCGTTCGGGATGTCGAGCACGGTCGGCCGGCCCGCGCCCGCGCAAAGCGCGATGTGGTCGAAGCCGTCGGCGTACGCCTCGTCGATGGTGAGCGTGCCGCCGAAGCGCACGCCGCCGAACATCGCGAACTGGCGCCGGCGCTCGACCAGCAGGCGGATGAGCTTGAGGAAGTTCTTATCCCAGCGCACGGTGATGCCGTACTCCGCGACGCCGCCGAAGCCGGCCATGACGCGGCGGTCGAGCGGCTCGCGCAGCTCCGCCGCGTCGCGGATCGGGCGGAACGGCACGTGGTGGCCAAGTGCATCGACGCCGGAGATCGGCGCCTCGAGCGGCTCGATCTTCAGCCCATCGATGCCGACCACGGCGTGACCATCGTTCATCAAATGGTGTGCGAGCGTGAAGCCGGCGGGGCCCAGACCGACAATCAGCACGCGGCGGCCGCTCGGCGCCTTGGGGTAGGGGCGGCGCAGCTCGAATGGATTCCAGCGCGTGAAGAGCGAATAGATCTCGAAGCCCCACGGCAGCTCGAGCACGTCCTTCAGCGTGCGCGTCTCGGCCTGCGGGATGTCGACCGGATCCTGCTTCTGGTAGATGCACGATTTCATGCAGTCGTTGCAGATGCGGTGGCCGGTGGCGGCCATCATCGGGTTGTCGACCGCGATGATGCCGAGCGCCGCGAGCGGCTCGCCGCGCGCCTTGACCATGTGGAATTCGGAGATCTTTTCTTCCAGCGGGCAGCCGGCGAGCGGCACGCCAAAGACGGTGCTGCGGAACCCGTCGGCGGGCGCCTTCTCCTTCAGTCCCTTCGAGCAGGAGTCCTTGCCCTGCTCATGGCACCAGATGCAGTAGTTGGCTTCGTCGAGCGCGCCGGCGAGATCGGTGCCCGGGTCGGTGAGCGCAAAGCCTTCCCGATGGCGCAGATGCTCGAGCCGGTGCGCAGCGAAGCCGCGGCTCATGTCGGTGTGCACGGGCACCAGGCGCATGTAGTCGAGCTTCTGCGGCGCCTTGAAGAGCACGCCGGTCGCGTGCTTCGCCTTGCCGGCCGGCGTCGTCGTGGCCCACGCGGCGTAGCGCGCGGCGAGCTCGAGCTCGTGCGCGTGCTCGGCTTCGTTCGCAAGCCAGGCGGTGACCTTCCGCGCGAAGTCGAGCTCGGTGAATTCGCCGCCGAAGAGCTCGCGCTCGGCCGCCGCTGGATCGAACGCTTGCAGCTCGGCGGGTTTGACTTTGTGCATGGCGCGCCGCTGCACGAACTGGCGCTTCACCGAGTAGAGCGGCGCAAGCTCGTTATGCCGCTCAGCCAATGCGCGGGCTTCACGCTCGATGCCGAAGAGCCTGGCGATGAAGTCCTCGACATGCGGCGCGAGCGCGATCAGGAGCTGCGATTCGGCAAGTCCCGAGGGCGGATTGGCGCGAGCGGCGCTAAGCCGATCCGCGAGAGCGCGGTCGGCTTCGCCGAGGAACACGAGGAACGCCGCATCCACCTTGATGAGGCCGTCGCGCTCGTAGAGATCCGGGAACGTGATGCCGAAGCCAAGCTGCATGAGGTTAGAATTATCGGCGAATTTTTTCCGGCATTTACTTATTCCCCGGGGAGTAGCCGATGCAGATCAAGAACAGCGTGTTCCTCGTCACCGGCGGCGCATCGGGTCTCGGTGCGGCGAGCGCGCGCATGGCCGCAGACAACGGGGCCAAGGTCGTGATCGCCGATATGCAGGCGGAGGCGGGCGAGAAGCTCGCGCGCGAACTGGGCGGGCGCTTCGCCAAGACCGATGTGGCTTCCGAGGCGGATGGCAAGGCGGCGGTGGCCTTGGCGCTGAAGGAGTTCGGCGGCCTGCAGGTGCTCGTGAACTGCGCGGGCATCGCGCTCGCCGAGCGCACCCTCGGTAAAGAGTTGCCGCATGATCTCGGGCGCTTCGAGCGCGTGGTGAAGGTGAACCTTATCGGCACGTTCAACATGATTCGCCTCGCGGCCGACGCCATGGCGAAGGCCGTGCCGAACGCGTCCGGCGAGCGCGGCGTGATCGTCAACACGGCGTCGGTCGCCGCCTTCGACGGCCAGATCGGACAGGCGGCCTATTCGGCGTCGAAAGGCGGCGTCGTCGGCATGACGCTGCCGATCGCGCGCGACCTGTCGCGCAATGGCATTCGCGTGTGCACAATCGCGCCCGGCATCTTCGAGACGCCGATGCTCATGGGCTTGCCGAAGGAGGCGCAGGAGTCGCTCGGAAGACAGGTGCCGTTTCCGTCGCGGCTCGGCCGGCCGGCCGAATATGCGCAGCTCGTAAAAGCGCTCGTCGAGATCGAGATGCTGAACGCCGAGACGATCCGCCTCGACGGCGCCATCCGCATGGCGCCTAAGTAGCGGGCTTCAATTCCCGGCGGTAAAGCGCCGCGCGCTCAACGTAGCCGCGCGCGATGCCAAGCAGGTTCTCGCGCTCCTCGGGCTTGAGCTCGCGCACGATCTTGCCCGGCGAGCCGAGCACCAGCACGCCGTCCGGGATCTCCTTGCCCTCGGTGACGAGCGTGTTGGCACCGATGAGGACGCCTTTGCCGATCTTCGCGCCGTTCAGCACCACGCTGTTGATGCCGACCAGCGTGCCCTCGCCGATGGTGCAGCCGTGCAGCATCACCTTGTGGCCGATGCTCACCATGCGGCCGAGCGTCATCGGGTATCCCGGATCGACGTGCAGCACGGAAGCGTCCTGCACGTTCGTGCCTTCGCCGATCGTGATGCGATCGTTCTCCGCGCGGATCACCACCTTGAACCAGACATTGGCGTCCGCGTGCAGCGTGATGGAGCCGACGAGCGTCGCGTCGTACGCGATGTAGTGGTTCCTGCCGACGAGCTCGATGCGGCGCTCGGCCAGGGAGAAGAGCGGCATGCGGCTATCATAAGTCGGTGCGCGGCGCCGAATCCCGCTATTTCGACATCCGCGGCTTGCGCTACCACGTGCGGCGCTGGCCCGCATCCGGCGCGCCGAAGATCGTCCTGCTGCACGGCTGGATGGATGTGTCGGCCTCGTTCCAGTTTCTGGTGGATGCATTCAGCGCGACCTGGGATGTGTACGCACCCGACTGGCGTGGCTACGGGCTCACCGACTGGGGGAAGTCGGACTGCTATTGGTTTCCGGATTACATCGCCGATCTCGATTTCCTGCTGCGCGCGTTCGCGCCCGGGGAGGCGGTGCACCTTATCGGTCATAGCCTAGGCGGCAACGTAGCGTGCATGTACGCGGGCATCCGCCCCGAACGCGTGGCGAAGCTCGTCAACCTCGAAGGCTTCGGCCTTGCGGCGACCACGTCCGAGGATGCACCGCGTCGCTACGCGCGCTGGCTCGCGGAACTGCATGAGCGCCCGCGCTTCAGGCCGTACGCGAACTATGCCGAGCTCGCCGAGCGCCTGCGACAGGACAATCGGCGACTGGCGGCGGAGCGCGCCGAGTTCCTCGCGCGCCACTGGGGGCGCGAGGCTGCCGACGGCAGCGTCGTGCTGCGCGGCGACCCGGCGCACAAGATCGTGAACCCGGTGCTTTATCGCTACGAGGAGGTACGCGCCTGCTGGCAGCGGGTGCGCGCGCCGGTGCTGTGGGTCGATGGCGCGGAGAGCGCCGCGCTGCAGCGCCTCGGACTCGACGCTGCCCAATACGCCGAACGGCGCGCGCAGTTTGGGAATCTCAGCTACCGAACGGTAGCGCAGGCGGGGCACATGCTGCACCATGACCAGCCTGAAGCGCTGGCCCGGCTGATCGAAGTGTTCCTCCGGACCTGATGGCCCAGCTCTTCTCTCTCCATCCCACGCATCCGCAGCGCAGGCTCCTGCGCCGCGCGGGCCACATCCTGCGCGGCGGCGGCCTCATCGCCTATCCGACCGACTCGTGCTATGCGCTCGGCTGCATTCAATCGGCGACGAGCGCCATCGAGCGGCTGCGCCGCATCCGCGGCGTCGACGAGCGCCACCACCTGACCCTCATGTGCCGCGATCTGTCGGAGGTCGGCGCGTATGCCATCGTCGACGACGCGCGCTTTCGCCTCATCAAGCGCGTCACGCCCGGCAGCTACACGTTCATCCTGCGCGCAACGCGCTCGCTGCCGCGGCGCCTCGTGCATCCGAAGCGAAAGACCATCGGCGTGCGCGTGCCGGCGCATGCGGTGGCGCAGGCGCTGCTCGCGGAGCTCGACGAGCCGATGCTCTCCTCGACGCTCATCCTGCCGGGCGACGAGCAGCCGCTCTCGGAGGCCAACGAGATTCGCGAGCGCCTGGAGCGCGAGCTCGAGCTGGTGATCGATTCCGGCTCCTGCGGCACGGTGCCAAGCACGCTCATCGATCTCACCGGCGATGTGCCGGTCGTGTTGCGCCAGGGCAAAGGCTCGCTCGAGCCCTTCGCGGTAGAGGCCGTCTGATAGAATCCAGCGCTAAAGAAAGATGGATCTAAATCTTCAGGCGATCGCGCAAACGTTCGCCCTCTACGCCCTTCCGGTACTGCTAGCAATCACGCTCCACGAAGCTGCTCATGGCTATGTCGCGCGCCACTTCGGCGACATGACAGCGCACGCGCAGGGGCGCATCAGCCTGAATCCAATACGCCACATCGATGTGCTCGGCACCGTGGTCGTGCCGCTCATCATCCTCGTCGCCTCCGCCGGCAAATTGCTCTTCGGCTGGGCGAAGCCGGTGCCGGTCAATTACTCGGCGCTGCGCAAGCCGCGCCCGCACATGGCGTGGGTGGCGGCGGCCGGGCCGCTCGCAAATCTCGCCATGGCGCTCGCCTGGGCGCTCCTGCTGCGCTCGAGCATCAGCCTGAGCGGGCGCCCGGATGCCTGGCTCGAAGTAACACAGCTCGGGGGCACCACCGGGCTCATCGACGCGGTGAAGGACTACGGCAAGGGCGCGGCCGAGTTCCTGATCGGCGTGAGCGCCGCCGGCGTGCTCGTCAACCTGGTGTTCATGCTCCTCAACCTGCTGCCGATCCCGCCGCTCGATGGCGGCCGCATCCTGACGAGCCTGCTGCCGACGCGCGCCGCCTGGCGCTTCGCCAAGCTCGAGCCCTGGGGAGTGCCGCTCCTCCTGGTGCTGCTTTTCCTGCCGGTGTACGGATCGAATGCCTTGAGCCTCGTGCTGAGCCCGCTGCTCGTCGAATCGGAGGCGCTGGTGCGCGCCATGGTGTTCCTGTAGATGTACGAAGCACGCGTGCTCTCCGGTATGCGGCCGACGGGGAGCTTGCATCTGGGGCACTACCATGGAGTGCTCAAGAACTGGACCCGCCTGCAGACCGAATACACGTGCCTCTTCTTCGTCGCCGACTGGCACGCGTTGACGACCGATTACGAGCGGCCGGCGAACCTCGAGCAGCACGGCTGGGAGATGGTGATCGACTGGCTCGCCGCGGGCGTCGATCCGAGCCAGGCGATCCTCTTCATCCAGTCGCACGTGCCGGAGCACGCCGAGCTTCACCTGCTGCTCTCGATGATGGCGCCGCTCGGCTGGCTCGAGCGCGTGCCGACCTACAAGGACCAGATCGAGAAGCTCGCCGAGCGCGATCTCGCCACTTACGGCTTCCTCGGCTACCCGCTCCTGCAATCGGCGGACATCCTGATTTATCGCGCGAAGTACGTGCCGGTGGGCGAGGACCAAGTGCCGCATGTCGAGTTCACGCGCGAGCTCGCGCGCCGCTTCAACCACCTGTATGGCCGGGAGCCCGGCTACGAGGACAAGGCAAAGGCTGCGGTGCGCAAGATGGGGACGAAGAAGGCTCGCCTGCTCAATGAGCTGCGCACCAAGTTCCTGGAGCAGGGCGACGCCGAGTCGCTCGCACGGGCGCAGGCGCTCCTCGACGAGCAGCAGAATCTCTCGCGCGGGGACCGCGAGCGGCTCTACGGTTGGCTCGAGGGCGGCGGCAAGAAGATCCTGGTGGAACCGGAAGCGCTGCTTACCGAGGCGCCGCGCATGCCGGGGCTCGATGGGCAAAAGATGTCGAAGTCCTACGGTAATACCATCGCACTACGCGAGGACCCCGAATCGGTGGCAAAGAAGATCCGCACCATGCCGACAGACCCGGCGCGCGTGAAACGCAGCGACCCGGGCACGCCCGAGAAATGCCCGGTCTGGGCGCTGCACCTGGTTTACTCCGACGCCGAGCGCAAGCAGTGGGTGCAGAAGGGCTGCACCACGGCTGGCATCGGCTGTCTCGAGTGCAAGCAGCCGGTGATCGAGGCGATCCAGGCCGAGCTCGCTCCGATCCGCGAGCGCGCGCAGGCCTATCTCGACGATCCGACGCTCGTCAAGAACATCATCGCGGATGGCTGCGAGAAGGCGCGGCGGCTCGCCGGGGAAACGATGCGCGAAGTGCGCGAAGCGATGGGGATTGCCTACGCATGATCGCGCGGCTCTACGGCGAACCGGTCATCGAGCTGCCCACAGACCTCTACATCCCGCCCGATGCGCTGGAAGTTGTGCTGGAGGCGTTCGAGGGTCCGCTGGATCTCCTTTTATACCTGATCCGCAAGGAAAATCTAAACGTCCTCGACATTGCCATGGCGCCGCTCACGCGCCAGTACCTCGAGTACGTCGAAATCATGCGCGCCAAGAACCTGGAGCTCGCCGCCGAGTACCTGGTCATGGCCGCCATGCTGATGGAGATCAAGTCGCGGCTCCTCCTGCCGCGGCCGCCTTCGGCGCAGGCGCTCGAGGAGGACCCCCGCGCCGAGCTCGTGCGGCGGCTGCTGGAGTACGAGCAGATCAAGAAGGCCGCGCATGCGCTCGACGAGCTGCCCCAAGCCGGGCGCGACGTCATCGCCATCTCGGTGTGGATCGAGCGCACGATCGCCGAGCGGCTGCCCCAAGTGCAGGCGCGCGACCTCGCAGAGGCGTGGCGCACGCTGCTCCACCGGGCGCGCATGTCGCGCCACCACCACATCTCGCGCGAGGAGCTTTCCGTGCGCGAGCACATGAGCGCCATCCTGCGCCGCCTGCGCGAGCGGCGGCTGCTTGAGTTTGCGGAGCTTTTCGACCCCGAGCGCGGCGTGGCGGTGCTGGTGGTGAGCTTCCTCGCGCTGCTCGAGCTCGCCCGCGAAATGCTGGTCGAGATCACGCAGTCCGAGTGCTTCGCGCCGATTTACGTTAAATTAGCGTATGCGCAGTCCAGCTGAAGTAAAAAGAATCCTCGAAGCTGCGCTCCTTGCCTCGCCGGAGCCTCTGGGCCTGCCTGAGCTCAAGAAGCTCTTCGACGGCGAAATCGCTACCGACACGCTGCGCAACCTGCTCGCCGAGCTGGCCGAAGAATGGAAGGGGCGGGCGGTGGAGTTGGTGCACGTGGCGAGCGGTTGGCGCTTCCAGACCGCTGCCGAGTTCCATCCGTACATTGAGCGTCTGGCGCCGGAGAAGCCACCCCGCTACTCCCGCGCGGTGATGGAGACGCTGGCCATCATCGCCTACCGGCAACCGGTGACCCGGGGCGACATCGAAGACGTTCGCGGCGTGACCGTCTCCACCCAGATCATCCAGACGCTGGAGGCGCGCGGCTGGATCGACGTCGTCGGCCACCGCGAGACGCCCGGCCGGCCGGCACTCTACGCCACGACGCGCAAGTTCCTCGACGACCTCGGCCTGCGCTCACTCGAGGAGCTGCCGCCGCTCGAGGAGATCGCGCAGACGCTCTCGCTTGAACCCGTCCCCACCGCCGAAGCGGGCACCCGGCCCGCGAACTCGGAACTCGCGGCCGAAGCCGACGCCGAGCCCCGCGCCGCCACCGGCACCGAAGGCTGAGCGCCTACAGAAGCTCCTCGCTGCTGCCGGCCTTGGCTCGCGGCGGGAAATCGAATCGTGGATCGAAGCTGGCCGCGTCACGATCGGCGGCCGCCTCGCGCAATTGGGCGACCGCGCCCTGCCGGGCGAAGAAATCGCGGTCGATGGGCGGACGGTCGCGCTCGGCCCAAAAACCGCTGGTCGCGTGCTCATCTACAACAAGCCGGAAGGCGAGCTCGTCACGCGGCACGACCCGGAGGGGCGGCCGACCGTGTTTCGCCGCCTCCCGCCGGGCCGCTGGATTGCAGTCGGCCGGCTCGACATCAATAGCGCGGGACTCCTGCTATTCACCGACGACGGCGAGCTTGCTAATCGGCTGATGCATCCGCGCTTCGGCGTCGAGCGCGAGTACGCCGTGCGGGTGCACGGCGCGCTACGACCGGCGCAACTGGGCGAGCTCAGTCGTGGCGTGGAGCTGGACGATGGACGCGCGGCCTTCGAGCGCATCGAGCCGGTCGATCCGCGCGAGCACCAGAGCGCAAACCGCTGGTACCGGGTGACCCTCAAGGAAGGCCGCAAGCGCGAGGTGAGGCGCATGTTCGAGGCGATTGGCGCGCGCGTGAGCCGGCTGCTGCGCGTGCGCTACGGGCCGGTGGCGTTGCCGCGCGATCTTCGGCCGGGGCAGTGGCGCGAGATACCAAATCCTGTTAAACTTCAAAAGCTTTGATGGCGCTGGGAAATGATGGGCTTCGGCCCATTTTTTGTTTCAGCGCCGGCGCGGCGATTCTATGGTGGCATTGGAAGCGATGGTCGGGCCGGTGGTGGCCGGCATGGGGTACGAGCTCGTCGACCTGCAGGCGGCGAATGGAGGGCGGATGCTGCGCCTCTTCATCGACAAGCCAGGCGGCATCGACGTCGAGGACTGCGCGGCGGTAAGCCGGCAGCTCTCGCGCGTGCTGCAGGTCGAAGGCGTGCACTACGAGCGGCTCGAGGTTTCCTCCCCGGGGCTCGACCGGCCGCTGCGACAGCGCGCGGATTTCGTGCGCTTCGCGGGCCACAAGGCGGACGTGAGGATGCGCACGCCCGATGCGACCGGCCGGCGCCGGTTCGTCGGCGTGCTGCGCGGCGCCGAAGGCAGCCGCGTGAACATTGAACTGGAGGGCAGGACCGTGGAGCTCGAGCTCGGCGATGTCGAGCGCGCGCGCCTGGTCCCGGAATTGTGAGGGAACGTGGTCGCTAAGGCAGCAGTGCAGGCTGGAAATCGTGAACTGGTGATGCTCGTCGACGTGCTCGCGCGGGAGAAGAACGTTCCGCGCGACATCGTGTTCGGCGCGCTCGAGATGGCGCTCGCCTCGGCGACGAAGAAGAAGTACGCCGAGGACATCGACGTGCGCGTGCACGTCGATCGCAACACCGGCGCCTACGAGACCTTCCGGCGCTGGAAGGTGCTGCCCGACGACACGCCGGAGTGGAACACCGCGCAGATGCTCTCGGTCGAGGAAGCGCAGGACCGCGGCAAGTCCGACGCCAAGGTGGACGACGTCATCGAGCAGCCGATCGCGAACGTGGAGTTCGGCCGCATCGGCGCGCAGACCGCGAAGCAGGTGATCCTGCAGCGCATCCGCGACGCCGAGCGCGAGCAGATCCTGAACGACTTCCTCGCACGCGGCGACGAGCTCGTCACCGGCACGGTGAAGCGCATGGAGCGGGGCAGCGCGATCATCGAGTCTGGGCGGCTCGAGGCGCTGCTTCCGCGCGAGCACATGATCCCGAAAGAGAACCTGCGCGTCGGCGACCGCGTGCGCGCCTGGGTGATGAAGATCGACCGCCAGGCGCGCGGCCCGCAACTGATCCTGTCGCGCACTGCGCCCCAGTTCATCATGAAACTTTTTGAGCTGGAGGTGCCCGAGATCGAGGAGGGGCTGCTGGAAATCAAGTCCGCGGCCCGCGACCCGGGCATCCGGGCGAAGATCGGCGTGCACACCAACGACAAGCGCATCGACCCGATCGGCACCTGCGTCGGCATGCGCGGCTCGCGCGTGCAGGCCGTCACGCAGGAGCTCGCCGGCGAGCGCGTGGATAT
>Ga0209471_1002101_pt1 | contig 11606 bp, 23 predicted proteins | sample GraSoiAngelo_128_FD_185885 | JGI IMG/M metagenome (GOLD analysis project Ga0209471, IMG submission 185885) | Grasslands soil microbial communities from the Angelo Coastal Reserve, California, USA - 14_0927_12_20cm (SPAdes) (version 2) | ecosystem: Environmental > Terrestrial > Soil > Grasslands ... | reverse complement strand
CCACCGCACCAGAACTCGAGGCCGATCCGAAACTCGGAGTGTTTCATGCTAAGGTCGAAGGCTAACGAAGTTGAGGGGCCGGCCGCAGGCGTCGGCCAAGCGCCGCGGGCGCAAACTGTCCCCCAGCGCCCACGGCGCCAAACTGCTCACGCTTCACGGCCCCTCGAACGATTGTTAGGCGGCGTGGTGGCCAAATATGACTCCAACCACAAGTGAGTATCCAATGACGAAGCCGATGTATGAGCCTGTTATTTTGAAGGCCTGTAAGCGCGTGACCTTAGTCCAAAAGATCAATCCGGCAAAGGATACCGCCGCCGCGACTGAACACGCCATGACCGATCCCACCAGCGTCGGGGAGCTTCTGCTTATACCACTCAACAGGAATGTGGCCACCGCTGCGACGGCGAAGATCTTCCACCGCGCTTGTGATTCCACACCGTCCGAGAATATGGAAACGAAAATATAGAATGCCGCTAAAGGTAGGATGATTCCGAACACGATGCCCCCGAATGTGCCAACAGAGCCGGAGTCAGGTCGCCGCCTAACGGTGAAGTTGAGGGGCCGCACAGAGGCGCCCGATGGCGCCGAGGGCGCCCAATCTCTCAGCGCCCGAGGCGCTAAGCCGCAAGCGCATCACGGCTCCTACCAACGATTGTTAGGCGCGCTGTCACATTCTGACAAAGTATGGGATAGCAATAAGCGCTAGTCCGAGTATGACGAGCAGAATAGTGTTGGAAACGAAATACGGGAAGATCATTAGGGCAACGCCGCAGGCCAGTGGCACGACCCTCTTCTGCCGTCTGCCGTACACGAAAAAGCCAAGCCCGATTGAGCCGAACAGCAACCCCCAAAGAAGAGATGACGTGTCCAAAAAGCGTCTAACGGTCAAGCTGAGCGGCCGCGTGTCTGCACCACGGGCGCTTTGATCGGTCTTCATTCTCAGGGCGCGTAGCGCGCCCAGCTACCCAAGTCTTCACGGCCCGCTCGTTTTCTAATCCCCAAATCCCGCGCATGCGCTCTAATCTAACGGTGAAGCTGAGGGGCCGGACGACCACGCCGGACAAGCGCGGCGGGCGCACACTGTCCCCAGGCGCCCGCGGCGCCAAACCGGCCGCACGTGCTCACATAGCGCGTCACGGCAAACGGGTCGATTGCCAGGCCAGCAGCTGCCATTGGCCGCTCCGGTGCTGGTATACCGCGAGGTACTGAATCGTGAATCCGTGGACTTCACCGCCGACGGTAACGCGCATCGCCGACCGGCCAGTCACCACCCCGACATCGCCCCGTAGGCGCACTACCCGCCCCTCGGGCTTTATCGACTGATAGCGCAGGGCCCCGCTACCGATGGTCTGGAGAAACTCGGCCTTGCTCTGCTGTGCGCCATCGCTGTGGGTGTAGGTAAGACCGTCTGCCAACAGGGAGCGCAAGGCTGCCGTGTCACCGCGGACCATGGCGTCGAAGCGCTGATCCTCCGCCGCGAGGACGGGCTGGGTGGCCGCCCCGAGCGCCTGTGCAGCCACCGGTCCCGAGTGGAGACTCCACACGGCGAGGGCGAGCGGCAAGGTCAATCGCAACAGGATCACGTGCGGCCTAACGGTGAAGTTGAGGGGCCGGACGACCACGCCGGACAAGCGCCGCGGGCGCACACTGTCCCCAGGCGCCCGCGGCGCGCAACCACGCACGCGTCACGGACCGCTCCAGCGATTGTTAGACCGCACGAGTACCACGCCCATAGAGCAAGTTGAATAGCAGAACCAACGGAGGCGCGAGAACTGCACCAAGATACGCCGAGTTGTGCATGTAGCCAGCGCATAGGAAAGTTCGTGGCCGTTCAAGTCCCTGTGGGATGTACCAGCCGTCGTATGCGGCGAAATCAACATGCTCCGTTGGAAAATATCCGTAACCCAAACCGGCGAGCGCAAACGCGAGGGTAAAGGCAAGAACGAGAGCCAAGGACCACGACAATGCTCGACGCATGCGTGCGGCCGGTCGGTGAATGAAGCCCATTGAGCCAATTAGTAATCCGAGGGGAATGCCCATCCACCAGGACGCAAGGAAGCCAACCTGAGCCGCACGTATGCGCTCAGGAACGCGTTGGTCAAGCAAGCCAAATTGCGGGAACTTAAATCGCGTGTAGTACTCCGGCGATACGGTGTAACTAATCTGGTCGTGTAGTGCGCCAAAGCCGCCAGCGACCAAGATGGCGGCCAAAAGGAAGAGCAAGAAGACCTTAAGGCGGTCCATTCGGAGTGCGGTCTAACGGTGAAGTTGAGGGGCCGCACGACCACGCCGGATGAGCGCAGCGGGCGCACACTGTCTTCCCGCGCCCGCGGCGCCAAACCGCTCACGCATCACGGCCCCCTCCAACGATTGTTAGAGGTCAGCCCCATGGTGTCTGGCATAGCTGTCCAGCAAACTGCGAATCATCTTCTGGTATGGGACCTTGGAATGCGCCGCGTGGCGCTTGAAAAAGTCCACGCTTCGCTTGCTTAAGGAGATCGTGACCTTCACACCGTCGTCGCGCAGAACGAGCTGATCGGGAGGTGGCAAAAAGTCACTGACGACCTCTAAGCGGCCAAGTCGCTCATTTGTGTACTTTGGCTTCCGCTTCATAGATCTTCTTTCCTCTGCGCCAATACCCGGCGCCGAAAATACGAATCACCTCGCCACGGTACGTAAAGCGCACCGTGAGAATCCCAGAGCCCGTGTCGCCAAAGCAATAGAACCGCGGCTCGTCCTTACTGTGCGAAAGGTCTTTAGCGATGACGCGCGCCGGATCCAAGAAGGCGACCTGCGCATCCACAAACGCCACCCCATGCTTCCGCTGGTTTTCCGCGTCCTTGGCCGGATCCCATTCGAAGCTCGGGCTCACGGTCAGAAGTATAGGCGAAATATGGGTCGTGCGCCATACACTGATATGGGCGCCGGCTGACCTCTAACGGTGAAGTTGAGGGGCCGGACGACCACGCCGAACAAGCGCCGCGGGCGCACACTGTCCCCAGGCGCCCGCGGTGCCAAACAGACCGCGCCTGACGGCCCCTCCAACGATTGTTAGGGGGCAGCAAGGTGCCACGCAAACCACCCATGTTTCACCCCACGAACCAGCTGAGTTTCTAAGTACTCCATCGCGCCGGCGCGACGCACAGTCACAGCGTAGTTCCGCTGCGTATCGTCGAGAGCACGGACTAGTCCGCAGGTCCCAAAGCCTGTGACGAGGCTGGCCACCTGGTCTAGCGGAACGTGAACCCGGAAATTGATCTCTACGACTCGCTCCACCGCAACCACCAAGCGTTCAATGACAGACAACGTTCTTGAACCTCGCGACGGCCCACCGCTGCCACCTAACGGTGAAGTTGAGGGGCCGCGCGCAGGCGCCGGTTGGAGCCGCGAGTGCACACTGTCTTCCCCCACCCGCGGCGAAACTACCGACTCTCACGGCCCCCTCCAACGATTGTTAGCCGCCGCGGTGCCTAGTGTGCCATGCATGATAGACCTGTGCGCCTAAAAACCAGTGAATGCCACCTGTGTCGATTGCGATCAAACCAATCGCGATGGGAACTACGGCGGACTCTGAGTGGAGGTCAACTAATGACACAACAACAAGAATGGAGCCGATCAAAGGAAAACCTGAGTGTGAGCGAAACGACTCTGGCGAAAGACCCCGCAGCCGATGCAGTGGATAGCTGAGCCAAGACAAATAGAAATTTAGTAGGCAAACGAAGCCGCCAACTAGGAACGCGGCCCAAGAGATGAATGTGAGCACGGCGGCTAACGGTGAAGTTGAGGGGCCGGTCTGCTGAGCCTGACTGGCGCCGCGGGCGCACAATCTCTTCCAGCGCCTGCGGCGCCTAACTTCCAGTGCAACGCCAGCCCCCTCGAACGATTATTAGGGGACACCCTACCTGATGCGCTCATCGTCGGTTCTCTTGGGCGGCGGTAACGGGCCACCCACGGGTTGACGCAGTGTGCCAATGCGCAGCCCTATGCCTCCGAGGGTCAAAAAGGACCCCACTAGTGCGGCGCTGATGACGCGCACAATGAGGTCCGTCGCAGTGAGCTTCGAAGAGAGCTCACTGTACGGTACCCCAAAGATCAAGGTCACTAACAGTGGACCAAGGAAGAGCATGAGAACCGTGAAGCGCGTCCAGAACGCAACCGTATCCTCCAAAGGACACAGCCTGCGCAGTAGCGCCCGTGTCGGAGGAAGGATGACGACAGAAAGGACCGAGCTCAGCACAAGGCTGACTACAAGGCCGAGCAGAACCACTGACCGCGAATCCACGTGATGTCCTTTCGTGTCCCCTAAGGTGAAGCTGAGCGGCCGCGCGCAGGCGCATCCAGCGAGACGAGCGCGCATACTTTCTTCCGCGCGCTCGGCGAGCTAGCAGATGAGTTGTCACGGCCCGCTCCAGCGATTGTTAGACGTCGCTCAGGCGCTCTTCTTGTGCTTGGCAATGAGCTCGCGCACAGTCGGCACCAGCTCCACGGGAACGTCCATAACCGTCGAGGCTGAAAGCGCCGCCTCGTCTTCCGCAACCGCTTCTTCGTCAGTCTGCGATTCGTAATGTTCGAGAACGCGCCTCACGCGCTCCTCGTCCCAACCCGAAGGAAATTTGGATTGCTTCATCGCTTCTTGCGCCGCCGGCGCCGGTATGCCATCGCAGCCTTACCCTGCAGCTCATAGGCAGTGATTACGAAGTGGCTGTCGGGCTGCGGGTCTGGAACATAAATTACGCGCAAAAGCCGACCAGATAAAGTGGGCCCGACCGCGACCCTGGAACCGTCGCGGCCGGGCCGATCCTCACCGGCGTGGCCAAGAACCTGGTCCACTTCAGCCTCCGACACCCGATGCTTGTAGATGTGCGGCTCGCCAGTTTCGGGGTCCATGTAGAAGCGAAGCCGCATGCGTTAAGTCATACCACCAAGCAATCGAGCGGTACAGCGACGTCCTAACGGTGCAGTTGAGGGGCCGGACGACCACGCCCCAGGGCGCCGAGGGCGCACAATCTCTCAGCGCCCGAGGCGCCAAACCGACCACGCATCACGGACCCCTCCAACGATTGTTAGGTGCCTTTCGCACACGTCACCCCGAGTTGGGCAAGGTGCTTCTCCGCGTTGGCCTGCCGGAGCCGCAAGATAGCCACAAACTGGCGGTCACGGGATGGAGTTTCACGCGTCGCGAGGCCGGGCGACTCGTACCTAAGCACGAGAGTCACCGCTAGGTTGTTCTCAGGATTAACCCAATACCTTACGAGCTGATGAACGAACACGTGCTCGGAACCTGAGGCGTCTCCGAACGATTGCCAGCCTTTACTGGTCCCGTGGCAGGAACGCCAGCGCGAGAAAATGTTCGCATAGTGCTCTTGCGCTGAGCTCCGCGGGTAGCGCTCAGTCAGAAAGAAGTGGTCTTCTTCGTAAACACCCGGCTGTAGCGTATCGTGCCCGACCTCAACCGCACCGTTTGGGACAGGATACATGGTGTCCGTCGCCATGGCGGCGGCTGATCCAAGGATTGCCGTCAGAAGGCATAGACGTCGCATCGCGAAGGCACCTAACGGTGAAGTTGAGCGGCCGCGCGCAGGCGCTTGATTGGAGCCGCGGGCGCATACTCTCTTCGAGCGCCCGCGGCGACACTACCGACCCTCACGGCCCCCTCCAACGATTGTTAGATTTCGAATGCCTACTGCGGCTGAACATTGATCAAGCCCATCTTGAGCTTAAAACCCGCGCGGCGCAGTGAATCGATAGCGGCGCTAGTAGCCCTGTAGCTGGCGTGCGTATTACCGCTCAGGTGAATATGCGCGTCCAATGGCGTTCCCAGCTCGCGCAATTTCGCACCCACGTCACTGCAGGGGACATCAAGGTTGCCGATCAGGCAGGTCTCTCCCGAGATACGGATCTGCACCGCCGTTTCTGTCTGGGCAGGCAAGGAATTAGGCCCCAGCGTCACTAGGGCGGCCAAAAGAAACGTAGGCGCCTGATGCATTCGGAATCTAACGATGAGGTTGAGCGGCCGGCCGCAGGAGTGTCCAGCGCGACGCGAGCGCACAATAGCGAAGCGCGCTCGCGGCGCGCCAAATCCAGCCCTTCACGGCCCGCTCCAACCGATGGTTAGGTGCCCGTTCGACTATCGGATCTTAAATGGCATCTTACGGTACACCAGCGCTCGAACAGGCCGGCCATCGAGTCTCGCGGAGCTGGTGAACTTAACCTTACCCCAGAATTCCAAGGCTGCCTGGTCCAGCACTCTATGCCCCGAGCTCACCAGTACGGTAGGTTGATGGGTTGATGTACCGAGCCATCTACATCTACAAGGATCGCCAGGACCACGGTGCCCTGCCACCGTTGTCGCTTAGCCTCAGTGGGGTAATAGTCGCCATGGGGAAGGGACAAGCTACGGGGATTCCACTCAAGCCGCCCGACCAGTGTCGGGTCGGTGATGTCAACCAGTTCACCGCCTGCACTCGCACAAAGTTGCAAGAACATCGTGTTGCGAATCGCCAGCGACTCGGAAGACAGCGAAAAGCTCATTCGGGCTGGATCGATAGTGCACTCCGCATTGGCTCGCACCGGCAGCACCGCACCCAGAATGGCAATCAGGAGACGAACCATAGGCACCTAACGGTGAAGTTGAGGGGCCGCACGACCACGTCGGACAGGCGACGCGGGCGCACAATCTCTTCCCGCGCCCGCAGCGCCAATCAGACCACGTCTCACGGCCCCCTCCAACGATTGTTAGGCGCCAGTACCACGGCTTAGTTATCCATAGTCGTCTAGATCAACTGAGGGTCCCAAGTCGCGACGCTTCCAGAAGTGCCACAATATCGCGGCGTTGAATACCAGCCATGACCCGCAAAATATCCACCCAGCAGTTTGCACACCAAAGAGTTCTACACACGTGGCGTACAGGCCGAGTCCGTCCCAATCCAACCGTGGCCGCACGGCGGCAAAGAAGAATCCTATCGGCAGCGCGAAAAACACGACCCACGCGGTAACCAGGACTGGTCGAACCCAACGACGTACGGGTGCCGGCATGGCGCCTAACGGTGAAGCTGAGCGGCCGGGCACAAGCGCCCGATCAGCGCCGCGGGCGCACACTGTCTTCCCGCGCCCGCGGCGCATACCGACAGGTGCATCACGGCCCGCTCCAGCGATGGTTAGCCGGCAATGCGCACCTCAATACGTGGTTCAACGGTCGATACGACATCAATGACGTGATCCAAGCAAACAAGTGACCAATGACGATAGGGGCCAGGATAGTTAGATGTGACCAATGTACTGGCGCCCACGTAATCTAGGAAGTGCGATCTGGAGAAGATTCGAAACAGCCGCCCTTCGAATATGTCGCGGCCGTTTTGAGCATAAGACTCGTTCCGCACCGAGTAGGCGATGTAACTGCTCCAGTAGAGCTTGAAGATGCGGCAGCCGGGAGTATGGAGAACTGGGGACGCACCCGGAACAGGAGCGTCAGCTGACGAGGCATCCGGCAACCGCGTAGCCCGCGCCTCAAGAACCGTGATCTGCAACTCGTTCGTACTAGGCTCGGACAGGTCGTCGAGCAAAAGAGAATCGCAGGCGTCGAACTCAGTGGACATTGACGGCTAACGGTGAAGTTGAACGGCCGCGCAGAAGCGCCGGCCTGGCGACGCGGGCGCATAATCTCCTCCCGCGCCCGCGGCGCCCAACCACCCGCGCATCACGGCCCGTTCCAATGATTGTTAGCTGGCACAGGACTACCTGAGCAGACCAGCAAGGTCGTCTCGCCACGGTATACGAGTAACGCCGGCCCAAGCGCCTGCCGGCGGCGGGTAGTTACTCCGACCGTATGCAACTCGAGCGTCAAAGTCGATGATTGCGTGTAGCTGATCGTTAATGAAGAGACCCGCCTTCAGCCCATCCGATGACCACTGAACCTCAGCCTCCGACTCGCGATCACGGTTTAAGAGATTCGGCACATGATAAATCTGCACGGCGTCGAGGATACCCGCCCCAGAGTGGCGATCGACGGCGTAGAAGTATCCGGTTACCCCATCGTCTTCGAACACGCAGCCAAAGGACGATGACGGCGATTCACTTGTGATCACCGTGGCAGTGCCTGGACGGAACCGCTCACGCATCTGTTCCCTCTAACTCTATTTCTGCGACCTAAGCGTCGCGTTGTGGTGCGACACTTCGGCCCCGTTACTCGCCGGACATCCTGCAATCATTTGAATTCTCCGGCCCAGCAGCTTTCCCTGCTGTCAGGACGCGACGGATCCGCGCGGCTACCCACTGCGTCCGTTCCACCCCTCTGCGGCCTCGAGCTGGGTCGCAGCCTGCGGACCGTTGCAGCGACCGTTGCAGCGACCGTTGCAGCCACACTTGAGACATTCGACGTGGTAGGACGCCTCGGGATCGTCCTCCTCGCTCCATCGCTCGACGACCAGGTTCTCCGCTCCGCCGCCGCAGAACGGGCATGCCAGAGGCTCGGGCGAATCCTCGATCGGCTGGCCGTCCATGTCTGTGAAATGATCCTTGTCGAATGGGCTCATTGCGCTGTCCTTTGCGCTCGCCTGACGTTGACGCCTATCAGGATCTCCCCGCTGGCGGTGCCCCCGGAGCCGGCGCGCCGGGCTGCGCCGCCGGCGATCTGCGGATGATGTTGGTGGCCATGGTGACTATACCCGCGAGATCCGAGAGGTTGCCGGGAACGACCAGCGTGGTGCTCTCCTTGGCCAGCTTGCCGAACTGGCGCAGGTACTCCTCGCCGATACGCAGCTGCATGGCTTCGATTCCTCCGCGCTCGCTGAGCGCGCCGCCGACCTTGCGCAGGCCCTCGGCGGTCGCGGTGGCCACCGCGAGAATTGCCGCCGCCTGGCCGTCCGCCTCGTTGATCTGCTGCTGCTTGCTCGCCTCGGAAGCCTTGATCACGCGCTGCTTGTCGCCTTCCGCCTGATTGATCTTGGCGTCTCGGTCGCCCTCGGAGGTCAGCACGACGGCGCGCTTCTCACGCTCCGCGCGCATCTGCTTTTCCATCGCGGACAGCACGTCCTTGGGCGGCGTAATGTTCTTGATTTCGTAGCGCATCACCTTGACACCCCAGGCACCCGACGCCTTGTCGAGCTCGGCCACGACGTTGGCATTGATGCTGGCGCGGGCTTCGAACGTGCGGTCGAGCTCGATCTTGCCGATCTCGCTTCGTAGGTTCGTCTGGGCGAGCTGCGCGATGGCGAAGGTGTAGTTTGTGATGCCGTAGGAGGCCAGATGCGGATCGAGCACTTGCATGTAGAGCACCGCGTCCACTCCCACCTGGACGTTGTCTTTCGTGATGCAGATCTGTTCCGCAACGTCCAGGGCCTGTTCCTTCAGGCTGTGCCGGTAGGCGACGCGCTCGACGAACGGAATCAGGATGTGAAAACCCGCCTGCAGCGTGCGGCTGTACTTGCCCAGGTTCTCGACCACGTAGGCGCTCTGCTGCGGGACGACGGTCGCCGTGCGCCAGACCACGATCACGGCGATGATGGCCAGCGCGATGAAGACATAGGAGGTGTACATAGCGAGTCCCGCCGCAGTGCCCTAGACGTCGGGCTTAACGCAGAGTGTGAGATCGCGCACGCTGGTGATGCGCACGCGGGTACCGGATGGAATCGCAGCGCCGCTGTCGTTTTGCACGGTCCAGAAGCTGCCGCCGTACTCCGCCTGGCAGCTCTCTCCGGCCGCTAGCGGAGCCCGCAGCGTGATCGTGCCGCCCGCGGGTCCGGTGTTGACGGTTGGCAGCTCGCCGCGGAACCTGCGATAGATCCGGCTGCGAAACGTCACCATCGAGATGATGGCCAGGACCGCGAACAACGCCCACTGCGCCCAGGGAGCCACCGGGGTGAGGGCCGTAACCACACCCGCCACGATGGCCGCGCTGCCGACGAATACCAGGTAGAACTCCGCGTTGACGAAGGTCAGCTCGGCCCCGAGCAGTATCGCGCCGGCGATTATCCAGCCCCACCAGGTCATCTGGGCGCCCCAATTGTTCGTTAGCGGACGCGCGCCGCCCGGGCAAATTGTACACGAAGGTCGGGCTCGGCCGACCGCGCTGGACAACAGCGCGAAACACGGCAAACACACCGCATTTGCCTCTCGATCCGGGCGTGCCAATCTGTTTCCATCGCATGAGGTGAGCGCCGTGGCGACCTTCCGCAAGCCCGCTGAGCGCGAGGACGGAGTGCCGGGCCTGCTCGCGGTGGCGCGCGAGCGGATGCGCACGCGACACCTCTCGTTGCGCACTGAGCAGGCTTATTTGCAGTGGATGCGCCGTTACATCGGCTTTCACGAGAGCAGGAACCCTCGTGAGCTCCGCGCGCCCGCAGTCGAGCAATTCCTGACCCACCTCGCGGTGCACCGCAACGTGAGCTCCGCCACGCAGAACCAGGCGTTGCAGGCGCTGCTCTTCCTCTACCGCCAGGTGCTCGGGATCGAGCTCCCGTGGCTCGACAACATCACGCGCGCCACGACCGCGAAGCGGCTGCCGGTGGTCTTGACCCGCGAGGAGGTGCGCTCGCTGCTGTCACAGCTAAACGGGGCTCCGTGGCTCGTCGCGAATCTCCTCTACGGCAGCGGCCTGCGTCTCATGGAGGCCCTGCGCCTTCGGATCAAGGATCTTGCGCTCGAGCGCGGCGAGCTCATCGTGCGGGAAGCCAAGGGATTCAAGGACCGGGTCACCATGCTGCCCGCATCGCTCGATGTGCCGCTGCGAGCGCATCTCGCGCGGCTGCGGGCCTGGTTCGAGGACGAGCGGCGCCGGCAGCAGCCGGGCGTCTCGCTGCCGCGCGCGCTCGCGCGAAAGTATCCGCACGCGGGCACGCAGTGGGGCTGGCAGTATCTTTTTCCCTCGGCCTCGCTCTGCCGCGATCCGTACGCAGAGGTACCGGTGCGCCACCACCTGCACGAGAAGGTCGTGCAGCGTGCGGTGCAGGAGGCGGTGCGCACGGCGGGACTCACGCAGCCGGCGAGTTGTCACACGCTGCGCCATTGCTTCGCCACACACCTGCTCGAGGACGGCTACGACATCCGCACGGTGCAGGAGCTGCTCGGCCACGCGGATCTCAAGACCACCATGATCTACACGCACGTCATGGGCAAGGGAGCGAAGGCCGTGCGTAGTCCGCTCGACCGCGAAGCCGGCCTCTCCGGCGCGCAAGCCGTGGCGCGCGCTGAGGCGTCGGTGGTCAGAAGAGATACGTGATTGCACCATTCGACTCACTGAGCTCGCCCCTCGCGATCAGCTCATCCACCAGACCCTGCAGCTCGCGCTCGGGGACTTTCTTCGAGAAGTGCGAGTGCAGCACGGCGATGAGGCCCTTGCGTTTGCGCGGGCGCCTGATCTTCTGTGTCCCCTCGAGCAGCTGCCGGGCTTCCGCGAGCAGCGGCGCGTTGTCGCCGCGTGTGGCCGGGGGGCGCTGACCGCGCGGCGCCGGCGCAGCAGGCGGTGCGCGCGAGCCGAGTGCCTCGGCCATGGAATTGGCGCGGCGCGCGGTGAAGCCCCGCCGTACCAGGTGCCGGATCAGGGGGTCGAAGCCCTTGTCCTTCGACAGGACCACGCAGGAGGTGCCAGGCGAGCGCGTCAGGTACTCGCC
>Ga0209471_1002099_pt1 | contig 11611 bp, 13 predicted proteins | sample GraSoiAngelo_128_FD_185885 | JGI IMG/M metagenome (GOLD analysis project Ga0209471, IMG submission 185885) | Grasslands soil microbial communities from the Angelo Coastal Reserve, California, USA - 14_0927_12_20cm (SPAdes) (version 2) | ecosystem: Environmental > Terrestrial > Soil > Grasslands ... | reverse complement strand
ATCGGAAACTCGATTCCGACCGCCTCAGCTGCTGCGAGAGCACAGTGTCCTTAGCGGACTGAGCGTCCTGATACTCGGCGATGGAACCCCCTACGGCGTGCTTGGGGCATACACCCGCGCGAGGCGCCGCTTCACCGACGAGCATGTGCAGTTCCTGCAGGCGGTGGCCAACGTCATAGCCCTCGCGCGTCGAAGACGACGGGAAGAGCGGGCCCGCGAGGAACGCGCGCTTCTCCTCGGACAATTGACGCGCCGTGAGCTGCAGGTGCTGCGCTTGCTTGCCGCAGGGCTCAGTAACCGGCAGATCGGACAGCGGATCGGGATTCGCTACTCGACGGTCCGAGGCTACGTCCGTGCGGTCATCGAAAAGCTCGGAGCCCATTCCGAGCTCGAGGCTGTCGCTCGTGCGCATGAGCTTGGCCTGGCGGACAACGGACGGTAGCTCTCGGCTTGCTTGACTGACCGACCGTGCAGTTGAGGGTTCTCGGGCGCGTTCACGCTCCGTAGTTTTCCCCGCACCATAGAAAAGGGGAAAAGCAATGGCGGAGAAGAGTCTCTATGAGCGGCTCGGAGGCATATACGCGATCGCCGCGGTGGTCGACTACTTCAGCGACGCACTCCTCAAGAACCCGAAGATCGTGAACGCGAACCCGGACCTCAAGAAGTGGCACACCGAGACGTATCGCTCGCGGTTGCCCGGGCTCAAGTTTCTCAGGACGCTCTGGTCCGCCTCGGTGGCTGGGGGGCCGTTCCAATACACGGGAGAGCCCCTGCGCGACGCGCATTCCGACCTGCACATCACGCCGGAGGTCTTTGACGAAGTGATTAATGTCGAGCTCGCCCGCGCGCTGGACCACTTCAAGGTGCCCGAACGAGAAAAGCGAGAGGTCCTGGCCGCGTTCAATGCGCAAAAGAGCGATGTGACTGCCGGATCGCTGTCCGCGGCGCGATAACCTCACCGTGTGCCGAGCACGGCTGACGAGGTCCGGATCGAGGAGGCGGCCTCACTCGACGGCCTGACCGAGGGCCTGGCCGACCTGCTCGCGGACGCGGTCGATGGCGGCGCATCCGTGGGGTTCGTCGCGCCGTTCGGCCGCGACGCGGCCGCCGACTGGTGGAGATCTCTCGCTCCCGAAGTCGTAAGCGGTCGGGTCGTCGTTCTCACGGCGCGGGTGGGCGACCGCATCGTCGGCACGGTGCAGCTGAGGCTCGCTCCTCTTCCCAACTCGCGGCATCGCGCCGAGGTCGCCAAGCTTCTCGTGCATCGCGGGGCGCGCCGGCGTGGGGTCGCGCACAAGCTGCTGTCGGCGATCGAGGACGTCGCCCGGCGTGAGGGCCGGACCCTGCTCGTGCTCGATACGATCAGCGGCAGCGAGGCGGATCGCTTGTACCGCTCGCTCGGATGGACCGTGGTCGGGTCGGTGCCGAACTACGCGGCGATGCCCGACGGCACGCTCGCGCCGACGACCTATTTCTATCGCGAGCTCTGAGGACGAGGGGGATGTCGTTGATCGTCGACGCCCAGGAGCCGACCGCTCCCGTCAGCCGCGGGCGTTCGCTCGCGCTGGCGCCCGTAGCCGTCATCTTGCTCGTTTTCGCGGCAACGCTCGAGCCGGTCCAGCAGGCGGCGCGCATCGCGCTGGGGCTCGCGGGGCTCGCACCGCTTGCCGTGACGATGTCCGGCGAAGTCCGGGACGAGGAGGGAGCACCCATCGCGCATGCCTTCGTTCGCGTGGGTCAGGACCGGGAGCTCGCGACCGGCTTCACGGACGAAGCAGGGATCTACCGCCTCGCCTTCGCGATTCGAACCGGCGAGTCGGCGAACGTTTCTGTCGGCGCGACCGGTTACGAGGCGAGCGTCCGCGCGCTGCGCATCACGTCGAGCGATCCTCGGTCCGACGCGCGGCTCCATCGGCGGATCCGCATCGATAGTGGCGCGACGGTGCACCTTGCCGTCGCATCCGAAGACGGGCTCTGCTCTTCGGTGCGCACCGAGCCCGACCATTCCTGGCCGTGCCGGTTGTTGCACGTGACCGTCGCCGGGGCGGGCGTTCTCAGGGTCGCAGTCCAAGCCGACGATCCCCGCGACCGGCTCGGTGTCTCGTTCGCCGTTGGCAGCCAGCCGGCGCTCGTGTTCGCGACACCCTGCTGCCCCTTGGAGGACGCCGCTAGCTTGCCGGAAGGGGCTGACGCGCTGGTGCAGATCGTGGCGCTCGATCTCTACAGATCTGCCGCGCCGAGCGGTGACACCGAACGCGGCTTCACACTGCGGACGGCGCTCGACCCGCCGTGATCGGCTCAGCGGCTAATCACTCCCCTTCCCCGTCGGGAGTGGCAGCAGCGGCAGCGCGTAGAAGAGCGCGGTGAGGCCGTAGATCGCGAGACTCGCGAGGGGTGCGAAGAACGCCAGCGCGATACCCAGGGTGTATGCCCCGAGTCCTATCGGAAAGAGCCGGCCTTCGAGCCGTATTCGACGAGCCGACGCATCATCGCCGACAAGGCGCTCATCGTGCGTCGCGTAGAGAAAGACGCCGGTGAAGGCGATCGCGATGAGGACCGCCCCCAGCCCGTAGACGACGAGGGCAGGCGTGGCGCCACCATCCGAGAGAACGTACTGGCCGACCAGCGCCGTCGGAAACGGCACGATCCCGACGGCGATCAATAGGAGGAGGTTCAGATACAGGAAGCGCCTGTCCACGCGCCGGCAATGCTCGAGAAGGGTGTGGTGATTGACCCAGATGATGCCGATGGTGAGGAAGCTGACGAGATATGCGGCGTATGCCGGCCATAGCCGCAGGAGCGCGCCGGCGAGGTCGGCCGTGTCGGCGGGCACGCGCAGCTCGAGTACGAGGAGCGTGCCTGCGATCGCGAAGACGCCGTCGCTGAATGCCTCGAGCCTGCTCGTGCGCACGCGCCAAGTTTGAACGAGATTGCCTGCGCTGGCGTCGCGCTCGTGAGCACTGCGCGATCTGAGGAACTTCCGGCTGGAGATACCGTTGTGACCGGTATGCGCCTGGCGCCGCTTTGCTTGCTGTTTCTCGTCGGGGCATCGTGCGCCACGCTCGGCGGTGGCCCGCCAACCGGAGGCGCCACGCCGACGAGCTGCATGTCGATGATCGACTACATCGACTTTGTGCAGAACGCCGGGATCTTCTACGGCGCGGTCCCCGAGTATCCGAATGTAGGCCGCCCGATCACGGACGCTGAGCTCGGAGCCGAGCTCTTCCGGGTGAAGAACACACTCTCCGTGAACTCCTGCGATCCGTGGCACCAGGCCGTCGACGGTGCCTCCGGCTACGTGCCGACGGGGGAACCGGTGTTCCGCGTCAAGGGGTACGCGCCGACTTTCCGGGTCGCCGCGCACCACGAGGGACGGCTCGTCCTGTACGAAGCTGACTCCAATCCCGCGGCGCACCGCGGCGCCGACCTGATGGACATCGAGGGAAGGGTGAAGAGTATCGCGCTGTTCGATCAGAAGACCGGCCGGCATCTGGTCTCGCGTCTCACGGAGAAGTCGCGGGTTGACGACTTGGTTCGCTTGGTCGCGGGCGCCAGCGTCGACGCAAACATCCCTGCGGGTTGCGCGCATGCTGGGGACTGCGTCCAGCTGGCGTTCGAGCTCACCGACGGCACCGCGTCGATCCGCGGCTACGATCGGATCAACGGCGTCCTATGGCGAGGGATCAAAGTCGGCAATGCGTTCACCGTGGCCGTCGATGAGTTGCTCCGCCTCGCACCGACGGCCAGTCCGGTTCCGACCACCGTCAATCTCGCTCGTCGCTACGAGCTCGCTCGTGCGACCCGGGTCAGTGTCAAGGATCCGGCGTACACCGGGGCCGCTCGGCCGACGCCGCCGCTGTCGTCATTTCTGTCAGTGCTGGACGCCGACCTTCCGGCGCTTCGCGGAGCGCGGCCGTCTGGGCAGTACGTGGTGGTGATCTTCGAGTTCCCCGATCACTACGTGTCTCTCGCGTACGAGGAAGGCACAAACCTTCTGACTGTCGCCGCGCCGGACGACGAGCTGGCCGTGCAGGTGCCTATCGGGTTCCGCGGGTTGGTTCGCTGACCGCGAATCGGTTGATCACCAGCTTCAGGCAGCCGCCATCGCACATGAACGTCACCGCGCCGGTCTGCAGGTCGACGATGCCCGTGCGCTGATCCGCGCCCGCTCCCCGGCTGTTAGAACGAGAGCGTGCGGCTCCGCGGCCCGCGTCTTGGACGACCCGGGCGCTTGCGACTTGTCCCTAGCTCTGGACCGAAGGTCCGGGGATCTGCGCTCGAGATTCGCTAAAGGTCGCTTGGATGAAGTCCTCGAGGAGTGCCGCTTCGCTCGAGGGGAAACCCCGGTCATTGGTGCGAAGCCGCGAGATGGTCACTGCCGCAGCCACGCAGACAAGCAGCACTGCGGCACCGACCGGCCACGGGTACCCGACGGAGAGGAGAGGGAACGGCGCCGAAATTCCGGCAAGAAGGACGAGACCGATTAGTCCGCGGCGTGTTAGGTCCGACGGACCGAACTGCGCTTCGACCAAACAACCCTTGTCGGTTGGAATGAAAGAGCCGACGGCGCGTGGGGCGAGGGTTTGGCGCCGGTTCGACGTACGCGTATGTCGAAGCTAGTTGGGCCGACTCGTCCCACAAATTGGCGCCCGCGCGTCATCGCAGGCAGCACCTCGTAGGGGAGACCCGGTTCATCTACGGCCGCTCTGAGTCGAGCCGCGGCATCCGTGGGGCTGATCGAGAGTTCGAGCCTCAATGAGAAAAGGACCTACCAATCTGCCGCTTCAGGGTACGTGACCTGTTTACGCTGGCATCTCCGCATCGCCGGAGAGGATCGGGGCCGGCTTGAAACCTTTGACGACGAGCCAGACGCCCAGAGAAAACTCCCATAGCGCGATCGGAATTGCGGTGAACAGCGCCGGAGAGGAAGTCCTGTCGATGAAACCGAACAGCACGGCGATGTCGGCCGCGACGAGCAGCGGCGCTCCAATGAGTCCGATCACGGGTAGAACGCGCGGCACCAGGCGCGACTGGTACAGCACTGAGCCCAGCAGCAGGGCGTTCACGGCAGGCATGAAGCTCTGTCCGACGAGGAACATCCGGTCATACATGGCGACCAGCGCACGGCCGGTCACGACCGCATCTGGTCCAAGTCCGGCCTGGCGCAGGGTCACGAGCGTCAGGAGGCACGCGACGCCGACAAAGATGGCACTACCTTCCACGACTCGGGAGGTGACGAAGCCCGACGCGCGACCCTCGCTCTGTCTCTTCAGCACGGGGAACAGCGCGACCGCGGTGCCGATGCCGGCGAGGGCCACGATGAGCTCGAGGATGCCGCCGAAGAGGACGCCTGTGTCCGGGCCAGCGCCGACGATGAAGTTCGGATCGCGCGCCGGAGCGTAAAGACTGAGCGTCGGGATCGAGATGAAGGTGAGCAGGTAGAACGCGCCCGCGACAAGCGAGTTCTTTCTCCGTAGATTCAACCTGGAACTAGCCTGAGGGTGCCCATTGGTGACCGGTTTCCTAGCCGTTGGTTTCGTCGCGATCAAGTCGGACATGGTCATGATTCGAAGTCCCTTCGTGAGTTGCTGGGTCGGCGCGACATCAGACGACGCGTGTCACGATGAGCTCCGTCGGCGAGTGGCAGGTAGATCGCGCGCGGGAGGGCGCTCAATTGCCGGTGACTGTTGCGACGAACGTCGCCCCGGTGTCGCGCAGCGTGACGAGCCCGGAGCTTGCGGCTGACTGAATGGCCTCGGCCGATTTCAGTGCCTGCCCGTTTACTGTCCTGGCCAAGGGGAAGCTCGGCGTGGCCGTCTCGCAGTTACCGCCCGTGATGCCCGCTTGACTGCAGAAGACCAAGAAGCCGCGCAGCTTTGTGGAATTCGTGTCTGTAACGGTGTGGTCGTGCGGGAAGGGCAATGCGCCCTGGGGCGTCGCGGTCTGGGGCGCCGTCACGTAGAAGCTGCCCAGTCGGTCGCTCTGAATGGTCCCTGGGAATTCTTTGGCCTCTTGCGGAAACACCATTCTGCGCTCCACCCCGTTCACCCAGACGGACTCCCAGCAAGCACCTGAACCGCCAGTCAGGCTCAGCGGAACGCAGTTGATCAAGCCTGCCGCTTGGGCAGGCGACCCGGTGGGAAAGAGGACTGCCACTGCCGCGAGGGTTAGTGCGGCAATGCGGGTAGTCATTTGGAAACGCGTCGTCTTCTTCATCTCGATCTCCTTCATGTGGGTCGAGCTGTGTCGATCTGTGAAGCGTCTTTCCCGAGCTGAGCGAGGCCGGATGAGCTGAATCCCTTGGCGATCAACCACACCCCGACGAACGCTTCCCACAAGCCGCCGGGAATCGAGGACGCCAGACCCAGACCGGATCCCATCACTTCGGAGAGCATCCCCACGAAGAGAATGGCGTAGCCAATGAGGCCCCAGCCGCCCACCAGCCGTGGAAGCAGCTTCGCGCGGTAGAGCGTGTAGCAAAGCATCAAACCGGAGACCCCAAGGGTGATCATCCCGATGTCGTAGGCGTAGACCTGCCCCTGTGCGAACAGACCGCTTACGGTCTGAAGGACCGAAGCATCAGTAACGGCTGCCTTCACGAACGCGCTGGCGAGCGGGATCTGAAGGAGTACGAAAAGGACCATCACTGCGATAAAGACGGCGTCAACGATTCTCGAAGCGAGGTAGCCGAAGGCGATGCGTTCGTGGTACCGCCGCAAGATAGGGAACATCAAGACACCGTGTGCCGCGTCGCCGGCGACGGCCATCAACCAGAGGATCGCGCCGAATGCCAACAGCGCGCTCCTCGCGGCAACCGCGGGCAGGTTGGCCGACGCGCCCGTCGCACCAAGAATCGACTGGAAGATTCCGCTCCCGACGAGGCCCACTACAAAGCCCGCGAGGTACACCGCGCCGACGATCTTTGCGGTCGTTCTGTACGTTTTCGTGGTGGTTAGCGGGATCGTTTCGCGCGGCCCGCGCTCCGTCACCACCCGCGGTCTGTCGACTACGGCGCTGCGATCGACTTGATCAATAGCCAAAGCTTTCTCCTTCTGTCCCCAGGGGACCCGCGAGGCGGAAAACGAACCGACAGCACTGAGGTCGCCCTCTCGTTGTGCCAGGGCGTCCCACTGAGATTCGCGATTCGCGTTACTGGTCGCTGAGGCCTGTGGCATCTCACCGGCACCAGGGCCGGACGACAGCTGCGGGACCAAAGAACCCTATTCATGTGTAGTTCCGATCGCGGAGAACACAAGGCACCATTTCATACACGCGCGAGATTTGAGCGCGTCGAGCTCGGCCTGCCGAGTCCCTTCGTCGCCCGCTTCGACGCACGAAACTCACAGACCGCTCAGCGGTTATGTTGTCGTCAAGCACATCGCGAGGACCGCGTACGCACACCGGATGCGCTTCGTCGGGCGTTGACGCGGCCGGTGGTTACGCCAAATTCCGCCCGCACTTGGTGCGGCGCTCGCGGCCGCCGCAGAGACTAGGTGCGTGCGGCGGGCCTTGCGTTCTGGTCACCGTCGCGATCTTCTGCCTACCTGTCTCCCTATGACGCCCTTCCGAGCGAGTCGATCACGTCGTCAAGCTGCAGGTAGGAAAGACGCGCACCCCACTCCATGCCCGAGGCGATGACCGCGTCGCGATCCATCTTCGACTGGTAGACCTCGCGCAGGGTCATGAGCGTCTTGCCGCCACGCTCTTCGAGCGTGACCGTCACGAGCCCGCCGTGACCCGGCATCGCCTCGTACTCCTCGGTGTACACGATCCGCTCCGGCGACGACTCGCGGATCTCGCCGGAGAACGCGACCTCGCCGCCCGGCCCGCTCTGCGCGTAGCGGTACCGGCCACCGGCACGAAAGTCGGCGACGGCGCTCACCGCGCCGTACTGCCGTGGGCCCCACCAGTTCTTGATGTGCTCGGCCTTGGTGAGCGCCTCGTAGACGAGCGCGCGCGGCGCATTGAAGGTGCGCGTGATCACGATCTCGCGCTCGCCCGGCGCTGCGACCGTCATATCGTCGACGACGGCGTAGCCAAGCTTGTCGAGCGCCTGCCCCCAGCCCACGCGCGCCTTCTCGAGCCACTCGGGCGTGACGCCCGACCGGCTGACGCGGATGGTCACGCGGGTGCGCCGACCCTCAGCGCTGAACGTCACGCTGCTGACGATCTCCTGATCCCAGGTGCCAGAGAGCCCAGTGCCGGCCGGCGGCGCGACGCGCCGGCGGTCCGCGTCGGCGAAGTGGATCGAGAAGACGAGCCGCGAAGGCCGCTCGATCTCGCGCACGACTCCGGCGTTGTAGTGCATCGCACCGTCGGGGCCGCGCTGGCCCAGAAAGATCTTCCCGCCGGGACGCGCCTCGAACTCGGTGATCGGCACGCTGAACATCTTCGGCCCCCACCACTTCTGCAGGTGCTCCGGCTGTGTGAACACATCGAAGACACGCTCGCGCGGCGCGTCGAACACGCGCTCGATGATGATCTCCGTGCCAGCCGTGTCTTCCGCCACGTTACTTGCGGCCATATCGCTTCTCCTTCTTGTGCAGTTCCTTCAGGTACTCGTCCAGCCGATCAAGCCGCTGCTCCCAGATCACGCGATAGCGCCCGACCCACTCGTCGACTTCCTTGAGCGGGCCCGCCTCGAGCGCCGCCGGCCGCCACTGCGCCTCGCGTCCGCGGGTCACGAGGCCAGCGCGCTCGAGCACCTTCAGGTGCTTGCTGACCGCAGGCAGGCTCATGTCGAACGGTTCGGCGATCTCGGTGACCGATGCGCCGCCTCTCGCGAGCCGCGCAACAATCGCGCGCCGCGTGGGGTCGGCAAGGGCACCGAAGGTGAGGCTCAGCCGGTCGACCGCCATGGCGCTCCCTTTCCCGCTTATTTAACTAAATGATTTAATACAGTCGGCGGCAGCGAATGTCAAGGGCCGCGACGAAGAGCTCCCCATCGCACGCGGACTGCCAGGTTGAGGAGCACACGTCACCCCGGAGGTGATGAACCTGGTCGCGACGACCGGTTACCCTCCCCGCCGTGATCGACGAAGCGTTCTTCCTCACGGTTGCCGGGATCGCGATGAGCTTCGCTGGGTTCGCCGGACTCATGAACGCGCTTCGGCGCCGCGGTGAGTCGTGGGCACCGATCGAGCTCTATCAGCTCCGCATCATCGTCGCGTATGCGATCACGACGCTCTTCGGGTCGCTCTCGACAATTCCGTTCGTAGAGCTGTTCGGGCAGCGGGAGGGAGTGCAGTGGCTGGGCGGGGTGATGCTGATCGCGTCCTCCACCCTCGGGATCGGCAACATACTCAGCGACGTCAGGGGCGGGCACGGCACCACCCTGCCGACGCGCGTGCGCGCGACGTTCACAGCGATCACGATCCTCGGACTGCTTTTGTTTCTCGGCACCGCGATCACTGGCGCGCTGCCGCTCTACCGGGTTGCTCTGATCCTCATGCTCGCAATGCCGGCGGGCACCTTTGTCTACGTAGTCGCCCGTCTTGAGCGGTAGGTCTTCAGCGGCCACTTGCCGCTGCCGGTCCCGAGATCGCGGCCTGTTGCCTAAAGCGCGATGGGAGCGCGACCAGTCACGTGGGCGGTCCTCACGCCCCATACGAGCAGGTACACGACCATCCAGACCTCACCGATAGCTGGGGCGATGATCAGGAACGGGTGGATCTGCTTGGCGAGATCGCGAGACGAGAACGCCGCGAGGAGGTCCACCAAGTAGCTGACGGTGGCAACGACGAGCACGACGCCCAGCGCTCTGGGGAAGAGCCCCGATTTGATGGCGAGATATCCGAGCGGCGCGAGCCACAGACCAAAGAAGACCTGCGCGGCGAGGGTCCCAAAGTGCTGGATCTCGATCAGGATCATCACGATGGCATTCGACCCCGCGGCACCGAACGCGGTCGCGTAGGAACCGTCGGTCGCGACCTGCAAGCCTTCGAACTGGAAGACCGCATTGAGGCTGATCATGCCGACCGCGATGACGACGAAGACGAGCATCGCCCTCGCCACGGTTTGGTGCACGTGCTTGAGAAGGACGTAGAGCATTAAGGCCGTCAACGCGAAGAACGCACCATCCACCAGGTGGGCGATGACACCCATGCGGACCAGTACCGAGTTCGCGAGAACGTTCGCAGTCGTGGCCGCCGCATCGCCGGCGACGTACATCTTGGGATCCACAAAGCCCTCGGCAAAGCCACCAAAAATGCCGACGAGCAGGTAGAAGACGCCGGCGATTCGCGCGAGGCGCTTGGGTGAGGACGCGATACCTTCCTCTCGTTTTGGCTGAGCCAGTGGAGCGTTAGGGTGCATGGAGTTCTCCGTATCGCCCGACTGTCGCTTCGAAGGTCGATGCAGGGATGCCGCGAACCCCTTGGTCGAGAAATGCCCGTACCACGTCGCGCGTGATGACGATGCTCCTTGCGCCGTCGATCGATCCGAGCTGGCCAACGGGGTGGAGTACCGGCATGTACAGCACGCTGTTATCTGTGAAGTTGAGGTGCTCTGCGCCATTGACGGCAAAGTCCCGCACGGGTCCGGACAACGTCAATGCCTTGAAGTCGTCCTTCCTTCGCTGGCAGAAGCTGTCGCACGACGCTTTGTCGTTGGCTTGCAAGATCAGCCCCGGGACCTTCAAGCCGGTAGTGCGAACCTGGCTGAAGATGGTCCCGTCCAGATCGATCGCGGCGCTACAGAGGGGGTCATGCGCGCAGACCTCGAACGACGCGTTGCCTCCGAGCGAGTGACCCACGTACGCGACGTGACTGAAGTCCAACGCGCCGGTAGCCGGTGGATTCTTCGCGAGCGTCGAAACGACGAAAGATGCGTCGTCGACCCAGACGCCGACGACCCGACTCGCGGTCGCGTACCAGGCGTCGATATTGGTTTCCGCGATGCGGCCCTCCGGGGTGCCGTACACGAGGTGCCCATCCGGAAAGCCCACGACCTGGGATGACCCGCTCGGGTTGATGCCCACGACGGCGTAGCCGTGGCTCGCGAGATCCTCAGCGAGTGCGGAGTACTCGGCGATCGACGGGCCGAGGCCGGGCAGCAGCACCACGACCGGTGGGCTCTTGCTTTGCAGCGCCGCGCCTTCGATCGAGTTGGTACGCACCGCGTTGTTGTCCTGGAAGAGAACGCTCGCGGGACCGTTGACGTTGTTGGCCGCGTCCGCCCACGTCCTCGGGAGATATGGGGCGGTCGCCGCCGAACCTCCCTTCGCGGTCGGGTACCAGATCCAGACCGCGATCTCACGCCGTCGACCGTCGGCCGCGAAGGGGTCGACTCGTGTTGCGTCCGTAAGGGCTAGCTCAATACGACCCACAGCGGAAGGTCCGGTCGGCTCCGCGAGTTGACGCGCCTGCACGCGGGCAACGCCGCTGGCGCCGACCCCGACCACCATGACGGTGAGAAGCGCCACGAAAAAGATGCCAAAGCCTTTTGCGATCTTGCGAATCAAAAAATTGGCCCTCCCCCATGGATCAACAGCGCACAGCAGCCCGCCCACGATGAGCCTGCGCGTTGTCCTCGGTTGACACGGACCTGGGAGGTGGGTCCCACGCGGGTTTCCCTGGCCAGAGCATCGTACTCCCCGCTCTTCGCCTCAGAC
>Ga0209471_1002097_pt1 | contig 11613 bp, 8 predicted proteins | sample GraSoiAngelo_128_FD_185885 | JGI IMG/M metagenome (GOLD analysis project Ga0209471, IMG submission 185885) | Grasslands soil microbial communities from the Angelo Coastal Reserve, California, USA - 14_0927_12_20cm (SPAdes) (version 2) | ecosystem: Environmental > Terrestrial > Soil > Grasslands ... | reverse complement strand
CACCGGCGATGGCCGGAAGAGATCCCAGATGCAGCAGGCGATCAGCAGACCGTAAAGCCCGAAGATCGCGCCTGATGCGCCCGCGCTGACGGTCACCGGATTCACGACGATGCTGACGAGACACGCAAAGATGCCCGCGGTCAAGTACACCGACACCAGCGCGAGACGGCCCACGATGCGCTCGAGCACGAGACCGAGCTGCGTCATGCCGGCAACGTTGACGAGCAGCGCGAGCAATCCCGGCTGCACGAACATCGACGTCAGCAGGCGCCACCACTCGCCGTTCGTCGTGCGCGGACCAAATGTCGCGCCCCACGAGACGAGCGTCTCCGGGTCGGAAATTGCGCCGCGGCCGAAGAGCATCGCGAGAAACACGGCCACGTTGAGCGCGATGATCGCCGGCGTCGCGATCGGCCAGCGCACGCGCGCGCGCAGCGCGTCGTGAAACGGCCGGCACTCCTCGAGGTTGCGCGCCGCGACCGCCCGCGCGTTCAGCAGAAGGCCGCGCAGCGCCCGAATCAGCCGCAGCCGTTCTTCAGGCGTCGACGCCTTGAATGCGAGAGCTGCGATAACGATGAAGACAATGACCCAACCCACGCATACCACAAGGTCAAGAGGTGTGCCATGCGTGCCTGCGGATTCAGGAGAGATTCGGCACCGGCGCCGCGGGCGCGACGCCGGTCGATTTCAAGAGTCGGATTGGCCGACCAGGATTGTAAACGTCAGCATTTGAACAGGCGCACGAACAATGGCGGTTGATTGCCACTGCCCGCGGACGCCGATGCCGTCGCCCCGTTCGAATCGGTGACCGTCAGCGTGACGGACAACGGCTGCGACGCGCCCTCGGTCGTGCTCTGCGGGCCGCCGCAGGTCCACGCGAACGAGAACGCGCTGTTCCCGCCGCTCTGGCTGAACGTCCTGACGTCGCCGTCGGTGAACTGCACCGCCCAGTCGAACTTCACGAGCCCGTTCGTGCCGAGCGGGAATGACGTCGATTCCAGAACGCATGTGCTGCCGGTGCCGCTCGTGATTCGGCACTCGGTGGCCGGACTCGCGCCGCTCACCGCCGGATCGCGCATGCGGAACGAAACCGAAATCGTGGCTCCGCCTCCGGCCGACTGATTAACGGTGACCGTCTGTCCGCCAATCGTCACCGTACCCGTTCGCGCGGCGCCAGTGTTCGCCGCGACCGACGCAGAGAGCGTTCCGCTGCCGGTGCCGGACGCCGCGGACGTGATCGTGATGAACGACGCGTTGCTCGTCGCCGTCCAGTTGCACGTGCTTCCTGCGCCAACCGTGACGACGATGGTCGCGCCGGCGCCGGCGACCGAAAAACTCGTCGGCGACACGGTGATGCTGCACGGTCCCACGGTGCGAAACGTCTCGGTCGACGAGTAAGCGCCCGTCGTCGTCCCATCGGTCGCGCGCGCATGCCAGTACCACAACACGTCCGGGCCGAGGTCCCGATTCACCTGCCAGCTCGTCGTGCCGCTGCCTTCGGCGATGCCGTCGACGGTGAACGTGCGCACGGGATCGTTGGGGAAGGTCGGCAGGTCAGAAATTTCGAAGCGATAGGTGACGGTGCCGACGGTGCCGCTCGCGGTCGCGTTGTTGACGACGAGCGTCGGCCGCGTGTCGGTCACGGTTTGTCCACCGATTGGTGCGTTCGCCGTCGGCGCGGTCAGGCTGCCTGCCGACGTCGGCCCTGCGGCGCTCTGCGAAACGGTGAACGAGGTGCCGCTGACGGTGAGCGTGGCGGTTCGCGACGCGCCGGTGTTCGCCGCGACCGTGAAGCTCACCGTGCCGTTGCCGCTGCCCGACGCGCCGCTCGTGATCGCGACGAACGTGGCGCTGCTCGTTGCGGTCCACGTGCAGCCGGTGCCGGCCGTCACGGGCACCGAACCGGTGCCGCCCGCGGCGGCGAACGACGATGCGCTGATCGTGCCGGCTGTCACCGTGCACGACGGCGTCGTCGGCGTGTTGGCGTTGTTGTTCTTGGTGCACGCGGCCGCCAGCGCAAGCACGGCAACCGCCGCCACGAGTCGGCGATCCGCAATCTGCATGCGCGCAAATATATACTGAGTCCGTTCACGGGCGGGAGATGCCAAATGAGTGAAATTGCATTGAACGTGAATGGACGTTCGCATCGCCTCGATGTCGATCCGGCGACGCCGCTGCTGTACGTGCTCAGCGATGATCTCGGACTCAACGGACCGAAGCTCGGCTGCGGTCTCGGCCAGTGCGGCGCGTGCACGGTCATCGTCCGCGGCCGCGCAGTCCGTTCGTGCGTGACGCCGATCGGCACGGTCGCCGGCGCGGAGATCACGACCCTCGAAGGGCTGGGGACGGCGGAGAAGCCGCATCCTTTGCAGCAGGCATTCATCGACGAACAGGCGGCGCAGTGCGGCTTCTGCCTGAACGGCGTGATCCTGACGGCGAAGGCGTTTCTCGATCAGAAGCCCAAGGCCACCGAGGCGGAGCTCCAGCAGGGGCTTGCGAGCGTGTTGTGCCGCTGCTTCACGCACGTCCGCATGCTGCGGGCGATCAAGAAGTATCAGGAGAAGCGGGTATGACGACGAGAATGCCCACCGCCGTCGACCGCCGTGCGTTCCTGCAGATGTCGGGCGCGCTCGTCGTGAGCTTCAGCGCCGCATCGATCCTCGACGCCGCCGACGTCGTGCAAGGCCCGTTCGACACGCGCCGGTCGCACGTCGATCCGACGCAGCTCGATTCGTGGCTCGCCGTCGGCGCCGACGGCGGCGTCACCGCGTATACCGGCAAGTGCGAGTTCGGCCAGGGCATGTACACGGCGCAGATTCAGCTCGTCGCCGAGGAGTTGTCGGTGCCGGTCTCGCGGGTGAAGCTCATTCAGTGCGACACGTCGATCTGTCCCGACCAGGGAACCACGTCCGGGAGCCAGTCGACGCCGACCAACTTCAACGAGCGAAACCTGGCACAGGCCGCCGCGACGGCTCGTGAAGCGCTGCTGCGCCTCGCGTCCCAACGGCTCGGCGTCCCGGTCGATCGGCTTTCGGCGAGCGACGGTGTTGTCGGCGTCAAAGGCGATGCCGGCAAACGCGTCAGCTACGGCGAGCTCGTTGGCGGCAAACGGTTCGACGTCACGGTAAATGCGCACGCCCCGCGCACGGCGGTCGCCGACTGGAAGGTGATGGGGACGCCGGTGCCGCGCGTCGACATGACGGAGATGGCGACAGGCACGTTCGAGTTCGTCCACAACGTCCGCGTTCCAGGAATGCTGCACGGCCGCGTCGTCCGCCCGGCGTCCGTCGGCGCAGCGGTCGCGAGCGTCGACGAGGCTTCGGTCCGCGGCATGCCTGGACTGGTGAAAGTGGTCGTCCGCAAGAACTTCGTCGGCGTGGTGTGCGAGAAGCAGTGGCAGGCGATCCAGGCGGCGGCCAAGCTGAAAGTCGTATGGACCGCGGGGCCAGGTCTGCCGGCGCAGCACGATTTCTACGACCACCTGCGCAAACAACCGGCGCGCGACGCGGCTGTTGTCGACTCGAAGGACGTGGATCAGAAGATGACCGCCGCCTCGTCGGTGTTGAAGGCGACGTATCAGCATCCGTATCAGATGCACGGATCGATGGGGACGTCGTGCGCGGTGGCTGATGTGCAAGGGAACAAAGCGACCGTGTGGTCGCCGACGCAGTCGGCGTATCCGACGCGAAGCGGCGTCGCGGCGGTGCTCGGCATCCCGCCGGACAACGTCCGCGTCATCTACGTGCGCGGATCGGGCTGCTACGGCATCAACGGGGCGGACACCGTGTCGTACGACGCGGCGCTGCTGTCGCACGCGGTCGGAAAGCCGGTTCGCATCCAGCTCTCGCGCCAGGACGAGATGGCATGGGAAAACTACGGCTTCGCGTACGTGATCGATCAGCGCGCCGCCGTCGATCGCAGCGGGACGATCGCCGCGTGGGACTACGAGTCGTGGTCGCCGTCGCTCGGCGGGCGTCCCGGGTACGATCAACCCGGCAACGTCGTCACCGGGATGCTCGTCGGCTTCGAGCCGGCGGCGCCGGCGCCGCGCGCGGCCGGCGCGCCGCGCGGTCCGCTCAGGAACGGCAGCAACGCCGTTCCGTCGTATCTCGCCGGCTGCATCGACGGATCGTGCAATGGCGCGGGCACGATCAAGAGCGAGCGCGTCGTGACCCACACGATCGCCTCGCCGTTCTTCACCGGACCGCTGCGGTCGCCGGCCCGTCTACAGAACACGTTTGCGCACGAATGCTTCCTCGACGAGATCGCCGCGCACGTGAAGGCCGATCCGGTCGAGTACCGCGTGCGTCATCTCAGCGATCCGCGGCTGCGCGAGGTCGTCCAGGCGGCCGCGAAGGCAGCCAAGTGGCAGCCGCGCCCGTCGCCGCAGCGCACCGGCAGCGGTCGCGGCATCGCCTGCGTTGCGTACGAAGGCGACAACGGCTACGTCGCGATGGTCGCCGACGTCGACGTCGACCAGTCGAGCGGACGGATCCGCGTCAGGAAGCTCGTCGTAGCGCAGGACTGCGGACCGATCACGAATCCCGACGGCATGAAGAATCAGATCGAGGGAGGCGCGCTGCAGGGGCTGAGCCGCGCGCTCGGAGAAGAAGTGACGTGGGACGAGCGGAAGGTCACGTCGATTGACTGGCGCACGTACCACAGCCTGCCGCTCGGATTCGATGTGCCCGAGGTCGAAAGCGTGCTAATCAACCGCAACGGCGTCGAAGCATCGGGCGCCGGCGAAACGGCGATCACGATCGTCGCCGCCGCCGTCGGCAACGCCGTGTTCGACGCGACCGGCGCGCGCATCCGCGAGGTGCCGTTCACGCCGGAGCGGATCGTCGCCGCGCTTCGCGCGCGGTCGTGAACGCCGGCGAGCGCGGGCGCCTGCTGCTCGTCGCCGCCGGCGCCTTTCTCCTCTACACCGCCGGCGCGGGAGGTGCCCCCGTCTACCTCGATCCGGACGAGGTGATGTTCGCGCTCCAGGCGCATTCGATCGCCGCCACTGCACACGACCTTGACGGCCGCTTCCTGCCGCTGTACTTCCACATGAGCCTCCTCGGCCAGAACGTCTGGTTCCACCCGGTCATCGTCTATTGCATGGCGCCGTTCCTGAAGGTGTTGCCGCTCACGGACTGGACCGTTCGACTGCCGTCGGCAACCGTCGGCGCGATCAACGTCGTGCTCACGTACTTCATCGCGCGCCGGATGTTCGCCGGGCCACGCGCGGCGCTGCTGGCCGCGGCGCTCCTCGCGCTGACGCCCGCGCACTTCATCCACAGCCGGCTGGCGATGGATTACCTGTATCCGGTGCCGTTCGTGCTCGGCTGGCTGCTGTGTCTGCTGATCTACTTCGAGCGGCGCGACGCATGGATCCTCTTCGCGGCCAGCAGCCTGCTCGGCCTCGGCGTCTACAGCTACATCGCGTCGCTGATCATGATGCCGCTCTATCTCGCCATGACGCTCGCAGCAATCCTGCGCGAGCAGAAGACGACGCGACCCTGGGTGACGGCGATCGCCGGCTTCGCGTGGCCGCTCACCCTACTCGCGGTGTGGGCCGCGACGCATCCGGCGTTCGTGACGGCAACGCTCGAGCGATACGGCCAGCCGCAGCCGATCGACTATCTGCAGGGGTTCAAAGGCCTGTCACTCGCGGCGGCGCTGGAGCAGGCGCGGCGGCTGCTGGCGTTCTCAGGCGCCACGGGCCGCATTTCGATGTACTGGTACTTTTTCGATCCTGCTTATCTGTTCCTGTACGGCGGCTACACGAACGTCATGAACTCGACGCGCCACGTCGGCGTGTTCCTCGCTCCCCTGCTCGTCTTCGTACCGGTCGGCATAGTGGCGATCGCAACCGGACGGCGCACGACGCTCGATCTCATCGTGCTCGCCGGATTTCTGTCGGCGCCCTTTGCCGCATGTCTCGTGGTGCCGGAGCCGTACGCGATCGATCGCGAGCTCGAGCTGCTGCCGTTCGGAGTGCTGATCGCGACTCGGGGCGTCGAGCGGCTGCTGGCGGCGCGCGCGCGGGTGTACCGCGCGGCGGCCATCGTCCTGCTCGCGCTGGTGCCGCTCCATTTTGCGTTCGTCCTCTTCGATTATTTCGGCGACTACCGCATCCGATCGGCAATCTGGTTCAGCGGGAATCGTCGCGGCGCCCTCGAGTCGATCGTCGCGCGCGCGTCGCGCGAGCGCGTGCCGGCGATTTACCTGAGCACGAGGCACGTTCCATATCTCGACGCGTATTGGCAGTTCTACTTAATCAAGCAACGCCGCCAGGATCTGCTGCAGCGGACGATTTACTTCACCGAGGGCACGCTCGACCCGTCGGCGGTGCCGGCCGGCAGTCTCGTGCTCGCGAGCCGCGACGATCGGCCGCTCTTCGCGCTGGCCGAATCGCGCGGGCTCCGACGAATCGAGCTCGTTCCCGAGCCGGACGGCACGCCGCTATTTGCGATCTTCCAGCGCTGATTGCTATGTTAGGCGCCACATCGAGCAAGACACGGCGCGGAGCGAGGAGGTCGTTGCATGTCCGAGTCCGCCGTACCCCTGGTCATCGCGCGTCGGCGTTTCGGCGAAACGACACGAAGAGACTTGTGGTGGGTCCAGCCGCTGCTGGTGTTCGCCGGTCTCTCGACCTTCGTCGTCTATGCGACGTGGGCCGCCTTCCAGGGCGATCACTACACTTACGGTCCTTATATCTCACCGTTCTACTCGCCGGAAATCTTCGGCACCTCGCCTCACAACTGGTTCGGCCCGAAACCTGCGGCGCTGCCGCCGTGGCTGCCGTTCACGCCGGCGCTGCTCATCCTGCCGATTCCGGCGCTGTTTCGCTTCACCTGCTACTACTACCGCGGCGCCTACTACAAGGCGTTCTGGGGCGATCCGCCGTCGTGCACCGTCGGCGAGCACCGCACGACGTACTGGGGCGAGAACTCGTTCCCGCTGATCCTGCAGAACATCCACCGCTACATGCTGTTCATCTCGATGGCGGTCCTGGCGATTCTCGTCGTCGACGCGTGGGAAGCGCTGTGGTTCGCCGATCCGGCAACCGGACGCGTGCAGTTCGGCATCGGCGTCGGCACGATCGTGCTCGCGGCCAACGTCACGCTGCTCAGCGGGTACTTGTTCGGCTGCCACTCGATGCGGCACGTCGCCGGCGGGTGCGTCGATCAGATCTCGCGCGCGCCGCTTGGCGCCCGTGCGTACCGATGCGTCAGCTGTCTCAATCGCCGGCACATGTGGTGGGCGTGGACCAGTCTGTTCGCCGTCGGCTTCTCCGATCTGTACGTCCGGCTCTGCTCGATGGGCGTGTGGACCGACGTTCGGATCTGGTGATGCCGGAATATCAGACGCACGTCCATGACGTGCTGGTGATCGGAGCAGGCGGCGCGGGACTTCGCGCCGCGATCGAAGCGTCGGCGTCGGGAGTCTCGGTCGGCCTCGTGTGCAAGTCGCTGCTTGGCAAAGCGCACACCGTGATGGCCGAGGGAGGCATCGCGGCGGCGCTGGCCAACGTCGATGATCGCGACAGCTGGCAAGTCCATTTCGCCGACACGATGCGCGGCGGACAGTACGTCAACAACTGGCGGATGGCGGAGCTCCACGCGAAGGAGGCGCCCGATCGCGTGCGCGAGCTCGAAGCGTGGGGCGCGCTGTTCGATCGGACGGCGGACGGACGCATCCTGCAGCGCAACTTCGGCGGCCATCGATATCCGCGTCTCGCGCACGTCGGCGATCGGACCGGCCTCGAGATGATCCGGACGCTTCAGGATCACGGCATTCACATGGGGATCGACGTCCACATGGAATGCACGATCGTGCAGCTGCTCAAGAGCGGCGATCGGATCGCCGGCGCGTTCGGCTACGAACGTGAGCGCGGGCGCTTCAAGCTCTTTCGCGCGAAGGCGGTGGTCCTCGCGACCGGAGGCGTGGGCCGTGCCTACAAGATCACGAGCAACAGCTGGGAGTACACCGGCGACGGGCACACGCTGGCGTACGACGCCGGCGCCGATCTGATGGATATGGAGTTCGTGCAGTTCCATCCGACCGGCATGGTGTGGCCGCCGAGCGTGCGCGGCATCCTCGTCACCGAAGGCGTGCGCGGCGAAGGCGGCGTGCTGAAGAACAGTCTGGGCCGCCGCTTCATGTTCGACGACATCCCCGAGAACTATCGTCCGCAGACGGCCGACAACGAAGAGGAAGGGTGGCGGTACACGCAGGGCGACAAATCGGCGCGGCGCCCGCCCGAGCTCCTCACGCGCGATCACGTCAGCCGCTGCATCGTGCGCGAGATCAAAGAGGGACGGGGCAGTCCCCACGGCGGCGTGTTCCTCGACATCTCGTGGATCAAGGCGCGGATTCCCCACGCCGCCGAGCACATCAAGAAGAAGCTGCCGAGCATGTATCACCAGTTCAAGCAGCTTGCCGACATCGACATCACGCAGGAGCCGATGGAAGTCGGTCCGACGACCCACTACATCATGGGCGGCGTGCGGGTCGACGCCGACACGCAGATGTCTACCGTGTCCGGGCTCTTCGCGGCCGGCGAGTGCGCGGCGGGCATCAACGGCGCCAACCGTCTCGGCGGCAACTCGCTCTCGGATCTGCTGGTGTTCGGCAAGCGCGCAGGCGAGTTCGCCGCGAAGTATGCCGTCGGGCAGAAAGCGGCCGACGTCGACGGTTCGCAGGCGGATGCCGCGGCACGGCGCGCACTCGAACCGTTCGAGCGCGGCACGTCGGGCGAGGGACCGTATCAGGTGCAGTACGCGCTCCAGGACATGATGCAGGATCTCGTCGGCATCGTCAGAAACGAAGGCGAGATGAAGCGGGCGCTCGACTGCCTTCGAACGTTGCGTGCGCGTGCGGCCCGAGTCGGCATCGGCGGACACCGCGAGTACAACCCCGGTTGGCACAGCGCGCTGGATCTGCACAACCTGTTGACGGTGTCGGAGGCGATCACGCTGTCGGCGATCGAGCGGAAGGAAAGCCGCGGCGGCCATTTCCGCGAGGACTATCCGGACAAGGATCCGGCATTCGCCACGTTCAACATCGTCACGCGGAAGTCGCGCGACGGCTCGACGGAAGTTTCGCGCGCTCCGATTCCGCCGATGCCTCAGGAGCTGAAGAAGGTCGTCGAGGAGATGAAATAGATGGGACAAACGGCGACGTTTCGTATCTGGCGCGGCAACGGTCACGAGGGCACGTTCACGGACTACGCAACCGAGGTGACCGAGGGGATGGTCGTCCTCGACGCCGTGCACCAGATTCAGGCGCACCAGGCGCACGACCTGGCGGTGCGCTGGAACTGCAAGGCGGGGAAATGCGGCTCGTGCTCGGCGGAAGTGAACGGACATCCGCGGCTGATGTGCATGACGCGGCTGAACCAGCTGAATCTCGCCAAGCCAGTCACAATCGAGCCGATGAAGGCGTTTCCGCCGATCAAGGATCTCGTGACCGACGTCTCGTTCAACTTCCGCGCGAAGAAGTCGATCAAACCGTTCAAGCCGAGACCTCCGGACGCGCCGGACGGCACGTGGCGCATGGCGCAGGCGGACGTCGAGCGCGTCCAGGAATTCCGGAAGTGCATCGAGTGCTTTCTGTGCCAGGACGTCTGTCACGTGCTGCGCGACCATCGGCTGTTCGACGAGTTCGTCGGGCCGCGACACATGATTTATGCGGCGGCGCTCGAGATGCATCCGCTCGACGTAGAGCAGCGCGCACGCGATTTGAAGGATGCGTACGGCGTCGGCTTCTGCAACATCACGAAATGCTGTACGAAGGTCTGCCCGGAGGGTATCGGGATCACCGACAACGCCATCATTCCGCTGAAGGAACGCGTCATCGATCAGCTCTACGATCCCGTGGTCAAGTTGCTGCGGATGTTCCGGTAGGAGCCAGGGAGGACATTCATGACATTCGAGCTCAAGACGCTTTCGCCGGAATCGGTGCCGCGCGCCCTGGCGAAGGCCGAGCGCTACCGGCTCCTCAACGAGCCTGGCGAGGCCGAGAGCATCTGTCTCGACGCATTACAAGTCGACGCCGACAACCAGGAAGTGCTCGCGATGCTGCTGCTCGCGCTGACCGATCAGTTCGACGACGATCTGCTGACGGCGCACGACGAAGCGGTGCAGGTTGCCGCGCGGCTGCGCGACGAGTACGAGCGCGCGTACTACACCGGCATCATCTGGGAGCGCCGGGCCAAGGCGCGGCTGCGGCGCGCGTCGCCCGCCGTCTTCCCGCACGTCTACGGGTGGCTGCGCGAGGCGATGGTCTGGTACGAGCGCGCCGAAAGCTTTCGTCCCGCCGGCAACGACGATGCGCTGCTGCGATGGAACGCCTGCGCGCGGCTCATCATGCGCGACCGCCGGCTGGCGCCGGCGCCCGAAGAGCGCGCCGAGCCGCTGCTGCTGGAATAGCGTCCATCACCTTCATGCCGACGCCGTCGACCGCGCCGCCATCGCCGCCTTCACGCGCTCGGGCGTGAACGGAACGCTGCGCAGCCGAGTGCCCGTCGCATCGAACACCGCATTCGCAATCGCCGCGGCGACCGGCGTCGTCGCGGCCTCGCCGGCGCCGACCAGCGGCTGATCGGGACGATCGATGAGCACCACGTCGACCTGCGGCGCCTCGGGAAATCGCAGAATCGGATAGCTCACCCAGTCGACGCTCGTCACGCGCGAGCGATCGAACGTCACCTCTTCGTGCAGCGTGCGGCTGATCGTCTGCACGATGCACCCCTCGACCTGATTCTTCAGCGCATCGGGGTTGACGACGAGCCCGCAGTCGTGCGCGCAGACGACGCGCGCGACGGCGATGCGTCCCGTTGCGGGATCGACGGTGACGTCCATCGCCATCGCGATGTAGTTCTCCGCCTGCTTGTAGCGCATGTACGCGAAGCCACGACCGGCGAGCAGGCTGCCTCTTCGCGGCTGCGGGTTCGGAGATGGCCGTGGTCTCCAGCCGAACGCGTCGGCCGCGCGTTTGATCGTTTCGCTGGCGCGTGCGATGTGGCGGCGGAGCGCGTCTTCGTCTCGCGGTTGGATTCGCGGATCGGTCAGACGGCTCAAGCGGAACTCCACCGGATCGGCGTGCAGCGCGAACGCGAGCTCGTCGGTGAAGCTCTCGACGGCGAACACGTTCGCGATCTTTCCGGGCGCGCGCAGGTTCGACAACGGCAGCGGCGCTTCCCTCAGCCAGTGTACGATGACGCGCCCGGTGTCTGCCGCGTACGGCGGCTCGGTGTTCTGCGTAATCGCGCCGGCGCCCTGACCATGGTCCTGGGGAAGGCCGGCGGCATCGGCTGCAAGGAGCGCGCGCGTCCCCGGCGCGTTGTTCGAGAGCCACATCTGCGTATCCCACGCGACGATGCGTCCGGTCGCGTCGAGCCCGGCGTGGACTTCGAGGAGTTGCTGCGGCCCTTTCGGATCCCAGCCGGTCTCGTCTTCGCGCGACCATTGCACGCGTACCGGCCGGCCGAGATGTTTCGACAGCAGCACCGCATCCGCGGCCGCGTGATCGCCGCCATTCGTGCCGTACGATCCCGATCCGTCGAGGAACACGACGTGCAGTTTGGCCGGCGCAAGGCCGAAGATCCTCGACAGGTTCTGC
>Ga0209471_1002096_pt1 | contig 11614 bp, 8 predicted proteins | sample GraSoiAngelo_128_FD_185885 | JGI IMG/M metagenome (GOLD analysis project Ga0209471, IMG submission 185885) | Grasslands soil microbial communities from the Angelo Coastal Reserve, California, USA - 14_0927_12_20cm (SPAdes) (version 2) | ecosystem: Environmental > Terrestrial > Soil > Grasslands ... | reverse complement strand
GGCGTCGTCGGCGGATTCCTGGTGGCGATGTACCTCCCGATCTTCAGCATCGCAGGATCGATCAAGTAGCTGATGGAAGCCGAGCGGCAGCGATTCGTTCCTGCGCCGCCGGGGGCGTCGCCGCCCGACCTCTATCGCAAGCTGCTGCTCCTGACCGGCCTGCGCCTCCTGGTCGGCACGGCTCTGCTGGTCGCGACCGCGTTCCTCACCCTCAATCCCGCGACGGAGAGCTTCCCGCGCCGGGTCGAGGCGTTCCTCTACGCCATCATCGCCAGCATCTACCTGGTCTCGCTCATCGCCGGGTGGTTCTTGCGGAAGGGCCGCTATCTCTCGGCGATCGCGCACGCGCAGATCGTCGCCGACGTCCTGGCGGCGAGCGGGCTCGTCTACCTGACGGGCGGTGCGGAGAGCGTCTTCACCATTCTCTATCCGCTCGCGATCGTGAACGCCGCGCTCACCCTCTCGCGCCGCGGGGCGCTGCTCGGCGCCGCACTCTCCGCCGCCGCATTCTGTACCCTGGCGGTCGGCCTCGAGCGCGGATGGCTCGCGCCGGCGCTCTCGTATCTCGACCGCCCACCGCTCCCGACGCCGAAACTCGCGCTCACCCTGGCCGCAAACATCTCCGCCTTCCTCTTGACCGCCATGCTCTCGGCCCACCTGGCCGAGGCGCTGCGCGGCGCGCGCAAGGAGCTGGCCGGCCTCGAGGCGCTGCACCGAAACATCGTCGAGTCCGTGGCGAGCGGCATCGTCACGACCGATGCCCAAGGCCGCATCACTTATCTCAATCCCGCCTTCGCCGAGCTCTCCGCCACGCCTTTCGAGAACCTGGTGGGCAGGCCGCTCGCCGAGCGATTTCCCGCGCTGACCCGCGAGGGCTCCGGCGAGGCGCGGATCGCCGGCCGCGTGGTCACGTACGCCGTCTCGCCCTTCGACGCCGACGAGGGTGGCCAGGTGGTGGTCGTGCAAGACCTGACCGAGCTGCGGCGCATGGAAGAAGAGGTGCGCCGCGCCGATCGCCTCGCCGCCCTGGGCAAGCTCTCCGCCGGCCTGGCCCACGAGATCCGCAACCCGCTCGCCTCCATCTGCGGCTCGATCGCCCTGCTCGGCAAGCAGGCGGGGATGGGCGACAAGGAGCGCAAGCTGCTGACGATCGTCTCGCGCGAGGGCGAGCGGCTCGAGGCGCTGGTGCGCGACTTCCTCGCCTTCGCCCGGCCGTCGCAGCCGCAGATGCAACAGATCGACGCCACGCAGCTGATCGAGGAGACGCTCGCCGTTTTCCGGCAGCAGGCCGCGGCGCGCGAGGTGCGGCTCTCACTCGAGGCCGAACCCGCGGTGCGGCTTCTCGCCGATGCCGGGCAGCTGCGCCAGGTGCTCTGGAACCTGCTCAGCAACGCCGCCGACGCGGTCGGTCCCGGCGGGCAGGTCCGCGTCCGCCTGCGCCGGCTGAGCGGCATGGGGGCGATGGAGATCGAGGATACCGGCCCCGGCATCCCCGCCGACGACCTGGAGCGCATCTTCGACCCGTTCTTCACCACCAAGGAGAGCGGCACGGGGCTGGGACTCGCCATCGTCCACAGCATCGTCGAGGCGCACGGCGGGCAGCTCGCGGTGCAGAGCGTGCCGGGGCGGACGCTCTTCTCGGTGGCGCTGCCGCTGGCCGCGGTGGACCGGTCCGCTGCTTGAGCGAGCGCCGCGCGCTGCGGCAGCTGCGATAGGATTGAACGATGGCACTCCTGCTGGTCGTCGACGATGCGAGCTCGATGCGGGAGCTGCTCGATCTCTACTTCACCGACAAGGGCCACCAGGTCGAAGTTGCCGCCGACGCAGCCTCCGCGATCTCGCGCTTCTCCGAGCATGAGCACGACCTGGTGATCACCGACCTGCGTCTCGGCCGAGGCAGCGGCATGGATGTGCTGCGCGAAGTGAAGGCGAAGCGCTCCTCCACCGAGGTCATCGTCATCACTGCCTTCGCTACCCAGGAAGCGGGCCTCGAAGCGACCCGGCTGGGCGCCTACGACTTCGTCACCAAGACCGCCCACTTCAAACCGCAGGAATTGGAAGTCCGCGTCAACGGCGCGCTGGAGAAGATGCGCCTCGCGCGCGAGAACGCCATCCTCCGCGAGCGGCTGGGGGGCCGCTACGAAGGGATCGTCGGCCGCAGCCCGGCGATGCGCGCTCTCTACCAGATGGTGGAGAAGGTCGCGCCGGCGCGCACGACGGTGCTCATCACCGGCGAGAGCGGCACCGGCAAGGAGCTGGTGGCGCGGGCGCTGCACTCCAAGAGCCCGCGCGCCTCGGCGCCCTTCGTGCCGGTCAACTGCGGCGCCATTCCCGAGGGGTTGATCGAGAGCGAGCTGTTCGGCCACGTCAAAGGCGCCTTCACCGGCGCGCAAGGGCCACGGCCCGGACTCTTCCAGGCGGCGAAAGGCGGCACGTTGTTTCTCGATGAAATCGGCGAGCTGCCCCTCGCGCTGCAAGTCAAGCTCCTGCGCGCCATCCAGGAACGCCGCGTGCGCGCCGTGGGCGCCGACGAGGACGAGGAGATCGACGTGCGCCTCATCGCCGCCACCAACCGCGACCTCGCGGCCGAAGTTGCCGCCGGCCGCTTCCGCGAAGATCTCTATTACCGGCTCAACGTCATCCAGCTGCGGGTGCCGCCGGTGCGCGAGCGGCGCGAGGACGTCATGCTCCTGGCCGATCACTTCCTGCGCCGCTTCGAGGCCGAGCACGGCCGCGAGCGCCTCGACCTTTCGCGCGAGGCGAAGAAGAGCCTCGACGCCTACGACTTTCCCGGCAACGTCCGTGAGCTGGAGAACCTGATCGAGCGGGCGGTGACGCTCTCCGACGGCCCGGAGGTGACGCTGGATGCGCTGCCCGGCCCGCTGCGCCCTCCGATGCCCGACTCGCTCCCTCGCGAAGGCGCGCTGCCGGAGGGATTCTCGCTCGAGGCGCACCTGGCCGGCATCGAGCAGCAGCTCATCGACCGGGCGCTGCAGCAGTCGGGCGGCGTGAAGAAGAACGCGGCCGCGCTGCTCGGGCTCACCTTCCGCCAGTTCCGCCACCGGTGGAAGAAGCTCTCCGGCGCGGACGAGCCGGAGGAGCGCTCACTTGAGATCGCGCCGCCGGAAGATGGCGATGGCGAGTAGCAGTACGGCGCTCTTGCTCCGCTCGCCGTACGCGCGCAGGTCGGAGACGAGGTGGCTCGATGAGAAGCAGGAGCGCCGCGGGAAGCGACGCCGGCGTGTAGCGGGCGGTGGTCACCCAACCGTTCGCCATCCGACTCTGAATAGCGAGGACGGAGATTGACGAGGCGTTGCCCGGAGGCACCGCCATCCCCATCGTGCCGCTAACGTTTGAGGGGTCGATGATGGCCAGGTTCATTGTTTGGCTCGCTGCGGCGCTGGTTTCCGCTTGCGGAGGCGGTGAGAATAGCGCCAGCCGCTTGCGGTCCGATCAGACGAACGATCGGATCGAGATCACGGGGTCCGTTCAGTGGTACACGATCGAGGGTGGCTTCTGGGCCATCCAGGGAGGCGACGGCAACGTCTACGATCCCTCGGCCCCTCTCGACGCAATGTGGCAGAAGGCCGATTTTCCCGTGCGCGCGGTCCTGCGCCTGCGGCCCGACCTCGGCTCGACCCACATGGCGGGTCAGATCGTGGACGTCCTGCAGATCGAGCAACTCTCTTGCCAGGGCTTGCCTTGCCCTGCGTTCGGACCGGCCGTCACCTTGACCGTGGCGCCTGGTTCAGGAGCTAAAGGGAGCGGCTCGTTCTACGATGCGACGCTGACGAATGTTCAGCGGCCAACCTCGGCTGGCGTGTCCCCCGCTTTCAATTGCGTCACCAACTCGCCGACCCCTACCGCACCCGTGATGAGATATTGCTTCATCTTTGGGGAGGTCGCCGGTGTATATGAGGCGGACGCCACGGCCCCGGGATTCGATCTGAAGCACGTCCGAATCGAAGTCCCCGCGCGAGAGATCAAGCCGTACGAGTGCTGCGCAGCGCAGTATGTTCCGCAGGCTACCTGGGTCTACCTCTCGGCATCGAAGTGAGCTCCGGCGCGGACGAGCCGGAGGAGCGCTCACTTGAGATCGCGCCGCCGGAAGATGGCGATGGCGAGTAGCAGAATGACGGCCGCGTAGAGCAGGCCGTAGAGGGCGGCGCGGCTGACGAAGCCCTCGGGCACCGGCAGGTCGTTCGCCGCCTGGGCCTTCAAGTTGAGCAATTCGAGATTTGGCAGCGCGCGATAGAGCGCCATGGTCACCGTCTTGGCCAGGCCGCTCTTGCTCCGCTCGCCGTACGCGCGCAGGTCCGAGACGAGATGACCGACCAGGAAGGTCGAGAGGCAGAAGGCCACCGCCAAGGTCGGCGTGGTGAAGCTGGCGTAGAACATCGCCAGGGCCGCGATCAGCCAGAGCTCGATGAGGAGCAGGAGCGCCGCGGGAAGCGACGCGGGCGAGTAGTGGCTCCCCGCCATCCGCAAGGTGAGGGCGAGCACGCCGAGCATGAGCGCGACGTTCGCGGCGAGGATCAGCGCGAGCCCCGCGTAGCGCGCGGTGAGGAAGGTGGCGCGCGTCACCGGCTTGGCGAGCGTCGGATAGATGGTGCGCCGGTCGATCTCGCCCGCCACCAGCCCCACCCCGATGAGGCAGGCGAGCAGCACCCCCACTCCCTCGATGGAAGAGAGACCCATGTCGAGGATGACCCGGCTCCATTCGCCCACCGTGAGCTGAGCAACGAAGATCGAAGCCCCGATCAGCAGCGCGGAGAAGAGCACCAGGTTGTAGAAGAGCTTGCTGCGCGCCAGCTCGCGCAGCGTATTGCCGACGATGGGAAAGAGCCCGCCCATCAGCGGACCTCCAGCTCGGCCTGGGTTCCCTTGCGTCCGCGCACGCGCAGGCGCCCCCCTTCGCTGGAGACGACCACGCCATCCTCGATCAGGAATCGGCCGCCGTGCGGCTCGGTCGGGATCTCGCGGAGGATGCCGGCGCGCACCAGGTCCTGCAAAGAGTCCGGGTCGTGGCCGCGCAACTCACGGAAACGCGACACCGCCTGGTCGAGAAAGCGCGCCCGCTCCTCCATCTCGATGTCGCGCAGGCGGGCGTCCCACTCCGCGCGGGTCGACTCCTCGCTGGCGCGGGTCACCATCTCCTCGGCCAGCGCCCGGGCCACGCGCATGTCGCCGGCATCGGCGGCGAGCCGCGTGGCGAGGAGGCCGAGATATTTCGGCGCGCCCTTGAGCCGCGACGCGCGCCAGAGGCTCTCCGCGGCGTCGGCCATGTGCCCCAGATAGTACGACTGGATGAAACCGAGGTTGAAGAAGATCTGCCAGTCGTCGGGTCGCTCGCGCGTGCCCTGCTGGAGGATCTGCTCGGCGACGAGAACATTGACGGCCTTTCCGTCCGTCGTGTGGCGGATGAGCGCCATGCCGGCGAATCGATAGGCGCCGCGGTACTTGGGATCCATCTCCACCGCATAGCGCACCAACCGCGCCAGCGCGCGATCGGCGGCGGCCTCGGACCTCTCGCTGCGGTTGGTCTTGCGGCCGCCGTGCACTTGCACCGCCTCGAGAAAGGCCAGGTCCGCTCCGACCGAAGCGAAACCAAACGAAAGCGGCCGGGCGACGTCGGTGGGGATGGGAGGAACGTCGAAGGTGGTGGCGGGCGGCGAGGGCCGCAGCCGATCGGCGCTCTCGCGGACGAATAGCGTGAGCGCAAAGAGCGCAATCAAGAGGCCTGCGCGGAGCGGGGCCAGCGTCATCGCCGATGCAGTATCCACGAAAAGCGAGAGGGGCAGGCCATCAAAGGCCTGCCCCTCCCAGAGCTTCGAGCAGCTTACTTGTTCACGTCGTTGGTGTCGTTCGAGGGCTCGCCCGAGGCGACGTTGTTGCCACCGTTGTCGCCGCCGGTCATGCTGCGCGAGTCGGTCGAGATCGACCAGCCGTCCAGCGTGGTGTCCGCGTCGATGTTGCCCACGGCGGTGCCGACGAACTTGGTCGTCGCCACCGAGGCCGTGCCGTCCGGAGCGCCACCGCTGGTGGCGCTGGTGTCGGCCTGGTAACCCTTGAAGACGTCGGCCTGGATGCCCACCGCGGTGGTCGCCGTGGTGGCGGTCGCAGCGGAGCGGTTGTCGAACGTGGTGCCGGCGGTGAGCGCGTAGTTGTAGCGGTTGTTGCGCTCAGGGGCGAAACCGACTTCAGCGACGTAGCTCGAGAAGCGGTCCTTCTCCTGGTAGAAGGCCTTCTCGGCAGTGAACATCGCCTTCATGTTCGCCTTCGCCTCCGACTGCTTCGACCGCGCCTGGAACTTGATGAAGTTCGGAATCGCGATCGCCGCGAGAATGCCGATGATCGCAACGACGATCATCAGCTCGATGAGGGTAAATCCTTTCATGAGCTTCTTCATTTGCACTGACTCCTTTGGCTTGCGTTTAGTCGCAGCACACGAGTTCCGCTGTGCCATGAAGCAAGGCGAGCGCCAACTATTTTTCCCCCGCGGCTGCGCGGGGATGCGGCGCGGCAGCACCTTCGGAGTGACAGGAAGTGTCATTGGGACGACGCATTTTGTCGGCCTCTATCGAGGATGAACAGCGCACAGAATCCCACCAACGCCGCCAAGAACCCGACCAGGCCGGCAGTGAAACCGGGCGGCCAGTAGATCAGCTCGACAAGGTGCTTTCCCGAGGGGACGAAGAGTCCGTTCACGATCAGGTCGGCGCGCAGCAACGGGGCGGGCGCGCCATCGATGGTGGCGCGCCAGCCGGGGTCGAAGTGGGTAGCGGTGATGAGGAAGCCCTCGTGCGGAGCGTCGACCTCGATCCGCGCGTGCTCCGGTGAGAAGCGATGGAGCGAAAGAGACCCCTGGCCGCTGGGGAAGGGGCCGGCGACAAGAGCTCTGGCGAAAGGACCCTGCAGCAGCACCGCCTCGCGCCGCGCCTTGAAAGAGCTCTCCTTCATCCGGGCGATGGCGGCGTCGGCGTCGCTCGCCACGAAAGTCCGGGCGATGAGCGACGCCTCGGGCTGCAGGGGGAACTCCGCCGCCCAGAAGTGTGAGGCCAGCCGTCGCATCGATCGCCGATGCGCCTCCTGCGCAGACATCTCCCAGATTCCGTAGAGAGCAAAGCGCACCCTCAGGACCAGGAAGATGGGCTCGATGGCGCGGTAGAGCGCCAGCTCGTAGAGCTGGTCGACCGCCGAGAAGTACTCGGCCGCGCCCTCGATGCCGAAGAGCGAGTCGAACTGCGGCTGCAGCATCGCTCGCGCGCCGAGCATTTGCCCGGTTCGATCGTCGAAGGCGGCCAGGAGCGGGATCCGCCGCGGATCGACGTACAGCCGCCAGCGGCCTGGGCTCGGCCCCGCGAGGGCGACGAGCTCATCGGCGAGAACGGGCGGCTGGTGGAGCATCTCCATCGGCGTGATGTGGACGAGCTCCATCGTGGCGGTGAAGGGTGCTGCCAGGCAGCAGAGCGCGGCGAGCGCGGGGCCCGCCGCAAAGAGAAGCGGCCGCAGGGCGCAGAGCGCCGCGCAGAGCGCGAGCGGCGCGACGAGCAGCGCAGCCGAGCGCAGCCCTTCGCGCAACAGCTGCACGAAGACGGGCGCGAGCGCCTGGATGTGCTGCTGCCCGCGCTCGGTCAGCCAGCGCAGGAGGTGCTCGTGCCGCGCCGCGAAATAGACCGATCCTCCCAGCAGCGCTGCAGCAAGCGCGCCCGCTTGCGCGGCGAGGATCAGCGCGCGCCTCTTCGAGGAGAAAGCGGCATCGGCTCCGAGCGCGGCGCAGAGAGCGAGCAGGAGGGTGGCCGGAGCGAGCAGCTTCTCGGCATAGCGGAAGAAGCGCAGGCCCGGAACCAGGCGCGTGAGGAGATCGTAGACGCCGAAAGCGGGTCCAGTCGTGGCGACGAGCAGCACGGCTGCTCCCAAGAGGAGAAAACGCCCCTTGCGGCCGGCGCGCGTCGCCCAAGCCGCAAGCAGGAGCGCGGCGGGGCCGAGGAACATCGAATCGGCGAAGGCGGTCGTCTCGCAGGCTAAATACTCCTCGTAGGGGATGAGCTTGTAGGCGCGGCCGCCAGCGGGTCCGAAGTCCTCCGGCTCGTCGTCGAACGCTTTGGGCACGAGCAGGCCGGCCAGGCGCGCGGGCATGACGTAGAACATGTCGCGCTCCTGCGCGGTCGGGCCGGAAAGCCGCGGCGATCGCACCAGTGCAGCGATGGAGGGCGCTGCCGCCGGCGCGGCCAGGAGCAGCGCCGAGGCGCCCCAGGCGGCGGTCCTCAGCGCCGTCCTGCCCGTGCGCGGCCAGCGCGCCTCCGCCCGCGCTCCGAAGAGATCGCGAGCGAGCGCATAGGCGGCGCCGAGGAGGCCGGCGAAGAGCATCGACTGCGGCTCTCCTGCCAGCTCGCACGAGCCGAGCGCGAGCGCCGCCCAGAAGAGCCGCGCGGCCGACGGCCTGTCGAGATAGCGGAGGAAGAGCGCGATGGCGAGGGGCACGGTCGCGCCGCCCACCGCATAGGGCAGATTCGCTGCGGACTGCGCGACGAGATATCCGCTTCCCGCGTAGACCGCGCCTCCCGCGACAGCGGCCCAGCGCGAGGCGCCCAGTTGCCGCGCGAGAAGCCAGGCAGAGATTCCCGCCGCGAGGAGCGGCAGCAGGTGGTTCAACTTGAAGGCGATGTCGAAAGGCAGCGCGAGATAGAGCAGCGTGAAGGGATGGAAGAGCGCGGGCGTCGTCTGTCCGAGCAGGGAAGTTCCGGCTTCGGTCCAGGGATCCCAGAGGGGAAGCTCACCGCGCGAGAGGCGCTCTGCCAGGTAGCGCTTGACGGGATAGTAGAGGCGGGAGGTGTCGCGATAGTAGAGCGCGACTGAGGGGTCGAGCGCAGGGGCCACGAAGGCCAGCCAGGAAAGGAGGCCGACGAGCAGCGGCAGGAGCCGGCTGAATTTCACGCTGCGCGCCTCAGGTGCAGGATGACGAGAGCGAGGCAGGCAGCGGCCACCGCGGCCAGCCCCGGCAAGAGACCCCAAGGCATGAAGTTGAGCACCGCTCGGTGCCGGCCCGGCGGCGCAGTGAACGAGAGCGCCGAGAGATCCGCCGCCCGCAGCGGCGCGAGCTCGCCGTCGATGCGCAGCGACCAGCCGGGATCGAAGCGCTCGCCGACCACCGCGAGGGCCGGAGCGGAGATGTCGAGATCGAGCTCGATCCGGTCGGGTCCCTTGCGCGCGTACTTTGCCGTGCCCGTGCCGCCCGCCGGAGGGGCGGCGCCGAGAAAGATCGCCTCGGCGCGCGGATCGATCCCCGCGAGCGCAGCGGCGGCCTCCTCCGCGCTCGCGGCGCTGCGCGAGCTTTTCACCAGGAAAGCGCGCGGGGCAGGCGCGGACAGCTCGCGGATGCCGTAACCGCTCTCGCTCGTGAGCGGGGCGGGGCCATCGATCACTTCGAATCGCGCGCCGAAGAGATCGGCCATGGCGCGCGGCGCGCGGTGAAAAGCGAGATCAAAATCGCGATCCGGCGCGGAGAAGTAAGGCGCAAGGCCCTCGATTCCGTCGAGCTGCGCGAGCTGTGGCCACATCGCCTCGCGGGCCGCGGCCAGGCGACCCTCGTGCGGCTCCATCGGGCCGGGCACACGCAAGCGCCCGCCGGGCTCGGTCAGGACGCGCCAGCGTTCCTCGCTCGGGCCGCCCAGACGCAGGAGGGCCTGGCCGGTCAGCGACGGCCGGTCATAGGCCTGCACCGGCACCGGCTGCAGCGCGCGCGATGCGGCCAAGAGCGCCGCGACGAAGCAGGCCGCTGCCAGGAGTGGCGCGCGAGTGAAGCGCAGCGCCGCGGCGGTCAGGGCTGCGAGGCCGGCGACTTCGAGCAACTCCCTGCGCAAGAGCGCAAGAGCGGCGGCGGCCGCTGCGAGAACCAAGGCGGCGCGAAAGAGCCAGCGCGGGCGTTCGCAGGCGCCGATGGCTGCCGCGAGCGACAGCGCCAGGCTTGCGGGCAGCATCAGCTTCTCGGGATAGCGGAAGAGCCGCCAGAAAGGCACCACCGCTGCGAGCAGCGCATCGCCGGCCGCCGCTGCGCAGAAGAGGGCGGCCAGGCCGAGCAAGAGCGGCCCGCGCCGCGCCCGCACCGCTCCGGCAGCGAGCAGGAGCGCCGGCGCTCCGAAGGTGATGACGTCGAAGAATGACACGGGCCCGCCTCCCGCGGGAGCCGCGGCCGTCTCCGCCTCGGTGCCGTCGAAGACGCGCGGCACGAGCAAGCCGAGCAGCCGCGGCGCTGAAGTGGCGAAGGCGCCGCGTTCGCTCGCCGCAATCGAGCTGCGCGAGCTGCGCGCCAGCTGCGCCGCAGCCGGAAGCGCAGCGGGCAGCGAGAGGACGAGCGCGACCGCCGCCCAGGCCGCGACCTTGGGCCAGGGCCGTTCCTCGCGCGCCGCGAGCGCCGCCCCGAAGATCGCACCGATGAGCATCGCCTGCGGATCTCCGGCGAAGGCGCAGGAGGCGAGCAGCGCCGAGGCGAAGAGCAGCTGCAGCGGCGAAGGCGCTCGCAGGTGCGCGATCAGCGCAGCCAGCGCGCAGGGGACGGTCGCGTGTCCGAGCGCGAAGGGAAGATTGCTGGAGCTGGCGGAGAGCAGCGCCCCGCAGCCGCCGTAGGCGACTCCCGCGACCGCGCGCGACCCGCCCAGCCGACCGGCCAGCGCGGCCGCGCCCAGTCCGCCGATGAGCAGCGCGAGGAGGTGGTTGAGCTTGAAGGCGAGATGAAACGGCAGTGCGGCGTAGAGGAGCGTGAGCGGATGCAGCACGCCCGGCGTCATCTGCCCGAGCAGCGAGACGCCGCCCTCGGTCCAGGGATCCCAGAAGGGAAGCTGGCCGCGCAAGAGCGTCTCGGCGATGAAATGCTTGACGGGAAAGTAGAGGCGCGCCGTGTCGCGATCGCCCAGCTGCAGCGAAGGCGGCAGGAGCGGCGCGACCAGCACCAGCCAGCCGAAGACGCCGATCGCCATCGACTTTGTTGCGGGGGAAAGCGGACGCACGCTACGGTTATCGGCAGCAATCGGGAAAAAGCAAAATCGGAGCCTGGTGGACGCCGCCGTTCGCGCCGAAGGGTTGAGCAAGATCTTCCGGGTCGGGTTCTTCGCCCGGCGGGTGCGCGCCGTGGAGGATCTCTCCTTCGAGGTGCGGCGCGGGGAGATCTTCGGCCTGCTCGGGCCCAACGGCGCAGGCAAGACCACCACCATCAAGATGCTGCTCGGGTTCGTCCGGCCGACGCGCGGGCGCGCCTTCATCGGCGCGGCGCCGGCGGGCTCGCTGCAGGCGCGCCGCGACCTCGGCTACCTGCCGGAGAATCCGGCCCTCTACGAATTCCTCCGCGGCGACGAATACCTGATCTTCGCTGGCCGCCTGGCGGGGCTCTCGCGGGCCGACGCGCAGAAACAGTCCGCCTCCTTGCTGGAAAGAGTCGGCCTCGCCGGACGCGCCGACCGCCCCATCCGCCGCTTCTCCAAAGGGATGGTGCAGCGCCTCGGGCTCGCGCAAGCGCTCATCGGCGATCCGCATACCGTCATCCTCGACGAGCCGATGAGCGGCCTTGATCCCATCGGCCGCAAGGACGTGCGCGACATCATCCTCTCGCTGCGCGACG
>Ga0209471_1002093_pt1 | contig 11615 bp, 10 predicted proteins | sample GraSoiAngelo_128_FD_185885 | JGI IMG/M metagenome (GOLD analysis project Ga0209471, IMG submission 185885) | Grasslands soil microbial communities from the Angelo Coastal Reserve, California, USA - 14_0927_12_20cm (SPAdes) (version 2) | ecosystem: Environmental > Terrestrial > Soil > Grasslands ... | reverse complement strand
CGGCGGGATCATCTACAGCCACAACTTCGACCTCGCCATGTACACCAACAACTACAGCTACCCGGCGGAGCCCGATTCACTTGCGTACACCGCCTACCACAGCTCGCAAATTCCAACCGACGCCAATGGCTGCGTCGGGCAGAACACCACCTACATGAGCGACCCGCAGCTCGACCAGGCGCTCGACCAGGCCCGCCTGTCGGTCAAGCTGTCCGACCGCAAGGACAAATACATCGTGGCCCAGAAGCGGCTGGCCGACGTCGTTCCCGAGATTCCGCTCTACCAGGCGGTGGACGTGGAGGCCTACAACAAAAAGCTGGCCGGCTACAAGGGCAACGAGTTCTGGTGGATGAACCAGTCCGCCGATTGGTACATCAGCCAATAATTCTTCTCCCCCTCTGGGCGGGCCCGTCGGCCCACGCGAGCGGCGCTTCAGTGCCAGGCGAGCGTTTGAGACGTTCAGGGCGGGGGCTTAGGGTGGGGGCGTGACCAAATACATCGTTCGCCGCATCCTGCAGGCGATTCCGCTGCTGCTCGTGATCTCGTTCGTCCTGTTCGCCATCCTGCAGGTGCTCCCGGAGAAGCCGTGGGACTTGCTATTGCGCAACCCCAGGATGACGGCCGCCGACCGGGCCCGACTGCTGGACTACTACGGGTTCAACCGGCCGTTCCTTACGCAGTACCTGACCTACATGCGCAACCTGCTGCACTTCGACCTGGGGTTTTCGTATTTCAGCCACCAGAGCACAGTCAGCCTGATCGCCGAGCGGCTGCCCAACACCGTCCTGCTGATGGGCACTTCCTACATCTTCACGCTGTTGATCGCAATCCCGATCGGGATCGTGGCGGCGGTCAAACAATATTCAAAGCTCGATAACTTTCTGACGACCGGCGCGTTCATCGGCATCTCGCTGCCGCAGTTCTGGTTCGGGCTGATGCTGATCATCCTGCTCTCGGTGCTGCCCTACCAGCACCTCGGCTTCCGACTCTTTCCCACCGACGGCATGTGGGACTCGGGCCATGAGGGAAACCTCGCCCATCTGAACCTCGGCGATCCGATCAACCTGGCCTGGCACCTGGTGCTGCCCGGGATCGTGCTGGCGGTCCAGTCGATCGCGCAGTACGGCCGCTTCGTGCGCAGCAGCATGCTCGACGTGCTGAGCCAGGACTACATCCGGACCGCCCGCGCCAAGGGCCTCTCGCAGCTGCGGGTCGTGGTGCGGCACGGGTTTCGCAACTCGCTCTTGCCCCTCATCACCCTGATGGGCCTGGACGTGCCGCAGTTGTTCGCAGGGGCGCTGATCACCGAACAGGTCTTCACCTGGCCCGGCATGGGGCGGCTCTTCTGGGAATCGGCAGGGAAGGGCGATTACCAGGTGCTGCTCGGCATCATGATCATCCTGGCCATCCTGGTCGTGCTCGGCAACCTGATCGCGGACGTGGCTTACGGGTGGGCCGATCCGCGGATCCAGTACCGATGATCAATCCCACGCTCGAACAATCGGAGCTGCCACCGGGAGCCGGGCAGCGCGTCCCTGACTACGACCTCACACGGGAGATCGGCTACTACCAGTTGGTGTGGCGCCGGCTACTTCGCCATCGCCTGGCCGTGATCTCGGGCGGCGTCCTCGTGCTGCTGGCCGTCGCCTGTTACCTTGGCCCGCTGCTGCTGCCCATGCGCTGGGACGAGCCCGACCTCTTCAATCGCTACGCCGCGCCCTCGTTCCCGCACGTGATGGGCACCGACGACCTGGGGCGCGATCTCTTCAAGCGCATCCTCGAGGGCGGCCAGGTGTCACTCGCGGTGGGCGTGCTGGCGATGCTGGTCACGATCATCCTGGGCGGCCTGATCGGCGCACTGGCCGGCTACTTCGGACGACTGGCGGACAACAGCCTGATGCGCTTCACCGACGCCGTCCTCGCGATTCCGCAGATCTTCATCCTGATCCTGATCATCGCCTCCTTCCGCCAGGCGGGTCACACGCCGGCGGTCATCATCCTCGCCATCGGGGTGACATCCTGGCCCTACACCGCGCGCATCATCCGCTCGGTCGTCCTCTCGATCCGTGAAAAAGAGTTCGTCGAGGCCGCGCGCGCGACCGGCTCGGGCAACTTGAAGATTCTTGTGCGCCACGTGCTGCCCAATGTGCTGGGGCCCATCATGGTAGCGGCCACCCTGACCATCGGCTTTGCCATCATCCTCGAGAGCGCGCTCAGCTTCCTTGGCTATGGGTTAGGCCCGCCAATCGCCTCCTGGGGCGGCATGCTCTTCAACGCCAACGCCTTCATCTACGACGCACCCTACGCGCCTTTCGCCGCGCTGTTCCCAGGCTTGATGATCCTGATCGCCGTGCTCTGTGTGAACTTCGTTGGCGACGGGCTGCGGGATGCCTTCGACCCGCGGTCCTTCGAGCGCTGATGGGCAGCGGCCCCGCCGATGCCGCGCCGGTGCTCCGGTTGGAGCAGCTGCGGACCTACTTTGCCACCGGCGACGGGATGGTCAAGGCGGTCGATGGCATCGATCTCCAGGTGCGGCCGGGGCGCACGCTGGGGGTGGTTGGTGAATCCGGATGCGGCAAGACGGTGACGGCGCTGTCCATCATGCGCCTCCTGCCGAGAACCGGACGCATCGTTGGCGGCCGCATCTTGTTAGGCGGGCGCGACCTTGTGCAAGCTGGTGAGGACGAGATGCGCGAGCTCCGCGGCAACGCGGTCTCGATGATCTTCCAGGAGCCGATGACGTCGCTGAACCCGGTCTTTACCGTGGGGGACCAGGTGGGTGAGGCGATCCGGCAGCACCTCGACCTGACGGAGCGCCAGGTGCGCGATCGCGTGCTCGAGATGTTCGAGCTGGTTGGGATTGCGGATGCGGGCAAGCGGGTCCGCGACTATCCCCACCAGATGAGCGGGGGGATGCGCCAGCGGGTGATGATCGCGATGGCGCTCGCCTGCAACCCCGCGGTGTTGATCGCCGATGAGCCGACCACCGCCCTCGACGTCACCATCCAGGCGCAGATCCTCGAGCTGATGCGGGAACTGCAACGGCGTAACCGGATGGCGATCATCCTGATCACCCACGACCTCGGCGTCGTCGCCGAGATGGCTGACGAGGTCGCGGTGATGTACGCCGGCAAGGTCGTCGAGCACGGCAGCGCCGACCAGATCTTCGACAGTCCGTGTCACCCGTATACCCAGGGCCTGCTGGCGTCGATCCCAAGCCTGGCGGCGCGCGGCCGGCCGCTGACCGCCATCACGGGGACCGTCCCGCACCCGCTGAACCTGCCACCGGGCTGCACCTTCGAGCCGCGGTGCCCGCGGGCGTTCGAGCGCTGTCCGACCGCGTTCCCGGCCCGCATGGACCAGGGCGGCGGCCACGAGGTGGCCTGTTACCTCTACGGCGATCGGGCCGAACCTGCCGCGACCCCGGATGCGGGCCAAGCGAGGCCGGCGCGATGAGCGCGCTGCTGGAGGTCTCAGACCTGGTCAAGTATTTTCCCGTCCACGGCGGGTTCTTCCAGCGCAAGGTGGCTGATGTCAAGGCGGTCGACGGGATTTCCTTCTCCATCAAGGCGGGCGAGGTGCTCGGGCTGGTAGGCGAAAGCGGCTGTGGCAAAAGCACAACCGGTCGCCTGCTACTGCGGCTGATCGAGCCCAGCCGGGGGAGCATCAGGTTCGACGGTCGGGATGTGCTGGCGATGCGGCCGCGGGAGCTCAAGGCCGCCCGCGCCGAGATGCAAATCGTCTTTCAAGACCCGTATGCATCGCTCGACCCGCGTCTGCCGATCAGCGAGATCGTCGGCGAGGGGCTGAGCAACCACGGAATGAAGAACCGGCGCCAGCGGGAAGAGGCGGTGGCCGAAATCCTGGAGAAAGTCGGGCTGCGCCGCTACTACATCAATCGCTATCCGCATGAGTTCAGCGGCGGGCAGCGGCAGCGGATCGGCCTGGCGCGGGCGCTGGTGCTCCGGCCCAAGTTCGTGGTCGCCGATGAGCCGGTGTCCGCGCTCGATGTGTCGATCCAATCGCAGGTGCTCAACCTGATGGCCGAGCTGAAAGCCGAGTTCGGCCTGACCTACCTCTTCATCTCGCACAACCTGGGCGTGGTGCAGCACGTCAGCGACCGCGTCGCCGTCATGTACCTGGGAAAGATCGTCGAGCTGGCGGACAGCGAGGACCTGTACCGGAGTCCGCAGCATCCCTACACCCAGGCGCTCCTCTCGGCGGTGCCCTCGCCAAACCGCCATGAGAAGCGGCAGCGCGTGATCCTGACCGGTGACGTGCCCAGCGCGATCCATACACCTGCCGGCTGCCGGTTTCATACGCGGTGTCCGCTGGCGCGACCGATTTGTCGCGAGGCCGAACCACCGCTCGAGTCGAAGGCCGCCGGCCACTGGGCTGCCTGCCACTTCGCGTAACCACGCCAGTCGCTAGTCTTGTCCCATGAAGGACTTGGCTGAAGCGGCGCTCAACGCCGCTCAGGTGAAAGGTGCGGGCTATGCCGACGTCCGCCTCGATGAACACGTGCAGCAGGACATCATCGTCAAGAACGGGCAGCTGGCCGCGGTGTCCGACGATGCCAGCGAGGGGTTTGGCGTTCGCGTCCTGGTGGATGGCGCCTGGGGCTTCGCCGGCAGCGCTCGGCTAAATAAAGACGAAATCGACGAAGTCGTCGATCGCGCCATCCGGATCGCGCGGGCGAGCGCCCGCGTGCGGTCGACGCCGGTAAACCTGGGGTCGCCGGTCAGCTCGCGCGGTTCTTACCGCACGCCGCTCGAGCGTGACCCATTCAGCGTGCCGCTCAGCGAAAAGGTCGACCTGCTGCTGCGGGCCGATGCAGCGATGGGTGCGGTCAAGGGCGTGGGCATTCGCGAGGGATCGATGGAATTCCTTCGGCAGCGCAAAATCTTCGCCTCCACCGAGGGCGCCTTCATCGAGCAAGAGCTGTTCGAGAGTGGTGCCGGCATCGAGGCGACGGCGACCTCGCCGGACGAAGTGCAGAACCGCTCCTACCCCAACTCCTTCGGCCGGCACCAGGGCTCCGGCGGCTACGAGTACGTCACCGCGATGCAGCTCGATCGCCACGGCCAGCGCATCGGCGAGGAGGCGGTCGCCCTGCTCACCGCACCGCAGTGTCCCAGTGGCGTGAAGACATTGATTCTCGATGCCAGCCAGACCGCGCTCCAGATCCATGAGTCATGCGGCCATCCCACCGAGCTGGATCGCGTCTTCGGCATGGAGGCGGCCTACGCGGGGACCAGCTTCATGACGCCCGAGAAACTGAATCACCTCCAGTACGGCTCGCCCAAGGTAACGATCACCGCCGATGCCCTCACGCCGACCGGTCTGGGGACGTTTGGCTGGGACGACGAGGGCGTGCCCGCCCAGCAATCGTTCCTGATCAAGGCAGGTTTGTTCGTCGGCTACCTGACGTCACGAGAGACCGCCAGCGTGCTCGGCCAGCAGAGCAACGGCACCATGCGGGCGGATGGCTGGAACCGCATTCCATTGATCCGGATGACCAACGTCAACCTGCAGCCGGGCGACTCGTCGCTCGACGCAATGATCGCGGACACGAAAGACGGCGTCTACATGGAGACCAATCGCAGCTGGAGCATCGACGACAAGCGCCTCAACTTCCAGTTCGGCACCCAGCTGGCGTACGAGATCGTCAACGGCAAGCGTGGCCGCCTGCTCAAAAACGCCACTTACGCGGGCATCACGCCCGAGTTCTGGAATTCCTGCGACGCGATTGCGGGCCGCAGCGAATGGAAAGTCTGGGGGCTGGCGAACTGTGGCAAAGGCCAGCCCCCGCAGACGGCCCACGTCGCGCACGGCGCCGCCCCGGCGCGCTTCCAGCATGTCAAGGTCGGCATCCTGAAATGAAGAGCATGAAGGCGGCACGCCTCACCGAAGAGGCCGAGGTCAAGGACTTCATCGACCGGCTGCTGCAAGCGTCGCCGGCAACGCAGACCGAGGTCATGGTCACCGAGTGGGACAGTGCGCTCACCCGCTTCGCCAACAACGGCATCCACCAGAACGTCGCCGAACGCGATGTGAGCGTGCGGGTGCGTGTGGTCAAGGACGGCAAGACCGGCGTGGCCTCGATCAACCAGATGAACGAGAAGGCCGCGGCCGACGTCCTCAAGCGAGCCATCGCCATCGCCGACCTGCAATCGAAAGGAGAGGTCGTGCCCATGCCGGGGCCCGCGAAAAGCCGGCCGGTCGAGGCCTGGTCGGATGCGACCGCTGAGGCAACGCCGGAGGAGCGCGCCGACTTCGTCGCGACAATTTGCTCCAAAGCGAAGCGGGCCGGGCTCAACGCCTTCGGCGCCTACAGCACCGGCGCCGAGCAGCTGGCCATCGCCAACTCACTCGGCGTCTATCACCACCATCGATCGACGGAGGCCACCATCAACTCGGTCGTCATGGGCGAGTCAGGGTCGGGCTACGCGGATCGGGGCGCGATCGACGTGCGCGAGCTGGACAAGGTCGAGATCGCCGACGAAGTCATCGACAAGACGCAGCGCAACCAGAACGCGCAGCCGGTCGAGGCAGGCGTATACGAAGTCGTGCTCGAGGAATACGCCGTGGCCGAGATGCTCGAGTTCATGAGCTACACCGGGTTCAGCGCGCTCGCCGTGGAGGAGGATCGCAGCTTCATGCGGCTGGGAGAGCGCATCACCGGCGACCAGGTCACCATCTGGGATGACGGTCTCGACGCGTCAGGCCTCCCAACCCCCTTCGACTTCGAAGGCGTGCCCAAGCAACATGTCAACCTCATCAAGAACGGGGTCGCGGCCGGCGTCGTCTACGACATGATGACCGCGACCACGGAAGGACGCCAATCGACTGGCCACGGCCTGCCGGCGCCGAACACGGAGGGCCCTTTCGCTGTCAATCTGTTTATGCAGCCAGGCTCGGTCGCCAAGCCGGACCTCATCTCCGGCATCAAGCGCGGCATCTGGGTCACCCGCTTCTGGTATGTGCGGATCGTGCATCCCAAGCTGTCGATCATCACCGGCATGACTCGCGACGGCACCTTCTTGATCGAAAACGGCAAGGTTACCCGACCGGTCAAGGATCTACGCTTCACCCAGAGCATGCTGGAAGCGCTCGAGGGAACGCTCGCCGCCGGCAAGACCACCAAGCTGCAGATCGGCGAGTTCATCGGCGCCTCGCGCGTGCCGGCGGTCCACCTCAAAGCTTTTACCTTCACCAGTTGAACCGCTTCCCGCTTGTCGGCCTGCCCACGCTTGCGATCCCGCCGGGGCCCAAACCGCCGCGCTTCGGCATCAACCAGAGTTACGTGCGGGCGCTGACGGCGGCAGGCTGCGCGCCGGTGCTGATCCCGATCGTTGATGACGAAGACCGGCTGCGCGCCATCTACGACCGGCTCGATGGCATCTGCTTCCCGGGCGGCGCGGACGTGGCGCCGGAGGAGTACGGCGAGGCGCCGATCGACAACCTGAACGTCATCGAGGCGCCCCGTGACCGGACCGAGCTGACGCTGGCGCGTTGGGCGTTTGCCGATGACCTGCCCACGCTGGGCATCTGTCGCGGGCAGCAGCTGCTGAATGTCGCCCTCGGTGGCAGCCTCTACCAGGATCTCCGCCACCAGAGGGTCACGACCGTCGAACATTCGGACGCCGACGGCCGGGCGCGGAACGCCCTACTCCATCGGGTGCGGCTGGATCCGGCATCGCGGCTGGCGCAGCTGATCGACGAAACCAGTATCGAGGTCAATAGCCTGCACCACCAGGCGGTCAAAGTCGTCGCCGCCCCGCTCAAGGCCACGGGAAGGTCCGACGACGGTGTCATCGAAGCGCTCGAGTCAGACGATCGACGCTTCCTTGTCGCGGTGCAGTGGCACCCCGAGGAGATCGATGACCTGCCCTGGGTTCAACGCTTGTTCGCCGGATTCGCTCGGGCGGCTTCCGGCGAGTAGTCAGCTCTGGCTGGCGGCCTCCTTCAGCCAGGGAAGGGCGACTCCAAGCGGTCCGACCAGGAGTCCAAACTGCTCCGCGTCCAGGCGCCGGCGTGCGGCGAGGGCGGTGGCGGCATCGCCGACGGCCCACCATGTCGGACTCTGTGGTGGATCTCCTGCACGCTCGGCGGCGGCATCGAAGATTTCACGGTAGGAATCACCGCCGAGTGCCGCTAACGCTTGGCGACGGGCGGCTTCAACGGTCGGCTGCGACGAGCTCCAGGCCTGCTGCTGCCGCTTGCTGATGAGGGCCCTCGCCGGATCGCTGAGCCCGAGCAATCCCTGGTAGAAGCGATCTACCAGGGATCCGCTCGTCGCCGAATCACCGTCCTTGACAAAGGCGCGGCTCATCAGAATCTGCTTAGGCGGCCTTCGTCAGCGGCTCGCTCTTCGGTTCCAGGGCCCACTCGAGCACCTGGCGGACGTCCTTGGCGAGGTGGATCGTCATCGCGTCCCGGACGCTCTGCGGCAGGTCATCCAGGTCCGCCTCGTTTCGATACGGCAGGATGACTTCGGTCAGCCCGGCGCGGTGCGCGGCCAACAGCTTCTGCTTGACGCCGCCGATCGGCAGGACTTTCCCTTGGAGTGTTACCTCGCCGGTCATGCCTACCGTCGGTCGCACCGGTCGCCCGCTGAACAGGCTGACCAGCGCCGTCACCATCGTGACGCCCGCCGACGGCCCATCCTTGGGCACGGCGCCCGCCGGGACGTGGACGTGGATCGCCTTCTCCTCGAAGCCGGGCGCGATGCCCAGCTCGGTCGCGTGCGAGCGCACGTACGACAGTCCGATCTGCGCCGATTCCTTCATCACGTCGCCCAGCTGACCGGTCAGGGTGAGCCCCTTCTGGCCATCCATGGCGGCGGCCTCGATGAAGAGCACTTCGCCGCCGATGCCGGTCACGGCCAGGCCGGTCGCGACCCCGGGAACGGAGGTGCGCTCGGCGACTTCTTCATGGAACTTCGCCCGGCCAAGGTACTTGGTCACGTCGTCGCCCTGCACCTGAATCGGCGCCGTCACCTTGCCGGCTTCGATCTGGGTCGCGACCTTGCGGAGCAACCGCCCGAGTTCGCGCTCCAGGTTACGCACGCCGGCTTCACGTGTGTGCTCGACGATGATGCGCCGGATGGCCTCATCGCTGACGACCACCTCTTCGGCCGTGAGCCCGTTGCGGTTCAGCTGGCGACCAAGCAGGTGATCCCGCCCGATAGCGAGCTTCTCCTCTTCCGTGTAGCCATCCAGCCGGATGATTTCCATCCGGTCGAGCAGTGGCCCGGGGATGGTGTCGGCGACGTTGGCCGTCGGGATGAACAGGACCTCCGAGAGGTCGAGGTCGACTTCGAGGTAGTGGTCGCGGAACGAATGGTTCTGCGCCGGGTCGAGAACTTCGAGCAGTGCCGATGAGGGATCACCTCGATAATCGCTGCCGACCTTGTCGATCTCGTCGAGCATGATCACCGGGTTTTTCGTGCCCGCCTCTTTGAGGGCACGGGCGATCCGTCCGGGCAGCGCGCCGACATAGGTGCGGCGATGACCACGGATTTCCGCCTCATCGTGGATGCCGCCGAGCGAGATGCGAGTGAACTTGCGACCCAGGGCCCGTGCGACCGACTCCCCCAGTGAGGTCTTGCCCACGCCGGGCGGCCCCACGAGCGTGATGATGGCGCCCGAGCCGCGGCCGCCGGCCAGGGCCAGCCCGCGGGAATCACGCCGCTTGCGAACGGCGAGGAACTCGATGATGCGATCCTTGACGTCGTCCAGACCGGTGTGGTCATCGTCGAGGACGCGCCGTGCCTCGGCGACGTCGAACTGGTCGGGGGTGCGCTTGTTCCAGGGCATGTCGAGCATCCAGTCCAGGTAGTTCCGGATCCATCCGGCCTCCGGGTTCTGGTCACTGGTCCGCTCCAGGCGGTCGAGCTCGCGCTCGACCTCTTTGCGGACCGCTTCAGGCATGCCTGCCTCGTCGATCTTCTTGCGGTAGTCGGCGGCGACGTCCGAATCGCCCTCGCCGAGCTCCTTCTTGATAGCGTCCATCTGCTGACGTAGGAGGAACTCGCGCTGGCGCTTCTCCATCCCCTCCGCGACATCGCTACGAATTTTGTTCTTCAGCGAGGCGTCGGCGAGGGTGTCGCGAGTCCACGCGATCAGCTTCTTCAGCCGCTGCTCGACGTCGAGCGTCTCAAGGATCTCTACCTTCTTCTCGAGGGAAAGGTCGGGCGAATAACCCGCCAGGTCGGACAGCTGGGCGGGGCGGTCGATGTTCCGGACCATTTGGAACACCTCGCTCTGATCGCGAAGCTCCAGCAGGTTCTCGATCAGCGCCTTGTACTCGCGGGCGAGGACGTGCGACGTCTCCGTCAGCGGGTTGACGTCCTGGGCCGGCTGGGCGAGCACCCGCAAGGCCGGGCCGGTGCCCGCGGCGGCACTGCCGACCGAGGCACGGTGCAGCCCCTGCAGGATGGCGACCTCGACGCCGTTGGGCAGCTTCCGGGAATCCTCGATTTTGGCGACGGTTCCGATGCTGGCGTACTTGCCTTCGACCCGAGGAACGAGCAGGACCAGACCGTCGCCCTCGCGCGCGGCGGCGATGGCGGCCCCGGACTCCTCGCGCTCGACCGGGATGGTGACGACCATACCGGGCAGCACCACCGCGTTGTTGAGCGGCAGCAGGGGGATGAATTCAGTTTTAAGTTCAGGCATTGCTTCCATTTCTCCTTAGTGTTCTCGTCAGGGACAACCTGCGAGACCTTAGGTTTATGCCCAAAACGGGCGTTGCCAAACGGAATGGGGCGGCAGCCGGTCAGGAGCGGCTGGGGGTTCGGCTGGAGCCGTTGCCGGACCCGGCCAGCGACTGGATGACCTCCTCGATGCTGGCCGCCACCTCCTCGGGTGGCCGTGCGCCATCGATGACCTTGAGCTTGCCCTGATCGTTGTAGTACCTGATCAGGGGGGCGGTCCGGTCGAGGAAGACGTCCAGGCGATGGTCGACGATCCCCTCGAGGTCGTCGCTGCGATGGCGCTGGTCGAGGCGCTCCTTGACTGCCTGCGGCTCGAGCTGCAAATAGAGGACAGCGTCCAGGGGCCGGTCGAGCGCCGTCAGCATGCTGTCCAATGCCTGCGCCTGGGGAACGGTCCGGGGGAAGCCATCGAGGATGAAACCCTGCTGGGTATCAGGGTCCAGGAGGCGGTGCTGGATCAGGTCGACCACCAGGCCGTCCGGCACCAGCTCGCCGCGATCGAGGTAGGCCTTGACCCGCTTTCCCAGCGGGGTCCCGCTCGCCACGTGGGCCCGCAGGATGTCGCCGGTCGCGATCGCCGGGATCCCGTACTTCGCGGATAGCATCGCTGCCTGGGTCCCCTTGCCAGATCCGGGCGGTCCCAGCAGAACGAGATCCAATGCCACGCCTCCATGATGCGCCCCGGCGCAACCAGGGGATCAGCAGGGGAAGCCGATCGGCTCCGAATACGCGCTGGCGGCCTGATCCTCTCTGATGTACCCGACGTGCACCATTTGGGCCAGCACGTTGAACTGGCGCGCTCGGGCGGAACACGGGTTTCGATAGAGGTCGTAGTAGGAGGGCGACTGGGGGAGGCCGGCCAGCATGGAGGCGCGCGCCAGATCGAGCTTTGCCG
>Ga0209471_1002091_pt1 | contig 11620 bp, 11 predicted proteins | sample GraSoiAngelo_128_FD_185885 | JGI IMG/M metagenome (GOLD analysis project Ga0209471, IMG submission 185885) | Grasslands soil microbial communities from the Angelo Coastal Reserve, California, USA - 14_0927_12_20cm (SPAdes) (version 2) | ecosystem: Environmental > Terrestrial > Soil > Grasslands ... | reverse complement strand
TTTGCCGTCGCGCACAACTGCACAGACGGTGCTCACTTCGTTCTTCTGGCCTTTGTCTTTATCGCGCAGGGTCGTTTTCTTTTCACGCGACCCGTCGTACGCGATCGCCGATTCGAAATCGTCAATCACGAGTGATTTGCGACCCCCGAAAATTTCGATTCGTTCTTTCGGCATCGCGCTGCTGCCTTCCGCCAGGTAAGCAATCGATCCGTTCGAGCCATCGGCGAAGCGCAACGTAACGAATACGGAATCTTCGTTAGTCACGTCAGCATTCCGACTCACGATCGCCTCACCGTAAACGCGAGTCGTCAGCGAATCGGTTAGAAAGTGCATCAGATCGATGAAGTGACAGACCTCGCCGACGATCCGCCCGCCCTCAGCTTCGTCATTGATCCAATACCCTGGCGGAATTCGACCGGCGTTGATTCGATAATTGATCGACAGCGGCGTTTCGGGGTTCGAGCTAAAGAATTCTCTTGCAGCGATTGCCAACGGCGAAAATCGTCGATTAAATCCCACCATTAACTGGCCGGATGAATTCGCCGCCGCCTTCAGTACTTGATTCAATTGGTCGTCATCAACAGCCAGCGGCTTTTCGACAAAGACGTGTCGTCCGCTTTTCAGCGCGCGCGCTGCCAACTCGGCATGACTGGCATGCCGCGTCGCGATCACAACTAGATTTGTTTCCTGGTCGTCGATGATTTCATCGGCGCTGGAAACTGACGATTGAAATCCAAATTTGCTTCCGACTTCGCGCGCGCTCACACCTGACGCGGTCGCGATCGATCGAAACTGCGCGCCTTCGTTTTTGAACAGCGGCAACAGCACTCCTTTTGCATAACCACCGGCGCCAAGGAAACTTACGCGAACGGCGGAGGCCGGCGCGGATCTCTTTTCGGCAATCGGAATGCGAGTTTCGAGTCCGCGTTCGGTGTCGTACTTCAGCACGATCCCGAGATAGGGCTCTTTGACCTCTCCCGTAATCAGTTTGTACGCGCGATCTGTTTCGCTCAATTCAAAACGATGCGTTATCAGCGTTTGCACATTGACGCGACCGTCGGCGACCAGATCGAGGAACGCTTCAATGTTGCGTCCTTCAGTCCAACGCACATAGCCAAACGGATAATCATGTCCGCGTTCCTCGTATTCAGGATCATAGCGGCCTGGGCCATACGACATCGAAATCCGAAACGTCAGTTCGCGATCATAGAAAGGCTTGCGCGGCAGTGTAAGCCCAACGGCGCCGACGACGACAACCCGGCCTTTCTGTCTCGAAATCTCGCCGGCGAGTTCAACCGGCTGATTCGATTCAGTAGCTGCGGCGATCAGAACCGCGTCAGCGCCGCGACCGCGCGACCACCCGACGACTTGCTGCTTTGCTTCATCGGGAGCGCAGCCGGCATCTGCCCCGTTCTGTTTCGCCAGCTCAATTTTCGCCTGGTTGAGATCGACGCCGAACACGCGACAGCCGTTCGCTTTCAGCAACTGCACCGCGAGTTGTCCGATCAAGCCAAGCCCGATCACGACTACTGATTCGCCCAACGTTGGTTCGGCCAGTCGCACGCCTTGCAACGCGATCGCTCCCAACGTTCCGAATGCCGCCGCATCGAAATCGACTTTATCTGGCAAACGCACGCAAAGATTTTTCGGTACGGACAGCACTTCGGCATGCGAAGCATAACCAACGCCGGCGCAGGCAACGCGATCTCCGACGCGAAATTCTGTTACGCCTTCACCGACTTCGATAACCGTTCCCGCCGCGCTATAACCCAGCGCATTCATCGAACCCAATTTTGAAAGGACGGCATCGACCGTATTCAAAACGCCTTCTGTTCTCGCCTTATGAATGACTTGCTTTACCAATGCCGGCTGTTCGACGGCCCGACTGATCAGGCTTTTCTGTCCTGCCTCGACCGTCAGACGCTCAGTGCCGGCGCTAATCAACGATGCCGCCGTGCGCACCAGCACAAAACCGCGTCGCGCGGTTGGCACCGGCACATCCGTCACTGAGACCGCGCCCGTTTTTAGATTTTGGAGAACTTGTTTCACAACCTGTCGCGCAACGAAACTGTAGCAGACCGGCTCAGACTATCCTCGATCTTCGTTTGTTCAGTCAATCGCCGCGGCGCCTTCGGATTGCTTGTAACTTTCTGCAGCAATTGCGGAAATCCGCGCACCGCAAGTGAGCAACAACAACGATTTTATGCGGCCAATGGATTGACAATCGACTGCGTATTTTGTTAGTTATGCTTCGCTATTTGTAGAACAATTCAGCAAACAGCGGACGAATCGATAGCTTACTATCTCCTGCGCGTGGCTTTGGTGAGCACGCATAGTTCTTCAAGCAGGCCTCATCGTTTTTAGGAAACTCGCAGTCAGAATTTAGCCATAGGAGACCATAACATGTCGCAAAATTGGACCCCGCCCGCAGGATCCGGCGGTTCGGCAACTGTACCAAATTACCTCGTGCCGGCGATTATCTCGATCTTTTGTTGCTGGCCGTTGGCAATTCCCGCGATCATTTTCGCCACGCAAGTTAACGGCAAAGTGGCCGCGGGCGATGTCGCCGGCGCGCAGGAGGCTTCGAAGAAAGCAAAGATGTTCAGCTTTATCGCGATTGGCATTGGATTGCTGGGTATTGTCATATGGCTGATTTTATTCGCGTTGGGAATGGCCGGGAGCATAGTGGGTAACAGGTAATCCTGATCTAGATCCGGTTGGCCACCCATGAACCCTTAGTGTGATACTAGGCGGATTGGCGTTAGACTTTCTGAAACGAAGATTCGTTTCAGAGAGCGCTGGAGTTGGAGGGCGCGTGTCTTCGCTGGTCCGCCATTTTTTGATTTTTAAGCGAGAAAAATTTTGGCCGTTTTTTGCACAAAGTGTGGCGCGCAGAATGATGACTTCTCGCGGACGTGTCTTCACTGTCAGGCCGAGCTCCCGGTGATTAGCGGCAAGCAAACCACAGCGTACCAATCAGAGTATCAAGTGCCTTACGAACCAACCTATCAACCGATTCAGCCGCCCGCGCCGCTCTACGCTCAACCACAGACTGACGATTGGCAGAAAGCAGGCGCCGACAAAAAGATCATCGCCGGGATCTTAGGCATCGTAGTCGGAGCCTTCGGTATTCATAAATTCGTGCTTGGCTATCAAAAGGAAGGCCTGACGATGTTGCTGGTATCGATCTTGAGCTGCGGCATGCTGGCCGGCTTCATGCACGTGATCGGGATCATCGAAGGCATCATGTACCTCACCAAGAGCGATGAAGAGTTTGTACGGACTTATGTGCATGGAAAGAAGGGTTGGTTCTAAAATGACGGATACGCATATGTTATGATCCGCGTATGGAAATCAAAATGCACATCGTTTACGAGAAGGTTGACGACCTGATTCAAGCGTCAGTTGCGGAGCTGCCCGGCGCAATCTCACTTGGCTCCAGCGTCGAAGAAGCTCGTAAGAATCTTGATGAAGCAATTGAAATGGTGCTCGAGGGAAATCGTTTGCTCACAGAAGATGGTGCGCGCGAAACAATCACGAGCGAGGAAATTGCTTTCCGCGCGGCATGAAAGAGTCGACCTAGTTCGTCACCTTGAAAGACACGGTGAGTTCGTGCGCGAAGGTAGGGAGCATACGTTGTACATTAACCGCCAAGCTAGGAAATCGGCCACCGTCCCAAGGCATCGCGAGATTCCCAAAGGCACTGTGAGAAGTATTTGCCGCGCCCTCGGATTGCCTTCCCAATCTAATCTGTAGATTCGTCGTCAAACATCATGTCGAGTTTTTATTTCGTCGAAACCGTTCCCGATCGCACCAGGCAATTGGCAATTGCGGCGACTATGTGGTTAGGACTTGCCGCCGGCGCGACGTTTCTTTTTTTCTTCAATCCGGCGCTCTCCTCAAATCAATTTTTTCCTAAGTGTCCGTTTCGCTTGCTGACTGGTTGCCAATGTCCCGGCTGCGGCTCGACGCGCGCGTTTTATCAACTTCTGCATCTCCATCCGATCGCCGCCTTCAAGTTTAATCCGTTGATGGTGCTGACGCTGCCTTTTATCGTTTACGGCTTTCTCGGATTCACGAAGAGCGCCGTAACCGGCAAACCATACCGTCGCTTGTTCATCCCGCCGAGGTACATGTGGGCGTGGCTGGTGCTGCTGATCTTCTTTTGGGTCTTTCGCAACACTCCTTGGTATCCGTTTGCATCGTGAGCTGTAGCGCGGATCGCAGGCATCTTGCCTGCGGTTCGCCCGGCATCCTTGCCGGCTCACTAAATCATTCGGGACGCGGGGCAGAGATGCCCGCGCATCGCACGCAAGATGCGTGCGCTCCTTTCACCGCGATTGTTCCGCTGTGATTCTTCTTCCATTTACGATTTACGATTCACGATTTACTATCCCTTCATGAACTCTGATCCCGCAATTCGCATCACGATGCTGCCGCGCGACACAAACTCGCAGGGCACTATCTTTGGCGGCGTCATTCTCAGCTACATCGACATCGCCGGCGCCATCGAAGCTCACCGGCACACCGGCATGGATCGCTTCGTCACCGTCGCGATGCGTGAAGTCATTTTTCACGCGCCGGTATTCGTCGGCGATCTGGTCAGCTTTTATTCAGAAACGTTGAAGGTCGGCACGACTTCGATCACCACGCGGGTCGTAGTTGAAGCCGAGCGCTATGGCTCGCCCGGCGACCGCGCCCGCGTGACGGAAGCTGAGGTCGTTTACGTTGCGGTTGATAAGGCCGGAAAGAAAACGAAGATATTGGCTAACGAGACATGATCTTCCGTCAGTTGGTGATCGCTATGCCGTAGCGAATCAATTCCGTCCGCAACTCCGCGGCGGCTTTGAATAGAATCGTGTTGATTCCCAGTTCGCGCGGGCATTCCAGGTTTACTTCCCGATCGTCAATGAACAGACATTCCTGGGGCGCGCGCTGGGTAATCTGTAAAACCATGCGATAGATTGCCTCGTCAGGTTTACGCAGACCGAGAAAGCACGAGCTGAAGAAAACGGAAAAGTAACGCGCCAAGCCAAACTTCTCGATCCGAAAAACATTTAGTTCAAGAATTTCATTGTTGAGCGTAGCCATGAAGTACCGGCCTGACTGCGCCAGCTCTTCGGCAAGCTTCAGCGAATCCGGCTTCGCCTGAGATTGCGCGAAGATGAAATCGCTAAACTCCTCGCGGGTGAACGAACGCGGCCGATAAAATATTGCGCGATCAAGATAACGCTCGAGTGCGAGGCGGTTTGTCTCGATGGCGTGCGCAACCTTCTCATGCCGCTCGCTGTACTCGTCCCAATCAAGACCGAACTTCTCAGCCGCCGCGCGCCGCGAAGCGTGTCCCCAACCGTCGGTCAAGAGCACACCGCCGATGTCAAAGAAGATAGTGGTGATCATTGCAGTGTCATTTGGAGTGCGGTGGCAAGCGCAGCGCGACACCGCTTTGAATTATCTTGCACGCAAGGAACCAAAGCGCCGTCGCCGCTACGCTCTGCCGGCGCACTCCAAACCCTCACCAGCGATGATATGCCGGATGACCCAGCTTCACCGCCACGAAGGTTCCATGACACGTCGCACAAACCTTGTCATGCGCGATCAACTCGCCTTCGACAACCGCGCGATCCTCGTTTGATTCGACGACGCGCGCTCGCAGCTCGACTGGTTTATCGGTTGGTGTCGGCCGCATTAGTTTGATCGTGTAATCGGCGGTGACTGTGCATGGCGGATGATCCAATCCAGCTTTCTTCATCAGGTGATACGCCGCCGTCCAGTTGCAATGGCAATCGAGCAGTGTGCCGATAATTCCGCCGCTCAACATTCCGGGGAATGCTTCCTGATAAGTTTCAGGATTGAAAGTCGCGACGACTTCATCACCCTGAGGAAAGCTGCGGACGTGCAAACCCCTTTCATTCGCCGGCCCGCAGCCGAAGCAGGCCATCTGCGGCGCGTAACTTTCCTGGAGACTCTTTTCGTTCAAATTCATTTGTGCTCTCTTGCTTGGGCATGAAGTCAGTACCATCCGCGTAAGCGGATGGATCAGGAAAGCCCCTTTATCCCACCTGCTAACGCTGGTGGTACTGACCTCACATCTGGTGCGCGCCTCTCTCCGCTCGTAGCTGTTCCCGCAATTTGAATCTCTGCACTTTGCCGGTGGCAGTGTACGGCAGTTCATCCACGAAGATGTAACGGCGTGGCTGCTTGAATCGCGGTAATGCAGTTTCACAGTGGTTGCGCAATTCGTCTTCCAATGTTGCGCTGGGCTCTCGCGGAACTACAAACGCGCACACACACGACAGACCATCTTTATCAAATCCTTCGACGACGGCCGTCGCGCGCACACTTCCATGGCTCATGAGCGCGCTTTCAACTTCGATCGGCGAAACCCACTGGCCCGTCGGTTTGAAACAATCATCGCTGCGCCCCATGTGCCACCAGACTCCGTCTTCGTCGCAACGATAGAGATCGCCTGTCCGCGCCCACCCGTCGACAAATGTTTCTGCGCTCAACTTCGGCCGCTGCCAATAACGCGACGCGGCGCTGCCGCCGCGAATCCAAAGGTTGCCGACCTCTCCCGTAGCTGTTGTCACGCCGTCATGATCGACTAGCCGAGCTTCATAACCTTTCAAAAGTTTCCCGCTGCTGCCATAGCGCACCTCGCCTTCATGATTCGACATGAACATGTGCAGCATCTCAGTCGAGCCGATTCCATCCAACACCTCGACACCAAAAGTCTTCTGCCATTCTTCGCCGAGTTGTGCCGGCAGAGCTTCACCGGCGGAAATGCAGAGTCGCAGAATAGACGTATCAAGAGGTGCGATGCTGTGATGATGCTCAAGCAACATGCGAAACACGACCGGCACGCCAAAGAAGATCGTCGGTCGATAATCACTGAAGACGCGGCTCACTACTTCGGGCGTCGGTTTCTCTCGACACAGAATCGTCGTAAAGCCATTCAACAAAGGAAACGTAAATGCGTTTCCCAGACCGTAAGCAAACGGCAAACGTGAAGAAGAAAACAGCCGATCGCCATCGCGCAACTTTAGCACTTCAGGGCAATACGTTTCGTTTGTATAAAAGATGTCGGCCTCGCTGTGCACCGCCCCTTTCGGTTCGCCGGTGCTGCCCGACGTGTAGAGAATGAAGGCGTCCGTCTCCTTGTCAAAAGCCCGGCCGTGAGGGAGGACCTCTCTGTCTCCGAGTCTCGCCCGAGTGACCGGGAATTGGGATAACGCCAGGCGCTGCGCGGTCGCAAGATTCTCAACCGCGATTCCGGGAATCTCGAGAGAAGCATCATCACTGCCGCGCTGAACCACAAGGATGTTTTGCAGATCAATCAAGGGTGCGTTGTTGAGCAACGAACCCGCAGCCTGCGCTTCCACAATCGCCACACGCGCACCGCAATCTTTCAGAATGAAGAGTTGATCCTCGCGCCTAAGGGCCAGATTGATCGGCACCGCGATCGCGCCTAACGAGATGATGGCCACGAACGAAGCGATGAACTCAGGAGAATCAGCGAGCAGGATCGCGACACGTTCACCTTCCGAGATTCCCAGCGCATTCAATCTCTCAGCAACTCGCACAGTCTCGTCGCGCAGTTCCGCATAAGTAATCTCGCGATGTTCGTAGAGAATCGCGACGCGCGAATCGCGTTCCGAGGGAAATAACCGATTGAAAAGATTCTTACCAACCATGACTTAGAAAATCCGAGTTGCTTTGCCAAATCAAAACTCTCTCAGTCTGCGGAGCAGGCGTCAGCATAAAGCCTGGGGTGAAGCGAAGCGAGCCCCAAGAGCAGACAAGTGAAACGAGAAGGGAGCCCGTGAAACGGGGGCGACGGCGCTACTCGATTTAAGAAAGTCGCGTCGGTCCATGCGATGTGGGAATTTATCAGACCGCCATCGCCGGTATCCCCAACAGTTTGAACTCGCCCAAAAAAACCGCCGTCCTTCTTTTTGAACATGTTCAAAAACTGGTTTCCGAATTGCGGAATTTGGAATTGGCGGAGGCTCAAGAAATGAAAATCGTAGTTCCAGTTGGATCGGGTTATGTCGGTACGTTGCTCGCCCGCGCGTTTCACGAGCAGGGTGACGAGGTTGTCGTTCTCAGTCGCACGCCGGCGAACAAGCGCTGGCGCGTGATTGCGTGGGATGGCGAAAATCTCGGCGAGTGGGCAACTGAATTTGAAGCCGCCGATGCGATCATCAATCTCGCGGGACAGAGCGTGAACTGTCGCTACACCCCGGAGAATCGCCGCATCATCACCGAGTCGCGTTTAAAATCAACGAAGGTTGTCGGTGGCCCAATGCCGCAAGAAATCTCTGCTTACAGGCCCGCAAAAATGGTCATTCTTGTGTGTGAGCACTATTCAGCGATCGACGCGCGCCCAATTCGCACGCCGCCGTTCGTCGTGATGGCACGAATCGTTGGTCCACCCGAACCAAGATCGACGCTGATCTCTTTTGGCATGCGATGACGCTCGGTCAAGGGAACGTTCAAGGCAAAATCCGAACTGACGTTGCCATTCGTAGTGGCGGCTTCGAGATGCGCCGAATAATTATCCGGCATCGCGATGTTGACGCCGCCGTTGGTCGTCGTCACGTTCAGCATTTCACCTTCCCAACGCGCACCCGCGAGCTCGACATGCACGCCGCCGTTTGTCGTGCTGCCGGCAACCGCGCCGCCAACTCGCTTCAGCGAGACACCACCGTTCATCGTTTTGAAGCCAATCCTTCCGCTGACGTCACTAATGGAAATTCCGCCGTTGTGTGCTTGCAATGAAAGATCCGATCGTCGCGGCACGAATACTTCGAAGCTCACATACCATTGATAATCGTCGCGCGACTCGGGGCCTTCGGCGTGAATGTTCAGCGCAGTCGTTTCGATGCGCACCTGCTGGGCAAGCGAATCGGCTTCGGATTGCGTTGGCGCACGACTTTCAATTTTCGCGCGCACCAGGATTTCGTTTCGGTCCCAACCTTTGATTGAAATGCCGCCGTTCTGCTTGCCATCGACGGTGGTTTGGCCGCCTGCCGGCAGCGTCTGCTCTTTGATTTCGCAATGACTGAAAAGCCTGTCGCCGTCGCGCGATTCGCGACATTGCAGTGAGCCGTCAGATTTCTTGTCTAATTTCTTTTCGGATTTATCCTGAGCTGCAATCGCAACCGCAGAACCGAACATGGCCAGCGCCAATGCAAAGTAACAGAGTGATTTCGTCATAACGCTCTCCTTAGCTAGAAACTTTTCCGGACAGACGTGGAACTGACAAGTTAGTGAGCCCACGCGGGAAAAGGTCGCAGAAATTTGCGAAGACCCCGACGTTTTTTTTGTCGTTCTGTCGCCCGCTAAAGCGGGCTTGGAAATCTTTCCCGCGCGTTACCCAGCCCTAAAGGGCTGGGCTACTTTCGAGCGTCCGCTCCGCGGACTACCACCACACTTGGAATCCCGTCGTCTTCTCCTCTATCATGGCACGACATTGGCCGGATCATTCGACCGGACGATATACGGGGCCGTAGCTCAGCTGGGAGAGCGCATGACTGGCAGTCATGAGGTCAGGGGTTCGATCCCCCTCGGCTCCACCAATTCGATTCGCAAACCTGAAGCACGACCTGCTGAAGGAATCTCGCCCTGAATCGCTTACGCACGATCATCAAAATTGGCATTAAGGTCGGAGTCGTCTTAATCGTCTCTTTACTTTGCCTGGAAGTTCTGATGACCGTTTCGGATCCCTACTTGTTCAAAGACCGTTTTGAATACGATCCCGATCTCGGTTTTCGCGCGCGCGCATACTTTCGGTCTGCTCCGGGAATCATGGGCGAGGGTGATGACGGCACGATCACAAATCGGTTTGGTTTCAATGATCGCGATTATTCCCTAACGAAAGAACCCGGGACCTTCAGAATTCTGGTGGTCGGAGATTCATTCGGTTGGGCCGGAGGACTCAAGGCCAATTACACCGCTTTGCTCGAGCAGATGTTTGAGAAGCGCGATCAATCTCATAAAGTCGACGTGGTAAATACGGGTTACCAGGGCACACACACTGGCGAGCAGCTATTGATGCTCAAGAAGTTTGGCCTGCAATACAAGCCTGACTTGGTCATCCTTGGCTTTTTTGCGGGCAATGATTTTTTCGACGCTGACCCAAATCGCAAACGAATTATTGTTAATGGCTGTTTCGTGGATATCAATAGGCAACACGAACATCGCCTGTTCGGGTATCCAATCATCTTCCAATCGCGTTTGCTGGTGTTCCTGGACCAAAAATACGAGCTCTCTCGTGAAGCGAAGCAAGCGAAAAAAGAAGCGCAGGAATGGGCTGCCGCAAACGGACAACCTGTGCCGACGAAGAGTTTGTCGCAAGAAAAGTTTTACCAGTTAGAGAGGAGCTATTTGCAATTTCTTGATACGAAAAGCTCGGCGGCGCGTTTCGGGCAGAATACTGATTACATTTTTCGCAGCATTCGCGAAATGAACGATCTGCTCAGGGCGCGCAATATCAAGTTCATGGTTGCGATATATCCCGACTCGACGCAGGTCACGCCCCAGCTATTCGACACTCTGGTCACAAAGTTTGGATTGAACCGTGAAGATTACGACTTGAATCTGGCGCAAGACCAATTGAGGACTTTTCTGATCTCGAAGCAGATTCCTTATCTTGATTTACTGGAAACCTTTCGAGCGGAAGAGGCGAAACACGACCTTTATCTGCTTCACGACCCGCACTGGAACAAGGCCGGAAACGAACTGGCGGCCCAGAAGCTTTTTCAATATCTGAATCAATCAGCCGATGGTCAGAAACTTATGGCGCGGTAATCCCCGTGCGCTTTCGCCATTCATCGAGGCTCTTCCTTAATTTCTCAACCACTCCCGGCAAATCGTCCGAATAGACTTCGCCGGAACTTGTGTCATAGAGCACTTCGTTAGCTCCGCTGACTACGGCGTGGAAAGTTTCCAAGTGAATTGCGGGTTGCTTATCAACCAGAAGATAAGGCGGCCGGCAGACCGAATGCGACACATGATGCGGGCCTGTGGCAAAGCTTTCACGAGGCAGAATATCTTCACCCTGATTGATTTGATTCCAGCGTGATACGCCCGAAAGCTTGAATGAATGCGGCAGCCGTTGTATGTCCATAATAGTCGGGAACAAATCGATTAGATCGATCACGCCATTGATCCGAACGCCGGGTTTGACGTCATGATGCGCGGGTAATTTCATAATTAGCGGCACATGCAAGGTATCAGGCGCGAGCAGAAAGTGTTGATACGGGAGTCTCGGACTTTCAAGTATTTCACCGTGCGGCGCTGTGAAAATGATCAGGCTTTGATCGTAAAGGTCTTGGTCTTTTAGGTGTGACACGAACGCAGCGATTTGTGAATCCAGGTAAGTGACTGTGCCCCCGTACACGGCCAGCGGATATCGAAAATCAACGACGCCATTCAGCCACGACGTGATGTCCTGCTCAGTCCTCTCAAGCAACTTGATGATCTCTTTGATCCACTGCAGCAGCTCATTCGGCACGCGACCGTCACGCATCACTTTCGTTTGATGACGAAGCCACTCGCCGAATTGATCTCGCGATTCGCCGCGCATCGCCCGCGCTCCCAGATTCAGAACATGCTC
>Ga0209471_1002087_pt1 | contig 11621 bp, 6 predicted proteins | sample GraSoiAngelo_128_FD_185885 | JGI IMG/M metagenome (GOLD analysis project Ga0209471, IMG submission 185885) | Grasslands soil microbial communities from the Angelo Coastal Reserve, California, USA - 14_0927_12_20cm (SPAdes) (version 2) | ecosystem: Environmental > Terrestrial > Soil > Grasslands ... | reverse complement strand
CACCTTCGAGACCGCGCTCATCTGCTTCAGGACGTCTTCGAGGAACACCATGCCGTCCATCGGCTCGAGGCCCGCCTTGGCCAGGAAGGCGCGCGAGGCGAGAATCGTTTTGATCCCGCACCGCGAGATCGCAATCTCCATCGCCTCGCGTCCGGCAGTGAAGTTCAGGTTCACCGGCACCTTGCCGGCGAGCGACGTGGCCACGTTGGCCAGCGCGCCGCCGACCGACGCCGGCAGCAGCAGGCCGACGTGCGCGTCGTGCGGGACGCGACGGCGGATCCACCGCGAGAGCAACAGGCTGCCGACGAGCGTCCGGCCGAACGTCAGACGCTGACCGGTCGAGTCGGCCATGCAGAACGATCCCCATTGGTGCTTCGCGGTCCGGACGAACTGACGTCCGAGCACTTCGTTCGCATGGCGGCGCTCGCTGGCGACGTCGCTGCCGAGCGTCATCAGCGCGAGCCGCACCTCGGCGGCCGACGTCGTCGACGGCAGCGGCGCGCCGAACGCCACGGTCACCGGATACGGCACGCGCGCCGGCCGTTTCCAGAAGAATCGTCCGCCTTTGAAGCTGAAGATGCTGCCCCACACGCGATCGAGGTAGACCGGCACGATTGGCACGTCGAGCCGCTGCACGATGCGCTCGAAGCCGCGCCTGAACGGCAGCAGGTTGCCCGTGCGGCTGATCGATCCTTCGGCGAAGATGCAGACGACGTGGCCGTTCTGCAGTTCCTCGCGCGCCCGCTCGATGGATCCCATGGCGTCGCGCCCCGACGCGATCGGGATCGCCTTCATCAGCGTCATGAACCGGCGCAGCGCCCAATGCTCGTAATACGCGCGGTAGACGAGGAAGCGGACGAAACGCTGCACGCAGGCGCCGACGAGCAAGCCGTCGATGTGCGAGACGTGATTGCACACGAGGAGCGCGGGGCCGCGGAACGGCACGTGGTCTCCGCCGACGATCGTGATGCGGTAGACCGTGTGCGTCAGCAGCCACAGGCTGAAGCGCACGAGGAACTCCGGCACGACGCTCAACACGTAGATGCTCGAGGCGAGCGTCAGCACGCCGAAGATGAAGATGATGCGATCCGCCGGCAGCCCGAACACGTTGGTGCACAGCGAGAGCGCGCCCGACGCGACGAGGATGCCGATCATGTTCAGGAAGTTGTTGGTCGCCATGAGGCGGCCCTTCTCGCGATCGCCGCTGCGCTGCTGCAGCAGCGCGTTGAGCGGCACGGCGAACAGGCCGCCGAAGAAGCCGACGAGCGTCAGGTTCAGCGCGGCGAGCGCAAACGATCCCCCCGAATGCGCGAGCGCGATCGCGAACAGGCCCATGCCGATCGATCCGATTGGCGCGAGCCCGAGCTCTACTTTGTCGCCCGACAACCGTCCCGCGGCCATGCTGCCGGCGCCGATGCCAATGGCGGCGAACGCGGTCAGCACGCCTACCCAGCGGTCGTTCAGGTGCATCACCTGCGTGCCGAAGAGAATGATCACGAGCTGCAGCAGCGCGCCGAGGAACCAGAAGTACGAAATGCCGGCGACGGTCAGCGACAGGACGCGGTCGCCGCGGAGACGCTTCAGGCCGAGGCCGATTTCGCGCCACGGATTGAAGTCGATGCGCGCGCCAGGCGCCGACGCGCGCACGCGCGGGATGCGAAAGCTGACCGCGGTGCCGATCAGCGCGATCGCCATCACGATGATCCCGATCAGCCACAGCCGGTCCTGCCACACATCGAACATCGCGCCGCCGGCGGCGACGCCGACGACGATCGCGACGAACGTGCTCATCTCGAGGATGCCGTTCGCGCGCGACAGGTCGCGATCCGGCAGCATCTCGGGAAGGATTCCGTACTTCGCCGGGCTGAAGAACGTCGCCTGCAGCGCGAAGAGGAACAGGACCGCGTAGGTGAGGTGAAGGTGGCCGATGAGAAACGCGATCAGGCCGAGCGCGGTCGCAACGATCTCGAGCGACTTGGTCACGACGAGCACGGTCCGCTTGCTGTAGACGTCGGCGAGCTGGCCGGCATACCCGGAGAAGAGGATGAACGGGAGGATGAAGACCGCGCTGACGATCGAGAGATCGCGTCCCGGCTCGCCCGTTGCCATGCGCACCGCGACGAGCGACACGACCATCTTGAACAGGTTGTCGTTGAAGGCGCCGAGGAACTGCGTCCAGAGAAACGGCTGCAGTCCTTGTCGTTTCAGCGTCTCGCGATAGGTCCCTGCGCTCATGGAAGACACGATAGGGCACCCGGCGGCGCCCTGTCCTGAGCGAGCCCTGAGAAAGTCTGAGAAACGCTGAGGCTGGCGTCCGACACGTGTCGGATCGGTCTCGGACCGGGTCGGACCCGTGTCGAATCCGTGTCAGACCCTTCGGCCGTCTCACTACGCCGCGCGGTCGGCGAGGAGGCGCAGAACCGGCGTAAACGATTGTGACGTCGCGAGTTGGTTGAGGAACGGTTCCACCGGGATCGTCCAGCCGGCAAAGCCCGCCGGTGCGGTCGCGAGCGCGCCGCTCAGGGTCGTAGCGGCCGCCTCCGGGTCGCCCTTCGCCGTCAGCAGCTGCGCCTGCACGATGGCCGATTCGATCGGCTTCGTCCGGGTCAGCGTCGTAAGCGCGCGTTCGACGGGCGCGAAATCGGAGGCGCCGCGCGCGATGGCGAGGCCCAGATGCGTCGGCGCATGATCCGGATACAGCTCCAGCGCGCGCTCGAAGCTCGCAATCGCCTCACTCGTACGCTCGGCGCGCAGAAGCGCGGCGCCCCGCCCGTGCATCGCATGCATCGCGTACTCGCGTCCGTACAATCGATGCGGCTCGGCGAGCCGATGCTCGCGATCGAGCTCGCCGAGGGCCTCGTCGACGTCGCCTTGCGCGAGCCGAACGAGGCCAAGCAGCCAGTGGAGACCGAGCGCGGGATAGCGGCCGCCGCGGCCGATTTGGCGATCCTGAACCGCCGCGCCCTGCCGCAGCACGGTTTCGGCCTGCGCGAGATCGCGCCGCGCCACGTGGACCATCGCCATCTGGAAATGCGCGAACGCGAAGTCGGGATAGAGCGACGAGGTGTTCGCCGCGGCGCGTAAGCGCTCGTCGCCCCACGTCGCGTGTCCGAGACGAAACAGGTGGCGCCAGTTCGACGGCTCGAGCGCGACCGCGCGCCGCGCCGCTTCGGTCGCTTCGGTCGTGCGCCAGGCGCTGACGAGCAGCAGCGCCAGCGTCGCATGCGCCTCGGCGAGCGAATCGTCGAGTTCGACCGCCCTCCGACCGTGACGGATCGCACGATCGAGGAGATCCTGCGCCGGCGCGTTCTCGGCGCGCGTCGTCTCGTAGTGCGCGAATTCGGCGCTCGCGAGCCCTGTGAGCGCGAGCGCGTAGCGCGAATCGGCGGCAACCGCCCGCTCGAAATCGGCAATGGCGCCCGGCATCTCGCGGATGTCGAGCGATTCGAGCCGCAGCCAGCCTTCGGAGAACGCGCGATACGCTTCGAGGCTCGCCGTGTCGCGGCCGACAGACCGCTCCTGCGGCAGGCGGCCCAGGCCGAGCTCGCTCGCAAACTGCGCCACCACTTGATCCTGCAGCGCGAAGATGCCGTCCATCGGGCCATCGACCTTCGCGTCGGCGAGCGCTTCTCCGGAGAGCGCGTCGACGACGCGCGCGGTGATCCGGATGCGATCGCGCGTTCGCTGAAAGCTGCCGACGACGGCGAGGCGCGCGTGGAGATCGGCGGCGACCTGCTCGAGCGATCCATCCGTCCGCCTCGCCACCTCGACGACGCGCCACCGATCGACCACGCGGAAATGGCCGAGGGCGCGAAGATCGCTCGTCACCGTTTCCGCGATGCCGGCCGACAGCCACGCCGCGTCGGCATCGCCGCTCACGTTCGCGAAATCCATGACCGCGATCGCGCGATCGCCTTCGCTGTCCTCCCGGTGACGTCCGCCCCTTCGGCCGGGCTCCGCGGCGCCCTGAGCCGCCGCCCTTCCGCTCTCCAACTGCTCGACGGGCGCGATGAAGCGATAGCCTCGCCGCGCGACCGTCTTGATGAATCGCGGCGCCGCGGCGTCGTCTCCAAGCGCCTGACGCAGCTCGGACACAGCCTGCGCCAGCGCGTTCTCCGTGACGTTCGCGCCCGGCCACAGCGCATCGAGCAGCGCTTCCTTCGTGACGAGATCGCCGGCGTGATCGAGCAGGTGGAAGAGAAGGTCGAGGAGCTTGGGCGTGACGTCGACGGCGCGATCGTCGCGCAGCACGCGATATCCGGTACGGTCGGCGACGAAAGGTCCGAATCGAAACGACGCGCCTGCCATCGGCGGCGGAGATTGTACGCGGATCGGACCCGCCGCACTCACCAGTGCGTGTTCCAACCCGCGCGCTGCAGGTCGCCAAGCCTGAACGCCGCTTCGTCGATCGCGACCTCGCGCGAAGGACACTCGATCGAGAAGATGCGCTCGCCGTCGTAGAAGAACGCGAGCTCGACGCGCGCCGATCCCCGACGATCGCGGATGCGCGCGTCGATCCACGTGTGATGCTTGCGGACGCGCCAGATCCGTTCGACGGAACCGGCGGCCTCCGCGGTCCCGCGCGTGATCATTGAGGTGTTCCGATGCCCGGAATGGCGACGCCGCCCGTGACGACGCCGCGGCCGGCAGAACCTTGCGAGGCCGCCGCGGCCGGTGAACCTTGAGAGGCCGCCGCCGCCGGCGAACCGGACGAGTCCTGCGCGCTCTGCGCACCTTGCGCGCTCTGCGATCCCTGCGAGACTGGACCCGCGAGCTGCAGCGCCTCGAAATCGACGAGCGACAAATCGTAGGCGAGCACGGCGCCGAGCTCGTTGGTGGTCGCCTGTGCCAGATCACGCTGCGCCTGAATGACGAGGAAGCTCGTCGACATGCCGACGTCGAGCCGCTTGCGCTCCGCATCGAGACGCTGCTCGGCGAGCGTGCGCGCCGCGCGCGTCGTCTCGATGCGCTTCCCATTCATCTCCACCTGCCATGCCGCGTTGCGGATCTGCTGGATGGCGCGCGATTCGGCGCCTTTCAGCCGCTGCTCGGACTGCTGTTGTTCGAGCCGCGCGCGTGCGGCGTTGGCCTGGTCGGCGTTTTCGCCGATCGGATACGACACGCTGAGGCCGACGCTCCACGTCGGGTAGTCGCGGCCGAACAGCTGGCCGACGATCGTGCCGGGAAATCCATTCGACAGATTGCGCTGCACCTGCGTGCCACCCAATCCGCTCGCCTGATAGTTCGCGTTGAGGCGGACGTCGGGCAGCTTCTGGTTGTCCGTATACACGACGCCGATCTTCGCGTTGTCGATGTCCTTGCGCGCGCGCTGGAGGTCGGCGCGATCGGCGAGCGCGCGCGTGATCGCCCGATCGACGTCGAGCGTCGGGGTGGCGATCGGCGGCGAATCGATCGCCTCGATCGCGACGTTCCAGTTGTCGCGCTGTGTCGGATCGAGGATGAGCATCCGCAGCCGATCCTCGGCCTGCTTCACGCTGGTCTCGGCGATGATCAGCTGCTCCTGATCGGCGGCGACTTCGGCCTGCGCCGACACGAGATCGAGCGGCGGCGAAGTGCCGACGTCGACCTTGGCCTTGTTGACCCGCACGAGCTCCTGCGCGAGATCGAGCGCCGATCGCCGCGCGTCGACGTTGCCGCGCGCCGACACGAGGTTCCAGTACGCCGCCCTCACCGAGGCGGTCGTGTGGATGACGCTTTCGCGCAGGCGCGTGTCGGCGATGTCGCGGTTGGTCTTGCTCGTCGCGAGCTGCTGGCGCGCGAAGTCGATCTTGAGGTCGCGCAGCAGCGGCTGCGACACGTTGGCGCCAAGACCCGACTGCAGCAGCGGGTTGTAGCTGTTCAGAAAGCTGTTGCTGTTGGTGTGCGTCGCCGACCACGACAAGCTGTAGGTCGTGCCGTACCACGGCAGCCGCTGGCTCACGCCCGCCGTCGACGTGACGACGTCGGTGCGCGTCGGCGTCGGAATGAGGAAGTTCGACGGCGGCACGAGCTGGTTGTTCGAATTGACGGCCGTGTTGAGCGTCGGCTTGAACACGCCGGCCGCCGCGGCCACGCGGGTGTCGCTGATCTGCGGATCGAGTCGATCCGCGTTCAGATCGACGTTGTGCTCGAGCGCCATGCTGACCGCCTCGTCGACCGAGAGCCGGAGCGTCGCCGGTATCTGAGCGGAAGCAGTGGCTGCGAGGGCGGCTGCCGCGAGTGTGACGAAAGAGGTTTTGCGCATATCGATTTACCGGCCGGTCTGGAGTTCGGGTTGGACGATTCGATCTCTGACGGGTACGGCGCGGTCCTCGGACCGTGCCGTCCTTCGGCGGAACAGGGGTACCTTCGATGCGTCGTCGAACAGCGAATAGGCAACCGGCGTCACGACGAGCGTCAGCAGGAGCGCCAGCGACTGGCCGCCGAAGATGACGAAGCCGATCGCGTGGTTCGTGCCGGCGCCGAGACCGCGCGAGGTGATGAGCGGCAGCATGCCGGCCACGAACGCGAACGTCGTCATCAGAATCGGCCGCAGGCGGTCGCGGCTCGCCTGAATGATCGCGTCGCGCGTCGACAGGCCGGTCTCCTTCAGCTGGTTCGCATGATCGATCTGCAGAATCGAGTTCTTCTTCACGACGCCGAAGAGCACCAGCAGCCCGAGCGCCGAGAAGATGTTCAGCGACTGCCGGAACAGGATGATCGACAGCAGCGCGAAGGGCAGCGTGAGCGGCAGCGACAGCAGGATCGTGATCGGATGCAGCCACGATTCGAACTGCGCCGCGAGAATCAGATACATGAAGACGAGCGACAGCAGGAACGCGAGGACGAAGTTCTGTGCCGCGCGCCCGAGCTCGCGCGAGCGTCCGGTGAAGCGGCCGCTGTACTCGCCGCTCGGCCGCATCTTCGCGAACTCGGTTTGAATCGCCTGCTGGACGGTCGCCTGCGACGCGGTCGGCAGCAGATTGCAGAACACCGTGACCTGTCGCTGCCGCGCGAGCCGGCTGATGTCCGACGGCGCCGACGAAGGCGCGAAGTCGGCCACGTTGTCGAGCGACACGCTGCCGAGCCGCGACGAGGGCACCGTCAGGCTCCCGATCCTTTCCTGCGTCGTTCGATCGCGTTCCTGCGCCCGCAGATGAACCTCGTACTGTTCGCCGCCTTCGAAATACGTCGACACCTGATCGCCGCCGACCAGCAGCCGGAGCGCTTCGGCGGCATCGGCGATCTGTACGCCCATGTCCGACGCCTTGGGGCGATTCACGTGGACCGACAGCTCCGGCTTGCCGACGTTGAGCGACGTGTCGGCGTCGACGACGCCGCGCAGGCCGCTGATGCGCCGCACCAGCTGACGGCTGATTTCATCGAGCTTGTTGAGATCCGGGCCGTTGATGATGAATTGCACGTCGGCCGCCTGCGCGCCGCCGCCGCCGATGACCGCGGGCGGCTGCACCGATGTACGCAGATCCTTCGACAGGGGCGGGAGGATCTGTTTGCGCGTCATCTCCATGAGCGCAAACTGATCGCGCGTCCGCTCCTCGATCGGCTTCAGCTTCACGTAGATGTTGCCGAGGTTTCGAGTCTTGGCGGCGTCGCCGCCGACCGTGACCAGCGTGTAGGCCACTTCCGGTATCCGCTGCCGAAGCGTGTTCGCCACGCGATTGGTGATCACCTCGGTCGCTTCGAGACTGGTGCCTTCGGGCGCGCGCAGGTTGATCTCGAATTCCGACTGGTCATCGAGCGGCATGAAATTCTTGTTCGCAACCATGAAGAGCGGGGCGCTCGACAGCAGCACGAGCGCCGCGAGGCCGGCCACCAGCCAGCGGTAGCGCATCGCCCACGTGAGCAGCCGCGTATAGAACACGTCTATCGCGTGGAAGATCTTGGAGTCCTTCGACGAGTGCTTGTCCTTTCCGTGCGGGTCGACCTTCAGCCAGCGCGCCGACAGCATCGGCGTCAGCGTGAAGCTGACCAGCAGCGACACCATGATGGCGAACGCCATCGTCAGGCCGAAGCTCTTCATGAAGCGTCCGACGATGCCGCCCATGAAGCCGACCGGGACGAAGATGGCCACGAGCGACAGCGTCGTCGCGAGCACGGCGAGCCCGATCTCCTTCGTCGCGTCGACGGCCGCCTGCAGCTGGTTGTCGTGCTTCTCCTCGATGAATCGGTAGATATTCTCGAGAACGACGATTGCGTCGTCGATCACGATGCCGACCGAGAGCGTGAGCGCGAGCATCGTCATCGAGTTGAGCGTGAAGCCCATGTACCAGATGAGGCCGAACGTCGCGATGATCGACGTGGGGATGGCGATGGCGGCGATGATCGTCGAGCGCATGTTCATGAGGAACAGCAGCACGACGAGCGCGGCGAGAATCGATCCGACGATGAGGTGCTCCTCGACGTTGTGAATCGACGCCTTGATGAACTCCGACGTGTCGCGCACGATGCGCACGTCGTAGCCGGGCGGCAGAGTCGCTTTCAGCTCCTTGACACGTTCGAGCACGGCGTCGACGACCTCGACGGTGTTCGTGCCCGACTGCCGGCGGACTGACAGCAGGACCGTGTCTGTGCCGTCGACGTTCGCGACCGTGTCGGAATCGGCCTGACCGTCTTCCACCTGCGCGACGTCGCCAATCCGGACGGGATGGCCGTCCTTCTCGCGGACGACGATGTCGTTGAATTCCGCCACCGTCTGCACGCGGCCCCGCGTGCGAAGCGTCAGCGACTGCGGACCCTGGTCGACGCGCCCGCCGGGAATCTCCGCGTTCTGCGCCTGCAGCGCGCGGGAGACATCGGTGACGGTGACGTTGTAGGCGCGCAGCCGATCCGCGTCCAGCGACACGTTCACCTGACGCTGGCGCCCGCCGAGGATCAGGACCTGACCGACGCCGTTGATGCTTTCGAGCTGGCGCCGCAGCACCTTGTCGGCGTACTCCGTGATGTCGCGGATCGGTTTGTTGGCGCTGAGCGCGAGGCTCAGCACAGGCGCCGCGTCCGGATCCATCTTGTCGACGCGCGGCTGCTGGATCGTTTTCGGGAGCAGCGGCAGCACGCTGTTGACCTTGTCGCGCACCTCCTGCGCGGCGACGTCGGTCTCTTTTTCGAGCACGAAGCTGATCGCGACCTGCGAGACGCCTTCCGACGATGTCGAGCGCAGCTCGTCGATGCCGCTGATCGTGTTGACCGCCTGCTCGATCTTGTCGGTGATTTCCGTTTCGATCTGCTCCGGTGCCGCGCCGGGTTGCACCGTCGTCACGAGCACCGTCGGAAAATCGACCTTCGGAAAGCGATCGACGCCGAGCCGCGTGAACGCGAACGCGCCGATCACGGTGAGCGAGAGGATGAGAACGGTCGCGAAGACCGGTCGTTTGACGCAGAGTTCAGCAAGCCACTGCATGATCAGCTGACCTTCATTCCATCGGCGAGCTGCGCAACGTTGGCCGTCGCGACGCGCTCTCCGGCTTTGAGCCCTTTCGTAACCTCGACGAGATCGCCCACGGCCTGAACGGTCGTCACGATCCGCTCTTCGACTCGGTCGCCGTTGACGATGAAGACCCGGCTCGTGCCGGACGTTGTCTGCACGGCGGCGGCGGGGATGACGACGCCCGGCGTCTTCGCCGGCTGCTCGATGCGCGCCGTTGCGAAGAAGCCCGGCTTCAGATCGCCGCTGGCATTGGGCACGGCCGCCTCGATCGTCAGCGCGCGCTGCTCGGCCTGAAGCGCCGGCGACACGTAACGGACTCTGCCCTCGAACTTCCGTCCCGGGTACGCATCAACTTCGAAGCTGACCGGGGACCCGGCGGAGACTGCGGCGACGAACTGCTCCGGAACGGTGAGCTGCACGCGCAGCGGGTTGACGCGGACGACGACGGCGACTTTCATCCCGCGCGTCACGTAATCGCCGACCGAAACGAGGCGCTGCGCGACGGCGCCGGCGAAGGGCGAGCGCACCACGGTGTCGGAAAAGGCTTTGCGCGCCAGGTCGACCCGCGCCCGGGCCGCCTGCAACGATTGGTATTGCTGCGCCGCGGCGTTCTTGGCGACTTCGTACTGCTGCCGTGCCGCTTCGGCCTGCGTGCGGCGCTGGTCGTATTCCGATTGCGACACGACGCGCTGATCGAGCAGCGACTGAATGCGCGCGAACTCGGACTGCGCGAGATCGTACGACGCCTTGGCCGTCTGCACTTCGGGCACCTTGTTGATGTCGAGCGGCGCGCCCGGCGTCAGCCCGAGGCGCGCCTCGATCTGCGCGGCGTTGGCTTCGGCTTCCTTCAGCTGCGCGCCGGCTTCGGTCGGCGAGATGCGAATGAGCTCGGCCCCCTGCGCCACCGGCGTGCCGCGCTCGACCGGCGCCGCGATCACGCGGCCGGGCGTTTCGGCCGCGACGTCGGCCTGTTCTTCCGCCATCAGTGTCCCCGTCGCGCGGATGAAGCGGGCGATGGGCTGTTCCACCGCCTCGACGGGCGACACCGACACCGGGGGCCGCTCGGCGGCCGCTGCATCCTTGGTTTTTGCGTCGCCCGCACTGCACGCCGACACGAGCGCCGCAGCGGCGAGCAGCAGGGCGAGCCCTGGTTTCACGAATACACGTCTCATCACGTCCTCTTAAGAAGCCTGTTCGGTCGTCATCGGTTCGTCGAGCGGACATGCGGTCGCCTCGGCCGCCGAGCGCAGCGCGACGCCGCTGCGCAGGCCGGCGAGCGCGACGTCGAGCGCGTCCGCCGCGAGATCGTCGGCGTTTTCTTCGGGAGCGAGACGCTCCGACAGGCGCATCGCCGCAATCCCCAGCAGCCCGGCCATCACCACGCGCATCGCCACGAGCGGTTTCACCGATTGCGGCAGGTCGCCGGAATCGATGCACGCCTGGATGGCCGCGGTGACCTGCTGTTTCCGCGTCCGCGCCACCGCGAAGCGCTCGTACTCGCGGCTGATGCGCGGCACCGACCGCTCCATGAACATCAGCGCGAAGTACTGCGGCTGTTCGCGGCTGAATTCGTAGATGCGCCAGAAGATCGCGCGAACGCGATCGAGCGGCGTGCGTCCGTGCGCCGATGCGCCGGCAGGATCGCCAAGCAGACGGAAACCTTCCTCCGCGAGCGCATAGAAGATGTCGTCCTTGCTCGGGAAGTAGCTGTAGATCGCGGCCGGGCTGTATTCGATGCGCTCGGCAATCTTGCGAATCGAAACGTGTTGAAAGCCCTCGGTCACGAACAGATCGCGCGCGGCGTCGAGAATCGCGCGGCGCACCGCTTCGCGGTCGCGTTCCTGGCGTTCTTTGATCCCCATTTGATGTGTATCTCTGGTAAACGCTCCGCAGCACGCACGATGCGGCTGTTGAACGCTCGTTTTGATTGAACGGTGTTCACCAGTTTAACATCGTTAGACGCAAAAACGATGTTTACGTTCCGCAGTTGAACTTAACTTATTGCTGAGAAGCCGCTTGCCGGAATGCCGCCAGCCCGATGAGGTACGTCGCGGCGGCCGCAGCCAACGTCGTTCGAAAGCCCCAGTTCATCGCGATGAAGATCGCGAGCGTCGCGCCGACGACCGACAACGCGCCGTTCATTCCCCACGCCCACGCGACCAGATCCGGAGCGCGGCGGCTGAGGAGCCGCAGGCCG
>Ga0209471_1002084_pt1 | contig 11626 bp, 10 predicted proteins | sample GraSoiAngelo_128_FD_185885 | JGI IMG/M metagenome (GOLD analysis project Ga0209471, IMG submission 185885) | Grasslands soil microbial communities from the Angelo Coastal Reserve, California, USA - 14_0927_12_20cm (SPAdes) (version 2) | ecosystem: Environmental > Terrestrial > Soil > Grasslands ... | reverse complement strand
CGTTCGTTTCGCTCGTGGACATGCACCTTGTTCCTGCTTGGATGGTGGTCATCATCATTGGCAGGGAATTCACCGTTCTCGGTCTGCGCAACATCGCTTCCGCCGAAGGTTTCACGATTGAAGCCTCGACTCTTGGAAAGACGAAGATGGTTTTGCAGGTGTGCGCCGTTGCAGTGCTGATTGTCGGAGCACGTCATCCGTCTTTCAAGCCTCTCGCGCGAATTTTGTTGTGGCTTGTTGTCATCAGCGCGCTCGTCTCCGCCGCCCAGTACTTCCGGCGCTTTTGGAGCCACGTCGACGACAGTATCAAGCAACGCCGCCGGCTCCGCATGCTCGAAGCCCGCAAGAAGCCCGAGGATGCCGTCCCTCTCTGAAGCGGACCAGCGCGCCGCCCTGCAACTGGCCAGGACGGCTGTGGTCGATGCTGTCTCCCACGGCAGGCTTCCGGATGTGTTCCCTCGCGAGGGAGCCTTCGCGGAACGCCGTGGTGTCTTCGTGACGCTTCATGTGCGCAATCGCTTGCAGGGTTGCATCGGTGTCATTGAAGCGAAAGAGCCGCTGGGAGAAGCCATTATTCGTTGTGCTGCCAGTGCGGCGCTGGAAGATCCGCGATTCGCCCCCATGAAGCCGGACCAGCTTGCTGACCTGAGCATTGAAATCTCACTCCTGTCAGCTATGGAACCGATCGCCCCTGAAGCTGTCAAAATCGGGCATCACGGACTTCTTGTCCAGCATCATACGCATCGTGGTCTTCTGCTTCCCCAAGTGGCGATCGAACACCGGCTGACGCAGGAACAATTTCTCGAGGAGACCTGCCAGAAGGCCGGGCTGCCTCGCGAAGCTTGGCGCGATCCCGAAGCTCATCTCTTCGGATTCACCTGCGAAGTATTTTCCGAAAGTTCTTATCGCGGAGGTGCCTGAAGTATTTGGCCATTCGTGAAGATTGCCATCGAGCGGCAATGCAAAAACAAAGGCCCGCGCGGAGAAATCGCAACGGGCCTGAACGATTTAATAATGGATCGGACTTCTATTCGATTTCGACGTAGTCCCCAGCAAACACTTCGGATGAACAAAAGGTGATAAACATCGTTGACGAGTTCCGGCTGACATTGATGACTACTCCTTCGCCCAGAACTTCCCGTGGCAGGTCATTCCATTCGTACCGCGTCGGGGCGCTCCCGAAGCCGTACGTCGCATACTGATAACCTCTTTCTTGCGGCACGGTCTCCGCCCTCGAGCCTTGATAGCGGAAGATTCGGAAGTAATCACCGACCTTGACTCCTTGATTGGTCCCAAGGTTTACATAGACTGAGTTGAGTCTGCCGAAAACCTGTCCGTAATCTTTTCCGGCCACTACCATGGCCACCGGCTTGCCGCTTACAGGCGCGAAGTGATCAAAGTTGGAAGCATCCTTATACGGCGGCGTTGGGCGATCCGAATAAGGCACGACGATATCCCCGCGCTGCACGTAATCGCATGAGAAGATGACCTGCGCCACGGAAACCTTGGGCTGGACGTTGACTACTTTTACCTGCCCCGCGTCCATATACGACGTACCCATGGCTCTCAGAAGCTTCTCCTGCCACGTGAACCAAGGTACCTCCGTCGGATCTTTGACGGGGCGCACCACGGAGAACCTGTCGCCTACGCGCACACCTTTGTCTTGGCCTCGATTGATGTGCACATAGTCGCCGCGGCCAAAAACGATCTTGTAGTTCGATTGCTCCGCGGAGACTAGCCGGGTTTCGTCCGGGACTCTCTGGTCCGTAACGAATCCTGAGCAATTCACCGCGCTGTAGTCGACCGGACGGTTTTGCGGAGCAGCCTGGGCCGCGTCCTGCGCCGAGGCTAATGTCGCTCCCAGGAAAACCAATAGAGATAAGACAACGATTTTAGCGCGCATCCCGTGACTCCTTCGAAAACACGCCCGATGGGCCGTGTATGGACTTTATCTTAGCGAAAGTATCAGGGCCTGCCCCATGCGTCAACCACATGGCCGAGGTTGCTTTACACTTTTGATACGGCATACTACTAGCTGCATTTTCAATAGCTTGGCGGCACAGGGCGGGACATGGGCCTCTTTGGCACGGGCTTACGGCGGATTTGTGCGGTTGTGGCGGCTGGGACCGCAGCGGAAATGGCCAAGCTGCTGCGCTTCGCGCTACAGGAAACCAGTACCGTCGAATTACGCCTCGACTGGCTCAGCAGTGACGCGGAGCGTGCTCGATTCCTCAGTTGGCTGGCCAAGTTCAAGCCTCGGAACGCCGCCTTTCTGGCTACCTGCCGCCGTCGTGAGGGCGGAGGCAAGCTCACTGGTGGTGTTGACCGTGAACTCTACTGGTTGACTCAGGCCCGCGAGGCCGGATGCCAATGGTGCGACCTTGAAGTGGAAACCTTGCGCAAGCTTCCCGGCCAGTCCGTGCGGGAATATGCCGTGCCGCGGCGCGTCATGCTTTCCATGCACGACTTTGAGCGCACGCCGGATTTGCCTCGCAGCGTGAGTCCGCCGACGCATGGCGGAGTCGACGCCGTGAAGATCGCCGCTGAGGCGCGGACCATCCGCGACAGCGTCCGGCTCCTCCGCTTGGCTCGTAATTCCAAAAGTTTCGTTGCCGTTCCGATGGGAGAGGCTGGCCTGCCCGCCAGAATTCTCGCCCTGCGCGAGGGAAGTGCGTTGGCTTATGCGCCCGTCGCCAGTGCTACCGCTCCGGGCCAGGTTTCTCTGCATGACATGAAGTATCTCTACCGCGCGCACGCCCTCACGCGCCGCACGCGGGTTTACGGAGTGATTGGCGATCCCGTCGGCCATTCCCTTTCTCCACTGCTCCACAACACGGGATTCATAGCGCGTCGCATTGATGCCGTCTATCTCCCTTTCCTTGTGCATGACCTTCGCGATTTTCTGAAGGCCGTCCCCGAATTTGGCCTCCGTGGATTCAGCGTCACTCATCCGCACAAGCAGGCCATTCTCAAGTATCTGAAGGAGTGCGATCCTCTCGCAGCGGAAATTGGCGCTGTTAACACGGTGGTCGTTCGCCGCAACGGCTCTCTCTACGGCGGCAACACGGACTACCTCGGCTTGCTCCGTGCGCTCGAAAAGAAACTCCGCATCAAAGGTAGCCGCATCCTGGTCTTCGGAGCGGGTGGAGCGGCTCGAGCAGCCGTTTTTGCGCTGGCTCGTTCCGGAGCGAGCGTCGTTATTTGCGCCCGCCGTGAGAAAGCTGCACGGCAACTCGGCCGCGCCTTCGGCGCAGAGTCTCTGCCCCGCGCTGCTTTGCGCACGGAGTCCTTTGACGCCATTTTGAACGCCACCCCGGTCGGGATGCATCCCCACGACGGCGTTTCTCCGCTCGTTCCCGGCGAGTTGCATTGCCGGCTCGTCATGGACATGATCAATCGTCCTCAGAGGACACAGCTCTTGAAGATTGCTGCTCAGAAGGGCATCGCCACGGTCCCAGGCATCGAGATGCTCATTGCCCAAGGTGTCGCCCAGTGGGAGATCTGGATTGGAAAGCGCGCGCCCGAAGCGCCCATGCGCCGCGCCGTCCTATCCGCCTTGCGCGCCGAGGAGAACTCCCGCCCTCGTTAGCCGCGGAAGCGCGGTACCATCGAAAATATCGAGGACTGCAAAGTGAAACCCGACTTCGCCCAATATGGATTTGTCCATCAAGAAAATCTAATCATGGCGTGTATTGGCGGCTCGCAAGCGCACGGTGCAAAACTGGGCGCGACGGACGATACCGACTGGTACGCACTCTACATTCCGCCTCCAACCAAAGTCCTTGGGCTCGAACGTGAGGAGCATTTTGTTTTCACGACTGGAGGCAAAGTCGGCGGCAACGGGCCGCAAGATGTGGATGCCTGCCTGTATACGCTAATGAAGTGGGCGGGACTAGCCGCCAAGGGGAATCCGTCGGCTTTGCATTTCTTGTTCGCGCCACTTGAGTTCACGACCGAGACATGGGACCACTTTTCCGCCCGGCCCGAACTATTCCTTGCGAAGGGCCATTTGAAGCCATTCCTTGGATTCGCAGACGACCAGATGAAGCGATTGCTCGGTCAGAAGGGGCAGAAGAACGTTCACCGCGCTGAACTCGAAGACAAATATGGATACGACACGAAATACGCTATGCACGTAATCCGTCTGTACGGAGAAGCGAAAGAGTTGATGGAGCACGGACGCATCACGCTGCCGAGACCAAACCGGGACGAGCTGATCGAAATCCGTAGGGGCAAGTATTCTCTTACAGAAATTCGAGAGCTCGGCGCGCAACTCGAATCAGAAGCGCTAGCTGCTCAAGCAACTTCGACGCTTCCAGATGCGGTGGACCGCGATGAGATCAGTCGGCTACTCGCCGATGCCCACCTTCGATTCTGGAGCGCATCAGGAGCTTAAAACATCCCGGTAGATGCGAGCCTGATTCAGTCCGAGCAGAAACTGGCCCTCGCGGCTGATCAACGCGCTTACCGAAAAATGACCATTGCGTTCACTTTTCATTCGACAAACCGGTCACAATCTGTTATATTATCTTTGTGAAGTAGTTCGCTTTTCCGTACAGAACCCCGCTTACAGTCTGGGTCCCTCATTCTTGGGGGATTTCTGCGTCCGCCCAGCGCTCGGAGGACCACCCTGGCATTTACCTCTCCAGTTCACGGCCGGACTATCTGGAAGTAATGTAATAATAAGTCTCTTTTTTCTGTGAACTGAAAACGATCGATCGAAGATTCCGACTCGGTCGGGACTGTCAGCTTATTCCTATGATCCAGCCGGACTTCCGCGAATTTAAGCGTCTCGCGAAACAGGGCAACCTTATCCCTGTCTATGACGCTTTTTCCGCGGATTTGCTGACGCCGGTCAGCGCCTATCTGCGCATCGCCCAGGGTGCGCGGTATTCCTTCCTTCTCGAAAGCGTGGAAGGTGGCGAAAAAATCGCGCGCTACACGTTTGCGGGCGCGCACCCCGAGGAAATCTTCCGTTACGCCAACGGCGCGTGCGTGCTCGAGAGCCGCGACCGTGTCGTGTGGGAAGAGCGCGATCCCATCTCCTTCCTGCGCGAGCGCATCGAACGTTTTCGCCCCGTGCGTCTTCCCGGATTGCCCCCGCTCGTCGCCGGCGCCATCGGTCATTTCAGCTATGACATGGTGCGGCTGATCGAGCGCATCCCTAAACGCCTTCGCGATGAAATCGGCCTGTATGACGCGATGCTCATGTTCTATCACGGCCTCGTCGCGTTCGATCACGTGCAACATCGTTTGTGGATCGTCCGCAATGTGTTCACCGAGGGCGGCGGCAGCCTTCGAGCGAAATACGATGCCGCCGTCCGCGAAATCAAGAAGACCCGACGGCTGCTCGATGAGCCTGTGGCCGCCGAACGCCCGAAGAAGCCGTCGAAGTCAAAGAAACGTGAACCCCTGAAAGTGACTTCCAATTTCCGCCGGCCCGAATATCTCGCCGCCGTGCAAAAAGCGAAGCAGTACATTCGCGCCGGGGATATTTTTCAAGTTGTGCTGAGCCAGCGCTTTTCCGCGAAGACGAAAGCGGAGCCATTTGAGATCTATCGCGAGCTCCGCGCGTTGAATCCATCACCCTATCTTTTCTACTTGCAGCTCAACGACGTCTCCGTTGTGGGTAGTTCCCCGGAGATGCTCGTAAAAGTTCAGGGGCGCGATGTTTTCTACCGCCCCATCGCTGGCACGCGTTGGCGCGGCAAGGACGAAGCCGAAGACCAGCGACTTGAACGGGAAATGCTTGCCAGCGAAAAAGAGCGCGCCGAGCACATCATGCTCGTCGATCTGGGCCGCAACGATCTCGGGCGCGTGTGCGATTACGGCACCGTGAAACCCGAAAAGCTGCTCACCGTCGAGCGCTACTCGCACGTCATGCATCTGGTTTCCAGCCTCCGCGGCCGCTTGCGCGAGGATGTGGATTGTTTCGACGCGCTGATGGCTTGTTTTCCGGCCGGCACCGTTTCCGGCGCGCCGAAAGTCCGCGCCATGGAAATCATCGAAGAGCTGGAGCGCACGCGCCGCGGAATCTATGCCGGGGGCATTCTCTACCTCGATTTCGCGGGCAATCTCGATTCTTGCATCGCGCTTCGCACCATGGTGGTGAAAAACGGCGTCGCCTACGTGCAAGCCGGCGGCGGCATAGTTGCGGATTCCACCCCGGAGGGGGAATATCAGGAGAGCGTGAATAAGTCGAAAGCGTTGCTTACAGCGCTGGAGAAGGCGCATGGGAGAGGAGGATAAATGGAAACAGCTCTCTTAGTAGCTGCTTTCGGCATTGCAGTTCTATGTGCTTTCCTTCTTCTCTTCCCGATTATCAACTCATTGCGCGGCAAACGTTCGACTGTAGGCTGGATGGCAGTCACAACTGTCGGCATGTCATGGGCTGTATGGCAAGTTTACGTTTTGAATCCGGTTGCCGGCAAGAACTTGACCTACCTGCTGGCGCCGATAGCTTTCGCGAGCGTGTTGCGGATTCTGTCCTGGGCAGTTAAAGATGCCATGAGCAGGCCACCATCGGAAGGGCCTGACGTAAAAGTCCCTGCAATGACGATGCGCAAGCCCGCGGGGTTGTCCCACGAATCTGAAGATGAGCAGGGAAGGATTGCGGTAGGAGAATGAACCTAGAGTGGATAAGAGTATCCGTATAGCAAATTAGGAACCAATCGTCATGATCTTGTTGCTCGACAACTACGATTCCTTTACCTACAACCTCGCGCAGTATCTCGGCGAGCTGGGTTGTCAGGTCGAAGTGCATCGCAACGACAAAATTACCGTGGAAGAAATTATTCGCCGTAAGCCGGAGCGCATCGTGATTTCTCCCGGCCCTTGCACGCCGCAGGAAGCGGGTATTTCCGTCGAGCTGGTCGAGCGCCTCGCTGGAAAAGTTCCTATCCTCGGGGTTTGCCTCGGCCATCAGGCCATTGGCGCCGCGTTCGGCGGGAAAATCGTCCGCGCTCCGAAACTCTTTCATGGCAAAACGAGCCAGATCCATCACGATGGCAAGAATATTTTCCGCAAGCTTCCGGATCCCTTCACGGCCACGCGCTACCATTCCCTCATCGTTGAGAAAAAATCCTTGCCGCGCGAATTGGCGATCACCGCCGAGACCGACGACGGGATCATCATGGGCTTCCGTCACCGCCGCCACAAAATCGAAGGCGTGCAGTTCCACCCAGAATCCGTCCTCACCGACTCTGGTAAGCAGCTCCTTAAGAATTTCCTCTCCCTGTAGGGGCGCAGCATACTATGCCCCGGGTTGGCAAAGCGGAAGCCGGTCGACAGGCTCTTCACCAGTTCAAATCCGCCAAGATCGCTCCGTAAATCTCTATCCCGCGCCAGAAATGACCCAGCCGCAAATTCTCATCCGAACTGTGCTGATGATTGTCGGCGTTGACGATGGGGACGCCAATCACCGGCAGTCCCAGCTCTTCAAATATGTACATGGGAGCTGTTCCGCCGAGGGTTGGCATTTTCACTGGGGGGCCTGCAGCCGCTTCGACGACCTCGACCACTTTCTTAGAAACTGGAAGGTCCATCGGCGTACGCGAAGCGCGGTATCCTCCTTCATTGATCACTTTGGCGATCCGCGGATACGTCCGCCTCTCTTCCATCGTTGGTTCGCGGTCGATGACGTAGAAGCCTTGCTTTCGTATGAACAGAGCGATCTGATCGAATTTCTGCTGCGGGTCCTCTCCTCTCACAAGGCGCGCATCGAGCGAAGCCTCTGCGCGATCGGGAACAATGTTCTGCGCCTGTTCGCCCACATATGCGCTGCGCAGTCCGCGGATATTCAGCGAAGGCTGCATAATGAGTTCAACGAGCTTCTTCCCGCCGCCTTCCGGTTTTGCAATGCCCAGCTCCCGTTCTAAATCGGCGTCGTTGACGGGCAACTCCGCAAGCGCCTTTTTCTCCGCGTCGCCCAGCGGCGTAACGTCGTCGTAATAGCCATCAATCATCACGCGCCCGTCCGCGTCCTTCATCGACGCCAGCAGCCGCGACAACTCCATCGCCGGATTCGGCGCCCAGTTTCCATAATGCCCGCTGTGCAGCGCTCGCACCGGTCCGTACACGGTGATGTCGATTCCGATGTCTCCGCGGTTGCCAAAGAAAACCAACGGCCGTCCGCTCTGGTGCACCGGGCCATCGGCGGTGATCAGCAAGTCCGCTCCCAGCAAATTCTTGTGCAGCTTCAGAGTTCGCTGCAGATTCGTCGAGCCCGCCTCTTCTTCTCCCTCAAAAATGACCTTCAAGTTCACAGCCAACGGAATCTTTTTCGCTCGCAGCGCATCGATCGCTGCCAGCAGCGCCACGATCGGCGATTTATCATCGGAGGACGAGCGTGCGTAAATCCGCCAATTGTCGTTATAGACCGCCCGGTGTTGCGCGCTGTTTTCCGAAAACGGAATGCACTTTCCGCCGGCTTCGATGGCCGCATCGCGAAGCACCGGCTCGAATGGTTTTCCATCGGTCCACGCCGCTGCGTCGACCGGCTGTCCGTCGTAGTGCGCGTAAAAAATTACCGTGTGCTTCGCTTCCGGCGAAATCAATTTTCCGTAGACGACCGGCCCGCGCCCGGTGATCGGCAGCAAATGCGCTTCGATTCCGCGCGCCTCCAGCATCTCCACCAGGTGTGTGGCGTTTTTCTGGATGTTCGCCGTATCGCTAGCAATGTTGGGAATCGCAAGGAATTCGCTCAGCTCTCGGACAATCCGCTCCTCGTTGTCCATCCGGTATTCCCGAATTTCCTGCGCGACCTGCGCTGGCGTCGGAGGGGTTTGCTTCTGTGCGAGAGTTGGCGACGGCAAAAGCGCAATCAACAGCATGGCCACGATTTTTCTCAAAGTTCTCACCTCTAATGTCTCCGGCGCAGACCGTCGGATAATTCCCAATTCTTTCCTGAAGCGAAATCCGATTTGGCGAATCTACTTCTCGCTGGTGAACGCAGCGAGCGCTGCAAGCTTCTTCCCCGCCGCCCCTGACGAAATCACAAAACTCGCCAGTCCCGCTCCTTCGCGAAAATCAGCCGCGGCGCCTGCTGCAACCAGCGCCGCCGCCGCGTTAACCACCACAACGTCGCGCGCCGGCCCGTCTTCCCCGTCCAGCACTCGCCGAATGAGCTCTGCATTTTCGGCCGGCGTACCGCCACGAATGGATTCAACCGCCGCACGCGCCACGCCAAAATCTTCCGGCGTCACCGTAAATTGCCGGACCTCGCCGCCTCTCACTTCGGCGACGATCGTCTCTCCTGAAAGTGAAATCTCATCGAGGCCTCCGGCACCGTGGACCACGAACGCGCGCTCGACACCCAGCTCGGCCAGCGTCGCCGCTACCACGTCAATCACATCTTCCGAAAAAACGCCCAGCACTTGGGCCTGCGCGCCCGCGGGATTCGTAAGCGGCCCTAGCAAATTAAAAATGGTGCGCGCGCCAATTTGTTTTCGTGCCGGAGCCGCATGCCGCGTCGCTGTATGCGCGGCCTGCGCGAACAGAAATCCAATGCCAATCTCCTGGATCGCCCGTCCATACCGTTCGAATGGCAGGTCGATTCGCACCCCCAGCTCCTCCAACACGTCCGCTGAGCCGCTCCGCGAGCTCGCCGCGCGATTCCCATGCTTGGCCACGCGCGCGCCTGCCGCCGCCGCGACAATCGCCGCCGCCGTCGAAATATTAAACGTGCTCGCGCCGTCCCCGCCTGTTCCGCACGTATCTACCATGTTCGCTGGCCGCGCTTCACCGTCCGCAAACACGCATGTTGCGTGTTTGCGCATGACGCGCGCAAATGCAGCGAGCTCTTGCACCTCAAGGGGCCGCCGGTTCAGCGCTTCCAGCAATCGCACAATCTTCGGCGTCTTGACGCGTCCCGAAAGCAGCTCCTCCATCGTCGCTTCCGCTTCCGCGCGCTCCAGGACGTGCCCGGCCTCGACTCTTTCGATCAGCGATTTCGTCACCGCAATGCCACCGCTCGATGGCATCTTGATTCGCGACGACACGCGTAAGCGTAACTATTCATCAATTCTTGTGCCATTTCGCGCGTCCTTGCTCCGTTTCTGCCTTCCGGGTAAACTTCTATGTTTCCATTGCCGTCAAAATTCTAACACTAGCAGACTGCTTCAAACTCAAACGGAAAACGGAACCGATGAAGATTCACGAGTATCAAGCAAAGGCGATTCTGTCTCGCTACGGCGTCACCACTCCCCGCGGCGAAGTCGCCTTCACCAAGGAAGAAGCGCGCGAGGCCGCGCACCGTCTGCGATCGCACGCCAACGTCATCGTCGTTAAGGCGCAGATTCACGCCGGTGGCCGCGGCAAAGCAGGCGGCGTCAAGCTGGCCCGCTCCTCCGACGAAGCCGCCGACATCGCTAGCCACATTCTCGGCCTGAAGCTCGTCACTCCGCAGACTGGACCCGCCGGCCGCATCGTCAAGCGCCTACTCATCGAAGAAGGTCTGGACATCAAGCGCGAACTTTATCTTGGTCTACTCGTCGATCGCGCCACTGGCTATGTCGTTTTCATGGCTAGCGCTTCCGGCGGCATGGAAATCGAGGAAGTCGCCAAGGAAAATCCCGGCGCCATTTTGCGCGAATCGATTCATCCAGCCGTGGGATTGCAGCCTTACCAGGCCCGCAAAATTGCCTTCGGCCTAGGATTGCCGGGCGAGGTCGTGAATTCCGCAATTCCGTTCCTCCAGTCGCTCCATCGCGCCTTCATTGACACCGATGCCTCCATGCTCGAAATCAATCCTTGCGTCCTCACCGGTGACGGCAAACTCGTTGCGCTCGACGCCAAGATGACCTTTGACGACAACGCGCTCTTCCGCCACAAGGATCTTCGCGAACTCCGCGACCTCGATGAAGAAGATCCTCTCGAAGTCGAAGCCTCCAAGTACGGCCTCAACTACATCAAGCTCGATGGCAGCGTCGCCTGCATGGTCAACGGCGCCGGTCTCGCCATGGCTACCATGGACATCATCAAGTACGCCGGCGGCTCTCCGGCAAATTTTCTCGATGTCGGTGGCGGCGCTTCCGCCGAGCAGGTGAAGAATGCCTTCCGCATTCTGATGAGCGATCCGGAAGTCAAAGCCGTGTTCATCAATATTTTTGGCGGCATCCTGCGCTGCGACGTTCTCGCCACGGGCGTCGTCTCCGCCGCCAAGGAATTGCATTTGCAAGTTCCCGTCGTCATTCGCATGGAAGGCACCAACGTCGAAGCGGGGCAGAAGATTCTTCGCGAAAGCGGCTTGAATTTCACCATCGCCGACGGCATGAAGGACGGCGCGCAAAAAGTCGTCGCTCTCGCCGGAAGTGCGCGATGAGCGTCTTGGTGAACGAAAAAACGCGCCTCATCGTGCAGGGCTTCACCGGCCGTGAAGGCACTTTCCACGCGCAACAAATGCTCGAATACGGCACCAACGTGGTTGGCGGCGTCACACCCGGCAAAGGTGGAACGAAACATCTTGAACGCCCCGTCTTCAACACCGTCGCTGACGCCGCGAAAGCTACCGGCGCAAACGCCTCCGTCATTTTTGTTCCGCCTCCGTACGCCGCCGACGCCATCCTCGAAGCCGCGGACGCCCAACTCCCGCTCATCGTTTGCATTACCGAAGGCATTCCCGCCCTGG
>Ga0209471_1002077_pt1 | contig 11646 bp, 14 predicted proteins | sample GraSoiAngelo_128_FD_185885 | JGI IMG/M metagenome (GOLD analysis project Ga0209471, IMG submission 185885) | Grasslands soil microbial communities from the Angelo Coastal Reserve, California, USA - 14_0927_12_20cm (SPAdes) (version 2) | ecosystem: Environmental > Terrestrial > Soil > Grasslands ... | reverse complement strand
CGCGCTCGGCCGCGAGCACGGCTTCGTGGACGCGTTTCGTGCCGCGCGACCCACCGAGCCCGGTGCCACCGTCTGGCAGCAGCCGGGCGCGGCGGCGCCCACGGTCACCCGCCGTGTGGACTTCATCTTCGTCGTGCCGAACGGCGCCCCCCCTCCGCGGGTGCGGACGAGCCGCGTCGTCCTCGACAGGCCCGCACGGCGGCCCGACGGCTCGATGCTCTGGCCCTCAGACCACTACGGCGTGCTCGCCGAGCTCGAATTCGCCGGCGCGGGGACGGCGCACTGAGCGCCGCGGCGCGGCGCTCCCGCGGCGCGCGTCAGCGGACGATGTGCTCGGAGGCCGACATGAGGCCGGACGGCAGGGTCAGGTCGAGGGCGGCCGCCGTCTTGAGGTTGATGACGAGCTCGAAGCGCGGCGGGCGCTCGACGGCGATGTCGGCGATGCGGGCGCCACGCAGCACACGGTCCACGATCGCCGCGGCGCGGCGGAAGGTGTCGGGCAGGCTCGGCCCGCGCGCGAGCAGACCGCCGGCGTGCGCGTAACGGATGAAGGCCCCCGCCGACGCCATCTTGCGGCGGATCGCCCGTTTGGCCAGCCGCGAGGCCTCGCTCTCCAGCCGCGGCGATGCCAGGACCACGAGGGCCACGCGCGCAGCCGCGACGCGGTCGACGAGCGCTTCGGGCCCGGCGGCGCCCAGCTCGACCGTGTCGACGGCGAGACCGAGCGCGCGGGCGGCCTCGCGCAGGGCCCGCGCCTGTAGCTCGGTGGCCTCGCCGTCGGCCAGCGCCACCAGCTGCCCCGCCTTCGGCGCCGCCGCGTGCAACGCCGTGGCCAGCTCGCTCATCGCGGCGCCGAAGTCGCAGAAGAATCCGGTGACGTTGCCGCCGGGACGCGCGAGGCTCTGCACGAAGCCGCTGCCGATCGGATCGCCCTCGAAGTCGATCGCGACGATCGGGATCGCGTTCGTCGCCTCGCGGGCAGCGCGCGCGGCCGCGTGATCGCCGGCCACCAGCGCGCTCATGCGTCGCGCCACCAGCTCGCGGGCCGCCGCCCGCCACCGGTCGGCGCCGGCAGCACTGCCACGGCGCTCGACGATGACCTCCTCGCTGACCTCCCAGTCGGCGTCGCGAAGACCCTGCACGAAGATCGCGGCCAGCATGACCTGGTCGGTGAGCACGCCGACGCGCGGGATCGCCGCGCGGGCCGACGCCGGGGGCGCCACGAGGCTGGCGGTGAGGCCGGCGACGAACGCGCGACGGTCGATCAGGCGAGCAGCCGCAGCAGCCGCTCGAGGGAGGCCTCGAGCCGGCGCTTGATCTCGTCACGCGTGGCGCGGTACCGCGCCTCGTCCTGGCCCACCGGGTCGCGAATGTCGCCGCCGTCGCCGGCGAACTCGCCGAGCGTATAGACCGCGCTCCCCCCCGCGCCCGTCTGCTCGCGCACGAGGCGCTTCTGCTCCTCGGTCATGGTCAGGATGAGGTCGGCGCCGGCCAGGACATCGCCGTGCGCCTTGAGATCGGTGGAGACGATGGTGTCCTCGGCGAGGTGGATGCCGTCCTCCCGCAGGACGATGCGCGCGTCGAGCGAGGGGATCATGCCGTCGCGCGCGTGCGGCCCGATGCCGCCGGATGTCACGCGGATCCTCGCGTCGAGCCCGCGTGCGGCCAGCATCTGCTCGAGGAGCGCGTGCGCCATCACGCTGCGGCACGTGTTGGCCTGGCAGACGACGAGAACCGTTCTAGCCACGCGTGTCGGGCAGCGGACGGTAGTACGGCCGGCCACCGCCGACCCACGTCTGCAGCATCTCGCGGAACTGCGGACCCATGGGATCGATCCCACGTATCGGCATCGAGCCGCGTCGGATGGTGAAGTCGTGGGGCGCCAGCTCACCCGCGCGCACGAAGTGACGTTCCGCGGCGTCGGGCTGACCGTGACGCGCCAGCCACTCCGCCAGCCCGAACTCGGCGCGCGCCTGCTGGTCCAGCGCCGTCGGCAGCGTCTGGAGCGCCCGCGCGTCGGCCGGCGCGAAACCGGCCGTCTCGCCGCGCACCCACGCGCGCACGGCGGCCAGGGGCTTCGCGGACTCCAGATTCGTGATGTGCTTGAACGTGTCGCTGCCGAAGACGACATCGTTGGGGCGCACGATGCGCCCGCGCTCGTCGATCCAGAGCGCGGTGGGGACGTTGACGACGTTGTAGAGGTCGGCGACGACATGCTGCGTGTCGATCAGCGCGGGGTAGGTCGGCGCCGCCTTCTCGATCCAGGTGCGTGCGTCCTCCGCGCTCTTGTCGAGCGCGACGGCGATGACCAGGAAATCACGCTCGCGCAGCTCCTCGTAGAGCGCCTGCCACACGGGCAGGTCGAGGCGGCAGCCTCACCACGAGGCCCAGGCGATCAATAAGACTTTCTTGCCGCGATAGGACGACAGCGTGTGCGGCCGGCCGGCGAGGTCGGGCAGCGTGAAGTCCGGCGCGAGCAGGCTGCCGAGCGCCTGCGCGCGCTCGCCGGCGGAGACGCCCAGATAGGCCGCGCGCGCGTCGACGTCGAGGGCCAGCGGCCGGTCGAGCGTGGCCGCCACCTCGCCGAGGTCGAAGACGCCGCCCTCGCCGAGCCGCGAGCCGGCGGGCAGCGGCACGCACATCGCGTCGTTACACAGTGTGCCGTCGTGCAGCTCCCAGCCCAGCGCCTCGCGGAGCGCCTCCGCGGACAGCAACAGGCGGCCGCCCTCGACGCGCACCCGGACCTCGCGATCGCGGCCCTGATCGATCACGGTAAACGTCATCGCTACCCCCACGCCCACACGGGCTGCTCGAAGTGGTCCACGCGCGTTGGCCGGCCGTGCATCACGACCTCGCGCAGCTGATAGACGACGGCCGCCGTCGGCGCGTGCACGAGCGTCGACAGCAGCGGCACCTGGATGACCGGCCGGTCACTTTCGGGAATCGTCACGAGGCGCGGCACGTCGGGATGCTCGAGGTCCTCCAGCGGCACCCGGTGAATGGAGGCGACCTCGTCGGGGTTCGCCTTCAGCGCGGGATCGGCGCCGCCCCAGAAGACCACGGGCGTGATGAGGAAGCCTGAGCGCGTCGGATAGTCGTCGAGCAGGCCGAGCGCGGCGTCGGGGCCGAGGGCGAGGCCGACTTCCTCCGAAAGCTCGCGCCGCGCGGCCTCCAGCGCCGACTCCCCGGACTCGAGCCGCCCGCCCGGCAGCGCCCACTGCCTGGCGTGGTTGCGCAGACCGGCCGCGCGCCGCGTGAGCAGAAAGCACGCGCGCCCCGCCTCGTCGCCGAGCAGCACCACCGCCACGGCCGCCGCCCGCCGCCCGTCGACCGGCATCGCCCGCCGCTCGAACGCATCGAGGTTCGCCCGCGCTCGGGCCAGGAGCGCTTCCACGTACTAGTACGCCGGAATCACGCCACCGCCGGCGCCCTTGCGCACGGCACCCACCTCTTCCGCCGCTTTCATGGCGAGGTGGCGCGAGTCGCTGGCGAGCGTGACGAAGCGATAGCCGGCGGCGATCATCTTGAGCGAGTATGCGGCGGTGGCGTTGTGGATGCCGGCGATGACGCCGTGACGCTTGCAGGCGTCGACGATCTGCTGCTGCGCCTCCACCACCGGCACGTCCGTCTGATCGAGCCGCGGCTTGCAGCCCAGCGCCAGGCTCAGGTCCGAGGGACCGACGTAGACGGCGTCCACTCCCGGTGTCGAGAGGATCGCGTCGAGGTTCTTGAGCGCCTCCGCCGTCTCGATCATCGGCATGATCACGATGTCGTCGTTGGCGTGCTCGACGTAGTCGCTCCCGGCGTAGATCGAGGCGCGCACGGGTCCAAACGATCGGTAGCCGCGCGGCGGGTACTTGCACGCGGCCACCAGCGCCTCCGCCTGCGCGCGCGTGTTGATCATCGGACAGATGACGCCGTACGCGCCGGCGTCGAGGATCTTCATCAGATAGGCCGGGTCGTTCCACGGCACGCGCGCGAGTGGCATCACGCCCGTGGTGGAGATACCCTGGAACATGGAGACGGCGGTTTGGTAATCCACCACTCCGTGCTGCATGTCGACGGTCAGCGAGTCGAAGCCCTGATGCGCCATGACTTCGGCGGTGAAGGCCGTGGGAATCGACAGCCACCCGTTGACCGCTGTTTCGCCGCGCTTCCACATCGTCTTGAGGCGATTTTCTCGCACGGTGCTCTCCCTTCGGGCGGATGCGCCCCGGCCACTGTACCGCACCTCGGTGGCACTCGTCTTGCGACGAGCGGCCCCGGGGTGGCACCCCGAGGAGGACTCGTGATGAAAGCCCTGACCATCATCGGCATCGTCGCGGCGGCGCTGGTCGCCCTGACCGGCCCGGCGGCGGCTCAAGTTCAGTTGGTGAGTGACCAGGATCGTGAGTTCGTGAACAAGGCCGCGACCGGCAACCTCGCCGAGGTCGAGCTCGGGCGTGTCGCCGCTCAGCGCGCGGCGCGTCCGTCCGTGCGCTCGTTCGGCGAGCGCATGGTGACCGACCACGGTCGCAGCAGCGAGCAGCTGGCGAGCCTCGCGCGCAGCAAGGGCATCGAGGTGCCGACGGCGCTCGAGCCCTCGCAGCAGGCGGTGCGCGATCGGCTGAGCTCGCTCAGCGGCAACGATTTCGACCGCGACTACATGTCGGAGATGGTTCGCGACCATACGGAAGACATCGCGCTCTTCGAGCGCGCCGCGCAGAGCTCGACCGATCCCGACCTCAAGGCGTGGGCCGCACAGTCACTGCCGATGCTTCGCGAGCATCTGGCCCTCGCGCGGCAGGTGAATTCGGAAGTCGTACTCGGTCCCTCCTCGACGCCGGCGGCGTTGCCGGTGGCTGCGATCATCCCGTGGTGCGAGGGCGCGTACGCGCCGGCCGCGGGCACGAACTTCGGTAACTGCGCGGCGGCGAAATAGCCGTCGACAGAGGAGCGCCCCGGGAACCCGTGGCGCTCCGAACGTTCGGGGTGTGGGGGGCCGTTTGGGCCCCCCACCTCTCTTGGCGCTCCTCTATAATCCGGGCGTGACTGATTCGCCCGGGATTCGCGTTGCCGATGTGACGCCGCGGCCGTTCACCATTCGCGTGCCGGATGCTGTGCTGGACGACCTTCGCGCGCGCCTGGCGCGCGTGCGCTGGCCCGACGAGATCCCCGGCGAGCCGTGGCGCTACGGCACCGACCTGGCGTACATGAAGTCCCTCGTCGCCTATTGGCGCGACGGCTACGACTGGCGCGCGCACGAGGCAGAGCTCAACACGCGCCGACAATTCACCGTCCCACTCGGCGGCATCGACCTGCATTTCGTCCACGAGCCGGGCGTGGGTCCGCGCCCGATGCCACTGCTGCTCTCACACGGCTGGCCGGGCTCGATCGTCGAGTTCCGGCGGCTGATGCCGATGCTGACCGATCCCGCGCGCTTCGGGGGCGATCCGGAAGACGCCTTCACGGTGGTCGCGCCCTCGCTGCCCGGTTACACGCTGTCGTTCCGGCCCGATCAGCCGCGCTTCAGCGTGCCGCAGATGGCCGATCTCTTCGCGACGCTCATGACCGACGTGCTCGGCTACACGCGCTTCGCCGCGCAGGGCGGCGACTGGGGCGCCTTCGTGACCTCATATCTGGGCGCCGCGCACGCCGACCGGCTCGTCGGTATCCACGTCAACCTTCTGGCGGTGCCGCGGGACCGGGGCGCGCCGGCCGCGACGCTCGCGCCCGACGAGCGCGCGTACCTCGAAGAGCTCGATCACTGGCTGCGCGAGGAGACGGGCTACCAGGCGATCCAGGGCACGAGACCCCAGACGCTGGCGTACGGGTTGACCGACTCGCCGGTGGGCCTCGCCGCGTGGATCGTCGAGAAGTTTCGCGCGTGGAGCGACTGCGGCGGCGACGTCGAGCGGAGCATCGATCGTGACACGCTCCTCACCAACGTCATGCTCTACTGGGTGACCGGCGCCATCAACTCGTCGTTCTGGCCGTACTACGCGCGCACCCACTCGCCGTGGCCGATCACCGACAAGCGGCCGGTGACGGCACCGACCGCCTACGCGTCTTTCCCGAAGGAGATCCTGCACCCCCCGCGCGCGTGGGTCTCGCGCGTGTACACGGACCTCCGCCGGTGGACGGAGATGAAAGCGGGTGGGCACTTCGCCGCGCTCGAAGAGCCCGCCGCACTGGCCGAGGACGTGCGCGCGTTCTTTCGCGCGTTTCGCTGAAATGGGGGGCCCCGACATGGCCCCCCAATTTAAATGGGGGCCCCGACATGGCCCCCAAATCCCCAACGCTCGGAGCGGCCCGGGAAACCCGTGCCGCTCCTCGACACCCCCAACGCTCGTCGCGCCCCGGCGAAAAACCGCGGCGCTCCTCTTTCACGCCGTCACGTCAGCGGGACGTAGTCGTACTCGCCGATCCCCTGCAGCACGAGAAACGTCGCCGAGCTCTGGCCGGCGTTGGTGACGAGGTGTGGCCGGCCGGAGCGTACGGTGTACGTTTCACCCGGCCGCAGCCGCACGTCCTCCTTCGGGTCGCGCAAGAAGATCCGCAACTCGCCTGCGAGCACGTAAAAGGTGTCCTGGATGTTGGTGTGGAAGTGCCACGGCACCTGCTGGGTGGGCGAGATCTGCAGCTCATTGATCCGGAAGCCCGGCCGCTCCGCGTGCCGCGCGCGGCGTTCCACGTCGTAGAGTCCGCTCGAGTCCTTGACGCCCTGCATATCGGTTCTCCTGCGTCACATTCTGGGACGGGATTCTCGTTTCGATGGTGGGATTATTGCATGCCCCCCATGCGCGATGACAGACGAAGGCTTCGAGGAATTTCTCCGTGAGCGACGGGAGCACGCCGAGCGGACGCGCCGCCTGCTGATCGGCGTCCTCGCCGTCACATGCATCGCGCTGGCCGTCTCCAACGTCGTGCTGGCGTTGCGACTGACGGCGGGGCGGGGACGGTCCGCCGCCGAGGCGCCGCCACGTCTCGCCGAAACCCCGGCGCGGCCCGCCCTCACCACCGAGCCGTCAACACCGCCGGCACCAGTCGCGCCGCGCGCCGAGGGACCGCCCTCGGTGACGCTGCCGGCGACGACCGAGCCGTCGCGTCCGGAGCCCGCCGAGCCGCGCGGCGTGAGCGTGCCGGCCGAGCAGCCCGCGCGCGCCGACGCGCCCCCACCGAGCGTTGCCGAGCGGCGCCCCCTGCCGCCCGACCTGCCGCCGCGGCCGCTCGTCGCCTCCGCTCCACCGCCGCGCGTCGCCGCGGCACGCGCGACCACACCACCGCCGCCGCCCGCTGCGCTTCCGACGCGCGCCGCCACGACGGCGCCCGCGGCGCCGGACGAGGCCACGGCCGCGTGGATGCTGACGACGTACGGCCGCGCCGACGCGGAGGCGCGGGCCCGCGCCGCGCTCGAATTCTACGACGCGGAGTCGGCCGAAGGCCGATACTGGCGCCGCGTGCTCCGTCTGATCGTCACCGCGCGCTGAATCCTGCTCGATCCCCGTTGTGCAATCGAGGACAATAGGCCGGATGGAAGAGACCGCCCGGAGTGTGGAGACCGTTCAGGCGCTGCTCGAGCGCGGCGACCGCCGCCGGCTCGTCGACCTGCTCACGGCCGCGCATCCCGCCGACGTCGCGGCGCTGCTGCGCGAGCTGCCGCTCGAGTCGCAGGTGACGGTGTTCCGGCTGCTCTCCGCGCAGCGCGCGGGCGAGGTCCTGTCCGAGCTCGACGACCAGACGCTGCTGCAGCTCGTGCAGGCCCTCGATCAGCTCGAGGTCTCGCGGATCCTCGACGAGATGCCGCCGGACCACGCGGCCGAGGTCGTCGAGGAGCTCCCGGCCGCGCAGGCGGAAAGCCTGCTCGAGATGATGAAGGAGGAGCAGTCCGAGGACGTTCAGGAGCTGCTCGAGTATCCGGAAGACACCGCGGGGCGGCTCATGTCGCCCAACGCGGTGGCGGTGGGCGAGTCCGCCACCGTGGCCGAGGCCATCGAGCAGATCCGAAAGTCGGCGCCCGAGGGACGCGGCTTCGAGCTGTACGTGGTGGACGACCACCGCCATCTCGTCGGCGTGGTGCCGCTGCGCCGTCTGCTCACCGCGGCGCCGACGACGCCGATGTGGGCCATCCGCGATCCGAGCGTGGTGAGCGTGTCGCCCGAGACCGACCAGGAAGAGGTGGCGCGGCTCGTGGCCAAGTACGACCTCGTCTCGGTGCCGGTGACGGACCGGGAACGGCGCCTGCTCGGCACCATCAGCGTGGAGGACGTCATCGACGTCCTCGGCGAAGAGGCCTCGGAGGACATCTTCCGGCTCGCCGGCTCGGACGCCTCCGAGCTCGAGCGCCGCTCGCCGCGCGAGATCGCGCTCATGCGCCTGCCGTGGATTCTCACCACGCTGCTGATCGAGCTGGGCGCGGGCATCGTCATCCACTACTACGACGCGACGCTCAGCCGCGTGATCCTGCTCGCCTCGTTCATGCCGGTGATCCAGGCGATCTCCGGCAACACGGGGCTGCAGTCGGTGACCATGGTCGTGCGCGGCCTCGCCACCGGGCACGTGCAGCTCGCGCGCTGGTGGGAGCCGCTGCTGCGCCAGATCCAGACGACGTCCATCATCGGCGCCGTGTGCGGCGTCGTGGTTGGGGTCCTCGGCGCCGTGTGGCATGGCACGCTGTCCTTCGGGCTCGTGGTAGCCGTCTCGATGTTCATCTCGGTCAATCTCTCGGGTGCGGCCGGCACGGCCATCCCGATGGTGTCCAAGAGCCTGGGCTTCGATCCCGCGCTGACGGCCGGCCCCTTCGAGACGGCGCTGCAGGACGTGCTCGGCGTCACCATCTTCCTCGGGCTGGCCACGGCGCTGCTTCGCTTTCTCGCGTGAGCGTGTGAGCTCGCTCGTGTCCGTCGCGCAGGTGGTGCGCGTCTTCGCGCTCACCGGCATCCTCTCCATCGGCGGTGGGCGCGCCGCGTTCTTCTACGAGGCGCTCGTGGCCCGCCGGCGCTGGATGCGCGTCGACGAGTTCCTCCAGGACTTCACGCTCGCCCAGCTCCTGCCCGGGGCGACCTTCTCGAACCTCTCGATCACGCTCGGCCATCGGCTCGCCGGGGTGGCCGGCGCCCTCGGCGGCCTGGCCGCCGTCGTCGTGCCCGGCGGCGTCGTGCTGGTGGTGCTCGCGGCGCTCTACGTCACGCGCGGGCTGACGCCCGAGGTGGCGACGCTGATGCGCGGTATGAGCGCGTCCGTGGTGGGGCTGGTCGCCGTCACCACGCTGCGCATGGCGCGCCCGGCTCTGGCCGGCGTGCGCGCGATTGCGATCGCAGCCGCCACGTTCACCGCCGTCGGACCGCTCAAGCTCAACACGCCCGCCGTCATCGTCGTCATGACCGCCATCGGCCTCTGGCTGAACCGTCCGGAGCCCGCGCGAGGACCCCAGGGAGGGCCAGGCCCCCAGAGAGGGCCAAGCCCCCAGGGAGGGCCAGGCCAGTGAGCGACCTGCTGCTGATGACGTGGACGTTTCTCTGGCTGAGCCTGCTCTGCGTGGGCGGCGGCCTCGGCGTCATTCCGGAAATGCAGCGCCAGGTCGTGGCCAACCATCAGTGGGTGACCGCGCGCGAATTCGTGGACGGCTACACACTCGCCCAGCTCACGCCCGGCCCCACCATGCTCGTGGTCGCGTTCGTCGGCTACCGCGTGCACGGCGTGCTCGGCGCCGTGCTGGCCACCGTCGCGATGTTCCTGCCCACCTCCGTCATCGTCGTCCTCGTCGCCGAGCAGTGGCAGCGGCTGCGCGCTCATCGCTGGGCGGCCGCCGCGGAGCGCGCGCTGCTGCCGATCGGCATCGGGCTCTCGACGGCCGGCGTCTACACGCTGGCGCGCTCGGCACTGCACGACGTGACGACGGTCGTGCTGGCGCTGGCGGCGGGCCTCGTGCTCTATCACGGCCGCGTGCCGGCGATGCTCGTCGTCGTCCTCGGTGGCGTGGCCGGATGGCTTCTGACGTGAGCCCGCCGTCGGCCGCCCCCTCCGTCGCCGTCGTCGGGCTCGGCTTCGGCCGCGCCCACGTGCCCGCCTTCCAGGCCGCGGGCGCGCGCGTCGTGGCCGTCTGCCAGCGCGACGAGGCGGCCGCGCGCAAGGTCGCGGCGGCCTACGGCGTGCCGCAGGTCTACCCACTCTGGGAGCAGATGCTCGCCTCGGAGCGCCCGGCGATCGTCGTGATCGCCACGCCTCCGCATCTGCACCGTCCGATCGCGCATGCGGCGGCCGCCGCCGGCGCGCACGTCCTCTGCGAAAAGCCGCTGGCGACGTCGCGCGAGGACGCGGAGGCGATCGTGGCCGACGTCGCGCGCGCGAAGCGCATCGGCATGACGGGCTTCAACTGGCGCTTCCCGGTCGCGATGCAGCGGATGCGCGCGCTCATGGCGGACGGCGTCGTCGGCCGCGTGCTGCACGTGCACGGGCGCTGGCTGGGCGCGCGCTGGGCCGACGAGGCAAGTCCGACCACGTGGCGCATGGACCGCGAGCAGGCGGGCCACGGGGCCATGGGCGACATGGGGGTCCACTTGGTGGATCTCGTGCGCTGGACGTGCGGCGAGTTCGCGCGCGTCACCGCCCACGCCGGCATCGCGTACCCGACCAAGCCCGTGGCCGGCACCGGGCGCGCGACCGACGCCGAGGATTATCTGAGCCTGGTCGGCGAGCTCGCCTCCGGCGCGCAGGTCTCGTTCCTCGCGAGCCGCGCCGCCCACGGGCGCAATGAGCACGCGCTGGAGATCTCCGGCACCCGAGGCGCCCTCGCCTACCACCTGACGCGCGACGAGCCGCGCTGGTACGCGGGCCGCCTCTGGCTCGCGGCGAGCGGCGCTCCCTTCAGGCCCGTCGACGTCGAGGCGCCCGCGGTCGACGGCAGCGATCCGATGGACGTGCTGGGCCGGGCCACGATCACTCCGCTCGCCGTGCGGCTGCTCGCGGCGATTCGCGGGGAGGGGCCGGCCGATCCCTCGCTCGCCGACGGCCTGCGCGCCCAGCTCGTGCTCGAAGCCGCGCGCGAGGCGGCCGCGCGGCACGTCTGGGTCGACGTGCCCCCGGCTTGAGACCGGCGAGGCTCGGCGAGGTCGTGCGCATCAGCGAGGTCTTCGTGTCCGGGCAGGGCGAGGGCGCCGGCGCGGCCCCGCCGGCGTTGACAAGGCGTGGCGCGCGCGCTACGGTCTGGCGCCATCCAATCCAACCAGCCGTCCGCTGCGCCGGAGGATCCATCATGAGGTTTCGCACATTCCGGTTTGCGCTGTCGCTCACCGTCGTCGTGGCCTTCGTGCTCGCCACCGGCCCCCTCGCCGCCCAGCAGGCGCCGCCGTCGTGGAAGCAGGGACAGCCGAAGGACATGGAGAGCTCGTCGCTGTCGCCGATCGCGCAGCCGCCGGCGCCGAAGGCGCCGGGCGAGATCCCCGTGGACAAGATCAAGGTGCCGTCGGGCTTCAAGGTCGAGCTGTGGGCGCACGGCATCAACAACGCGCGCGCGATGACCTGGGGCGATCGCGGCACGTTATTCGTCTCCAGCCGTGTCGCGGGCAACGTCTACGCGGTCGTCGACAAGGGCGGCGCGCGCGAGGTGAAGACCATCGCCAAGGGTCTCAACCTGCCGAACGGCGTGGCGTTCAAGGACGGCACGCT
>Ga0209471_1002076_pt1 | contig 11648 bp, 12 predicted proteins | sample GraSoiAngelo_128_FD_185885 | JGI IMG/M metagenome (GOLD analysis project Ga0209471, IMG submission 185885) | Grasslands soil microbial communities from the Angelo Coastal Reserve, California, USA - 14_0927_12_20cm (SPAdes) (version 2) | ecosystem: Environmental > Terrestrial > Soil > Grasslands ... | reverse complement strand
TGCAAACTGCCTCGACAAACCAGGGCGCCCTGAGTAAATTACCGGACCAGATCAGGAGAATTCGCAAGTGCAAAATAGGATCCGCGCGCTTCTGTCATTCGCTCTGTGCATCGCGCTGAGCGCAGCACTTCCGGCGCAAGCGCAGTCCGGGCTGCGCGTGCCTCAGCGCGGCGAGCCGGGCCTTGATCCGGCTCTGGCGCGCGGCGGGCTGGCGGTCGACCCCGACCGGGTCGGGTTCGCAACCTACAGCTGGCGCGAAGCCGTCGGCCTCGCGCCCAGTTCGCGCATGCAGCTCTCCTACTCCTTCAGTGACCGGAGCAGTCTCGGCATGTCCTATATCAGCGGCAAAGAATCGGAGTACGACGCGCGTCAATATTCGCTGTTTGGCCGGTACTGGTTCGCCCACGACTGGGCCGTAAGCGCCGAAGCATTGTCGCGCGACACGCCCGGCCTTTTGCGCCTGAACGACTTCCGCATCGGCCTGCAGCGCCGCTTCTAAGGCGCGAAACACCCTCGGGTACACTGAGGCGCTTTCATGCGCCTCACCTTGTTCGACCTCGACAACACGCTGCTTGCCGGCGACAGCGACTACGCCTGGGGGCAGTTCCTGGTCGATCGCGGCATTCTCGATCACGAGGCCTACGAGGCGCAGAACCGCGCGTACTACGAGCAGTACGTGGCCGGCACGCTCGACATCCATGAATACCTCGGCTTCGCGCTGCGACCGCTCGCCGAGCATACCCCTCAGGAGCTCGCCCGCTGGCACGCCGAGTTCATGCGCACCCGGATCATGCCGATGATCGCGGCGCAGGCGCGCGCATTGGTGGGTAGGCATCTCGCTGCCGGTGATGTCTGCGCCATCGTGACTTCCACCAACAGCTTCGTGACCACGCCCATCGCCCGCGAGTTCGGCGTTGCTCACCTCATCGCCACCGAGCCCGAAACGCAGCACGGGCGCTTCACCGGCCGCGTGGCGGGCATCCCGTGTTTCCGTGCCGGCAAGGTGCGGCGCGTCGACGAGTGGCTGGCGGGCCTAGGAAGGTCCCTGAGCGACTTTCCTGAAAGCGCCTGCTACAGCGACTCCCACAACGACCTGCCGCTGCTTGAGCGGGTCAGCCGTCCGGTGGCCGTGGATCCCGATCTGCAGCTCGCGGCCATCGCCAAGCAGCGCGGCTGGGAAGTGATCTCCCTGCGCGGGTAGAATCCCGGCCCTTAATGATCAAGCGGTTGATCAGGCGCGTGCTCGGGCTGCCCTCGGAGGTGCGCGTCACGCGCGGCGAGCATGACCTTGCGCGGGACGCCATCAGCCCGGCCACCGCGAAGGTCTGCGCGGCGTTGCGCGAAGCCGGTTATTCCGCTTACGTGGTCGGCGGGGCCGTCCGCGACCTGCTACTGGGCATCACTCCCAAGGACTTCGACGTCGCGACCAACGCGCGCCCGGAGCAGGTGAGGCCGCTGTTTCGCCGCGCCATCATCATCGGCCGCCGCTTCCGGCTGGTGCACGTGATGCTGGGCCCCGAGACGATCGAAGTCTCGACTTTCCGCGCCGCTGACCCGGAAACGGCCGAAACGGACGAGCACGGGCGCGTACTGCGCGACAACGTCTTCGGCACGCAGGAAGAGGATGCGCGGCGGCGCGATTTCACCGTCAATGCGCTGTACTTCGATCCGCAGACCGAAGAGATGGTGGATTTCCACGGCGGCCTGGCCGATCTGAAAAAACGCGTGCTGCGCGTGATCGGCGATCCGCAGACCCGGTACCGGGAAGATCCGATACGCATGCTGCGGGCCGTGCGGCTCGCGGCGAAGCTGGGCCTCACCCTCGACCCGGCAACGCGCGAGCCGATCCGCGAGCTCGCGCCGCTGCTCGAGCGCGTGCCCCCGGCGCGCTTGTTCGACGAGATGCTGAAGCTGCTGCTTTCCGGGCACGCCAGCGCCTGCCTGCGCCAGTTGCGCGAGGTCGGGCTGCACAAGGGCGTACTGCCGCTGCTCGACGTCATACTCGAGCAGCCGCTCGGGGAGCGCTTCGTGACCCTCGCGCTCGCGCAGACCGACGAGCGCGTGCTCGCCGAGCGCCCGGTATCGCCGGCGTTCCTGTTCGCAGCGTTGCTCTGGCACGAAGTACTGGCCGCGTGGAAGGCACGGCAGGCCCGCGGTGAGCGCGCCATTCCCGCGCTCGAGGCAGCGATGGATGATGTCCTCGATACGCAGTGCGCCAAGCTCGCCATCACGCGCAAGCTCACCGCCACCATGCGGGAGGTCTGGGCAATGCAGCCGCGCTTCGAGCAGCGCTCAGGCCAGCGCGCGTATCGCCTGCTCGAGGCGGCGCGCTTTCGCATGGCCTACGACTTTCTCGCATTGCGCGCCGCCAGCGGCGAAGTCCCCGCCGAACTCGAAGCCTGGTGGCGCGCCTTCCAGGGCGCCGACCCCGAAACGCGCAAGGCGATGCTGCTTCCCGAGACCGGGCCGCGCAAGCGCCGCCGGCGCCGGCGGAAAAAGCGGCCGCCGGAGGCCGCCTCTCAGCCCGCGTGACGCTTGCCTACGTGGCAATCGGCTCGAACCTCGGCAGGTCGGTGGAGCAGGTCGAGCAGGCGTTCGAGGACCTGCGAAGCATCGCGCAGACCGTCCTCGTAAAACGATCGTCGTTGTACCGCTCCGAGCCGCTCGGGTACGCCGACCAGCCGCCGTTCGTCAATGCCGTGGCGCTGCTCGACACCGCGCTTTGCGCCGAGCGGTTGCTTGACGCACTGCAGGCAATCGAGGCGCAGCATGGCCGCAGCCGCAGCTTTGCCAATGCACCGCGCACGCTCGATCTCGACTTGCTGCTCCACGGCGACGCCGTCGTGGACAAGCCCGGCCTCGTGCTCCCGCATCCGCGGATGCATCTGCGCGCCTTCGTGCTGAAGCCGCTGCTGGAAATTGCAGCGGGCATCGCCATTCCGGGAATCGGCGCGGCGCAGACCATGCTGGAACAATGCGGCGAGCAGTCGGTGGAAAGAATCAGTGGATAAGTTCCGCTACCTCGTCGTGGAAGGACCGATCTGCGCCGGCAAGACGACGTTGGCCAAGCGTCTTGCTTCCAGGTTATCGGCCGAGCTGCTGCTCGAGCAGCCGTTGGAGAACCCGTTCCTCGCGCGCTTTTACCAGGACATGGCGCGCTTTGCGCTGCCGGCGCAGCTGTTTTTCCTGTTCCAGCGCGCGCGCATGATCGAGCCGCTCGCGCAGCCCGACATGTTCGGCAAGCCGACGGTGGCCGATTTCCTCCTCGACAAGGACGCGCTTTTCGCGCGCATCACCCTGTCGGGCGATGAACTGGCGCTCTACCAGAAAATCTACGAGGCGCTACGTCCCCGCGCGCCGCTTCCCGATCTCGTGATTTATCTGCAAGCGCACCCCGGCACGCTGATCGAAAGGGTAAGGCGCCGCGGGGCTGGGTACGAGCGCGGGATCAGTGAAGAATATCTGGCAGTGCTCGCCGAGAGCTACGCGCGGTTCTTCTACCACTACGCCGCCGCTCCGGTGCTGATCGTCAACTCCGAGAACCTCAATTTCGTCGAGCGCGATGCGGATTTCGAGCTGCTGCTGTCGCGCGTACGCGGGATGAAGAGCCGGCGCGAGTTCTTCAACCTCGGCTGATGCGCGTCCTGAGCGACATTGCCTCCTTGCGCGCCGCGCTACGCTCTGCGGGGCCCGTGGCATTCGTTCCCACCATGGGAAACCTGCACCAGGGCCACCTATCCCTCGTGCGGCTGGCGCGCCGTCACGGCGGCGCCGTCGCGGTGAGCATCTTCGTCAACCGCCTGCAGTTCCTGCCCGGGGAGGACTTCGAGCGCTACCCGCGCACCTTCGAGCGCGACTGCGCGATGCTGGAAGCAGAGGGGGTGGAACTAGTTTTTGCACCAGATGAGGGCGCCCTCTACCCGGAGCCCCAAACCTATATGGTGCGGCCGCCGCCGATCGCCAACGAGCTGGAGGGTCTGTTTCGGCCCGGCTTCTTTCACGGCGTGGCAACGGTGGTGCTGAAGCTGCTCAATTGCGTGCAACCGGTCGCGGCGGTCTTCGGAAAGAAGGATTATCAACAGCTTACGATCGTGCGCGGCATGGTCAGACAACTCGATCTGCCGGTCGAAATCATCGCCGGGGAGACCGCGCGCGAGAGCGATGGCCTCGCGATGAGCTCCCGCAACAACTATCTGTCCGTGGCCGAACGCGCCGAGGCGCCGCGACTTTATCGGACGCTCCTTGAGGTCAAGGCGGGGAAAATCTCGGGCGAGAAAGCGCTAGCGGCGCTTGCCGCGGCCGGCTGGAAGCCCGATTACGTCGAAATTCGCCGCCGGCAGGACCTCGCACCGCCGCAGGGCACGGAGCACGAGCTGGTCGTCCTCGGCGCCGCGCGCCTGGGGACAACCCGGCTGATCGACAGCGTCGAGTTCTAGCCCTCGCCCTGCCGAGGAGGTCTATGCCGGGTAGGGATCGAAGGTGATTGCCTCGAGCGGGCAGCCGATCGCCCTAGCGAGCCTGTCCATCGCATCGTCGGTGAGCGGCAGGGGCTGGAAATCCGCCTCCCCGCCCTTGGAGGAGATGAAATCCTTGGCCGCCGCCTCGGTATTCCACGTCACCACCGGGTCTGGACTGACACCCGGAACTTGACGGCAGACCGGAAAACCATCGGATTTGTAGACGATTGCGTACATTCACCCCTGCCACACAATTTAATCATTGTGGCGGTGCGGCAACAAGGTAAGGTCCCCTCAGGAAGTCCCTGATTGCGCGGCGCATCACTACCGGCGTCTAATTGGCTCGGGAGGCACCAGTGTGGCTTTTTTCACACCGGGCCTAGGCGATGGGCCCCGCCCAGGGGGCATTTTTCACGGGGAGACAGCAATGAGCAATTTATGCGACGCAGTCGGCCTTTGCATACCTTACGGCAAGGCCAATTCTCAGTACGAAACCGAGTTCGAGCCCGCCACCGGCACGATCTGGGGATATTTCAAGCCGCGTGGCACGGCCTGCTTCAGCCTTGGCCTGCTCAAGGACATCCGCAGGCATGACAGCGCGCTCGCGACCAACGGCGGCAAGGTCGAGGTGGAAGGCGTGCCGTTCGCCGCGCGCCACTATGTGCTCGCATCGCGCACGCCGCGCGTATTTAACCTGGGCGGCGACCTTGCGCTGTTCGTGTTGCTCATCAAAGCACGCGATCGCGACGCGCTCGCGCACTACGCCAAGCTTTGCATCGACAACATGTACCCGAGGATCCAGCACTTCTCGTGCCGCACGCTGACGACGATTTCACTCGTCCAAGGCGACGCGCTCGGAGGCGGATTCGAAAGTGCCCTGGCGTCGGACGTGATCGTCGCCGAAGAGAGCGCCCAGATGGGACTGCCCGAGATCCTGTTCAATCTTTTCCCGGGCATGGGCGCCTACAGCCTGCTCGCGCGTCGCATCGGTATACGCGCCGCCGAAGAGCTGATTCTGTCGGGCCGCGTGCTGCCCGCGCAGAAGCTGCATGAAATGGGCGTTGTCGACGTGCTGGCGCCCGACGGCCAGGGCGAGGCGGCGGTGCGGCAGTGGATCGCGAAGAATGCGAAGCGCAGAAACGGCCTGCAGGCGGTTCATCGCGTGCGACAGCTGGTGCATCCGGTGACGCGCGAGGAGCTCGATGCGATCACCGACACCTGGGTGGATGCTGCACTGCTCCTCGAAGACCGCGACCTGAAGATGATGAGCCGCATCGTGCGCGCGCAGATGCGCCGCATGGAATCGGGCGATGTAACCGACGTCACTGCCGAGGCCGTAGCCGAGGCGATGGCGGCCAACGCCTGAGGCGAGGGAGACTCCCATGCTCATCGGACAACGCGAAGCGCTACGTGAAATAGCGCCCTACGTCAGATCCAGCACAGCCACGGGCCTGGCATTTTTCCTTTACGACTTCGGCCTGTACTGGGCTGGCATCGCCGGCGTGCTTTTCCTGCCGGAGTTGTGGATGAAGGTCCTGGCGGCGACCGTGGCCGGCTTGAAACTCGTCTCCCTTAAGACGCTCGGGCACGATGCCGCCCACGGCTGCCTGGTGAAGGGTAAACGCCTGAACTGGCTGTTGGGGGTAATCGTCTATGCGCCGTGTTTATACAATTACCGGATGTGGGTGTACGACCACCACGTGCGCCATCACCCCCACACCAACGGCCCGATCAAGGACACCTATACGCCCTTCACCAAGGCGGAATACGACGCCATGCCACAATGGCGCCAATGGCTGGAGCGGCTCTACCGTGGCCCCAACGTCATCGGCTGGTCGCTCTACTATCTCGTCGAGCGCTGGTGGGACATGAAGCTCTTCCCCCGCGACCACATGCCCGAACTGCACCGTAAGGCCGCCTGGCCGCATTTCTGGTTCCTGCTCGCCTATGCCGCAGTGTTCCTCGGCACGCTGACCGCCGCGCCGTTGTTTACCACCGTGAGCTCGACGCAGGCGATAGTGCTGGGCGCGGTGTACCCGTTCCTGGTCTTCATGGCCTTTACCGGATGGGGGCTCTACCTGCAGCACACCCACCCTGACGCCACGTGGCTGCGCGGCTCAAACGAGGAAAACAAGGCATTCTACGAACGTGGGGAGCTGCTTGCGGTGCACTGGGTGATGCCGCGCTGGTTCGGCAGGCTGACCCACGACGTGATGGACCACCCGGTCCACCATCTGCATCCGCGCATTCCGTGTTAACGGCTCAGGGTGGCGCAGGCCAGACTCAACCAGTTGTTGGGTGAGCACGCGCTGGTGGAGAAATACACGCTGCGTTCGTTCCTCGACACGCTGCGCAGGTGCAAGCTCTACGATTTCGAGAACCACCGCTGGCTGGATTTTGACGGCAGGCCGACCACCGGCACGACCCGCATGTTCCGCGTGACCGCCAAGGAGCTGCTCGGCGGCAAACGGGAATCCGCCGGCTCGCGCGTCGATCCGCTGCTGCTCAAGGCCGCGTAGCGCTAGCCCGCGATGTGCGTGACGAAGCCGTTCTCCCTGAACATCTGGGCGAACAGGTAGAAGTTCATGCGCGTGGAGTTGATGATCGAGCGCTGCGCGGTGGGATCGGCGATCGTCTTGAGCAGCTGGTTCAGGCTCGCCATGTGGTCGACGTCCATGGTCGCGTGCGACGTGAGGAACTTGAAACCTCCCCGTTCACGTCCCGGCCGAGCGCGCGCGATCGAGTCCGATACCCTCCCCCCGTAGACGGACGACACGACTTCGGGCACGTAGAGCATCCCCAGCACCGAGCAGGGATGCACCCGCTCGGCACCGCGGTAGTTGAAGGCGATCATGGCCTGGACGGGAGCGCTGGGCGGATCCGCCTTAGCGCCCGCGACATCGCCTCCCACCGCCCCGACGTCCTCGAGCACCCAGGTTTCGTGCTCCTTCTCTTCCTCGATGCGCTCGTACAGCGCATAGCGCACGTTGCGGAATTCGTCGCCGCAGCGTGCCGCGGCGGCGGCCATTGCCGGGCAGAAATGCCAGACGATGTCATACAGGTCGTGCAGGAAGGCCCGATACTCCTCCAGCTTCAGGCCGTGGTGGATCATGGCGTGCACGCGCGGCTCGTCCTCCAGGGCACGCCGGCGCTGCACTGCTCCTCGAGGACCGCGACCTGAAAATGATGAGCCGCATCGTGCGCGCGCAGATGCGCCGCATGGAATCGGGCGATGTCGTCGATGTCGCGGCGGCGGCAATGGCCGAAGAACGGCTCGCGGCGACGGCCTGAGGTTTCAGCCGCCGACCGAGGACTGGAATCCGCCTTCGCCGAACATGCGTCCGAACTGGTAGAAGTTGACGCGCGTGGAATTGACGATGGACTCTTGCGCATCCGGGTCGTCGATCCTCTTCACCAGCTTGTTCAGCTTCGCCATGTGGTCGACGTCCATGGTGGCGTGCGAGGAAAGGAACCGGAAGCCGCCTGCATCGACGTTGCGGCCGAGCGTTCGCGCGATGGAATCGGAGACCCTTCCCCCATAGACGGAGGAAACGACCTCGAGCATGTAGAGCATCCCCAGCACCGAACATGGGTGCACCCGTTCAGCGCCGAAGTAGTTGAATGCGATCATGGCCTGCACGGGCGCGCTCGGCGGATGCGCTCTGGCGCTCGCGACATCGCCCCCAATCGCCTCGATGTCTTCGAGCACCCATGAGTCGTGGCCCTTTTCCTCCTCGATGCGGTCGTATAAGTCGAAACGCACTTCCCTGAACCGGTCGCTGCAGCGCGCCGCAGCGGCTGCCATCACCGGGCAGAAATGCCACACGATGTGATAGAGATCGTGCAGAAAGGCCTGGTACTCGGCGAGCGACAGGCCGTGATGGATCATCGAGTTCACCTTCGGAATCATTTCAAGCTCGCGACGATTGGCGTCGGTCATCTCGACGAGCGTAATGAAGAACGACATCGTGGTGTGCTCCGGAATGATTCGCGGCGCGTTGCCGCGGCTACCGGATTCTAGCGCGCCGCCGGAGAATCAGCCGGCGGACTGCTTCCTGTCTCGCAAATAGCGGTCGAGCTCGCCGTTCGCCGCGCTGAGTTCGTCGGCGATGGAGCGCACAAGGCCGGGCGCCTGGAGCCGTAGCTCGGCGTCCGAGAGCTTGCCCAGATTCGCGCACACCTTGGTCAGCCGATCGGTTCCCATGCTGGCCGAAGAGCCCTTCATCGCGTGCAGGATGGATCTGAACTCGTGGTAGTTGCGTGCCGCGACCGCTTGCTCCATGCGGCCCATGAGCGCGGTGTTGTCGGCGATAAACACGCCGATCAGCTTTTCCAGGAAGCCCGGCGAGGAGCCGAGCGCGTCCAGATCGGCAAGCGTCTCGGCGTTGATGACTGTCGGCGCAGCGGCCACAGTGCGAGTGGCTGGGCGCGAAGCGGGCGCCGGCTCTGGGCGCCGCGCCTCCTCCGGTTTCGCAGCGCCGACCAGCTTCTGCAATTCATCGAGCAGCCGCGCCGCCTCGATCGGCTTCGCCAGGAACGCATCGGCGCCAGCTTCGAGACACTCGCGGCGGGCCTCGGCCGTCGCGTCCGCCGACAGGATCGCCACCGGCAGCCTTTCCCGGCCGCGAGTCATGAGGCGCAGCGCCCGCAGCGTCTCGATTCCCCCGAGCTCCGGCATATTGCGGTCAAGGAGCACGATGTCGTAGCGGTCCTTCTCGAAGGCATCGAGCGCCTGGTCGCCATCGTTGACCACAGTGGCGTTGTGGCCGCCGCGATCGAGAATGCGGCCGATCACCTCGCGATTGGTCGGGTTGTCGTCGGCGACCAGCACGCGAAGTTTCCTCGCCTCGACGCCGCGCCGCGCATAGTCCTGCAGCCGCACGACGCCTTCGCGCACCTCATCACCCGCCGACACCGAATGCAGCACGTTGAAAAGCTGCCGCTTGTCGAAGGGCAGCTCGAGTACGGCTGCGAATCCGGAGGACAGCGCCTCGAACCGCGGAACATCGGCGTCGCGAGGCACCGCAAGCACGGTGGGGGGTGCCGGATCCGGAGCCGCACGGCGAAAGCGCTGCGCGAGCTTCGGATCTTCGCCCGACCCGTAGAGCACCGCGCTGTGATAGGGCTTCGCCAGGCTGATTTCGGCGACGAGCCGCGCCACGCCCTCCTCGACGTCCGCGACCGCGACCGGCGTGGCCCCCCAGCCCGCGAGCGCACGGTCGAGCGGCTCGCGCTGGGCCTGCGGGAAGCCGACGAGCAGGACCCTGGCGCCGGCGAGCTCGCCACTGCCGGCACCCACGCGCTCCGGTTGCTTCTCCAACTGCAGTTCGACCCAGAAGGTGCTGCCTAGGCCGACCGCGCTTTCCAGCCCGATCTTGCCGCCCATCAGGCCGACGAGCTGCTTCGCGATGGTCGTACCCAGTCCTGTGCCGCCGAAGCGGCGGGTGGTGGACTGGTCCGCCTGCGTAAAGCTCTCGAAGATGCTCGCCTGCGCCTCCGGCGGAATACCGATCCCCGTGTCGCGGACAGAGAACTTGAGGCGCACATCAGATTCGGTTTCGCTTTGCGCCGACACGTGCACCGTCACGCTGCCGCGCTCAGTAAATTTCACCGCGTTGCCAGCCAGGTTGATCAGGATCTGCCGCAGATAATGGGGGTCGCCGCGCACCGCAGGCGGTACTTCTGGCATGAGGGACACCACGAACTCCACGCCCTTGGCTGCAGCCTGGGCGGCCAGAATGCGGCAGGTGCTGTTGAGCAGCGCGTGCAGGTCGAAATCGGCCTTCTCCAGCGTGACTTTTCCGGCCTCGATCTTCGAGAAGTCGAGAACGTCTTCGACCAGGCCCAGCATCACGCGCGATGAGCTGCGCAGGGTCTGCAGCATGTCAGCCTGCTCGCGGGTCAGCGCGGTATCGCGCATCAGATCCGACATGCCGATAATGGCATTCAGCGGCGTTCTCATCTCGTGGCTGACCACCGAAATGAAGCGGCGCTTCGCCTGGTTGGCGGCCTCTGCGCGCGCGAGCGCGTCGAACAGCTTCGTGACGAGCGAGCGAACGTATACGCTGAGAGGGATGAAGCCAAACAACAGACCATAACCGACGTAGGAGTGAGCGCGCCAAAAATCGTTGTGCCAGAGCACGAGAGTGAATCCGGCAACGCTCAGGCCGAGCGCCATCAGGAGGTAGCGTTGTCCGAAGCGGAAGCCGTTGGCCAGGGTGACCCAGACGTACACGAGGAATAGCGGCGCCGAGCGCTCGCCGAGGAAGGCCATGACCCAGGTCAGCGTGCCCAGGTCGGCGCTCGCCCCGATCACTCGCCGCGTGGGCGACTCGCCTGGCGCGACGAGGATGTGGGCGAAAACGAGGACAGCCACCGCGAGATAGCCGAGCATGACGAAAAGCGTCGGATGGAGCCCCTGCGCAAGCGCACCGGGCACTAGGTACAGAACGATCAACCCGCCCACTACCAAGCGGACCAGCGCCTGCTCGTGCTCAGTGTCCGGGCGTCCCGACAGCCGGGCACGAAGCTTCGCGAAGAGCTCGCCGGCTGTCGCCATCAACGTTCCGTTGGCGGGTCTTGCCACTCGCGCTGGATCTGCCCTACCTCGGACTTCATGCCGAGAAAGGCATCGACCATGCGCGGATCGAAGTGCCGCCCTGCCTGTGAGGTGATGTATTCGAAGGCGCGCTCCTCGGGCCAGGCGGTCTTGTAGGGCCGCACCGAGGTGAGCGCGTCGTAGACGTCCGCCACCGCGACGATGCGGGCGCAAAGCGGAATATGGTCGCCGACCAGGCCGTTCGGATACCCCGAGCCCTCGTACTTCTCGTGGTGACCGAGCGCGATGAGGGCCCCCATGCGTACGTATTTCGAGGCGCTGCCCTTCAGGATCTCGTGCCCGATGACGGGGTGGCGCCGCATCACCTGCCACTCGGCGTCGTCAAGCTTGCCCTGCTTCAGCAGGATATGGTCGGGAATGCCGATCTTGCCGATGTCGTGCAGCGGCGCGGAGAGCTCGATGGTCTCCGCCTCGTCGTGCTCGAGGCCGAGCGCCCCGGCGATCAGGCGCGAGTAGCGCGACATGCGGATCAGGTGATAGCCGGTCTCCTCGTCGCGGAATTCGCCCGCCCGCGCAAGCCGCAGCAGCGTTTCCTTTTCGCGCTCGCGCACTTCCTTGGTCGCGTCCTCCAC
>Ga0209471_1002075_pt1 | contig 11648 bp, 7 predicted proteins | sample GraSoiAngelo_128_FD_185885 | JGI IMG/M metagenome (GOLD analysis project Ga0209471, IMG submission 185885) | Grasslands soil microbial communities from the Angelo Coastal Reserve, California, USA - 14_0927_12_20cm (SPAdes) (version 2) | ecosystem: Environmental > Terrestrial > Soil > Grasslands ... | reverse complement strand
GAGGATGCCCTCCTGGTGCCGTCAGGGGCGCCCCTCTACGAGTCCCTGAGCTCAAGGTTCATCGCGTTCGACCGGCTGGCGTCGACCCTGGGCCAGGGCGGCTACTCCGGCTTCGTCCGGGTCCTCGGCCCGGGTGCGAACGGAATCCTCCTCTTCCGCAACGGGAAGATGATCGACTGCCTCTGGCGCGATCGCGGCGAGCTCAAGCAGGGCGGGCCGGCGGAAGCCCGAGCCCGGAGCCTGATGGAGTCGGGCGAGGCTGTCGTGGATATCGTCGACCTCCAGGCCGAGCTGGTGGACAGCCTCCACCACCTGGCTTCCGGCGCCACCACCTACCCGGAGATGTACGCGTCCTGGGTCAACTTCGAAGGGCTGGTCAAGTTCCTTAAGGAGCGCGCCTTCACCGGCACCATCTCGATCAAGTCCGATTCCGGCGGCGGCGTCCTGATGCTTCGCCGCGGCGAGCTCGACGGGGCGTTCACGACCAGCTCGCGCGAGCTCTCCGACGATGAGTCGGAGGTGCTGGCGCTGGCGGCCGACCCGGAGGCCCGGATCGAGGTCCGAAGCGCCAACGCGGAGCCCGTCCCAGCGCGGCCGCCCGAAGTTCAGGAGCTGGCGGAGACGGAGCCGGAGGCGGAGCCCGTCTTCTCCCAGGTCAACCGCTGAGCGGGTAGCGTCAGCGCCACCAAGGCACTCGCTGGGCGGCCACCGCCGCGCTGACGATCGGCTCCAGGTCTGCTTCCAGCCGGGCCAGGTCGCGGGCCCACTCGCCGGCGATGACCAGGGCTAAAACGGAGCGGCCCGCCAGAAGCTGGCCGTGCCGGCGCTCCAGGCAGCCGGCCGCGGCGGCGCGCCATGCCTGGACTGAAACCGCCTCTGCCTTCGGGGTCGCGCTTGACGAGCCTTCGAGCCGGTCGGCAATTCGAGAGAGGCCGGCGACCAGCGCCTGCGCTTGGACCCGAACCGCGGTCGCGCCATCCGGACAGCCGCCGGCGTCGTAGCCGAGATCGGACGCGACCAGGACCAGCGCGTCCGCCACCAGCATCCCCTCATTGCCATCGGTGACCAGGGCGGCAGCCGTCCGCGGGTCCAGGTGCCGCGCGCCGCGTTCGGAGAGCAGCTCCTGGAGGCTCTCCCCGGCGCGGTCGCGCGCCCGCACGGCGTTGCGCCGCACAGCGTCCAGGTCCGGGCCGGCCTCGAAACCGAGCACTCCGTCGAAGGCCGCCCCGAGGTAGGACGAGGTCGCGCGGTAAAAGCCCGAGGCCGACCTGGCCAGGTCCCGGCGAGCCCCCCGAGGCCAGAGCAGGACCCCGGCCAAGACGCTGACCGTGGCGCCAACCGCGACATCCTCGATCCGGACCAGACCCACCTGCCAGCCGGCCGGCGAGATCAGGTTGAAGACGACGATCAGGTTCACCGTGAAGGCTGCCTGGCTGAGCACGAACCCGACCGTGGTCGCCGCGTAAGAGGCGAAGAAGACGGCGAAGGGAAGGGCAATCCACATCAACGGCGGGTTGTTGCCGGCGAGAACGGCGAAGAGCCCGCCGACCGCCACGCCGAGGACGTTGCCCGCCAGCGCCTGGACGGTGGTGCGGCCGGTGCCCAGCGCGCTGGTCCGCAGCACCTGGAGCGTCCCCAGCACGACCCAGAAGGCATGGCTCAGCCCGAGCGTCCGGGCGAGGAAGATGGAGACGGCCAGGCCGGCCGCCAGCCGGAGGCTGTTGTGGAGGAGCGAGGATCGCGGTTCCAGGTGAGCCCGAAGGGTGCGCAGGATGCGCACGGCGACCCCACCGGCGCCGACGCGTGCAGGAACCGCCGCCGGCAGTCGAATGCCGGTCTCCAGCGGTGCGCCGGCGGCGAGCACGGCGTTGCCGCCCAGCCCGATCACGAGATAGGAGATGACGCGGAGGGTCTGGTCGTAATCGTGACCGTCCAGGACCTCGTCGATGGGGCGGCCGCTCCGCAGCTGATCGGTCACCCAGCCGTCGAGCGCGGCGCGATGGGTCCTCCAGGCCTCATCCACGGCGCGAAGGTCAGGCGGGGCGCCGCCCTTGAGAACCGCCGCGCTCGCTCGCAGCGACTCGAGCACCGACACCTTGAGCCGCTCGCCTTCTTCGGTGCAGGGCCGAGCCGTTGCCTGTGGCGCCTGGAACGGGCGCTGGAGGAGGTCCACGACCTGGTCCAGCTCGGAGAACATCTCGAAGTAGGCGCGGTCCCCTCGGCTGAGCCCGGCCGGCCGCCGGGCCGTGGCCGTGTATTCAGCGCGCGCGCCCTGGATCGCCTCGCGCGCGTCACCAAGTGCGCTTGGCGATTTGACGGAGACCGCCGCGGCAACGGCGAGGAGCGCCATTGCCGCGCGGGTTGGCAGGTCGCCTGACTCGGGCCGGGGCCAGAGCAGGAGTGCTGCGAAGGTCGAGAAGAGGCCGGCCAACAGCCAGCCACCGACCCGATCGGGTATCGCCGATGGAGGTGCCGGCAGGGAGACCGAGATCACGAAAGCCAGCAGCAGGCCCGTCTGCGCGACCGCGAGGTAGCCGCCGAAGATGACGGCGAAGGCGAGCCCGAAACCGACTACGAACATCGCGATCGCGGCGCCCGCCGGTGCCGCGGAGAACAGCGTGCCGAGCGCCACCAGGATCGCCCCGCCCAGCACCGCCCCGAGGTACGCGAGTAACCGTGCCCGGCGCGGACCGCTGAAGTCGGCCATCACCAGCAGGGCGAAACAGCCGAAGACGATGAAGATCAGCGCCTGGGGGTCGCCGAGTACGAGCCGGGCGAAGAGGAAGGCCAGGGGGATGACCAAGGCCGCCCGGGCGCTCCGGCGAAAGGCGACCTGATCGAAGGTCAGTCCCCACATGGACTCAACTATCGCCGCTCAGACCGCCACAAACTTGGCACAGCAGTGCCGCAAGTCTTGGCACACCTGGGCCGCAACCTGACGGCGATTGGTGCCTGATGGCATCCGTTCGCTTGAGAGGAGAAAGGAAAGACATGAACTACGGCAACCTGGTGAGGCGACCATTTGAGATCGTCGCGCGGCGACCCTACCTCTGGCTGCTCGGATTCCTCGCCGGTGGAGCCACGGCGTTCCACCTTTCGGGCAACGGGCCCGGCCAGGGCCGGCACACCGGCTCCGGTGCTTATTCGGGACCCAGCTGGGCCGTCTTGCAGGCCATCTGGAACGAAAACTGGGGCTGGATGGTAGGCATCCTGGCCTTCCTCATCGTCCTGGCTGTGGTGCTGTTCATACTCGGCAGCATCGCCACCGGCGGCATCATCCACGCCGCCGTCGAGCACGACGCGGGCCGCGACTACCGGTTCGGAACAGCCTGGCGGGCCGGGTATGCGACCGGCTGGCGAATCGCCGGCCTGCGGCTGCTGGTCCTGGTCGTCGCCATCCTGCCGGGGCTGCTGACCGGCGCCCTGGTCCTCGGCGCCGTCGCCGGGGCCGCCGCCTCGCCTGCGGCCGCTGTCGGGTTCGGGCTCCTGGCGGCCGTGGCATTCCTGGCTTCGCTGGTCTTCTGGCTCGCTCTCAGCGTGGCCTTCCGTCTCGCGCAGCAGTTCATCGTCCTCGAGGACCGCCACGTGGCGGAGAGCCTCAGCAACGGCTTCCGGATGCTGCGCTGGCACCTCGGGGAGATCGTGGTCGGCTGGCTGATCCTGCTGGCCCTCTCGATCGGAGTCGGGATCGCCGGGGCGATCCTGGCCGTCGCGTTCGGCATCCCCGCGGTCGCGCTCGGCTTCGGGGGCTGGGCGATCGGCGGGCTGACCGGTGCCATCATCACCGGCTCCTTCGCAACCGTCTTCTTCCTCGGCATCGTCCTCGCCGCGGGCGGCGCCTACTCGGCGTATTCGTCGGTTTACTGGACCCTGCTCTTCACGACCCTGCGCAACCTACCGGCGCCTGCACCCGGGGGTGCGGTCGCACCCGCCGCCTGACCGCGGCAACCGCCTCAAGGGGAGTCGATGTGAGCTTCGCCGGGCTTTTTGCGCAGGTAGCGCGCCATCCAATAGACGAGCAGGGCAGCGCCGACGAAGAGGGCCAGGGGGATTGCGTAGGTGCGCACGAACACGCTGGCGAAGCCCACTCCCGGCACCGTCGCCCGGACCGTGAAGGCGTAGGGCGCGCGAACCAGGAATGGTCCCCAGGGGTCCCCGACGGAGTTGGCATCGCCCTTGGTCGTGACCTCTACCCCGCCGGCGACCGGCGTGGCCTTGGTGACCCGGTGCGCGATGACGACCTTGGGTGCGTCCGGTTGACGGAAGACGAGGATGTCACCGACCTTCAGGTCGGCGACCGGCTCGCGCTGCACGATGATCACGCTTCCCGGCTGCAGGGCCGGCCGCATGCTGCCGGAGAGGACCGGTTGGACCTGCCAGTTGCCGGTCAGGATCGCCCCCGCGGCGATCGCGAGAGCGAGGCCGAGAAGGCCTATCGCGCCGTTCTCAGCCCATCCGATCCACCGCGAGCGGACCGCTGTCCGGGAGCTGGCCACACCGGCCGGGACTGTCCTTCCCATCTGCTCAACAGACACTCTAGAGGGCTCGGGAAAGGACGGGACGGCCGCGCTCCCGCGCGCGGCCGTCCTATTGAATCAAGTCGAGGTTCCGGTTCGACTCAGCCCTGGCTGAGGACCGGTGTGCCGCCGCTGGGACCGGCTCCGTTCCATTCGATCGCGTTCACGGTGACGGTCGGAGTGATGGTCAGTCCCTCATCCGCGTTCCCGAGGTTGCCGCTGAAGTCCATCGTGAAGGGCCCCCAGCTGTCGCCCACGTTGAGGTTGCAGCCTCCGGCGCAGTAGTAGCCGAAGGACTCGCGGTAGCGCACGCTGCCGGTGTACCCGGCGAAGTTCATCTGCACGTCGTCGCCGAGGGGCGCCGGGTCGAGCCCGCCACCATCAGCCAGAAGGCTGACCGTGGTGATGTGCGTCCCGTCGTTGGTCACCGTCCAGGTGTGATTCTGGTTGATGCTCGAGCCCGAGTTCACGAGCTTCCAGGTCAGGTGCTTGGTGCCGTTGCCGCTGGAAGCGTCCGCGCTGTTCATCGAGAGTGACAGCGTTCCGACCTGGATGACCTGAGTCGCCGCGACATGGTCGGTGAAGGCCGCGTTCGCGCCGAGGCCAACGAGACCGAGGGCAGCGATGCCCATTCCAACGAGGACGACCCACTTTGAACGAAGTACTTCCATCGAAATCAATCTCCCTACTTTCACCGGCCGTCTCGGCCGTGCGGTTGCTTGCTGAAGTCCGTAGCCGCAACTCTGGGCTGCGTCGGGCCGTCCGTCATCCTCTGAACGGATGAATTTGGGGAGAAGTCAGGCGAGCGTCGACTTCTCGTAATAGGCTTCGGCGAAATGGGGGAGGTTGGTGCGCCAAGGCGCGTGGTCATGCTCGCGCTGGCGCTCGGCTGGCTGGCCTTGATCGGGCTGGCCATGAACGGGCTCGGCGTCTATGCGTCCTTCACCGACTCAGGCCAGGCAACCCAGGCGATCTCGACCGGATGCCTCCGGGTTGCTTTCACCCAGGTCGACGGGAAGGCCCCGGCCGACCCGAGGTCGGTGACCTGGAACGCCGTCATCAGGCAGAAGACGGTGGAGATCGTCCACCACGTCCTGGTGACCAACGTTTGCAGCCTTCCCGTCGCCGGCGTCACCATCTCGGTCCGCCAGCAGTGGACCCAACCCGAACCGAGGGACACGGCACAACCGGCCGTGGCCGAGTCCGACGGCGCTCAGCTGACCCTGGAGGCTTTCGCGACAGGCCCGTCCGGCGCCAGCGCGTTTCGCTCCGACAGGCTTGGCAGCTGGCAGGCGCAGGCCTGGTCCCTCCCGAACTCGGTGGGCAGGCTCGAACCCTCTCAGAGCCTGTCGCTGAAGCTCGATCTGCGCGGCCGGCTGGGCGAGACCGATGGCGGTGGTGACGTCGCGTCGAAGGCAGCGCCCTCTGACGATGGCAAGCCACCCAAGGGAGCTTCCGGCGAGGTCGCTTACACGATCGGCGTCCGGGAGTAGAGCCCTTGAACGCCCGCTTTCGCGTGCTGCCGGCACTGGTCGCGCTGGCGGCCCTCCAGGTGGGCGGCGTATCCGATGCCCGGGCCGCCGGGACCGTGTCCGGCGGCCCGCTGGTGATCCATTCGAGCTTCAACGACGTGTCCGCACCCCTTCGGACCCTGACCCCGGCCGGGCGGCGTCCAATGCGCCTGACGAGATCTCACCTCCCAATCTCGAGTCCGCGCGCCGGGACGCCGGAGAAGAGCTCGCCGAACAGCCCCAGCACGCCCACTCCCGCGACCGTCAACAACTTCGACGGGGTCGGTCAGGGCTTCGGCGGTCCCAATGGCACCTTCTCGGTGACCTCGGCACCCCCCGACAGCAACGGGGCGACCGGCCCAAATCACTTCGTGGAGACCGTCAACACCGACCTCGCGGTCTTCAACAAGAGCGGGGCCGCGATCTACGGCCCGGTCCCCATCAACACCGTCTGGAGCGGGTTTGGCGGCGCCTGCCAAGCCGACAACGACGGGGATCCGACCGTCCTCTACGACCAGCTGGCCGACCGCTGGCTGATCAGCCAGTTCGCCATCCACGGCGCCGACCTGATGTGCGTCGCGGTCTCCACATCCGGCGATCCCACGGGCAGCTACAACCGCTATTCCTTCCCTTACACGCAGCTTCCCGATTACCCGAAGCTGAGCATCTGGCCCGACGGGTACTACCTCACCGTCAACCTGTTCCAGGGCGGTTCCTCCTTTGTCGGCGCCGGCGTCGCCGCGCTCGATCGGAGCAAGATGCTGGCCGGCCAGCCCGCCACGCAGCAGATGTTCCAGACGCCGTCGAACGTCGGCAGCCTCCTGCCCTCCTCCGTGGACGGGTCACGACCGCCTCCGGCCGGAGCGCCCAACCAGCTCCTGGCGCTCGGCGGTGACAGCGCCAGCCTGCTCAGCTGGAAATTCCACGTCGACTGGACGGCACCCACCAACTCCACCTTCACCGGCCCCACCACCATCCCGGTGACGCCCTATGCGCCCGCCTGCGGCGGCGGATCCCGCAGGCCGGGACGAGCCAGCAGCTGGACTCCCTGGCCGATCGCTTGATGTACCGCCTCTCCTATCGCAACCTCGGCGACCACGAGTCGCTGCTCGTCGACCACAGCGTGACCGCGGGGTCGAGCACCGGGATCCGGTGGTATGAGCTCCGGCTCGCGAGCGGCAGCCCGGTGCTCTACCAGCAGGGCACCTACGCGCCCGATTCCGACTTCCGCTGGATGGGCAGCGCCGCCCTGGACCAAGCGGGGGATATGGCGGTCGGTTACAGCAAGTCGAGCGCGACCACGCACCCGAGCATCGCCTACGCCGGCCGCCTTGCAGGCGACCCGGCCGGGCAGCTGGCCACCGGCGAGGGCGTCGTGATCGTGGGCGCCGGCTCGCAGATCGGGGGCCTGAGTCGTTGGGGCGACTACTCGAGCATGTCGATCGATCCCGCCGACGACTGCACGTTCTGGTACGTGAACGAGTACCTCCCGGCGGACGGATCCTTCAACTGGCGGACGCGGATCGCCTCCTTCAAGTTCCCAGGCTGCGGAGCGCCGCCCGGTGACGACTTCTCGATCAGCGCCAGCCCCGCAAGCCTGTCCCTGCTGCAGGGCAACAGCGGCACCAGCACGATCTCGACCGCGGTGACCAGCGGCAACGCCCAGAGCGTGAGCCTCGCCGCGGCCGGGCTGCCGGCCGGCGCCACCGCAACCTTCAGCCCCGCGTCGATGACGGCCGGCGGCAGCTCGACGATGACGGTCGCGACTGCGGGGGCGACGCCGATCGGCACCTATTCGATCACGGTGACCGGCACCGGGGTCGGCGCGACCCATTCGACCGCCGTCGCCCTCACCGTGACCGGGACCACAGTCATCGTCAACGGCGGGTTCGAGACCGGTGACTACACCGGTTGGACGCGCGCCGGGACGACCTCCATCGCCGGTGTCTTCCACAGCGGGGCGTTGTCGGCGATGGTCGGCGGTTCGTCGCCCACGAACGGCGACAGCAGCATCGCCCAGTCCTTCGTGGCGCCAGCAGCCGGCGGAACCCTGTCCTTTTTCTACAACCTCAAATGCCCGGACTCGATCTACTTCGACTGGGCGACCGCCACCCTCCGCGACAACACCGCGGGCAGCACGGCCACCCTCCTCCCCCATGTCTGCTCCAACAACAACCGCTGGGTCCAGGTCAGCTCGAGCCTCGTCGGCACCCACTCCTACTCCCTGACCCTGGTCAGCCACGACGACAACTACCCGGGCGACGCGACCTACACCCTCTACGACGACGTGGCCGTGAGCGCGCCCGCCAGCGGCGACTTCTCGATCAGCCTCAACCCCAGCAGCCTCACGCTCCAGGCGGGCTCGTCCGCGACGTCGACGGTCTCGACGCTGCTCAGCAGCGGCAGCGCGCAGACGATCAGCCTGGCAGCCACCGGCTTGCCGGCCGGCGCGTCGGCCGCCTTCAACCCCGCCTCCGTCAACTCGGGCTCCAGCTCCACGCTGACCGTTTCAACCACGACCTCGACGCCGCCCGGCAGCTACTCGGTGACCGTCACCGGCACCGGGACCAGCGCGACCCACTCGACGACCCTTGGGCTGACGGTGAGCGCCCCGCCTCCGCCCGACTTCTCGATCTCGGCCAACCCGGCCAGCGTCTCGGTCCAACAGGGCGCGAGCGCCACCTCTGTCATCTCGACCGCCGTCACGGCCGGCGGCAGCCAGTCGATCACCCTCAGTGCCATCGGGCTGCCCGCGGACGCCACGGCCTCCTTCAACCCCGCCACCACCAACGCCGGCTCCAGCTCGACGCTGACCCTCGCCGCCGCCGCCACGACCCCGGTTGGCAGCTACACGGTGACGGTGACCGGGACTGGCACCAGCGCCACCCATTCGACCAGCGTCAGCATGACCGTGACTGCGCCGCCGCCGCCCGACTTCTCGATCTCGGCCAGTCCCGCCAGCCTGTCGCTGTCCCAGGGCGCCAGCGGCACCAGCACCATCTCCACCGCTGTCACCAGCGGCGCGGCGCAGAGCGTCAGCCTGAGCGCCTCGGGACTGCCTGCGGCCGCCTCCGCGACCTTCAGCCCCGCGACGATCACCGCTGGTGGGAGCTCGACCCTGACTCTGGGAACTGCGGCGGCGACGCCTGCCGGCAGCTACACCATCGCGGTGACGGGCACCGGCAGCAGCGCGACCCACTCGACCTCGCTCACGCTGACCGTGACCGTCCCCAGCAGCAACCCGATCGTCAACGGGGGCTTCGAAACCGGCGACTTCAGCGGCTGGACCCGAGCCGGAACGACCTCGATCTCGGGCGTGGCCCACTCCGGCACCCACTCGGCGATGCTCGGCGCGGCAGCGGCAACCAACGGGGACAGCTCGATCAGCCAGGCCTTCAGCGCTCCCGCCGCCGGCGGCGTGCTGACCTTCTTCTACAACCTGAGATGCCCTGACACGGTGAGCTACGACTGGGCCACGGCCACCCTGAGGGACAGCACCACGGGCACCACCAGCACCCTTCTCCCACACGTGTGCGCCAACAACAGCGGCTGGACCGCGATCAGCGCCAGCCTCACCGGTGGCGACACCTACACCTTGACCCTGGTCAGCCATGACGACGGCTTCGCCGGAGATCCCACCTACACCCTCTTTGACGACGTCGCGATCGGGCCGCCGCCGCCCCCAAGCCTGCCCGGCATCACCAACGGAGACTTCGAGACAGGGAACCTCAGCGGCTGGTCGACGAGCGGCAGCACGAGCATCTCCTCCGCGGCGCATGGGGGCGGCTTCTCGGGCGTTGCCGGCGCCGCCTCCGCCACCAACGGCGACAGCACGATCTCGCAGACCTTCACCCCGGGCGCGGGCGCGAGCCAGGTGTCCGTGTGGTATTCGAACGTCTGCCACGACACCGTGACCTTCGACTGGGTGAAGGTCACGCTGACGGACAACAGCGCGACGAGCACGACCGTCCTGGTGCCCAACACCTGTTCGTCCAGCACGGCCTGGACGATGGCCTCAGGGCCGGTTGTGCCCGGGCACTCATACACGTTGACCCTGCTCAATCACGACGACAACCTTGCCGGTGACCCGACCTTCACGCGGTTCGACGACATCACCCTGACCTGACGCCAGGATTCGGCCTGAGATCGGTTCGGGGTGGTTCGAGCGAACCCCGGGCCGACGTGGCTGGTCGCCCATCGAAGTCATCCATTCGGAGGATGCCGAGTGCCCGTCGATGCACTAGGATTCGCCACGAAAGGGAAGAGGACTCCGCGAGGTCGCGGATTCGGAGGGAGGATTAGGGAAGTGTCCGGTTTCGACACGTCTTCGCGTTCATCGGCAGGGCACTCGAGCCCGGTTGAGTTGGCTTCCGACGGACCAAATCTTGGCCTTCTGACTCTCTTGGCCGAGTGGCTGCAGGCATCTCCTCGAGGCCTTTGCGTCGTGGACTGCGGGGACGACGATCGGGTCGTCTACGTCAACCGATCGGCCGAGATGTGGACGTCCGGCGACCAGCTGGCGACCGCGACCGCCGAGCGCCTGGGCAGGGTTGTCGCCGCTGTGGCGCTTTCGGGTGACACGGTCCTGCTCGAATCCTGCCTCCTCGGCCAGGGCGCCGCCGATGCCGGACGGCGGTGGGACCTCGAGGTACGACTGCTCGCCGGCTCCCCGATTGGACCGCGCTACGTGCTCATCTCAGGCCAGGAGCAGCACAACCTCGAGGTGCTGGTCGACAAGCCCCCGGCCCTCAAGGGCGATCCGCGGGGCGCGGTCAGCCAGCGCGAGTGGCAGGTCGCCGAGTTGGTGGCCCTCGGCCTCACCAACTCGGACATCGCGCGGCGCCTCTATCTGAGCCGCGCGACAGTTGCGAGCCACGTGGCGGGAATTCTCACCAAGCTGCGGTTCCGGTCTCGCGCGCAGGTCGCGGTCTGGGTCGTGGAGAACAGGCAGAGGCTCGCCGTCAGCTAGACCCGGTCGAGAATTCCACGCAATTCTTTCATTCGTTCTGCTGATGACGAAGGGCCCGCGAGTCCTCATGTTGTCCTCGATGCCGTCAGCTGTTGCTGACGGGTCTCGGTTCCAGATCTGAAAGGGAGGAACGGTTCATGGGATTTCGGACGAACAAGCTCTTGGTCGTAGGCGTGCTCGGTGTGAGCGCGCTGGCTCTGATCGGCCTCGGTGCCGGCGCGGCCTTCACGGATTCGGTCAGCGGGACACAGGTGATCAACACCGGCACCCTGTGCGCCAAGATCAGCTCCGTCGATCAGAACGGGAACCCCGACGGTCTCGTCTCGACCGACGGCAAGTCGATCACCTTCAAGGCCGGCCCCTACTCGCAGATCAGCTCGAAGCACATGATCTTCGTCACCAACGACTGCAGCCTGAACCTGAACGTGTCAGGGCTCACCCTCTTCGAGTCGGGTGGCGGCTATTCGCCGGCCCCGCTCGGCAACGACGTGACGCTGGACATGGCCAACTACACCAGGTCCGTTCGCAACCTGGAAGGCAACTGGACCTGCTCGGGGTGCCAGCTCGCCCCCGGTCAGACGCTGGGCCTGAACGGCGACCCGGGCCTGCGCTGGGAGTACACCGCCAACCTCGGCAACGCGGACGAGGGCT
>Ga0209471_1002074_pt1 | contig 11652 bp, 10 predicted proteins | sample GraSoiAngelo_128_FD_185885 | JGI IMG/M metagenome (GOLD analysis project Ga0209471, IMG submission 185885) | Grasslands soil microbial communities from the Angelo Coastal Reserve, California, USA - 14_0927_12_20cm (SPAdes) (version 2) | ecosystem: Environmental > Terrestrial > Soil > Grasslands ... | reverse complement strand
GGATCTCGTTTTCTACGATCAGCTTCTCGAATTCATCGAGAAATTTCGGAAAAGCATCGACAATCTTCTTTGCCCTCGCCAGCCAATCGGCGCTCGCATCGACTCGACAACCACCAAAGCGCATGTAGTCACACATCATGCGCGAGCCCGAGAGCGACTCAAACAAATCGAGGATTTTCTCGCGCTCACGAAAGGCATACATCAGCGGCGTGCCCCAGGCACCCATGTCGCTTAGCAGGAAGCCAAGAAGTGAAGCGTGATTCTGAAGCCGAGTTAGTTCGGCCAGGATAATGCGCAGGTATTCGGCTCGTTCGGGAACTTCGATGCCGGACAGTTTCTCGACACTGAGCGCGTAGGCCCAGTTATTTGTCATCGAGCAAAAGTAATCGAGCCGATCGGTGTAAGGCATGGAACCGAGGTAGCTTGTGTTTTCACCTATCTTTTCGTGGTTACGATGTAGGTAACCGAAGACAGGCTTTAGTTTGCGAACAATCTCGCCATCGAGCGCAACGTTCATGCGAAACACGCCGTGGGTCGAAGGATGCTGCGGCCCCATCGACACTTCCATTAATTCGCCTTCCAAACGCGACCTCATCCCGAGCGGAGCCGAGGGATCCCGTGGTGTCAGCTTAAAGGTTTCATCGCGGGATCCCTCGACTGCGCTGCGCTCCGCTCCGGATGACACCGTCATTTTTGCGCCGTGATATTCTCCGCGCCGTCTAATTGCGGCCGCGGGGCGTAATGCTGTTTTGCTTTCTCCAGCACATCGTCGTGCGGAGTCGGCTCGTATTCGTAATCGTCTGGTTCACGATAATCCTTCCGCATTGGGTAATCTTTGAACTCATCCCACATCAGGATGCGCCGCATATCGGGATGACCGTCGAAGCGAATGCCGTACAGATCGAAGATTTCTCGCTCTTGAAATTCTGCGCTGCGCCAGATGGGAGTGAGCGAAGGCAGCCGCGCTTCAGCTGCGCGATCAGCAGTGCGCATTCGAATAATCACCGGCCCATGTTTCTGCGTGATCGAGTAGAGGTGATAAACGGCTTCGAGATAACCGAGAATTGTCTCCTGCTGGGTTTCTTCCACTTCCTTTTCCGCTCCCTCTATAATCTTTTTCACCTTCACTTTTTTTGTCACCACGCGATCAAGCCAATCGACACCGGTTGCGTTGGAGCAGAAATCGAAACGCAATGCCGGATCATCGCGCAGAAATTTCGCAATCTCGCGCGCATGCTCATTGTCAATTAAAAGCGACGATTGCTGCGATGGACTGGCGTTAGGGACGATGTCGATCTTCGCTCCCGCTACCGCTGATTCGATCCGTGATTTTATTTGCTCGAGCGATTCCATCATGTCGAACACAGGCTGAGAGTTCGTGTTCCTGTGCTCATTGGTTCCGCTCGATTTTCATTGGCTGAAAGACATCGGCATTCGCTGCCGGCTCCAAATCATGCGCGCCGAAAGCTGGCACCGGAAACTCACTTGGTTGATCCGGATCGAGATGTTCAGCTTTCCGAGGGCCGGTTAGTTTTTGTTCGTCAATTTTGCGCTGCAATTCCATGAACGCATGCAGCAATGCTTCCGGTCGAGGAGGGCAGCCTGGGATATAAACATCGACCGGGATATAGCGGTCGATTCCCTTGAGAACGTTGTAGCCTTGTTTGAATGGCCCGCCGGAAATCGCGCACGCGCCCATTGAGATTACATATTTCGGATCAGGCATCTGGTTGTAGAGCCTGACAATTTGTGGCGCCATTTTCTTCGTCACCGTTCCGGCCACGATCATCAGGTCGGCCTGACGCGGCGATGGCCGGAAAACTTCGCCCCCAAACCTCGCGATGTCATAGCGCGACGCCGCCGTCGCGATCATTTCAATCGCGCAACAGGCCAGCCCAAATTGCAGCGGCCAGATCGAGTTCTTTCGTCCCCAATTATAAAGCTCCTGCATCGACGTGACCCAGATCCCCTGGCGTTGCAATTCGCTGCGCAGTCCCTCGTCGATGTCGCTCATCTGCCGTGAAAAGTTAAAAAGTTAAATGGTCAAATCCGCTATCTCTTTCCGTCTTAAGAATGTAACCCTTTTAACGTTTTTAACTACCGCCTTAGCGCGCCCAATTTAAACAACCTTTGCCCCACGCCCATACCAGTCCTTCTAAAAGCAGCAGTAGGAAAACCAGGATTGCGACGAACGCACCGATTGGCAGACCCGTGAAGGCGACGGCAAACGGCACCAGGAAAACCGCTTCCACATCGAAAATCAAAAAGATGATGGCATAAAGATAATACTGCGACCGGAATTGGATCTGCGCTTCACCGATGGATTCGACGCCGCATTCATAAGTGGCGTTCTTTTCCGCGCCAGGCTTCGGCGGCTGGAAGAATCGCCGCCACATCCAGGCCAGGATCAGCGGCATAATCGGAAAGAGGAGTGCGACTCCGAGGAAAATGACGATGAATAAATACGAGTGCGGTGTCATTCGCGTAAAATCGGCAGGTCAGTTACAGACAAAACAAATTTCCACTGCTGGTGGCAGGGCAAGCTTACAATCTTTTCATCCACGTTTCATCTCTGTAATCCGTGGCCACCATTTCCCAAATGCGCGATCGCGAATCCACCCATCCGTTCGTTTTCTTTTTTCTCGTTCTGCCTTATGGCATCAGCAGCGGGTTCGTTTCCATCACCTTGCCATTCATTCTGACGCGGGTCGGATTTTCGGTGGCGCTGGCAGCATCGATCGTGGCCATCGGCGTGTCGGCAAATCTGTGGCGATTTCTCTGGGGACCGGTGGCGGACCTAACTTTGACCGCGCGCCGCTGGTATTTGTTAGGACTCGGCACGTCTGCGGCAACATTGGTGATTCTTGCGCTTCTTCCGCTCCACCAAAACGCCGTCCCCGTTTTGATGACAGTTGTTTTTATTTCCCAAGTTGCGGGAACATTGATTGTGCTTCCGGTCGGCGGGTTGATGGCGCATACCGTCGCCGAAAACGCCAAAGGTCGCGCCGCTGGCTGGTATCAGGCGGGAAACCTCGGCGGCAACGGCATCGGCGGTGGCGTGGGCGTCTGGCTCGCGAGTCATTTCTCGAAGGAGATCGCCGGCGGCGCCCTAGCGATTGCGATGCTGGCCTCGGCCACCGCGATTTATTTTGCATGCGACGTGCGGATTGTTTCAACGGAGACCCTCGGCGAACGAATGCGGATTTTGTGGCGCGATATTTTATCGATGGTGCGCTCCGCCATTCCCCTTTTCACCATCGTGCTCGTTTGCTCGCCCATCGGCGCCGGCGCCATGAACAATTTGTGGTCGGCGGTGGCGCCTGATTGGAAGGCGCCACCAGATCAGGTCGCGTTAGTCAGCGGCGTCTTGAATGGCGTGCTCAGCGCCATCGGTTGCGTCATCGGCGGTTGGGTCGCGGATCGCGTTGGCCGGTGGTGGGCATATTTTGGATCAGGAATTCTTATTGCGATGGTCGCGATTATCATGGCGGTGGCGCCGCGCACGCCCAATGCGTTCACCGTCGGCGTTCTTGCCTACGCCCTGACCTGTGGAATGGCTTATGCCGCCTTTTCCGCGATCGTCCTGCTCGCCATTGGCCGCGGCGCCGCTTCCACCAAATACGCAACGCTCTCGTCCCTGGGCAACCTTCCCATTGTTTACATGACCGCGTCCGACGGATGGGTGCACGATCGTTTCGGCACGGCCTGGATGCTGCATTCCGAAGCGCTGATTGCAATTATTTGCATCGTCCTCGGACTCGCTGTTCTTCGCTGGATCAATCCGCCGAGGCGCTCTGATCTCGTTCTTCCTTGATTAAACAATTAGCACCGCTTTTCTTCGTCGGATGAGCAGCGGTTTTCTTGACCATATTTTTCTTCGCGCGAAGGAATGGCTGCTCTCGCCGCTAGCTGGTGCGCCCGACTGGCTCATTCAAGTCGTCTCGAGCCTGATCAATATCTCCGGCGTTCTCGGTGTGTTTCTCATTCTCTTCGCGCTCATCTCGGTATTGGAACGAAAAATTCTCGGCCGCATCCAAAATCGTTATGGCCCAAATCGCGTCGGGCCATTCGGGCTTTTTCAGCCGGTGGCCGATGGCATCAAGATGTTGATCAAGGAAGATGTCGTGCCGGCGCGAGCGGATAAGATCGTGCATTTTTTTGCGCCGATCCTGGTCGCGGCCACCGCCATTCTCACACTCGGTGTCATTCCTTATGGCCGAAACATGACGCCCTTTGCCATCGACGGTGGCATCTTGTTTTTCTTCGCCGTTGGATCAACCACCGAGCTTGCCGTCTTCATGGCCGGCTGGGGGAGCAACAACAAGTTTTCAATGCTCGGCGCAATGCGCGCGATCGCACAAATGGTCAGCTACGAACTGCCGCTTTTCATCACCACCCTCCCGGTGGTGATGATCGTGGGCTCACTCTCGCCGGATGCGATTGTCGCGGCCCAGGACGGTTATTCCTTTGGCATCCTCCCACATTGGTTCGTCACCACGCCATGGGGCGCGGCCGCGTTCATTTTGTTTTTTGTCTCCGGTCTGGTCGAATCCAACCGCACTCCCTTCGATGTCCCGGAAGGCGAATCGGAAATTGTCGCCGGCCACATGACCGAATATTCCGGCTTCAAATACGCCACCTTTTTCATGGCGGAGTATTTTGGGATGTTCGCCATTAGCGGACTCGCCGTGACACTGTTCCTCGGCGGCTGGCATTCGCCGATCGCTGCCCTCAACTTTATTCCATCCTATCTTTGGTTTTTCTTAAAGTTGAGCGCGCTACTTTTCGTTTACATCTGGGTGCGCGGTACGCTTCCGCGCACTCGCGTCGATCAAATCATGAACTTCGCCTGGAAATTTATGCTTCCGATCGCGTTCACTTGTATCGTCGCGGCCGCCGTCTGGCATTACCAGGGCCGCGGTCTGGCAGGCTGGCTTTGGTCGCTGGCAGTACTCACAATCGTTTATCTCACGCTTTCGCGCTTCCTTGATACGAGCAAAAAGTTCGCGCCGCGCACTTATCGTTTCGCCGAATGAATAGCGTCGCTTTTCTGGTCATTGCCATCATCACCCTTTCGGGCGCGCTCGCCGCCGCTACTCTGCGTAAGCTTATTCATGCAGCTCTTTGTTTGGTAATCGCGTTTGTTGGTTTGGCTGCGTCCTTCTTCTTGTTAGGCGCTGAATTCGTTGGATTGGTGCAGGTCTTTGTTTATGTCGGAGCGGTCGCTGTCTTAATTGTTTTCACCATCCTGCTGACGCGGCGCGAGGCGAATGGCACCCGCGGCATTAACTGGGGCGGCGCCATTGTCGCACTAGCTGTGTTCGGCGGATTGCTCTGGACAATTTTGAAAACGAAATCGCTCGCAATTCCGGCACCGCAAATCGAACCGCTCACCGTAAAACAGATCGGTGAAGCGCTCATGATCAATTACGTCTGGCCGTTGCAATGCGTCGGGCTCATCCTCACCGCCGCGCTCATTGGCGCGCTTGTTCTCGTGATGGAGGAGAAGCGCTGATGGCGCGCGAAATTATTTTTCCGGGGAGCGCAGGCTGCCAGCCTGCAGCATTCGGCCGCCGTGCCGAATGCATTTTTGCGAAGAGGGCAAGCATCGAAGTACCAACAGAGCTCATACCAAAAGATGTTCGCGGCAGGCTGCCGCGAACTACAGGCCAGCGGCCTGTGGTCCCCAGCGAAAGAAGCGCGCCATGACTCCAACCCTCCAACTTTTTCTCATTGTCTCGACCGCGCTATTCTCCATCGGCCTGCTCGCCGCGCTCAGCCGACGTCACGCCATTTTCATTTTGATCGGCATTGAGTTGATGCTTGCCGCTGCAAACTTGAATTTCATTGCATTCTGGCGTTTCAGTCCTGAACCGCAACAACCCACCGGTGTGATGGTCGCGATTTTTTCCATCGCCATCGCTGCCGCTGAAGCCGCCGTCGGCCTGGCCCTCGTCATCGCCATTTACCGCCATTACCACACAACCAGCGTTGATAAGCTCGACCAGCTTAAAGGATGACTTTGTGACCTCGTGCGCATGCTCGTAATCGAATGAGTTCGTGGATCGTCTCCAACCTCTGGCTGATTCCGGCGGTGCCGCTGGCCGTTTCGCTGGTAGTTCTAAGTCTTGCGAATCCGCAACGTAGCATCGCTGCTTTGCTCGCGATCTTCGGCCAGATCGTTGCGTTCATCCTCGCGATCATGGCCTTCTTACCAACGCTGCAAATGCCCGGCTTCCGCGCCGTCCACAATTTTACCTGGTTCACTTTCGGCGACCAGGCCCTTCGTATCGGTTGGATGCTCGACCCGCTTGCCGCCGCCATGATGGTCATGATCACGCTGGTCGGTCTTTGCATTTTTGTCTTCAGCGTTGGCTACATGGCCGGCGACAAAAACTTCACCCGCTTCTTTGCTTATCTCTCGTTCTTCTCCGGCGCAATGCTCGGAGTGGTCATTGCAAACAGCCTCCTCCTACTTTTTGTTAGCTGGGAACTTGTCGGGCTAGCGTCCTATTTGCTGATTGGCTTCTGGATCGAGAGGCCGAGCGCCGCCGCTGCGGCTAAGAAAGCTTTCATCACCACGCGCATCGGCGATTCCGGGTTCTTTCTCGGGATGCTTTGGCTCTACCACAACAGCGGCACCCTTTTGTTTTACGACCAGGGACGCGGTTGCCTCGAAGACACGGGACTTCTGGCCATCGGCGCCAGCGCCACTTTTATCGCGCTGCTGATTTTCTGCGGTGCCGTCGGCAAGTCCGGGCAATTTCCTCTTCACGTCTGGCTGCCGGATGCGATGGAAGGACCGACGCCGGTTAGTGCGTTGATTCACGCTGCGACCATGGTCGCAGCTGGCGTCTTTCTGGTTGCGCGCGTGTATCCCTTATTCTCGTTAGGCGCAGTCAATGGCGTAACACCGTCTCTCACCGTGGTGGTATCCGTCGGTGTCGTCACTGCGCTAATGGCGTCGCTCATTGCCCTGGCGCAGTTCGATATTAAACGCATTCTAGCTTATTCAACCGTCTCGCAGCTTGGCCTGATGATGGTCTCGCTCGGTGTCGGTGGTGTCGCGGCCGGGATCATGCACCTGATCGCGCATGGCTTTTTCAAAGCGCTGCTCTTTCTCGGTGCCGGCTCCGTCATTCACGAACTTCATCACGAGCAGGACATCCGCAAAATGGGCGGCCTGCGCTGGATCATGCCGGTGACGTTCCTCACTTACGCCATCGGCATGATGAATTTGAGCGGCGTTCCCTTCTTCTTTTCTGGCGGCTGGACGAAGGAAGAAATCCTGCACCGCACGGCGCATTGGTCCGTCTCGCCCTTGCCACATTACCTGATGCTCGCCGGAGTGGTTCTCACCGCGCTGTACATGATTCGGCAAATGATCTACGTTTTTTTTGGTTCGGGTCGGAACACGGACTTCCAGTCTGTGGGCCCAGCGGAGTTCCACTCCGCTGAAGGAGCGAGAACAACGGAGAACATCTCCGGTGGGCGCACAGGCCGGGGGCCTATGTTCCATACGCACGAAAGTCCGCGGGTAATGACGATGCCGCTCATTGTCCTTGCCTTGTCCTCGATTCTTTTCGTCCTTGTGCTCACGCCCGCCTGGCCCTGGCTCCACGCCTATCTCAACGGCGAACCAGCACGCGTTGATTTCAGCCTGCTTATTCAGCCAATACTTCTTCTCTCACTTACGCTGGTCGCCGCAGGAATTGGGCTTGGTTGGTTGATCTATCGCAACGCCAGCGAAGTGGATCCATTGGCGCGGGCACAGCCAGGGCTATTCCGCTTTCTCGAACACAAGATGTGGTTCGATGAAATCTATGAACAAACCGTTATCGCTCTCAGCCGAGTGCTGTCGCGTCTAGCCGATTGGTTGGATCGCTATTTCTGGGATGGCCTGGTCAGGCTATTCGTTGGACTTGCTCAGGCTTTCGGGGTTTTGAGCAAAGGTTTTGACGACCACGGCATCAACGCCGGTGTTGACGAAACCACCGCTGGAACACGTGGTTTTGGCCGACTGATTGCCGCAGCACATTCGGGGCAGATCCAAGCCTATCTGGGCGCAATCGCCATCGGAATGCTCCTTCTGCTTGTCCTTTACGCATGGCTTGGCTGATTACCACACTCATAGTCGTTCCGATCGTCGGCGCGCTTTTGGTTGGGGCTACGCGGAACTACGCTCGCGGCGTCGCCCTCACATTTAATTTAGTTACTGCGACATGTGCTTTTCTATTATGGCGAAGCTTCGATTCTACTTTGCCAGGTCTTCAACTAGTCGAACGGCATAGCTGGATCCCGGCAATCGGTGCCGAGTATTTGGTCGGGATCGATGGTCTAAGCCTGCTTCTTGTCATCCTTACTTCGCTGGTATTTCCATTCGCCTTACTCGCGCCATCCCGCGCAGTGGGAGATCGCGGTTTCTGCGCGCTGATGTTGATTATGCAGGCCGCGCTCTACGGCACGTTCACCGCCCAGAATTTCGTTCTCTGGTTTCTCTTTTACGAGATGAGCCTCATCCCTGCCTTCCTTCTTATTAAAATCTGGGGAGGCGAAAAACGCGACCGCGCCGCCACAAAATTCTTCCTTTATACCTTTCTCGGTAGCGTGGCGATGCTGCTCTCTTTCCTCGGGATCTATTTTGCCAGGGGCACTTTTGATTTCGCCGGTCTCGCCAATCTTGCAAAAACCGGCGACTTGCTTACTGGCAACTTTAAGTGGCTCGCCTTCGCCGGAATCTTTCTTGGACTCGCGGTTAAGGTTCCGCTCTTTCCCTTTCACACCTGGTTGCCTGATGCCTATGAAACCGCGCCCACCGGTGTCTCGATGGTGCTGACCGGTGCGCTTTCCAAAATGGGAGTTTACGGTTTCGTCCGCCTGCTTCTGCCTCTCTTTCCTAACGAGATTGCGACACTCGGGCCGTGGCTGTTGACCCTGGCGGTTTGTTCGATCGTGATCGCCCCACTGGCCGCCTGGGCGCAATCCGACCTGAAACGAATGGTCGCCTACTTGTCGATCAATCATCTCGGCTACTGCATGCTCGGTCTTTTCGCCGTCACCGCGTCGGCGACGCGGCCTTTGGTCGAAACCCAGGCGGCCTTAAGCGGCGTCTTTATGCAAATCTTCAATCACGGCATTACCGCGGCCGCGCTGTTCTATTTCGTCGGGCTACTTGAGCAACGACGCGGCCTGCGCGGGATCGATGATTTCGGAGGACTGATGCAACGCGCGCCGCTTTTTTGCGGCTGGATGAGCGTGGCGATGTTTTCCTCGCTCGGACTGCCCGGACTAAACGGATTTATCGGCGAATTTCTTATCTTCAAAGGTTCCTTCGCCGTGGCTGCTTCTTTCACCGCGGTGGCGGTTTTCGGTCTGCTCTTCACTGCCGTTGTCTTTATGCGCGCGATGCAATCGCTTTTCAGCGGCCCGCTCGTCGAAACCGGTGTCGCTTTTGCCGAGCTCAGGCCTAACGAGAAGTGGGTAATAATTCCGGTCACCCTTCTCATGTTCGTCATCGGCATCGCGCCCCAATTCATCTTCAATATTTTCAACTCCACCGTGGTACAGATGGCACGGTTGTTTGCTTGAATCTCCGCGAATGAGCAGACAGGCCGTTCCAATCCAACAAATTGCGCGAATCATTCGCGTTATCCGTGGCGAGAAGGTACTGCTCGATGTCGACCTGGCGCCTTTGTACGGCGTCACTCCCGGAAATAGGGCGATGCGACGGAATCGTGGGCGATTTCCATCACATTTCATGTTTCAACTTACGGCCGCGGAAGCCGAGTCTTTGATATTCCAATTTGGAAGAGCAAAAGGTCGTGGCGGTCGCCGTCATCGACCCTACGCCTTCACTGAGCAGGGCGTGGCCATGCTTTCGAGTCTTTGGACTGGGAGGCGCACGCGCCTCGCGTGCTGGCGATGGAGCCCTCGCCATCGTGAATTGTTTCAACCTCTACTCCTCGATAAATCTGAGATCGGATTGAAGGAAAGTTTTTCGGCGAGGCGCGTGTTCTCCCCGGACTGAAGAGCATGATCGCGTGGACGATTTACATTACGTTTGCGGGCGCAGTATTGGTGCTTCTTTTCCCGCGCGCCTTTTCGCGCTGGATCGCATTACTAACAACTACCGCGACCTTCGCGATTAGTCTGGCAACGTTCCTCTGTCACGATCTCGATCTCGCGCACTTCACCACCATTGTGCGTGTGCCCTGGGTCCCGGCCTTGGGCATGAATTATTATCTCGCGGTGGACGGAATCAGCCTGACGCTCGTTCTGGTTACATCGATAACGGCAGTCAGTTCAGTCCTTTTTTCCTGGGATATCGATCAACGAGTAAACGAATTCTTTTTCTGGCTCTTGCTTGTTGTAGGTGGCTCTTTCGGCGTTTTTCTAAGTGCCGATTTGTTCCTGCTCTTTGTCTTTTACGAATTGGTCATTGTGCCCAAGTACTTCCTGATCGCGATCTGGGGATCGACTAACAAGGAGTACGGCGCAATGAAGCTGACCCTTTACTCCTTCTTTGGCGGTGCGCTTGTTTTCATCGGGATCATTGCCGCCTATGTCAGCGCCGGTTCACTCGACTTGAATGAGCTCGCCCGATTCCAATTTACCCCGCAATTACAATCGTGGGCTTTCCCAATTTTGTTCCTCGGTTTTGCCGTCCTTGCCGGCATCTGGCCCTTGCACACCTGGGCGCCAACCGGCCACGTGGCCGCGCCGACTGCGGGTTCGATGTTGCTCGCCGGAATTGTGATGAAACTCGGAGCCTACGGCGGGCTGCGCGTCGCGATGAATCTTTTCCCGCAAGGTTTCCAAATGTGGAGTACTTGGATCGCGATTCTGGCCGTGATCGGAATTGTTTATGCCGCAGCGGTGGCCCTGCGACAGCGCGACCTGAAATTCGTCATCGGCTATTCAAGCGTGAGCCACATGAGTTTCGTGCTTTTGGGCCTGGCCACGGCAAACGTTCTCGGCGTTTCCGGCGCAGTGCTGCAAATGTTTTCCCACGGAGTGATCGGTGCGCTCCTCTTTGCCGTCGCTGGACGCATGATTTATCGCCGTACTCACACCCGCGATCTTGATCAACTGTCGCTGATGGACCTGAATCGCGCGCTTCCGTTCGCAGCCTTTGTCTTTGTCATCGCTTCGGCCGCGTCGATGGGTATTCCCGGGTTCAGCGGGTTCGCCGCCGAGATCACCATCCTGATCGGCGTTTGGAAAGCCTTTCCGGTCGCAGTCTGGATTACCGGTGCTGGCATGGTTTTGGTAGCCGCATTCACCTTGCGCGCCTTGAAGAAAAGCTTCTTCGAAGGTGGACCGGCCGCTCTGTCTGGCGATGTTAAAGAGTTTGCGGCTTCGTCGCCATTAATGACATCGCCCGCGGAGCGGCCGATCCACCTCGAACCAGTTACCATTCCAGAAAAACTCGGTGCCGGTCTGCTGATGTTCACCACTGTGGCAATCGGAATCTATCCGAAGTTCTTACTCGACCGAATTCAACCCGCCGTTGAAGCAATGCGGTTTCTGGCAAGATGAGGCGTCAATCGTTAAACCGTGAACTGTTACATCGGGATTCCGATTCACCGTGTAACGATTTAACGAATCACGCCTGAGCAATGTCCTACCTCGATCTCCTCAAACTCGCGGCCC
>Ga0209471_1002072_pt1 | contig 11667 bp, 8 predicted proteins | sample GraSoiAngelo_128_FD_185885 | JGI IMG/M metagenome (GOLD analysis project Ga0209471, IMG submission 185885) | Grasslands soil microbial communities from the Angelo Coastal Reserve, California, USA - 14_0927_12_20cm (SPAdes) (version 2) | ecosystem: Environmental > Terrestrial > Soil > Grasslands ... | reverse complement strand
GGTTGTCATGGTCAAAACAATATCAACTGGCATTTTTTGCAAGTCAAGAAACCCCGCGAGACGACTTGAGCGAAATGCTGCGCATTTCGCTCAAGTCGGAAGAAAGAAAATGGACGCGTTCGGTTCCATAAACATTTCGCCGCTACGCGGCGAGGTCCTATTTCTTATCCGCCCCGGCAGCCGCGGCTTTCTTCGGTTCAGTTGCTTCGACGACTTCTGCCGGCGCCGGCAGACCCAGCGCGCGTTTCACTTCGTTCTTGATCTTCTCCAATATGACTGGTTGATCTTTCAGAGTTTGCTTCGCGTTCTCGCGCCCCTGGCCGAGCCGTTCGCCTTTGTAAGAAAACCACGCGCCGCTTTTTTCGACGACCCGATTATTCGTGGCGAGATCCAGCAGATCGCCCTCGCGCGAGATTCCTTCGCCGTACATGATGTCGAATTCGGCTTCACGAAATGGCGGCGCGACTTTGTTTTTGGCGACTTTAACTTTCGTGCGATTGCCAACGACGCGGTCGCCGTCTTTGATGGCGCCGATGCGCCGAATGTCCAGACGAAGCGACGAATAAAACTTCAGCGCGCGGCCGCCGCTGGTCGTCTCCGGATTGCCAAACATGACGCCAATCTTTTCGCGAATCTGATTGATGAAGATGAAGCAGGTGTTCGATTGCGCCACAATCGCCGTCAGCTTGCGCAGCGCCTGCGACATCAGACGCGCCTGTAATCCCGGCAGCGAATCACCCATCTCACCGTCTAGTTCCGCACGCGGCACCAGCGCCGCGACTGAATCGACGACAATCACATCGACACCATTCGATCGCACCAGCGCTTCGGCAATCTCCAAAGCCTGTTCGCCCGAATCAGGTTGCGAGATCAGCATGTCATCGACGTTCACGCCCAGCTTGGCAGAATAGTCGGCATCCATCGCGTGTTCGGCATCGATATACGCTGCCACGCCGCCAGCTTTCTGCGCTTCGGCCACGATGTGCAAGGCGAGTGTCGTCTTGCCGGAACTTTCCGGTCCATAGATTTCAACGATGCGGCCGCGCGGAACGCCGCCGACGCCGATCGCCGCGTCCAACGACAAAGAAGTCGTGGAGATCGCCGGGATATCGGAAATCTCACGCTCGCCTAAGCGCATGATCGATCCTTTGCCAAAACGCTTTTCAATATTGAGCAGCGCGGCTTCGATGGCGCGACTGCGGTCTGCAATTCGGTCTTCAGGCATAAGAGGCATCTCTTTCTTCTGCTCCTAGTTTGATCAAGTTATGATTTCGTTCCTGCCATAGCTCACTGCGGCCGAGGATAACACAACTCACGCGAGAATGGAACAGCATTTCACGGATGAAACGCGTAATTCTAATCAAAAAGACGGGTAAGGATACTCTAAGACTACGAGTTGGTCGAGAAACTTTTAAGATGGCCGAGAAGTTATTAACTCGATAGTCTTAAGCGCGGTTGCAAGAAACACCTGATGGCAGCGTTAGCTGAGAAGCTGCCGGACAAACTGTCCCACGTTTGAGATCGCCACCGAACCGGACGGTGAGTCTTCAACTACTTTAACAATTGCCGATCCAACCACAGCAGCATCCGCGTAGCGCCAGACGTCACGCACGTGCTCCGGTTTTGAAATGCCGAAGCCTACCGCTACCGGCAAGTCAGAATATTCGCGCACACGGCTGACGAGCTTCTCAGCCTCTGCACTCATCTGATCACGCGCGCCAGTGATGCCCGCGCGTGATACGGCATAAATGAAACCGCCAGCCTGCGCCGCGATCATCTTCAGCCGCTCGTCTGTTGACGTCGGCGCAACCAGAAAGATCATGTCGAGGTCGTGCGATCGTAAAATCGACGCAAACTCGGCCGCTTCTTCGGGAACTAGATCAGTTACGAGCACGCCGTCGACACCGGCGCTTTGCGCTTCACGCGCGAGTTTTTCAATTCCGAATTGCATCAATGGATTGAAGTAGCTGAAGAGAATGATCGGCACGCCGATTTTTTTGCGCGCGTGGGAAACGACTTGCAAGACGTCACCGATGCCGAAGCCGTGACGCAACGCCCGCTCAGATGCGCGCTGAATCACTGGCCCGTCCGCCATCGGATCGCTGAATGGAATTCCGAGTTCGATAATCGTAGCGCCCGCTCGAGCGAGTTCGATGACTAATTCAAGTGTGGTTTGCAGATCAGGATCGCCGGCGGTGATGAAAGGGATGAAGCCGCGGCGGTGCTCGCGTTTTAGATTAGCAAACGTGTCGGCGATCGTGGACATTCATGGCTCCGTCAGGAGCCAAATGTGCATAGCCCCCGCTACAAATTGAAGTGGCTTAGCTCCAGAGGAGCGAAATAAATATTTCGCCCCTACGAGGCTAAACAAACTCTGGTCTCATTCGATTCTATAAATATTTCGTCCCTAACGGGACGAGGAACCATCCAATTTTTCTCTTACGCTGTCGATGTCCTTATCGCCCCGGCCGGATAGGTTAACGATTGCGACTTCATCACTCTTCATCTCGCGCGCGACTTTCAAAGCGTGCGCGACGGCGTGTGCCGATTCGAGCGCCGGAATTATTCCTTCCAGCTTCGACAAGGTCTGGAAGCCATCGAGCGCTTCGTCATCTGACACGGCGGTGTATTCGACTCGACCTTCATCATGAAGAAAAGCGTGCTCTGGTCCAATCGAAGGATAATCGAGACCTGCTGAGATTGAATGCGTCGATGCGATCTGTCCGCGTTCGTCCTGCAACACGTAACTCATGGTGCCTTGCAGAACTCCCGGCCGGCCGCCGCCATCGGAATTAAATCGCGCGGCGTGTTGACCCAATTCACTTCCCCGACCGCCGGCCTCAACGCCAATCATCCGAACAGAGCTATCAGCCAGGAATGGATGAAACAATCCAATCGAATTCGATCCACCGCCGACGCACGCAATCAAACAATCGGGCAAGCGATTTTCTTTCTCAAGAACCTGTTCGCGTGCCTCGCGTCCAATCACGCTTTGAAAATCGCGCACCATCAGTGGGTAAGGATGCGGGCCCAACGCGCTCCCCAACAAGTAATACGTGTCCGCGACGTTTGTAACCCAGTCGCGCAATGCTTCGTTGATGGCGTCTTTCAACGTGCGCGATCCGGCATCAACCTCACGGACTTCCGCGCCGAGTAACTGCATACGAAAAACATTCAACGCCTGGCGTCGCATGTCTTCAGCGCCCATGTACACAACGCACTCCAGACCGAACAACGCGCAAACCGTCGCCGTCGCGACGCCGTGTTGTCCCGCGCCGGTTTCAGCGATGATGCGTCGCTTGCCCAAGCGCTGCGCGACCAGAATTTGACCGAGCGTGTTGTTGATTTTGTGAGCGCCGGTGTGAAGAAGATCTTCGCGCTTGAGATAGATACGCGCGCCGCCGCAATGCTCGGTCAAACGCTCCGCGAAAAAAAGCGGGGTAGGACGTCCTGCGTAATCTCGCAGCAACTGATCGAGTTCTTTCCGAAAATTTTGATCGACGCGCGCGGCTTCATAGGCCGCCGTCAATTCCTCCAGCGGCGCCATCAAAGTTTCAGGCACGAAGCGACCGCCGTAGCGGCCCCAGTGTCCGAGTGAATCAGGTTGTGTGATCTGTTTTGACATGGAGCTGCGGCAGAGATTAGACGCTAGAGATTAGAGACTAGAGGTTTGAGACTAGAGACCAGAACCCAATGACTCCTCATCTGAGTTGTCGCAGCTGGGCGCCGCGATGAACTCCGCCTGACCTAATCCTCTAGCTTCTAGCGTCTAGCTTCTAGCTTCTAGCCTCTAGCTTCTAGCCTCTAGCTTCTAGCCTCTAGCTTCTAACCTCTAGCTTCTAGCCTCTAGCTTCTAATATCTAACCTCTAACCTCTAATCTCTAATCTCTAATCTCTAGCCTCTACGGATTCTTATTAATCTTGTGCGTCGAGCGCACGCGTCCGGGCGATTGCGAGCCGCGGGTATCGTCGGCCACTACGCGATTCTCGCGACGATACATCGTCACCCGATTGCCGTCCGTGGTTCCCTGCTCGACGTCTTCAACGTGCGCGGGATTTCCGGTCAGCACCGCAACCTCGTCGGCGGTCGTGTACTGACACCAATCGCCGGTGCCGCGGCGTCCGGGCTGCACGATAGTGACGTTCTTCTGCGCGATGGTGCGTTCGACTTCGTTAACATCTTTCTGCAGGTAAACATCGGCGACGCTTGAAGTCATGCGATCGGTTCCCTGCTTGATATCAACATTATTTTCGTAGTGAAGCAGTCGCTCGGTATCTGAGTAACGCATGAATTCTGCTGTCGCGAAGGCCGGAACAGCCGCGGTCGAGTTCCCGGTCTTTTGTTTAGCTTGATACAGCGCGCTCTGCACGTGTCCCCAGCTCTCCATCTTCTTCTCTTCGCGATAAAGCGTGATCGAGTCGCCGCGAACATAATTGTCGTCTTGCCACATTCGCGCCGAGCCGGAATAAACCGCGCGACCCGAATCGTGATCGATGTCGGCGCGATCGCCGGAGATGTAGACCGGGCTCTTCACTTTGCGAAAAGGAGTCGCGCCGTTCGTCTGCTCCTGGCTGTAATAGGTTGTCGCAACTTTGCCGCGACACACCGAAACATGGGTCGCGTTGTTTGAATCGATCTCGACCGCTTTCGTTCGCGCGCGCGAATCCCAAACCGTCGGATCGCCGCCGCGCAGCCGCACCATTTCGTCTGACGCCGTGTAAGCGATCGCATTAGCCGTACCGTTGCGATCCAACTCGTTGAACTTCGCCTCGCCCATGGCATCTACGCGATCGATGTCCTGAGTTTCACGCACGAACATGGCCTTAATAGTTTGCGCGGTGATTGTGCGCGCGCCGCGCTTATCAGTTGTTTGCCATGGATCAAGAACGGCTTTTGATCCACCCGTCGCGGTGCAGTTCTTCGTGATGTTTCCACTTTCAAAAAAGTCACAGTCAAAGCGCGATGCGGTCAGTGTCTTCTTCTCATTCTTCGGAGTCTTCTGAACGGGCTCGACGTACAACTCGGCGTTGCCAATCGCTTCGGCCTTTTCCAGATCCTTTCCGTTTACACGCCAGTTCATGCGAATAAAGTCCGCGGTCAAACGCTTGCTCGCAGAGCGCGGATCGTTGGCATGCGATTTCGGCGCGGACATCGTCGCGACCGACCGGCCGCCGGTGCGCATCTCTTTCAATAGGCTTTGATCGCCCTGCGCCTGAAAATCGAGCGTCAGATCATTGCCGCCACTCAACTGCACATCCGAATCAGCGTTCAGAGTTTGCGCCCGGACGTCGCGCGCGCCATAGGCTTTTACCAGACGCTGATCGCCGTCCATGAAAAAATCCATGTCGACTGAATGAGCTTCGGCTGCATGCCCCGGTTCCATTGTCCGCAAGTAGGAATTGCCGCGCACTTCGATCTTCTGCACCTTCTTCTGGCCGCTGAGAATCGCCGTCATCGTGTCGCCGCTCATGATGTCCTGCTCTTGTTCAGCGGTCGCGCCACCGGAAAAAGTCAGATGCATCGTCGATTGCTCGAACACGGCTTGCGCTGAATGAATGTTGATTGGCTTGGCGCGCGCGCCTTTCAAAGGCTTGGCCTCTTTCTTTTTTGGATCGCTGAATTGTTCGGGAGCAACGGTGATTGCCACCGCGCTGCGCAATTCGAGCCGCTTCTTTTCGTTATCAACCAGCGCTCCCGTCGATTGACCGGAAACGTTTTCACGCTCGAACGTAACCGGCGACGGTGTTTCACCAACCTTCGTGTCTTGATTAAACTGCAGTGCGTCGGTCTTCACTTTTAAAGCATCGTGCGTTTCGATCTGGACGTTGCCGTTGAATTGCAGCAAGCCCGTCTTTTCGTCATAGATCGAACGATCGGAAGTAATCTGATCCGGCTTGTCGCTGTTTGCCGGAAAGACCTGCAGATTGATCTGCTCCAACTCGTGATGACCATCGGCGTAGGTCACATCACGCGCGGCGCGCAACCATAGCGACAGGCGCCCGTCTTTCGTAATCTTTCGTTCGTAACCGTTGATGATGCCGGTGATCTCTTTTGACAACGCGGGATTTTCTGAACGTAGCCGAAACCTCGTGTTGTTGCGCATCTTGTAGTAAGACACGCCGACGAAGATCGTGCCCGCGAGAAACAGCAACAACGCGAGCGCACGCGCAATCGCCGGCACGCGCGCGCGCAAATCAACTGCGGTGATTCGTTTTTTCCGGGTTACAGCCTGCATGGATCTTCAGCCACAGGTAAACACGGATTCACACAGATAGGGCAAACGAAAATTCAAATCTGTGAACAGCTGTGTTCATCTTTGGCTCAATTCATTTGCATCGCGCATATCACGAACATTCAACTGCAACTTTATGTCGCCTTGCCAACGATTCATTTCGAATTCGTACGCCAGATCGATTCGCTGATTCGCTGGCGGAATCGTGTCAACCTCTTCGACCCCGCGCCACCAAATTGCTTCCATCGGCCGATTGTCCACGCCGGCGACTCGCAGCTTTAGATGCTGCTCCTTAATGATTTGCGGCTCGCTCATCACGCGAAATCCGCGCGTGAGAAAAACCGGCCGGGGATTTCCGGCGCCAAACGGCTCAAGCGCACGCAAATCCTGAGAAAGTTGAAAGCCCAGGTCGTTTGTCGTGACTTCCGCGTCGATGGACAGCGCCGGAGTCAAGTCATTTTCAGTCAAACATGACGCGGCATGCTCGTTCAAACGCCGCCGAAATTCTTCGATGTGCTCACGCTTGATCGATAAGCCAGCCGCATGCGAATGGCCGCCAAACTTGTCCAGCAGATCGCGGCATGAAGTCAGCCCGTCAAACAGATGATACGCCTCGATGCTACGAGCCGAGCCGTGACCGATGTCACCCTCGAGCGAGATCACGACGCACGGTCGATTCAGACGCTCAGCGATCTTTGATGCTGCAAGTCCGATCACTCCGCGATGCCAACCATCACCGGCAATCACCGCGGCGTGCGTTTGCGATTCGCGATCTGCGCCGCTCTCGAACTCTTCGATCGCGCGGTTGAAAATCTCGCGCTGCGCTTCCATGCGTTCGCGATTGCGCGTGTCCAGGTGTTCTGCCAAATGCCGCGCCTCTTCCTTGTCGGTCGCATTGAACAAATCGACCACGGCTTTCGCCGCATCCATGCGGCCGGCGGCGTTGATACGCGGTCCGATGCGAAATCCAAGATCGTAAGCAGTCATCTCGCCATCATCGCCACAACCCGCGATGTCGATCAAAGCTCGCAATCCGTGGTTCACCGCGCGCGGCAGATCGGAAAGTCCCAGCGCGACGATCGCGCGATTCTCTCCGACGAGCTTTGCGACGTCAGCGACCGTGCCGATCGCAACCATCTTTAGAAAACCCGGGACTTGCTTTTCGCGATCGCGCTCGCGGAACAAAGCATGGACCAACTTGAATGCTACGCCGACGCCCGCGAGGTTCTTATCCGGATAATCGCATCCGTGTTGATTCGGATTCAGCACGGCCAGCGCCGGCGGTGCACCCTCATCGGCATCCGGCAGGTGATGATCTGTGACGATGATGTCGAGTCTGTTTGCGCGCGCCCAATGCAAAGGTTCGTGCGCGGTAATACCGCAATCGACGCTGACGACGAGTTTGTAGCCTTCGCTGGCGGCTTGCTCAAGTGCTTCCTGTCGAATCCCATAGCCTTCAGTGAAACGATGCGGCACGTGATAGCCGGCCGTTGCGCCCAACATCCTCAGCGCGCGCAGAAGCACCGCCGTGCCGGTCGTCCCGTCAACATCGTAATCGCCATAAATCAAAATCGGTTCTTGATTGTCGATCGCCTGGAGCAGGCGCTGGACCGCGTCGGACATGCCGCGCATCAAGTAAGGATCATGAAGCTGTTCGAGTGAAGGATTGAGAAAAGAATGAGCCGATTCTTGATTGCCGTAGCCCCGCGCGATCAGCAGACTCGCGACAATCGGCGCCACGCCCAGCACTGCGGCTAACTCAGACGCACGCGCGTGATTGGATTCTCGGACAATCCACTTCTTCGTTTGTCTTTTGAGAGCAGGCGCGGCACTCATGCACGAGAGTTTACTTGTTGCGAGTCAGAACCGCGAGCTATAGCGAGCTGATCGCTGATTCACTCTGGAGACAACTCGTAAATAATGTGGAGGACGCGGTCGATCCGGTCGCTACCGCTTTAGGTTCTGACACCTTCGCTAGAGCGCGCTCAATCGCCCACTGAACAACATGATCAGAATCGCGCCGCCGACCAAAAGACGATAACCGATGAAGACCGCGGTCGTATGCGTACGCAGAAAACGCAGCAGAAACCAAATAGACGCGTAGCCGATGATTCCGGAAACGATCGTGCCGACGGCCAGCGTGGTCAGACTTCCCGAGGGCAGTCTGTGCAATGCCTCCTTCAATTCAAGCAGACCACTCGCGGCAACTGCGGGGATTGAAAGCAGAAAAGAAAAACGTGCTGCGGTTTCGCGGGTTTCGCCGGCAAACAACCCCGCCATGATCGTAGAACCTGAGCGGCTCGATCCGGGGATTAAGGCAAGGCATTGCGCAAATCCGACGGCGAGTGCGTCGCCAATGCCAAGCGTCTCGATGCCGCGAAACTTTTTACCGACGACTTCCGCAATTGCGAGCAACACCGCGATCACCACCATCATCGTGGCAATCACCAACAAATTTTTTGTGAACGTGCCCTCAATCTGTTTCTTGAAAAGCAGGCCCACCACGGCGACCGGAATTGACCCGATCACGATCAACCATCCCAGCCAGGCTTCACGCGACAGACGCGATCCCGTGGAGTTCTTACCACGACCGGTCAACAATGCAAGGTGATCGCGAATGAAAGCGATCGAGATATTCCAAATGTCTCCGGCGAAATAGAAGAAGACGGCGATCAAGGTGCCCAATTGAATCACCGCAATCGAGGACGTTAGTTGTTCCGGCGTGAGCGCCAGATTCATGACGCGACTGGCGAGCACCAAATGCGCCGTCGAGCTAATTGGAATGAATTCAGTGAGACCTTGAATGATGCCGAGCAGGATCGCCTGAAGCAAACTCATTTTTGATTTTTGATCTTAGATTGCCGATTCGAAATGAACTCAACGGAACGACGCAGTATCGCCTGCTCGATCGCAAATCGCAAATCTAAAATTCATTATTCTCGAAACGAGTTTCTGCTCGAAATCCAATCGTACATGAAATTGGGCATGACCATGGTGGCGCGAACAATTGTCGCGAGCGGCCAAGGAAAAGCATACGACTTCTTCTTCTTCTCGATGGCCCAAACTATTTTGTTGACGGCATAGTCCAGTTCCATCAAAAAGGGCATGTTGGCTTTACGGCCAGATGTCAAAGGCGTCTTAATAAATCCGGGATGGATAATAGTCACATCCACGCCGGAGCCGATCAGATCGATTCGCAAGCTTTCAAAGAATGACGACAATGAAGCTTTACTCGCGCAGTAGGCGGCCGACTTACGAAGTCCGCGATAGGCGGAAAGACTGGATATCGCTACCAGTTGACCCGATCCACGGGCAGCCATTTCCGGCAATACTGCGGCGACACTGTTTACGGCTCCAATGACGTTAATGTTTATGAGTTGGGCTACCTCGTCAGGATCGAGTTTGGTGGCCTCGGTTGTAGCGCCAACGCCCGCGTTCGCGATCAAAACGTCGATCGTCCCGAACTCTTCTCGCAGACGATTGGCGGAGGCCCGAACAGCTTTCGCATCACGAACGTCGGCTGGCAAAAGGAGCGTGCGCGTCGCGGCTGTTCCACTTTGAGAGTCAGTTTTCTCTTCGATCTCCTTAACGACTTCCAACAGAGCGGGAGATGGCACGACCGGAACCGGTAGATCGGTTGAACGCCGGCCCCCGACTGAAGCGCCAAAGGCCTTCTGCGCGGCTGCACCGCGGGCCAACAAACCCAGCCTCGCGCCGCGCCGAGCCAGCTCAAGCGCCAGACCGCGCCCGATACCGGAAGACGCCCCAGTTATTAGAACTACTTTGTTGGACCAATCCGTCACAGTAACTGCTGAAACGATTTGCATCGTCCGAATGTATTGCTGAGTGTCTCAGTTTCAGCTGCGCGCGCAGAGTACACTGTTAAGTATACAAATAAAAGCTAGAAGAATTTACGATTAGAGCGGAAAAGTCGGAAAAAAGATCCGTTGAGGTAGAATTGAATCCGGGCTATCTGACGAGAATCGAGGTTAAAGGGCGTCATCCGCGAAAGGAATTCCGTGTGGCGAACCAGTCATACATTGGAACGGGAAGCAAATTGCAGACGCGCGCCATGGTTGCCAGCTGCCACGGAAATGAATATCGCTTCTTGCGTTTCTCGATCGCGCGAATGATTTTTTTTACAGCCGGATCTATTTCCATCACGTACGGAGTGCGATGGATATTTGCGATCAGAGACGTTTTTACAAAACCCGGATGAACGATTGTTACGTTAACTCCCGTACCCCGCAAGTCGATCCTTATTGCCTCGAAGAAACTTGAGACGGCTGCTTTGCTCGCGCAGTAAGCGGCGGTTTTTGGTAATCCACGATACGCAGCCAGACTCGAGTTCACTACTAGATGACCGCTGCCGCCATTCACCATTACGGGAAGAACAGCAGAGACGCTGTTCACCACTCCCATTATATTCACGTTCATTAGATCAGCGATCTTCTTTTCACACAGGTCTGGAACAAACGTGTCCACGCTAATTCCAGCGTTGGCCACCAGCAAATCGATGTAGCCAAACTGCCGGCGTAACTCGGACACGGCGGCTTTTACTTGATCCGCGTGCGTCACATCGGCCGGCAACGCCAACGCGCGTTCGCCAAATCCTTCAATCTCTCCGACTATCGCATTCAGCAGTTCATGTCGTCGCGCTAACAATCCAACCGACGCGCCGCGTCGAGCCAACTCGATTCCCAGCCCACGGCCGATGCCGGATGAGGCGCCGGTGATCAGTACAACTTTATTTGACCACTGCATAGGTTGAGATTTCTTTGCTTAAGCTGCCGCGGCCGGTTTGAAAAGCTGAGGCGTGCTCAATTCAACGATGAGCTTTCCGACCAGTCGGAGTAACGGTCGTTACTGATGCCGGTTCAGCATCCGCTTTTCAGAATACAATATTGACGGCGAGCTTGGCGACAGATTTTTCTTGCAACAGAAGAAGGTTTTTGCCAACTAGTCTGACAGAAAGTCAGTCTCAGATCGGGCACAGATCGTAGACAGTTAGGGCACTAGCGCAGTTTGAGTACTTTGTTGCTACACAATGGTCAGGCTGGAATCTCTCGAATTACGGGCACAATTACAGGGCGCGCGCCCATTTCTCTTTGGATGAATCGCTTCAATTCGAGGCGGATGTGCTCTTTCAGTAGCGTCGGATCGTTGAAGGTCTGCGTTGACGCGCCAGCAATTGCCGCGGCGATCGCGAGTTCTGCCTCTTTGACCAACGCCCGATCAGTACTGACCTGATGCGAACCGTTAATACTGTTGGAAGGAAAACCACGCACGCCTTGGGCAACGATCTGCGGTGGCGAATCAAGCTCGTTCTTGCGGCGATTGATCGTAAGAAATACAGTTACGATTCCTTCGTAAGCCATCTTCTTACGCTCTCGCACAGTCTCGTATTCAATTTCTTCAAATCCCGAATCGTCGA
>Ga0209471_1002070_pt1 | contig 11668 bp, 8 predicted proteins | sample GraSoiAngelo_128_FD_185885 | JGI IMG/M metagenome (GOLD analysis project Ga0209471, IMG submission 185885) | Grasslands soil microbial communities from the Angelo Coastal Reserve, California, USA - 14_0927_12_20cm (SPAdes) (version 2) | ecosystem: Environmental > Terrestrial > Soil > Grasslands ... | reverse complement strand
CTCTCCGGCCTGCCGAAGCAGGACACCGAGCTGTCGCGGGCGATGCAGCGGCTGGTCGGCAGCGCCGGCTTCCCGTGGTGGTGGCACACGAAGGACGACACCGTCGACAAGATCGACGCCGACGTGCTGGCCCTGGACACGAAGGTGTACCTCGCCTCCGCGCTCCGCTGGCTCAACGCGCCCGTGCTGCCGCTCGACCATCGCCGCTCGGCCCGGAGCCTGGTGGCCGAGCTCGAGGCGGTGCAAGCCGCCGCCGGCCCGCACTTCGATCTCGCGCCGGCGCTCGACGCCGCGCGGACCCTCGTCGAGCGGCTGGAACGCCTGCCCGCCCTGCTGGCCGGGATCGACGCCGCGTCGCCGCGGCTCGAGACGATCAACCGCGGCCTCATGCGACTCTCGCGCGTCCTCGTGCCGCTCGCCTACACGAGCGGCGACCGCTTCACCCACGACCTTGCCCTGCCCTTGCCGCCGCTGGCCGGACTGCAGCGCGCGCGCGAGCTGGCCGGGCTCGATCCCGACGGCGATACGTTCAAGTTCACGCGGGCGGCGCTCGTGCGCGAGCGCAACCGGGCCGTGCACGCTCTCGACTCGGCGACCAGCGTCGCCGACGATCTGCTCGACTCCAGGAGATAGCCAATGCGCACTCTCGGCTCACGCCTCCTCGCCGGCGTGCTCGTGCTCGCGCTCGCCGTCGCGCTCGTCCCGTCCGCCGGCGCCCAGAAGCGCGGCGGGACCCTGACGATCGTGCGGCCGACCGATCCGGTCTCGCTCGACCCCAACCTCGAGACCACGGCGCCGGGCGCCTGGGTCTACTTCAACATGCTCGAAGGCCTGCTGACGCTCGACGACAAGATGCAGGTCAAGCCGCTGCTGGCGACGTCGTACGAGGTCATGTCGCCGACCCGGGTGCGCTTCAAGCTGCGGCCGGGCGTCAAGTTCCACGACGGCACCCCGTTCAACGCCGCCGCGGTGAAGTTCACGTTCGATCGCGCGCTGCACGGCACCCCGCCGGCACGCTGGGCCAGCCTGGCCGGCTCGCTGAGCGGCGCCGAGGTGGTCGACGACCTCACGGTCGACGTCCTGACCAAGGAGCCGTACGGGCCGATCCTCCGCACGCTGGCCATGTACTGCATGGGCATCGTGTCGCCGACGGCGGTGCAGAAGCAGGGCGCCGACTTCAGCCGGGCGCCGGTCGGCACCGGGCCGTTCAAGTTCGTCGAGTGGAAGACGAACACGCACGTGATCGTCGAGCGGAACAACGACTACTGGGGCGACAAGGCCCTGCTCGATCGCGTCGTCTTCAGGGTCGTGCCCGAGGAAGGCGCGCGGATGATCGCGCTGCAGACCGGCGACGCCGACATGGTGCTGTTCCCCTCGCCGGCCCAGCTCCCGGCGCTGCGGAAGGACTCGAAGTACACCGTGCACGAGACGACCGGGATCCGCGTGGTCTTCGCCGGCATGCACGCGGGGCTGCCGCCGCTGGACGACGTGCACGTGCGACAAGCGATGCTGTATGCGGTCGACCGCAAGGCGATCCTCGACAACATCATGGAAGGCTCGGCGGGCCCTGCCCGCGGCGTGCTGGCGCCGGGCGTGTTCGGCTACAAGGACATGCAGCTCGACCGGCTCTACCCGTTCGACCGCGCGAAGGCCAGGGCGCTGCTCGGCCAGGCCGGCTGGATGCCGGGGCCCGACGGCATCATGCAGAAGGGCGGACAGCGGCTCTCGCTCTCCTGGCTGGCCGCCCGCGGCCGTTATCCCAAGGACGGCGAGATCACCGAGGCCATCCAGGCGATGCTGAAGGACGTCGGCATCGAGGCCCGGGTGCAGGTGCTCGAGTGGGCGGCGGTGTTCCAGCAGGTGCGCAGCAACCCGCTCAGCCACCACCTGTTCACGCTCGGCTGGGTGACCTCCAACGCCGACGCCGACTACTCGCTCTACGCGCTCTTCCACAGCAAGCAGGTGCCGCCGACCGGCTGGAACACCTCGCGCTACGCCAACCCGCGGGTCGACGCGCTCGTCGAGCAGGCGCGCCGGAGCCTCAACCAGACCGAGCGCGAGAAGCTCTACGGCGAGGTGCAGGACATCCTCGCCAAGGAGATGGTGTGGATTCCCGTCTACACGACCAAGGAGATCGTGGTCACCCGCGCCAGCGTGAAGGGCTTCCAGGTCCACCCCGTCGAGTACAACCTGGCCCTCTGGAAGACCTGGGTCGAGAAGTAACCGCGCTCGAGGCAGGCGGCGGCGCATGCTGACGTTCGTCGTCCGCCGCCTCCTGCTCGCCGTTCCCGTCCTGCTGGGCGTCGTGTTCGTCGTGATGCTGACGATCGACCTGCTGCCCGGCGACGCCGTCACGCTCATGCTCGGCGAGCACGCGACGAAGGACGCCGTGGCGGCGCTGCGCGCGCACCTCGGGCTCGACAAGCCGTTCCTGGTCCGCTACGTCGATTACGTCGGCCGCGTGGCCCGCGGCGACCTCGGCCGGTCGATCCAGCAGAACCGGCCGGTGGCCGCCGAGCTGGCCGACGCGTGGCCGGCGACGCTGGAGCTCACCGCCGCCGCGCTCCTGCTCGCCGCCGCGGCGGGCATCGGCGCCGGCGTCCTCTCGGCGGTGCGCCCGAACTCGGCGTTCGACGGCGTCGCGCGGGTGGCCTCGCTGTTCGGGCTCTCGATGCCGATCTTCTGGACCGGGCTCGTGCTGATCGTCGTGTTCTCGCTCTGGCTCAACTGGCTGCCGGTCGGGGGCGCCGGCTCGCCCGCGCACCTCGTCCTGCCGGCGGTCACGCTGGCGCTGCCGTCGGTCGCCATGATCGCGCGCATGACGCGCTCGGCGGTGCTCGACGTCCTGCGCGAGGACTACGTGCGGACGGCGCGGGCCAAGGGCGTCGGCGAGTGGTGGGTGCTGCTCAAGCACGCGCTGCGCAACGCGTTCATCCCGATCATCACGCTGCTGGGCCTGCAGTCCGGCCAGCTCATGGGCGGCGCCGTGCTGACCGAGACCGTGTTCGCCTGGCCGGGGCTCGGCCGCCTGATGGTCAAGGCGATCTTCGCCCGCGACTACGTCCTGCTGCAGGGCGCGGTGCTCGTCTTCGCGCTCGCCTTCGTCGTCGTGAACCTGCTGGTCGATCTCTCGTACGGCGTCCTCGACCCGCGCGTCGCGCGCCAGGGCTGAGCGGTGACCGACGCCTGGTCGCGCTTCCGGCGCAACCGCCTGGCCGTCGTCGGGCTCGCGCTCGTCCTCGTGCTCGCGCTCACCGCCGGGCTGGCGCCGTGGCTGGCCCCCTACGACCCCGCGCGCCAGAGCCTGGTCGAGAAGCGCGCGCGACCGGGCGCCAAGTATCTGCTCGGCGCCGACGAGTTCGGCCGCGACATCCTCTCGCGCGTGATCTACGGCTCGCGGGTGGCGCTGCTGGTCGGGGTGCTGTCGGTCACGATCGCCGTGGTGGGCGGGGTGCTGCTGGGAACGGCGGCCGGCTTCACCGGCGGCTGGCTCGACGCCGGGCTCATGCGCGGCGTCGAGATCCTCCTGGCGTTTCCCTACCTGCTGCTGGCGATCGCCATCGTCGCCATGCTGGGCCCGGGCGCCCTGAACACGACGCTCGCGGTCGGCATCTGGGGCGTGCCGGCGGTGACCCGGATCGTGCGGGGCTCGGTGCTCGCGCTGCGCGAGACCGAGTACGTCGGCGCCGCCCGCGCGCTCGGCGCGCCGGCCCTCGCCGTGCTGCGCCGCCACATCCTGCCCAACATCGTCCCCGGCCTCGTCGTCTACGCCACGCTCTTCATGGCCAACGCGATCCTGCTCGAGGCCGCGCTGTCGTTCCTCGGTCTCGGCGTCCAGCCGCCCACCGCATCGTGGGGCCTCATGGTCTCCACCGGCCGCGACGTGCTGCTGGTGGCGCCGCACGTCGCGACGGTGCCGGGCCTGGCGATCATGGTGGCCGTGCTCGCCTTCAATCTCGTCGGCGACGGCCTGCGCGACGCGCTGGACCCGCGACTCCGCGGCGGCGCCTGACCACCCTGACCGGGCGTATAGTTTCAGCGGCGCTCGGCGCGCCCAGGGAGGCCCGGTTCCGACGATGATCACCAGGTTCTCGACCGTCTACGCCGGCCACGTCGACCTGCCCGACATGGGCCAGAACGCCACGCCCGCCAACGAGCGGCGCTACTGCAACGAGCACCTGGCCACCGTCTTCGAGAAGACCGAGGCCGTCGCCCGCTGCATGGACGAGCACGGGTATCACACGCTGTGGCTGGCCGAGCATCATTTCCAGCACGAGGGCTACGAGTGCCTGCCCAACATCCTCATGGTCGCCGTGCACCTGGCCCACCTGACGTCGCGGCTGCGCATCGGCTGCGGCTTCAACATCGCCCCGATGTGGCACCCGCTGCGGCTGGCCGAGGACTACGCCGTCGCCGACATCCTCACCGGCGGCCGCACCGTGTTCGGGGTGGGACGCGGCTACCACACCCGCGAGGTCGAGACGTTCGGCGCGCCAATGCTCGACGCCGGGGCCAACCGCGATCTCTTCGAGGAACAGGTCGACATCGTCATGAGGGCGTTCGAGTCCGAGTCCTTCGCCCACCGCGGCAAGCACTACACGCTGCCGCCCGAGGTGCCCTACCGCGGTTACCCGCTCAAGGAGATCACGCTGGTCCCCCGACCGGTGCATCGCCCGGTCGAGTGCTGGCAGCCGGTGGTGAGCGCCAGTCCGCGCGGGCTCGACTTCATGATGAAGCACCACATCAAGGGCCTCATCGGCGGCGGCGCGGCCACCATGGCCGAGAAGTCGATCTACGGCTTCAAGGAGGCCTCGGAGCGCGCCGGCCTCGACTACCGGCTCGGCGAGGGGCTCAGTCTCGGCATCTTCTTCCACCTCGCCGAGTCGCGCGAGCGGGCAGTACGCGAGATCACGCCGTGGTACGAGGAGCACGTGAAGATGTTCGGCCCGCTCGGCTTCGTGCCGGGCATCACCCCGGCCCAGCTCGAGGCCTCCACCAAGCGCGGCGGCTGGGGCGCGGCCGGCGTGCCGACGGTCGAGGACTACATGAAGGTCGGCGCCTGGTTCGCGGGGCCGCCGGAGGAGCTGGTCGCCTATCTGCAGTCGCTCGAGGCGCGCTTCCCGGGCCTCGAGTACGTGCACCTCAGCAACAGCATGGGCACTCCGAAGAGCGTCATGCTCGAGCAGCTGGCCTGGCTCGGCAAGGAAGTGATCCCGCTGTTTGCGCGGCGGTGACGGGCGCGCTACTCTGCTCGCCACCCGGAGGACAGGCCCATGCGCTACGAGTTGATCTCGGCCGACTGCCACGTCGACCTCTGCTGGCTTCCGCCCGACCTCTTCGTGCAGAACGCCTCGCCGGACATGCGCGAGCGGATGCCCCGCGTCGTCGACGGCCCGAAGGGGCCGACCTGGACGACGAAAGCCGGCGCCAACCTCGGGCTCGCGTGCGGGATGGGCTCGGCGGGGCGCCAGTACGTCCCGGGCAAGATCCATCGCGCCGACCGCATGGCGGCCACCGGCCTCTACGAGGACGGGAAGCGCGGGATCCGGCGGCTGACCGATCCCGACCTCCGGATCAAGGACCAGGACCGCGACGGCGTGCAGGCCGAGGTGCTCTACGGCGTGCTCGGCGCCAGCAGCCGCCTCAACGATTCCGAGGCCGCCGTGGAAGTCATGCGCGTCTACAACGAGTGGCTCGCCGATTTCTGCTCGAGCCATCCCGACCGCTTCGCCGGCCTGGCCTCGATCCCCAACAATCCGATCGACGCGGCGATCGCCGAGGTCGAGCGGGTGGCCAAGCGCGGCGCCTGCCGCGGCCTCGACATCGCCAATTCCCCCGACCTCAAGCCGCTGTGGGATCCGTACTGGGACCCGTTGTGGGAGGTCGTGAACGCCTCGGGGCTGCCGCTGCACTTCCACACCGTCGGCGGCTACGTGCCCGATCACATCCGCAAGATCGTCCTGATCGGCTCCGATCCGACGCGGGCCAGCGCGCCCGACGCGCCCAAGGTGGACCTGCCGGTGGCCCGCGCGGCCTTCGCCGTCAACATCACCGCCTTCCAGATCAACATGGCCAACGTGCTGACGTCGTTCATCTTCAGCGGGGTGCTGGAGCGCTTCCCCCGCATCCGGCTCGTGCTGGGCGAGTCGGGGATCGGCTGGATCCCCTACATCCTGTGGCGCATGGACGCCGAGTGGGAGGATCAGTTCAAGGACCTGTCCCTCACGATGCCGCCGAGCGACTACTGGCGGCGGCAATGCTGGGCGACCTACCAGACCGATCCGATCGGCATCAAGCTGCTCGACGAGCTCGGCGCCGACAAGATCATGTGGGGCTCGGACTTCCCGCATCCCGACGGCGTGTGGCCGGACTCGCGCGAGTACATCGCGCAGGAGCTGGGCCACCTGCCGGCCGAGACGCGACAGAAGATCGTGCGCGACAACGCCGCCCGCCTCTACGGCTTCGGAGTCTCGTGATGCTCGTCCTGCGCGGCGGCACGCTGATCGACGGCACCGGGCGGGCGCCGCTGCGCGACGCCACGCTCGTGATCGAGGACGGCCGCGTCGAGGCGGTCACGACCGGCGCGGCGGCCACCTGGCCGTCGAGCGCCGAGGTGATCGACGTCGCCGGCATGACCGTGCTGCCCGGGCTCATCGATTGCCACGACCACATGGCGCTGCACGGCTACGAGCTGGCCAGCCGCTGGGAGCTGAACGAGGCCGGCAGCACGCGTCACCTGCGCACCGCGCGCGCCATCGAGCACACGCTGGCGATGGGCTACACGACGATCCGCGACGCCGGCGGGCTCGATGCCGGCTTCCGGGCGGCGATCGAGCAGGGGCTCCTCGCCGGTCCCCGCCTGCTGACCGCGGTGGCCATCATCTCGCCGATCGGCGGCATCGGCGATCGTGTGAGTCCCTCGGGTCACGAGTGCATGGTGCCGGCCGACCCGGCGCTGCCGCGCGGCGTCGCCAACGGCGTCGACGAGGTCCGGCGCGTGGTGCGCACGATGGTGCGGGCGGGCGCCGATGTCATCAAGTGTGCGACCACCGGCGGCGCCAGCTCACGGGCCGGGCACGGCCCGAAGGACCCCGCCTTCGACCCCGACGAGATGCGGGCGCTCGTCGACGAGGCGCACGCGCTCGGCCGCAAGGTGATGTGCCACGCGCTCGGCGGCCCCGGCCTGCGCCTGGCGCTCGAGGCCGGCGTCGACTCGATCGAGCACGGCTGCTACCTCGACGAGGATCCCGAGCTCATCCCGATGATGGCCGAGCGCAGCACCTTCTTCGTCCCCACGTTGACCGTGTACGAGTACCACAGCGAGTCGAAGGCCGCCCACGTCCGCGAACGCTCGCGGGCGCTGCGCGAGCATCACCTCGCGAGCATCCAGCGCGCGCTGGCGGCCGGCGTCAAGGTCGTCGCCGGCACCGACGCCGGCGGCCACGGCCACCCGCCCAACGCCGCCGAGCTGCAGCACCTCGTCGCCGCCGGGCTCGCGCCGCTGCAGGCGATCCGCGCGGCCACCGGGTGGGCGGCGGAGTGCGTCGGACTCGAGCGCGAGATCGGCACGCTGGAGAAGGCCAAGCGCGCCGACCTCGTCGTGGTGGCCGGCGATCCGCTCGCGGACATGGGGATCCTCCAGTCGGCCGAGCGCATCCGTCTCGTCGTGAAGGACGGCGTCACGCAGCTCCGCCGCTAGCATGGATTTCGGGCGCAGCCCCGACGAAGAGGCGTTCGCCGACGAGGTCCGGCGGTTCCTCGCCGAGCATCCGCCCGAGCGCTTTCCGCTGGACGGCGTCGACGCGGGCTACGGCTCCGGCGCCCACTCGCACGCGTTCATGCGCGCCCTCGGCGAGCGCGGCTGGCTCGCCATGTGCTGGCCCGAGGCGTTCGGCGGCCAGGCGCGGCCCATGTTCCTCAAGCTCGTGCTGCTCGAGGAGCTGGCGCTGGCCGGGGCGCCGTTCGGGCCGCTGGCGGGCTCCTGGCAAACCGCCGACGCGATCATCGCCTACGGCACCGAGCGCCTGCGTCGCGAGCTGCTGCCGGCCATCGCGCGCGGCGAGGCGACGTTCTGGCAGGGGTACAGCGAGCCGGACGCCGGCTCCGACCTGCTCGCGCTCACGACCGAGGCGAAGCGCGACGGCGAGCACTGGATCATCCGGGGCCACAAGATCTGGTCGAGCCACGCCGGCGTCTCGACCCACGGCCTCGTCTTCACGCGCACGAGCCGGGAAGCGCGCCGCAGCCGCGGCTTCAGCATGTTCGTCGTGCCCAGCACCACCCCGGGCATGGACATCCGGCCGATCCGCAGCCTGACCGGCGACATCTATCACTACGAGGTCTTCCTCGACGAGGTGCGCGTGCCGGCCGACCTCATGCTGGGTCCCGAGGGCGAGGGCTTCGTCGCGCTGCTGAACGGCCTCGACTCCGACCGCTTCTGGGGTCGCTTCTACAAGGCGCCGGCGCTCCTGCGCGTGCTGCGCCGCCTGGTCGACTACGCCAACACGACGGTGGTCGCCGGCGCGCCGCTGGCGCGCGATCCCGTCGTCCGGCGGCGGCTGGCCGCGATGGCGGCCGAGATCGCCGCGCTCCGCCTGCTCTTCTATCGCGCCGCCTGTCTGCTGCGCGACGGCGCGCCGATCACCTACGAGACCGCCGTCGCCAAGGTCTATGCCGACGAGACCGGGCAGAAGCTCGCCCGGCTCGGCCTGGAGCTGCTGGGGCCGTGGGGCGCGCTGCGCCGCGGCTCGCGGGCGGCGCGTCTGGACGGCGACATCGCGCACGCCTACCTGACGAGCCTCGGCCACACGATCGCCGGCGGCACCGCGGAGGTCTTGCGCACGACGGTCGCGGTACGCGGCCTCGGCCTGCCGGCCGAGCCGAAGGCGCGCTGAGATGGATTTCCGGCCGTCGTCGGCGCAGCAGATGCTCGTCGCCACCGCGCGCGAGGTCCTGCGCAAGGAGTGCCCGCCGGAGCTCGTGCAGCGCCTGGCGCTCGACCCGCGCGGCTTCGACGACACGCTCTGGCGTCGCCTCGCCGAGCTCGGCTGGCCCGGCCTGCTGATCCCGCCCGAGCACGGCGGCAGCGGCGGATCGCTGCTGGACGTGATCCTGCTCGTCGAGGAGATCGGACGCGCCGGTCTGCCGGGCCCGTTCGTGACGAGTGCCGTCGCGGGCACGACTGCGGTGCTGGCGGCGGCCGAGGCCGACGCGCGACGGCGGCTGCTGCCGGCGCTGGCGACCGGCGAGCGGCTCGTCACGCTGGCGGTGCTCGAGTCGTCGGCGTCGTTCGACGTCGACGCCGTCGCGCTGGCCGGCGCGGTTCCCGGCCGGCTCACCGGCAGCAAGCTTTTCGTCCCCGACGCGCACGTCGCCCACGACGCGATCGTGGCGGTGCGCGAGCAGGGCGACGTGAGCCTGCTCCTGCTGCCACTGGATCGCGCCGGCCTCGCGCGCCTGCCGCTCGACACGATGAGCGGCGAGAAGCTCTTCGAGCTGACGCTCGACGGGGTGGCAGTCAGCGCGGACGACCGGCTCGGGCGCGCGGGGGAGGGACGCCGCCCGCTGGCGGCGGCATTGACGGCCGGAGCCCTGGCGCGCACGGCGGAGATGGTCGGCGCCGCGCAGCGCGTGCTGGAGCTGGCGGTCGAGCACGCGCGCACGCGCGTGCAGGGCGGCCGGCCGATCGGTGGGCATCAGGCGATCCAGCACGCCTGCGCCGACCTGGTGCGCGATGTCGACGCCGCGCGCGGGCTGCTCTACGCCGCCGCCTGGCGCGTCGCCGAGGGACTCGCGGCCGAGGCCGACGTGGCGATGGCGAAGGCGTATGCCGGAGAGGCGTGCCTGGCGGTCGCGCGGCGCGGGCACCAGATCTTCGGCGCCATCGGCTACTGCGAGGAGCACCCTCTGCACCTGCTGCACAAGCGCATCCACGCCGCCAGCCTCGATTTCGGCGACACGCCCCTGCATCTCGAAACCGTCGCCCGGGCGATCGGCCTGGCCTAGTTCTGCGCGGGGGATTTCATGGGGCCCCGAAATGGCCCCCACCCCCATACCTCGGCGCGCCCCGGCCTCGCCGGGGCGCGCCTCGATCCCACCCGTTTCCGGGGAGAAACTCCCGGACAGCATTCGGCCGGCTGGCGGCGGCCGGCTATATGTGCGCGTCAACATTGCGGCCGTCTGGGCGGGGGCGTGGCACCGGCCTTGCGCTAGGCGTGTGGTTGGCGATGGCGACGACATCGAGCGACAAGCGAGATTTCGTGCAGTTCATCGGCCGGCTCAAGGAGACACAGACGCTCCTGGCCGTGGCCCAGGCGCTCTCGCTACGCCTGGAAGCGTCGGAGGCGATGCGTCGTGTCGCCCGCGAGGTCGCGCTCGCCTTCGGCGCCGACATGGTCGGCGCCTACGCACGCGATCCAGCCGCCGTCGACGCGCTGCTGCCGATCGCCGGCTACCACGTGCCGGCGCGCCTGCGTGACTGGTATCGCCGCACGCCGTTCTCGGTCGCCGACAGTCCGGCGATCGAGACGGCGTGGCGCCGAAGCGCGCCCGTATGGACCTCGAGCGCGACCGACGATCCCGACTGGATTCCGGCCGTGCGGGCGCTGCCGCCGCACTCCGCGCTGTTCGCGCCGACGGTCGCCGGCCAGGAGGTCGTCGGCGGGCTGTTCCTCGTGTGGTGGACGACCGGGCGAGCATTCGCCGAGCAGGAGCTCGGACTCGTCGCCGGCGTCGCCTCCCAGGTAGGGCTCGCCCTGGAGAACCGCGCGCTCGTCCGGGAGACGAGCGAACGGCTGCTCGAGGCCGAGATCGTGGCCGACGTCGCCAAGTCGGTGACCACCTCGCTCGATCTCGACACCGTGCTGGCGCGGGTCGTCGAGCGCGCGCGCGAGCTGTGCCGGGCCGATCTCGCGTTCATCGGGCTGCCGGACCCGGGCGGCGACGCGCTCGTCCTACGCCATCGGGCCGGCGCCCGCTTCGAGGACTACGACACGCTGCGCCTCGAGCGGGGCCGCGGCGTGGCCGGCGCCGTGTGGACCAGCGGAGAGGCGGTGCGAACGGCCGATCGGCTCGATGACCCGCGCTTCGCCGTCGACGACGCGGTGCGAGCCGAGGGGCTGCGGGGGATGCTGGGCGTGCCGATCCGCACCGGCGGCACCGTCGTCGGCGTGCTGGCGGTCGCCATGCGCGTCCCGCGCCGGTTCACCGACGCCGAGCAGCGTGCGCTCGGCCGCGTCGCCGAGCACGCGGCGATCGCGATCCACAACGCGCGGCTGTTCGCCGCCGAGCGGGCCAGCCGGGCCGAGGCCGAGGCGGTCGGCCGGCGCTTCCGCGCGCTCATCGAAAACAGCGAGGACGGCATCATGCTGCGCGACGCCCTGGGCCGCGTCGAGTACGCCAGCCCCGCCGTCTGTCGCATGCTCGGCTACGACTCCGACGACCTGCTCGGGCGCACCGGCCGCAGCCTCATCCATCCCGAGGACGTCGCCGTCGGCGACGCGCTGTTCGCGCGCGTGCTCGCCGAGCCGAACACGCCCCAGCGCGCCCACATCCGCTATCGCACGAAGGACGGCGGCTACCGCTGGTTCGAGGGCGTCAGCACCAACCTGCTCCACGAGCCCGGCGTGCGCGCCATCGTGACGAACTCGCGCGACATCACCGAGCGCAA
>Ga0209471_1002069_pt1 | contig 11670 bp, 12 predicted proteins | sample GraSoiAngelo_128_FD_185885 | JGI IMG/M metagenome (GOLD analysis project Ga0209471, IMG submission 185885) | Grasslands soil microbial communities from the Angelo Coastal Reserve, California, USA - 14_0927_12_20cm (SPAdes) (version 2) | ecosystem: Environmental > Terrestrial > Soil > Grasslands ... | reverse complement strand
GAACAGATAGACCGCGGTCCAGCAGCACGCCAGCGAGAAGAAATCGCTTTTTCGTTTCCTGTACTGGGGCAGCTTCCTCTTTGAAATGGCTGGGAAAAAACAAAACTCGACCGAAGAAGTTCTGATCGCGGCGCCGGTGATTGCGCTCCAGGAGATCGGCGGGGTCCTTTGGAATTTTCTGCGCGAAGTGGGCAGCATGTTCTGGTTCATCGCGCACACGTTCGAGGAAACGATCGAGCGTTTGCGCGACGGACGAGCGCCGTTTCGCGCTGTTAGTTTTTTCCGGCACGCTGAGCGTGCCGGGGTCGAGTCGGTCCCACTGGTCGCGCTGGTCTCATTTTTTCTCGGCCTGACAATGGCGTTGCTGACGGGTTACCAATTGCAACGATTCGGGACGGAACGGCTGATTCCTGGTTTGGTTTCCATCGCTTTCACCCGAGAACTCGGCCCATTGATGACCGGGATCATGCTCGCAGCGCGGATCGGCGCTTCCTTCACCGCCGAGCTCGGCACGATGCAGGTTTCCGAAGAAATCGAAGCCATTGAAGCGATGGGCATCGGGCCGCTCCGGTTCCTGGTCGCGCCGCGAATGCTCGCATTGTTTTTCCTGATGCCTTGCCTCTCAACGGTCTCGAATATCTCCGCGATCTTCGCCAGCAGCCTGATCTCGAAAGCTTATTTCAGCATCGCGTTCCCCTATTTTCTCGATCTTGTCCGCGACTCGCTTTTGATTCGCGACCTCATCACGGGCGTGTTCAAGAGTTTCATGTTTGGTCTGCTCATCGCAGCGATCGCTTGCTATCGCGGTCTATCGGTAAAAGGCGGAGCGGCCGGGGTCGGAACCGCGACGACCTCGAGCGTCGTCACCGCGATCACGGTCGTGATCGGCGTTGATACGCTTTACAACATTGTTTACGTCAACTTTTTCCCGACATGAGCGAGAAGAACTCGCACATGGTCGAACTGCGCGACGTGGAGATGCAGTTCGAAGATAAAAAAGTGCTCGATGGCTGCTCACTTTCGGTCGAGCCCGAGGAGCGCCTTGTGATCATGGGCCAAAGTGGCAGCGGCAAGAGCACAATCCTGCGGCTGATTCTGGGAATATTGAAACCCAATGCCGGTTCGATTTTCTTCAAACAATTCGAGATTACGCGTTTGAAGCGGCGCAAATTGCAGCAGGTGCGGCGGCACATCGGGATGGTTTATCAATACTCGGCGCTGCTCAGTTCGCGCAACGTGCGCGACAACGTTGCGCTTCCGCTCGAGGAATTAACCGACAAGTCCCGCGAGGAGATCGACAAGATTGTGGACGAAAAACTGGACCTTGTCGGGATGAAAGACGCGAAACATCTGATGCCGTCCGAATTAAGCGGCGGGATGAAGAAACGCGTGAGTCTGGCGCGGGCCCTTGTCCTCGAGCCGGAATTGATCCTTTTCGACGAACCGGTGGCCGGTCTCGACCCGGTGATTGCGTCGGTCATCGACGAATTGATCATCAGCCTGACCGAAAAATCCAAAGTCACCTCAATTATCGTAACCCATGAAATGGACAGCGCCTTTCGCATCGGCACGCGAATGGCTATGTTGTACCAAGGAAAAATCATCGAAGACGCTGAACCCGAAAAATTCAAGCAATCCAAGAATCCAGTCGTCGCTCAATTCTTGAGCGGTAGCACCGAAGGTCCCATTCTGGAAGGAAGCCAAGATGCAATTGCAAAAAAATGAAATCATGACCGGCCTGCTGGTGGTCGGGACCGTGGCCGTGCTCGTCTTTGTTTTGGTCTTGCTGGGCGCGCCCGGACTTTTTCGCCCGCTCGTTACTTACAAAATTTACGTCGACAACGCCGCCGGCATCAAACAAGGCGCAGTCGTGATGCTGGCGGGACGCAAGATTGGTCAGGTCCAAAAATTATTTTCGCCCGTGTCGCGCGAAGAAGAACGTCGCGCTGAAGAAGCAGCCGCCGCCTTCGCTCCTCCGGAAACAAGTCCAACGCCGAGTCCGGAGCCAGGGAAACCAAAATACGAAGCGCGCATTGACGTTCAAGTTGACCGCAATGCCCTTGTCTATCGCGATGCGCGCACGCGCTTAATGCAGCTCGGATTGCTCGGCGACATGGCGATCGATATCACCCAGGGAACCGAATCGTCGGGACGCGCGCGGGATGGTGAAATGTTCGCCGGCGAACGCAACCCGGACATCGGCGAAGCCGCCGCCAAAATGCTGGAAGTGATCAAACCCGTTGCCGCTGAAGCGACCAACACGATGAAAGACCTCCAGCAGACCGCGCAAAACTTGAATCACATCACCGACGAAAACTCGGAGATGAACCAAGCCCTCAGTCAGATCAAATTGTTCGGCGAGCATATTGCCGACATGACCGCGCCGGACAGCGCGCTCTCCCATTCGCTCAACAACATCGAGAAAATCAGCACCAGTCTGACCGAGAACAACAACATCGAGATCACGCTCCAAAATCTGCGGAGCTCGTCGGAAAAATTGAAAGTCACGATCAACGATCTCGGACCCACCGGCCAGAACATCAAGGAATTTAGCGACACAATAAAGAGCCAGCCCTGGCGCTTGATCTGGCCCTCCACAAAAAAATCTCCCGAGAAATCGGTCACGCCCGCTCCGAGTGAAGCAACGATCACTGTCCGCAAAAGTGCCAAACCAAAAGCAAGCGCGACTCCACGCGGTGGCGGTCGCTGACGCGATTAGGCCGCTTTTTTCGTTAAGCGCGATTTCAAAAACTTAAGGATGGCGGTTTCGCTCGAGCCAAGATCGACATCTTCCTTTTCGAGCGCGTCTTCCGTGGTTTGCTTCAATCCGTCGATTGATTTTTGATCGAGATAATTCTCAAGCACAGCCGGATGGACATAGCATTTCCGGCAAATCGCCGGCGTGTTGCCAAGAATTTTGGCGACCGCCTTGATCGCCGTATTGATGTTCGACTTCGCCTGCTTCTGGGTCTCGAACTTATCCTGCGCGTTGAGCGCGATCGCGGTCAGAACTGTTCCCGCCCAGGTCCGAAAATCTTTGGCGCTGAAATCTTGGCCGGTAATTTCGCGGAGGTACTCATTCACGTCCTGTGAAGTGATGTCCCGCACTTTTCCGTCATGGTCGACGTATTGAAACAAGTCCTGACCGGGCAGGTCCTGGAGCTTGGAAATAATATTCGCGATGCGCCCGTCGGTCACATCGACCTCATGCTCGCGTCCGCTCTTGCCGCGAAAACGAAAACGCAGTTTCGCGCCTTTGACCCGGACATGTCGATCTTTCATGGTTGTGAGCCCAAACGATTTGTTGTCGCGCGCGTACTCCTCATTGCCGATGCGGATGAAAGTGCGCTCAAGCAGCTGCACGACCGCGGCCAGGACTTTGTTTCGCGGCAATCCGGGCAACTTCAAATCTCGCGCGATTCGTCGGCGGATCTTTGGGAGGGTTTGGCCGAAACTGATTATGCGATCGTATTTGTTTTCGTCGCGAACTTCGCGCCAGCGATCGTGGTAAACGTATTGCTTGCGACCGCGCGCGTCGCGACCCGTCGCCTGAATGTGACCGTTCGCCAATGGAGAAACCCAAACCTCAGTCCACGCCGGCGGAATGGCGAGGCGTTTCAACCGCAAAAGCCGCTGCTCATCGCAAATCAGTTTTTCATCTGCGTCCAGCCAGTCGAAATCGTCGCCTTTCGCTTTACGCGTGTAACCAGGCCGATCGTCGCTGACATAAAGGAGTCCAGCTTCTTCGGCTGCGTCCATCGCTTCCACGACGATCTTCGCGCCATTCCCGTTTCCGTTTCTTGCCCTACCGTGCATGTAATTCAATTAGCAGACCGGCAATGTAGCGGCGGTCTTTGACCTTCGACGACGCTGGCAACGCGTCTCTTCAATTCACGAGCCGTAACTCTTGGTGAACTTTTTCTTCGACTCGGACTCGTTCGAAGCCGAAATCGGCGGTTGCTCCGGCGTCGTTGTCGACCTGTCCGTCGTAGGCCCTGCGGATGTTTCCGGGCTTGGTTCAGGCGCGGGAGTTTTGGGCTGCGCCGCGCCTTGCGGGGCCTGCTGCGCAACTTCGACATAGACCATCTGCAAATTCGAGAGCGTATTGCGGAGCACGGTCGATTCGTCGTTCGTCAAATTACCCCGTGTTTTTTCCTGAATCATCGCCAGTTGATCGATGAACATTTTGGCAAGCTCAAGGTTCACTTCGCCCTCCCCGGTTTTCGGGTTCGGAATCTGCCCGAGAAACAGAGCCGCGTTCTGCGCGTGCATCATCACAAACTCGATGAAGCGCTGCGAAAGTTCGCCACTCTGGACGCTTGTTTGTGTTTCGCCAGCCATATCTACTTTTGTTTCGTAACTGGAGGCCGCTCCGGGGGTCGGACCGTTGCCAAAACATACGGCTGGTCGCGAAAATATTTCGCCGCAACCCGTTTGATCTCGTCCATGGAGACCGCTTCCACATCCTGCTCAAGTTTTTTGTAATAATCGAAGCCGAGCCCATAAAGCTCGTCGAGGGCGCACTGATAACCGAACGAATCATTGCTTTGCATTGCGATTTGATGCTGCCCGATCAATTTCTTTTTCGCGCGGGTTACCTCTTCCTGAGTGAGGCCTTCGCTTGCCAGTTTCCGGATCTCTTCGAGCAACGCCGTTTTCACCGGCTCGATTTTTTGCGGATCGGTCCCGAGATAAAATGCGAACAGACCGGGAACGAGTCCCTGCATCTGGCTGGCGCCGACGTAATACGCCAGTCCCATTTGCTCGCGAATACGAATGAAAAAGCGCGAACCAAGGTCGCTGCTCGCTTCGTCGATCAACTCGAGTGGGTATCGATCTTTGTCGAACATATCGACGCCGCGATAGCCGACCATGATCACGCCCTGCGCTTTTTCTTTATTGCTTTCGACAATCTCCGTTTTGGTAATCGGCGCCGGCGGCCGTGCATTGGTCAGCGCGAGTGAGCCGGGCTTCATTGCGCCAAGCGCCCGCTCGAACAACTGCTTCACTTCGGCCGCATTCACATTCCCGAAAACTGAAATCACCCCATTTTTCGCGACCAGATACCTGTCACGGAATTGGAGCAAATCTTTCTGGGTAAGACGCTGCAGCGATTCGGGCGAGCCATTCGAGCGCAAGGCATAGGGATGATCGGTGAAGAGCGCCTGGCGCAGAATGTTCCGCGCAACGGTCGTCAATTGCTCCTCTTCTTGCTTAACACCCGCGATTTGAACTTCTTTTTCGCGCGCGACTGCTTTTTCAGGAAAATTCGCGTTGAGCAAAACATCGGCCAGCAAATCGACGCCGGCTTTCAGGTCCGGCTTCATCAGGTGAACCGAGACGCTCATGCTGTTGTTGCCGGCGTCGCTCGAGATCGATCCGCCGATGGCTTCGATCTGATTGGCGATCTGCTCGGCAGTGCGCGTCTTTGTGCCTTTGAGCAAAACGCGAGCAGTCAAGCGTGTGATTCCATTTATCTCCGGAGTTTCAGCGAGCAATCCGCTCCGGAAAACGGCGCTCATCGAAACCAGCGGCAAGCGCGGATCTTCCCGCACCAGCAAACGTAGACCGTTGGACAGCTCGAATTTTTGAATTTCCGTGACCGTGGCCGGCTTTGAGACCTCCTGTTTCGCGCCAAGCGAACCTTTCGGATTAAGCGACGTGACCGTCAGGTTTTGATCGACCAGATATCTTGCTGCGACGCGGCGAATATCGTCCAAGGTTACTTTTTGGACGGCGGTCAAATAGTCGCGGCTGAAACTCAAATTTCGGGTGAGCAACCAATTAGATCCGAGATCGGACGCCTGACCGCGCATGGTGGTGAGGGCGTCGAGATGATGACTGAGCGACATTTTTTTCGCTTTCATCAGTTCATCGGCGGTCACGCCGGCCTGTTTCACTTCAGCAATGATCTGCAAGATCAACTTCTCAGCGTCGTCGCGTTTCTTTGGATCGACCGTCGCATCCACTCCGAGCAGACCAGGGTCACCCGGGGTGTAGGAGAACGCTGACACGCTAAAGGCGAGGCCCGCTTCTTCACGTACGCGTCGATACAAACGCGAGCTCCGCCCCTCACCCAAAATCGTCGAAAGCAAGTCGAGCGCGGGAACATCCGGATTCGTGATCTCGGGAATGTGCCAGGCGAGCGAAAGCCGTGTCAGCTCGGTCGCGAATTCGTTGTGCGCTTCGCGCCGGCCGAGCTGCGGCGGTTCTTCCGGAACAAAAACCGGCTTGAGCGATTTCTCCGGGTAACTTTTGAAAAAGTCCGCCAGTTGCTGGTGCACTTTTTCGCCATCGACGTCTCCCACCACGGTGAAGGTGAGATTGTTCGGCACGTAACGCGATTTGTAATACTGCATCACCTGCTCCTGCGTGAGCTGATTGTAAATTTCTATCTCGCCGATCACCGGGAGCCGATAGGGATGGCGCTGATACGCGGTCGCGAAGAGGAGCAAGCCCGCCTGACGATCAGGGTCGTCAAGACCCATTGCGAACTCGCGGCGAATGACCTCCTGCTCTTTTGCGTATTCTTCCGGCGGGAGGGTCGAATTCATCATCGCGTCGGACAAAACCGCGAGCGCGGTCTGGACTCCATCCTTCGGCACATCGATCCAAAAGACGGTGCGATCGAAGGAGGTGTAAGCATTGATGTAGCCGCCCACGTCCTGGATTTTTTGCGCTATGGCGTTGCTCGATTGCGTTTTGGTTCCTTTAAACAGCATGTGTTCGAGGATGTGCGAGAGACCGGCACCCAATTTCTCGTCCTCGTAAATGCTGCCGGTGCCGCACCACGCCTGCACGCTCGCCACCGGTGCGCTTCGGTCTTCCTGGACGATCAGTGTCAATCCGTCGGGCAGGACCCATTTCTGCGCCGTACTCGGCGGAAACGTGATGACAGCGGAGTCATCCGCAGCGGCAGCTTTCAAGTTCACCATGCTAAATACAATCGCAGAAATTAGCGCCACCCGCGGGGCTGCGCCCGTCATACAATTTTCGGCGCCGGTAAACTTTTCGGGACTTCGACTTTCTTTTCCGGGGCGTACGGCTTCACAAACGCGTCCTGAAAATCGTAAACCGCCTTGAAATCCTCGATCGAATCTTGGTCCGTCTTTCCAAAAATACCGGCGCCGATGAGATTGAAAACCATGTGACCAATATCTTCACAGGAACGGATTCCCCAATTATCGAAGACCGTCACCACCATCGGTCCAAATTCCTTGAGCGCATATTGCCGGACACCTTCGAGCAGCTCCGGTCCGGAAACATGCCTCACCATTGTTCCCTTTGCTTTCTTTTGCTGCTTGGTCGTGAAATCAAGCGAGTCACGCAAGAAAATGTAAGCCTCGCGTTGATAACGCGGGTCGCTCGCCACAATCGAATCGAGGGCTTCGGCAAATCCAATCTTCTGCATCAATAGAAACGCGCGGCTTAACCCGCGGCAACTACCTTAATGAGAAACGCCCGAATGAGCAACTACTCGAAGTTCGATCCGCCGCCAGATGGATTCGCAGTGGCGAACAATCCTAGAACTCCGCCTCCATCGCGTCGAGATAAGCGGAGAACGAGTCCTTTCGATGCGCCCGGGAAGGAGTCTCCAGGCTTGAAGTGTTGAGGCAATCCTCAAAGAGACCGCTTCGGGTTGACAATTGCGTAGCCTCGAACCAGTTCAGGTAATCGTCGATTTCGGCCATTCGCGCGGACAGTTTTGCGCGCAAAGTTTTCAAGTCGGCTAGGCGTGCCGCCAGGCCACGAATTTTTCCGAGCGCCAACTGCGTAGCAACTTGCTGATAATCCTGGACGACTGAGCGAAGAGCCGGGTTGGCCTGCGCAGCCAACAACAATAATTCCTGACTAAATTTTTGGAGCGCCAGTCGCTGCGCCGGAGCCGGCTTCTTTTGGCAAAGATCTTCGAAGGATAGAGATTTATCGCGCTCGCCGGTCCGCACAAATTTTGTTTGTAAAAGGCGAGCGAGCTTTTCCTCCGTCTGCGAAAAAGTCAGAAGATCAGCGCGCCCTGAAGTCCTAATGTCTGCAATCTTCGATTTCCAAATTTTTTCATCGTTTCCGGCAAGTTGCGGAAACACTGCCTCCAAATCGGCCAACGGATCGTTTGAAGTGAGTGAGAGATTGTCGATGTAACGGCCGAGATGGGCGTGGCCGTCCGCGCTTTCGATCAGCAACTGAACGAGCGCGAACGAGTGGGCGCGATAAAGAAGCCGCCCGGCGGAATCGAGCAATTCGGGCCGCTCCGACAAAACCTCAGTGAGCGGTGTGATTCGTTCCGGCACTGCCAGCGCGTTGGTCAGCGCTGTGCGATCGCGATTTGGGGTCAAAGCGAGCAAGCCTTCAATCAGCCAGTTTGGCGGCTCAACATAGGTCGCACCCGAAGCAATCCCGGGTTGATTCCGATAAATCATTTCGAGCAGAATCGCCCGCAACAGTTCGCGCTCCATTGCTCCGAGATCCATTTTGCGCGAAATCGTCAGGTCGAGTTGCAATTTCAGGCCAGATCCGGTTTGACTGAAGCGCAAAGCTGTCGCTGGTATTTCCGGTAGATTCGCCGCGGGCGATTGCAAATTAACTACGATCGCAGCGCCCCATTGATCGCGTCGTTGCAAGACAGCGAGCAGATTGGCCTTGGTGCGCTCGGCCAGCGCGGAGACTGCACCTCGCCACGCCGCATCGCCTCCGTAAATGACGAATTGCCCGGATGGGCTGAGGCTTCGTTCAATCGGCGTCGCGGCGGGCAATCCGACAATCGAACAGCCGAGGAGCGCTCCTGCGAAAATCGCGCGAATTTTCATCTTCACAAACAGCTGGCAGCAGAATAGTTGCGCTCAGCCTCTAGTGGCGAGCACGATTGCGAATTTTTCTGCAAAAAAGGTGAAACTCTTGTCTATTTCTCACGTCTAATTTCTAGAATCAAAATAGGCTTATGAACACAAAACGCATCCTAATAAGCGTGGTCACAGGGTTGATCTTGACCGGGTCGCTAGTGATGGCGGCCCCAGGAAATGACCGGCCTCGCTCGAAAGCAAAAGTACGAGCAGCAAAACAGACCACGACAATGACAACCGGCGGAAAGGCCGCGATTCGAACTCGGAGTTTCGCAACCGGTGGTAATAGAGCCGCGATCCGAACACGGAGTTTCGCAACTGGCGGAAATACAGCCACAGTTCGAACTCGTGACCGAAGCAGTGTTTTCGTAGGTGGCCGCACATACAGCTACCCGTACCGCTCATATAGCTACGGCTACGGCTATCCGTATTACTCTTACGGGTCCTCCTTCGGATTCGGTTACCCGTATTACTCCTACGGTTACCCGTACGGTTATTACGGCTCTTATCCGTACGACTACAGCTACGGATATTACTCGTATGACCGGTCCGGTTATGGCGCTTACGCCAACGGATCTATCGTGATCCAAGTTCAATCGCGACTGGCCCGAGCGGGTTATTATCGCGGCGCGATCGACGGAGCCATGGGGCCGCGCACCCGTTACGCTATTCAGGCGTATGAGCGCGACCACGGTCTCCGCGTGGACGGCGCGATCAGTGGATCGCTCCTGCGGAACATGGGTCTCCGTTACTAGCGAAAACTAAAACAGATTGATTGATTGGTTGGTTGGCCGGCGAGTCCGATGGAGAAATGGCGGGCTCCCGGCCACTTCCTTTTTAACGAGTCGGCGCGGTTATTGTAACGCTGCTCTCGTGAAAGTTCACTGCTCCCATTTTTCCGATCAATTTACGCTCGCGGTCGAGCGCAGACCATAAATCGGCAAAAATGATATCGCCGAATTGCATGATCACGGGATGAATCGGCAGCCGCCCGATCCAGCCGCCAACATTTGTGGCAGCAATTTTTCCCGCGTTCGTTTCCACGCGATGAGATGTCCGGCTGAAAATTGAATAACCAAAGAGCGAACGCTCCATCGCGATCGTGCAAGCACCTTCGCGGAAAGAAGCAGTCGCGCGCACGAATGTCAGGAACGGGTAAGTCAGCGCCGCTTTTTTGCTGATCAACCGATAAGTCAGATAAGCGTTAATCTGGTCTTGCGAATATTCCAGCGGGCTGGGCCTCAGATGTGCGTTTTCTAAATCGAGATCGATTTGTGGTGACACAATCTTTGTCGGCGCGGGAAGTTCCGGTGGCAGCGCCATCTGGACCAGGGCGGCCGCAGCGATCGCAGCCAAAACTAATTTGCTCACAGCAAAGAAATTGTGACGGACCCTGCTCGGCGGCCCCAACATCTTCTGCAAACGCCGATGTGTCTCTGTCGGATCCACCGTCGGCTTTTGCGCAGCCGCCGCGGAACGATCCAGGCGTTCACCGCAATTGTGGCAGTAGATCCGCTCGGCTTCGTTTTCGTGCCGGCATTCCCCGCAAACTATTTTCGTCATTGTTGTTGTCGTCGTCGTCATGCTTCCGATTCCTTTTTCGGTTTAGTCGGTGGGGCTGAGGTCGATGTTTTTGGCGATGGCGTTTTTGATTCTTTGCCGGAGGAAGATTTTTCGCCGGCAGTGGGCGCTTCTTTCTTGGCCGCTTCCTGGTAGGCTTTGCTCCGGTAGTCGGTGCTATAAAAACCGGACCCTTTGAAAATAATCCCCGCGCCGGTGCCGAGAAGCCGTTTTACCTTGCCATGGCCCCATTTTGGGAGCCGGCAAAGGTCCTTGGGACATTCCCGGAGCGGTTCGTCGCGCATTGATTGAAACATCTCAAAATTTTGGTCGCACTTCCGGCAGTGATACTCGTAAGTCGGCATGCCGGAAACGCTGCCTCGAAGAAAGCACAATTCAAGCCGCGGAAAGGGCCGAAATTTACCGGCTCTGCCAGTGCGGCATCTCTTGACTTTGGATACTCCTCCGGTAAAGGGTTCGACCGAAAAGTTTTTATGCGTTCTTCATTTTATCGGCTGTCTCTTTTGTCAGTTCTCACAACGTTGAGTTTAATCGCCACCAGCTGCGAGGAAGACGTCCGCTATTCGGGACAAACCCAATATCTCGGCGGCGTCCACGGCGGCGCTCCAACTACCGGCGCGCCGACCGACAGCGTTTCTTACTGGGACGGCGATCACATCGGCGGCAAGCCTTCCGTCAAAATCAGCCTGAAAGAACAGCGCGCTTATTTTTACAAAAGCGGGATGTTGGTCGGAATTTCGCAGCTATCTACCGGACGCGAGGGGTTGATTACGCCTGCCGGTCATTTCTCGATCATCCAAAAGGACATTAACCACGTCTCAACCAAATACGGCGATTTCGTTGACGATGCCGGTAACGTCGTGATGCCCAACGTTTCGGTTGACGACAAGAAACCGCCAGGCAGCCATTTCAAAGGCGCGCCGATGCCTTATTTTATGCGCATCGTCGACGGTGTCGGAATGCACGCTGGTTATCTGCCGGGCTATCCTGCATCCCACGGTTGTATTCGGATGCCGCAATTCATGGCCGAGAATTTCTTCAAATCGGTTTCAGCCGGCACTCCAGTTACGATCACGAATTAAATTCCACGCGAGCTGGATCGAGCAGTCCCTTGTCCGCCGACGGACGGACTCGTCCCGTGGCGAGCTCGATGTTAAAAATGGCGGTGAAGCCGCATTAATAATGCATCGCCCGCGGAGCGGCCAATCCACCTTTTTGAAGCTTCGCCACTTTCGGCGAAAGTTCGCCGTGG
>Ga0209471_1002067_pt1 | contig 11683 bp, 10 predicted proteins | sample GraSoiAngelo_128_FD_185885 | JGI IMG/M metagenome (GOLD analysis project Ga0209471, IMG submission 185885) | Grasslands soil microbial communities from the Angelo Coastal Reserve, California, USA - 14_0927_12_20cm (SPAdes) (version 2) | ecosystem: Environmental > Terrestrial > Soil > Grasslands ... | reverse complement strand
GATGCGGCCGGCAAAGCCGCGCTTCTCAGCCTCGATGAGGTGACCGACGACCTGATCGGCGCACCACTCTTTGGGATCGAAGTGCCAGGCGCTGTCCTCACCAAGGGCTTCGAGCTCGGCATCGACGAGGGCCAGCGTTGCCTCGAGGTACCCGACGACCTGATCGGTCGTGAGCTCCGACGTCGTGCTCATGAGACGAGCTGCGGTGCGCTCCGGATCGGGATTTTCACCTTGAGGACGACGTTGCCATCGGCGCGCGCCTCGTGCGTCGACTCGCCGTGGAGCAGCTCGAGACGTTCGCTCCGCCGAATGCCGGATTGGAGCTCGCCGTCGGGCGGCAGCTCCTTGCCGTCGCTCTGCAGAAGAACGTCGAGCGTGTCTTCCTTCCACTGGAGGCCTAGGACGATCTCCTTCGCCTGGGCCTTGTCGATCCGCTCGACGAGCGAGTCCTGGATCAGGCGGAAGATCGCTACCTCGTCGTCCGAGGGGAGCCGGCGATCGCGGCCGGTGCTCGAGAAGTCGATGCGGACGCCGTGCTTGTCGATGAGCGTCTGCACGTACCGGCGGAGCGTCGGGACCAGACCGAGGTCGTCGAGGATCATCGGCCTGAGCTCGAAGATGAAGCCGCGCAGCTCCTGCAGTGTCTTGTTGACCATCTGCCGGAGCGAAGCGAGCTCGCCCCTCGACTTCTGGGCATCGACGTCGAAAAGCCGCTCGCTGATCTCCGATTGGAGCACCACGTTCGCCATCGCCTGCGCGGGACCGTCGTGGACCTGCCGCGCGATCCGCTTGCGCTCCTCCTCCTGAGTGTCGACGACGGCCTGCAGCAGACGGCTCTCGTCGATGAGCGGCGCGGTGTCCGGCGGAAGTGGCGGGGCGGTGTACTCGGTGAGCTGACGCTGCGCCGTCGCGAGGATCTGCGCGCTCCGGTCGATGAGCTTCCGTTTCGACTGCAACGAGTTGAGCTGACCTTCCATGGTCATGCGGCGCGCCAACGCCGCCGCGTGCTCGTCGGTCGCGCCGAAGATCTCTTCGCGCTGGAAGTTCCCCGGATTCCGGCGAACCTCCTCCACCTTCGCCTTCATCTGGTCTTCTCGAGACTTGAGGCGGTTCACCTCGGTCTGCGTCGACTCGATGAGCAGGTCGAGCTCGCGGATCTCCGCCGTCACCTTCTGCTGCTCGGTCGCGATCTCCGCGAGGACGCTGGGGGGTGCCATGGTCAATTACCGATCTCCGGCCCTTTGATCCAACCCTGCCGGATCGCGTAGACGACCGCCTGCGTGCGGTCGTTCACCGACAGCTTGCGCAGGATGCTCGACATGTGATTCTTCACGGTCTGCTCGGAGATGGCCAGCGCGTAGGCGACCTCCTTGTTGGTCATGCCTTGCGCGATGTTGTCCAAGATCTGCACCTCACGGGGCGAGAGTGGCGCGAAAACGTGCGTCGAACCTGGACCATACACGGAAAGCTCGCGGAACTCAGCGAGCACCTTCGACGCCACCGCCGGCCGGCTGAAGATCTTTTCGTTGATCACGAACTGGCCTGCGCGCACTTTGCGGATCGTGTCGGTGAGCTCGGTCGGCTCGCAATCCTTGTGGAGGTAGGCGGCCGCGCCGGCTCGAATCGCCTCGAAGAGGATCTGCTCCTGATCCTGGGCGGTCAGGATGACGACGCCGACGGCCGGCAGCTCCCGCCGCACCCGCTGCGTGGCCTTGATGCCGGAGAGCCGCGGGAGGTCGACCTCGATGACGAGGACGTCCGGCTCGAGCTCGTTCGTCTTCGCGACAGCCTCTTCGCCGTCGGAAGCCACGCCGATGATCTCCATGTCCGATTCCTTCTCGATGACCTGCCGGATGCCCATCGTTGTGATCCGACTCGCGTCGGCAAGAAGGATCCGGATCGCGCGCTCGGGCCGCTCGCTCATTCCTGCTCCTTGTGAGTCCGCTCGTTGCGACGCGCGCGGAGCGGCTCGACCTTCTTTTCTATCGGCAAGAGCAGCGTGACCGCCGTTCCCTTGCCCGGCGTTGACTGGATCTGGAGCGAGCCGCCGATCAGCTCGGCGCGCTCGCGCATAGAGAGAAGTCCGACCGACTTCTTGTGGCGTGCGGCCTTCACGAGGTCGAAGCCCATTCCATCGTCGGTCACGTGCAATACCCAGCTGTCGTTCGCGCGCGACCAGGCCATGCCGACGGTGCTTGCATGCGCGTGCTTGTGGACGTTCTGCAGCGCCTCCTGCATGACCCGGTAGACCGCGAGCTCCTCCATCGGCGTGAGTCCGGTGTCCTTCAGATCGAGCTGGCTCGCGACCTTGATGCCGCAGCGGGCTTCCCACTCGGACGCGTAGTTGCGGATCGCCTCCGCGAGACCGAGCTCGGTGAGCTCCGGTGGCCGCAGGTCGTAGATCATGGCGCGAACCGAATCGAGCGAGCCGCGGAACTGCCCTTTCAGATTCGCGAGCTCCGTCTTCAACGTTTGGCGCACCTCGGCCGGAGCTCGCTCGGTGATCCGCTCGAGGTACTCGACCTCGAAGATGGCGTTGGCCAGGACCTGCGCTGGGCCGTCGTGGACGTCGCGGTACAGGCGCTCTCGCTCGGCCTCGAGGCTGCCGAGCACGCGCTGCGCGACCTCGACCGCCTCGTCTTCGCTGTCCGACGACGGATCGATGCCCGAGCCGAGCAGATACGCGGCGCTGGACTCGATGTGCTGGATCACCAGCTGCAGCTGCTTGAGACGCCGATAGCCGCGCTGGGTCTCTTCGTCGAGCTCGCCGTGCGTGGTCTGGCGCGAGCGGGCCTCGGCGCGTTTCTGGTAGATGCGACCGTACTTCTCGACCTGCTGCCGGATATTCCGGACGTCATGCCGCAGCGCATCGACGATCGCGTCGAACTGCTCGTCGAGATCCTCGGATGTTTTGACGACGCGCGCCGCATCGCTCATCGGCGGTCAGTCTAACGGCGCTCAGTGTGAATTCGGGATGATGAAGAGCACGTATGACGCGCTCTCGGTGATGATCGGCCACCGCAAGTCGCGGGCACGCACCGCCACGGGCGAGCCGGGCTTGACGAGCAGCGCTCGCGCCCCGCGCCGCGAGACAACATCGCGCCAAGTTGGACCGAGAGACACGAGAGTTTCGTAGTCGCGGAGGGCATCACCGGTGTACGGGAAGAGTCGGCCGTCGATGAAGACCGGAGTTGCAGGCGCGTACCAAATGAGGAATCCGCCCCAGTCATAGTCGTTCACGACCCCTGGACCGGGCGGCAAAGACGAGAGCGCGCCCGTCGGGTAGACGGACAGGTTCGGCTCGCCGCGCGCGAAAAGACCCGCACCGACGACCGCGGCGAGCGCGATCGCGGCCGTCGCGAGGTCGATGCGGAGCGATGGCACGCGCGGCACGAACGCAGGAAGGCGCACGTTGACCCGAAAACGCGCCGCGATTGCAGCGACGGCCTCGGGGCCATGAGCCGCGAGGTACGGCGCGGAGGCGACCGCGAAGAAGGGCGTGTGACGCGCGGCCGTCATCGAGACGAAGAGCACCGGCACGAGGAGCGCGACGTCGCGCAGCGCCGTCGGACGAGAGAGCTGGGCGGTGACCAGGACAGCGAGCACGACGAACGCGAAGACGAAGCCGTACGGCTGCGTCACGTCGGGCACGCCCTCCTCCTGAATCACGCGAGGCGGCGAAAGGAAGTGGCCGCTTGCGGACGTCCAGATCGAGACGCCGGAGGGAGTGAGCAGCGTCACCGCAACTGAAACCGCGACGACGCCGAGCGCGAGGCGCCGAGCGTCGGGACGGCGGAGCCACAGCTCGGCGCAGGCGATCGCGGCGACGGCGAGACCGAGCGCGAACGATGCGTGCAGGTTCGCCCACACCAGGATGAGCGCCGGCACAGCCATGAGGACGCGCGGTCGCTCGGCCGAGAGGCGCAGGAGCAGGATGAGCGCCGCGAAACAGCAGAGGCCCATGAGCTGCGGGCGCTCGGTCCACGCGTAGCGGGTCAAGGCGATCGCGGGGAGCGCCGCGATCACCGCGACGATCGGCCTGCGCTGCGCGGTCAGGGCCGCTGCGACGATGAGCGCCACGATCGCGGCGACGAGGAGCGCCCGCAGCACGATGATCCCGTTCCAGCCGAGAGCCGCATACGCCTCGTACCAGATCACCTGACCGAGCCACTGGTCGGTCAGCACCGGCAGGCCGTTCACGGTCCAGGAAAACGTGTCGACGCGAGCGAGACCGTCGGTGATCGTCTGACGTCCCTGCGCGAGGTGCCAGAAGAGATCCGGATCGCCGACGGTCGCGAGAGTGGACGTCGCGCCGAAGATCCCGCCGGCGAAGAGCGGCAGCGACCACGAAAACGCTCTGGTCACGGACGGGCGAGAACGATCCATCGACCAGCCGTGTCCGAGGAGCGCACGCGCCACCCGTCCTCACGCAGCGCGACCGCGAGCGGGCGCTCGGGCCGGAGAAGCAGCTCGCTCACTTTGTACTTGTCGAGTAGGTCGCGCCATCCGGGGCGCAGCCCGACGAGCGCGCGATAGTCCGCGAGCACGCCGCCGAGATAGGGCACGTAGCGTCCATCGATGAACACGGGGCGCTCCGGCAGATTGAAGATGAGGTAGCCGCCCCAGTCGTACTCGTTCAGGAGAACACCGCTGTCCTGCCGCAACGTCTCGAGCGCAGTGGCGGGATAGGCGCGCTCGTCGGGACGGAGCGGTGCGGAGAAGGCGCTCGCCAGCGCGGCGATCACGAGAGCGAGCGCGACGGGTACGCGCACGGGCGCCGGCAGCTCGAACGGCCGTGGAGCCCGAATGAGCCCCGACAGGCGCGCGCCCAGGAAAGCGGTTGCCGCGAAGCAGAAGAAAAGCATCTGGCGCTGGGCCGTGAAAGCGAGGTACAGGAGAGGCGCGAGCAGCATCGCCTCGAGCAGCGATCCACCTCGGAGGAGCGCGCTGCCGATGACGACCAGGACGAAGGCCGCGAAGAGCGCGCCCGCCGGCGTCACGACGTCAGGCGGAAGGAACTCGGTCAGGAAGCGCGGCGGGTTCAGAAAATCCTCGCGCGCCGCGCCGGCGAGCTCGAGGGGCGCGGGGTTCATGAACGTGACCGCGACGCACGCGACCGCGGTCAGGACGAGGGGCAGTCCGCGCCGTCCTTTCGTGAGGACGGCCTCGGTCGCGAAGATCGCGAGGATCGCGAGGCCGAGGAGATAGCCGCCATGCAGGTTCGTCCACACGAGAAAGAGCGGCGGCAGCACGAGCAATCGCCGCGAGAACCCACCCGGCAACGAGAGCAGGACCTCGAGGAGGGCCGGGAAGATGGCGAGGGTGAAAAGTTGGGGCCGGTCCGTCCACGTGATCTTCGCGACGAGCAGCGCGGCGATGACGAGCGGCAGCGAGATCCACCACGGCGCGCCGCCGCGACGCGCGAGGCGTACGACGAAGAACGCGGCAACGGCGACGAGCGTCGCGCGGAGCACGGCGATCCCAGCCCAGCCCGCGGCGGCGAACGAGCCGGCGAAGGCGAGCTGTCCGAGCCACTCCCCGACCCCGAAATGCGCGCCCGCGACGGTCGAAGAGAAGATGTCCTGCCGGAGGAACTCGTGGTGGTCGAGCATCCACCGGCCCATCGCGAGCTGCCAGTAGGTGTCGGAATCGGTCGAGGGCAGGCCGACCGCGATGATGAAGACCGCGCTCGCAACCGCGAGCGGATATGCGCTCGCCGAGAGGACCGCGCCTAGCGGCCGCGGTGCAGCAGCCATCGGACCGTGAACGCGGCGACGTCACGCATCGCGAGGAACGCACCGGCCGGCGTCACACCCTCCGCGATGCCCGCGATGCGCGGCCGGTGCGGGATGTCGGTCTCGCGGACGACGCGCCGGCGCGAGCAGAGAGTGATGAGGATCTCGGCCTCGAAGAAGTTGGACTCGCTTCGCGGCGGTGCCGACCGGAGCTCCTCCGCACGATAGAGCTTCACGCTGTCGATGTCGTGCACCGGCAGCCGGAAGATCCGACGGAGCAAGCCCGAGTAGAGCTGCGCCATGAGCACGCGGCTCGCCGGGTCGCGCCGCGGGACACGGCGACCCACGACGAGCGCCGCGCCATCGCGGATCGCCCACATTGGCTCGAGCGCAGCGGCGGGCACCTGGCCGTCCCCTGGAGTGAAATAGATCCACTCCCCGCGCGCTTCGGCGTAGAGGCGCTTCATGGTCGGCGGAATGCCTTGCCGCGATGGGTTGCGGAGCAGGCGGAGCTCGGCGACCTCCGCACACGCGCGCTGCAGCTCGGTCCACGTGCCATCGGTGCTGCCGTCGTCGCACACGATCAGCTCGAAGCTCGAGGCGAGAGCGCGCGCGGCGTCGCGGTGGCCTCTCACGACCCCGGCCACCGTGACCTCCTCGTTGTGGGCAGGGATCACGATCGAGAGCTGGATGCGCGTCACCCTAGGGCACAGCGGCCACGCCGCCGGTGTCCGGCAAGGCGCGAATCGAGCAAGAGATCTCGGCGCGGACCGCGTAGATCCGGACCGTGCCGCGCTCCACCGGAGGGCTGAGCCACGGCACCGGGTCGCCCCGGTAGAGGCCGTCGTAGACCGAGAAGTGCGCCGCCTCCAGGACGACGCTCTTCGCGCCGTACCGCGCCGCCGCGCACGCCGCGACGTTCAACCCATCCGCGGGGGTCACGACCACCGTCCGATCGGCGATCCACCGCCAGGCCGCGCCGTCGATCGCGAGGAACGGTCCCGGCGGGATCGCTTCGACCGCCTCGCTCCGCAGGCGATAGCCCGCATTGAATGCGGCATCCCAGGTCTGCAGACCGAAAACCGCGAGCACCGCGGCGGCGCCGACCGTCGCGCTCGTCACAAGGCGGCGCGCACGCGCTCCGCCGCGCGCGAGCCATCCCTCGCCGCCGACGGCAACGAGCGCCATCGCGAACGGATACAGCGCTGCGAGGGAGTGGAAGTACGAGCCGCGCGTTGCGTGAAGCGGCCAGACGACGCCCTCGGCCACATAGATAAGGAGCGAGAGGCCGACGAACCCGCGCACCGCCGGTCGCCGCCAGGCGTCCCTCACCCCGAGCGCGAGCGGGAAGACGAGGAATCCCATGAGGCCGGAGAGCGCGACGAGGAGATCCGAGCCGAGCGCGCCGAGACGCGTCGCCACGATCGTCGCGAGGTCGGTTGTGCCCGTCGGCGTGACCGCGAAGAAGTCTTCGTATCGCGCGAGGAAGATCGTCCGGGCGAGCAGGTCCGGCGATCCGCCGAGCGCCACTCCGCGCAGCAGCCATGCCGCGCCGATCGCTAGCGCGATCGCGCTGCCCGCGACGCCGGCGGCACGAGACGACGGCCGCAACGCGAGCGCGAGGAGCGCCACCCCGAACAGGGCGCCCTCCGCTCGCGCCAGGAACAGGAGCCCGACGAGCAGGCCGCAGATCGCGCCGGCGCGCGCGTCGCCGGTCGCCGCGCGTCCGAACGCGATGAAGAACGCCGTTCCGATGAGAGCGGCGATGGCGAACGAGTCGAGCGTGACCCACGCTGGCGCGAACGCGCCACCACCGAGGCCGGCGAGCGCCGCCGCGAACAGGCCGGCGCGCGGCGATGCGCCGATCGAGCGCGCCGCCGCGTACGCGACCGCGGGGACGAACGCGGCCACCGCGATGATCGCGGCCTGGGCCGACCGGAACGTACCGAGAAGAGGCTCGAGAACCGTGATGCCCGTCGCCTGTACGACGGTCGCGAGGGGCATCCAGAAGCGGTGACTCGCCACGGGAAGCGGATCGAGGTGCGGAGCCTCGAGAAAGTTCCAGACGAAGTCCGCGGTGAGGCCCTCACCGTGAGCGAGCCGGCGGGCGACGTCGACGTAATAGAACGCGTCGGTGAAACCCGGTTGGATCACGACGAACGCCGCGGAGAGCAGGCGAAACGCGAGAAGCGCAAGCGAAAGCAGAATGAGCCCGCGGCTCACCGCGCGGCACCGATCCGTTCGGTCCGCTGGGTGCGGAGGTACAGCACGCCGCCGACGACGATCACCGAGAAGACGCTGACCGCTCGATCGAGCACCGCGACCGCGACGGCGTCGTTCTGCGCAAGGCCGAAGCCCGTCGTGAGGACGTACACCATCGCGATCTCGACGAACCCGAAGCCGGCGGGCGTAAGCGGAACCGTCGTGAGCAGAGAGGAGGCGACGGCCACGAAGATCACCTGCGACGGTGGGAGATAGAGGCCGAGCGCGAAGAGGACGAGCAGCAGGCGGGTCGTCTCGAGCGTCCACACCAGGAGCGTCAGCGGACCGGCGATCGGCAGCGCGCGAAAGCTGTGCAGGACGCCCTCGCGAAAGAGTCTGCCGATACGGCGCACCTCCGCGGGGAAGAACCGCCCAAGCCGCGGACCGACCGCGTAGAGCGCGACGAGCCCGATCAGGATGACGAAGCCGAGCGCGCCGCCGGTGACGTAGAGGACGTTCAGATCGGGCAGGATCGTGCGCCCGAAGGCCACGTACCCGTCGACGATGAGCAGCCCAAAGACGACGAACAGGTCGAGAAGGCGCTCCGCCACCACCACGCCGACAGTCCGCGACAGCGATATCCCGAAACGTCGCTTCACGAGATAGCTCCGGTACAGGTCGCCCAGCTTTGCCGGCACGAGACAGTTGACGAACCACCCGAGGAGCAGGATCTCGAGAAGGTCGCGCCCGAAGATGCGCGTGCCGCCCTCGCGGAGGAGGCGCGCCCACCGGATGGCGCGGACCGGGAACGACAGGTAGTACACGAGGAGCGCCGCGATCACGAACACCGGGTCCGCCCGCCGCAACGTGGCGAACGCCTGGCGCCAATCGACGTTCCGTGCGAAGAAGGCTATGAGTGCGAGCGGGATGACGGTCGAGATGAGCTCGCGCCAACCGAAGAGCTGGCGCCGTACGGCGATCTCGTCGGTGCGCCCCGCCGCGGCGGCGAGCTGCTCGATCGTCGGGTCCTCGACGTGAGCCGCGACCTGCGGCTCTTTCAACGACTTGGGCTCGAGCTCTTTCGTCCGAGCCACTTCCGAAATCGGTCGTAGCGGGTGAAGACGTGGACGCCGCCACCGGAGAGCCGACCCTGCGTGACGCCCTGACGGAGCGCGTCGAGGAAATCCGCACGCCCGGCGAAGTCGGGCATCTCGACGAAGGCGCGGCCGATCTCCACCGCGCGGTGCGCATCGCTCCCGGCCGTGCCGACGATGTTGTGCTGCCTGGCATAGGCGGCCGCCGATCGGTTGTTCAGGAAGATCGCCTCGCGCGCGTTGAAGATCTCGAGCGCATCGATCTGCGAACGGAGGCGATCGAGAGCGGGCCGCCGCATGTGATAGCGGCGGTTGATGCTGAAGGGATGCGGAACGACGACGAGTCCGCCCTGATCGTGGATGCGGGCGATCGTGTCCTCGCCGCTCAGATCGCGCGGAATGGGACGCTCGAGGAAGAGACCGATGATCTCGCCGTCGCGCGAGCTGACCTCCTCGCCGATGATCACACGGAAGCCGTCCGCCAGCTCGCGCAGACGGAGCCCACCCTCGATTGTGTTGTGATCGGTCGCGCAAATAACGTCGATGCGGGCGGCGCGCACCGCGCGAGCCTGCTCCGCGATGGGGGTGCGACTATCGGGCGAGGCTTCGCAGTGGGTGTGCATGTCCACGCGAACGCGCGTCGCCTCGGTTCCTATCAAGCAGCTCGTCCCGTCGGCCTTGCCTCCGCGACTCGCCACGGGCTCAAGGCTGGCGGTTTCACTCGGCTCGGCAAAGCCGGGCCTCGCTCAGTCATTTGGCCCTTCCTTTTTGACGCGCGTCGTCGACGATGGTGCGGACGCGCTCGCGAAATCGTGACACATCGAAGCGGCGCGCCGAGTCGCGAAGCGCTTTCGGTTGGAAACGCGTCCGCTCCGCGCGAAGCACGCCCTCGGCGAAGGCGCGCGGTTCGGGCACGTCGACCAAAACGCCCTCCTCGCCGTCGCGGATGATGTCGAATACCCCGCCTGCGGCGAGAGCGACGACGGGCGCGCCGGAGGCCAGCGCTTCGGCGCACACGATGCCGAAGTCGTCCTCGGCCGGGAAGATGAGGCCGCGCGCCGACGCGAGAAGCGAGCGAAGGGTGGCGTCGTCGGCGCGGCCTGCGAACACGACGTTCTCGCCCGCCATTCGCTCGAGGCTTTGGCGCTCGCGGCCTTCACCCACGACGAGCAGGCGCATCCCGATCTCGTTGAAGGCCCTGACCGCGACGTCGGCGCGCTTGTATTCCGAGAGCCGGCCGACGAAAAGCCAGAAATCGCTTCGTTCTTCGTTCGCGGTGAACGAGGCGACATCGACCGGCGGATGGACGATCTCGATCGTCGGGCCGGGCACGCCGTAATACGTCTCGATCCTTCCTCGCACGGCGCTCGAATTCGCCATCCATCGATCGAACCGGCGTGCCGCCTTTTGATCGTCCTCACGCAGACGGCCGAGTAGGTCACGCACCAACGGAATGAGCGGCTGCGGAACCTCCTCCTGTAAATAGCGATCGCTCCAGTCGTACAGATAGCGCGTCGGCGAGTGGCAGTACGCGACGGCCACGGTGCGATCCGCAAGGCCGATGGCTTTGATGAAGGCGCTCGTCGAGACCAGAGCGACGTCAGTCTCCGGCGACACGCGCAAGGCGCGCGCCGCGTTCGGGTAGAGCGGGAGGAGCAGGCGATGGCTCTCGCCGAGGAGCAGCCACTGGAGGTAGCTCGTGCGAAGATTCCATCCGGGCAGGTCCCCGTAGCGGCGCCGATCGTGGAAGAACGTGTACACGGGAGCCTCAGGCCACATCTCATGAAACGTCTCGACCACGCGCTCCGCGCCGCCGTGCGCGACGAAGTACTCGTGGGCCAGGGCGAGGTTCATCGGCCGAAGATGCGCTGCCGCGCGACGAGCGCCGCGAACACCGGGAGCGCGCGCTGCCGTCGCCAGCGGTGCGGCTCGAAGGCGAGCCGCCAGAGCCACTCGAAGCCGATCGCATGCACGAAGCGCGGTGGCACCCGCACCCGACCCGCGAGCTGATCGAACACGCCGCCCACGCCGATCGCGGTCCGGACCGCCGGAAGGAGCGGTAGGTTCCGCGCGATCCAACGCTCCTGCGCGGGCATGCCGTACGCGACGAGGAGGACGCGCGCGGCGGCGGCCTGGATCCGCTCGCGGATCGCTTCGTCGTTCTCCGGTGCGGGCGAGCCCGCGTGGGTGCCTGCAACCTCCAGCGAGGGGATCCGCCGCACAAGCGCCTCGCCCGCGCGCTCGGCGACGCCGGGCGCGGCCCCGAGGAGAAACACCGGCCCGCTGACGAGCTGCAGGACGGCGGGCACGAGCAGGCGCCCCGGAACCCGGCCGGGCAACGGATCGCGAAGGACGCGCGACGCGACGAGCACGCCGGTGCCGTCGGCGACGACGAGCTCGGCGGCGCGGGCGAGCTCGAAGAGATCTTCGTCACGACGCGCGAGCATCACAAACTCCGGATTCGCTGTGATCACGAAGGTTCGTTGACCGGCGGCGTGGCGCTCGATGATCCGTTCCGCCGCGGCGGCGAGGTCGACCCGGTCGAAGCCCACGCCGAGGATGTCGACGCGCCGCGACGGCAAGGCTCGCTCGCTAGTGGACTGCGACGAGGCTTCTGCGGAAGAAGTCGAGGTGCTCGAGCGCCATGCCCGT
>Ga0209471_1002065_pt1 | contig 11690 bp, 13 predicted proteins | sample GraSoiAngelo_128_FD_185885 | JGI IMG/M metagenome (GOLD analysis project Ga0209471, IMG submission 185885) | Grasslands soil microbial communities from the Angelo Coastal Reserve, California, USA - 14_0927_12_20cm (SPAdes) (version 2) | ecosystem: Environmental > Terrestrial > Soil > Grasslands ... | reverse complement strand
TCTTCTTCGAAACGCATCACCAACTCAACCGTGTCGAGCGAATCTGCGCCGAGATCGTCAATGAACCTGGCATTTGGCGTCACTTCGTTTTCATCGACGCCAAGTTCGTCAACGATAATCTGTTTTACTTTTTGCTCAATCTCTGGATCGGGCATTCGTTTTTTGCTCCTCTGATAATGATGTCAGAACTAATCGTTCAGATAACAATCGCTTCGCGTGCCGCGCGCAAACTCGATTCGGACTCGACGTTAACGCAGCGCGCATTGCGATCGATCTGGCGCACTAAACCACTTAAAACTTTTCCGGGACCAATCTCAATAAAGGTTTGTACACCTTGATTGATCAAAAATTCAACTGATTCAAGCCAGCGAACAGGTTGCGAAACCTGGCGCACCAATGAATCGCGCAATTTGATGCCGTTTTGTTGCGCGGCCGCATCAACATTTGTCACGACTGGCATTTTGGCGTCGTTAAGCGCGGTATTTTGCAAATCAATCGCGAGTCGATCTTGTGCCGGCTTCATCAGCGCACAATGAAACGGTGCGCTGACCTTCAGCTTGATCGCGCGTTTCGCCCCGCGCTCTCTCAACAACACCATGGCTCGATCGATTGCTCCCGCGCTTCCGGCGATCACGATTTGCGCCGGCGAGTTAATGTTCGCTGCACTGCAAACTTCGCCTTGGGCCGCTTCGGCACAGGCTGCATTAACTAATTCAACGTCAGCTCCGAGAATCGCGGCCATTGCGCCGGTGCCGACCGGGACTGCTTCCTGCATGTAACGACCACGAGCGCGTACGATCCTTACCGCGTCCGTCAACGAAAGCGAACCAGCTGCAACCAGTGCCGAGTATTCGCCGAGGCTGTGGCCGGCCACGAAATCGGCAGCCGGAAAATTCTCGCTTTGTATCGCTCGCAACGCAGCGATTGATGTCGTCAAAATCGCGGGCTGCGTATTCTCTGTCAACTGCAGCTCTTCAGCCGGGCCGTTGAAACACAATTCGGAGAGCGCAAATCCAAGCGCGTCGTCAGCTTCTTCAAAGACCTGTCTGACCGCGGGAAACTTCTCAGCCAAATCCTTTCCCATGCCTGGACTCTGCGAGCCTTGACCAGGGAAAATGAACGCCATTGCCGAATGCCGAATGTCGATTGCCAATTTCTCTTTCTTTCGAATGCCTCCCGATCAACCCGGCACGATTCTCACTGCCAATTGATCAGTCGGCAATTAACAATCGAAAATCGCCAATGCTTTTACCATCGCATCGCCACAGCGCCCCAAGTGAAGCCACCACCAAACGAAGCCATCAGAATCACGTCGTCCTTCTTGACGCGGCCGCTCTCGACGCATTCATCCAAACCGATGGGAATTGATGCCGATGAAGTATTGCCATGCTGGGCGATGTTCGAAAAGACTTTCGATTCATCGACGTTGAGGGCGTTTGATACGGCATCGGTAATTCTTTGATTCGCCTGATGCGGAATAAACAAATCAATGTCTTCAGTTTTTAAACCAGCTTCGCACAAAACGCCGCGGGAGATTTCAGCCATCGAGCGAACAGCGACTTTGAAGACCTCGTTACCCTTCATCTTGAAGAAGTGATCGCCACGCGCGATCGTTTCAGCCGTAAAGCCGGCCTTCGTGCCACCGCCGGGCGCATAGAGTTGTTCCTCGTAACGCCCATCGGATCGAATTCTTGCCGCCAGAATGCCGCGGCCTTCCTCAACTGGTCCGAGGATCGCTGCGCCTGCACCATCACCAAACAGAACGCACGTCGAACGATCGGTGTAATCGACATAGCGTGTGAGAAGCTCGGCGCCAATCACCAGCGCGTACTTGACTTGACCGCACCGAATCATCGGATTCGCGATTGATAACCCGTACAAAAAGCCTGAGCACGCCGCGACGATATCCATCGCGGCCGCTTTGTTAGCACCGAGCTGCGCCTGAATCAAACACGCCGTCGAAGGCAGAATTTGATCGGGCGTCACGGTCGCACAGAGAATCAGATCGATCTCGTTTGGATCGATGCCCGCGCGTTTGATAGCTTCCTGCGAAGCGCGCGCCGCAAACTGCGAAGTGTATTCGCCGGGCGCGGCTTTGCGTCTCTGCTTAATGCCCGTGCGCGAAGTGATCCATTCGTCCGACGTCTCGACGATCTTTTCCAGATCGGCGTTTGTCAGAATGCCTTCAGGATACGAATGGCCGGTGCCGAGGATTGCTGCGTTCACTTTGTTCAATGAATGTTACGACCACTTAATATTGAAAGCCGTTTAGAAGCAGGACTGATCCTGCCAGAGTGCCGCGCGATGGCGGCATCTAAACGGCTCAGAGTTTATCAGGCGTTTTGATCCACCTGAATGATTTCGCGACCCTTGTAATAACCACACTTGGGGCACACTCGATGTTGCATGCGCGGCTCCTGGCAGTTAGGACACACGACGGTTTGCGGGACGCGCAGCGCATCGTGCGCGCGACGTTTGCCGCGACGGGCTTTTGAATGTCTACGTTTTGGATTTGGCATAATTACTCCTGAACATTTTAGATTTTTGATTTGCGATTTTCGATTGTCACTCCTCGAGTTTCGCGACTACCGGCGATCGAAAATCAAAAGTCTAAAATTGCAAGTCCCCTAGTTTCTCCCATCGCGAATCGATCCGCTCCGATTCGCACTCACAAGTCTCTAAGTTTCGATCTGCGCCGCAAATCGGGCACAAGCCCTGGCAATCTTCACGACACAACACATGTCCGGGAACCGCCAGTAGAATCTCTTCCTTCACGAGATCGTCCAGCTCAATTCCTTCGCCATCAAGAACCGATATGTTCAGGTCTTCTTCCTGAAGCTCGTGTTGCTCTTCGTGCCGCCACGACACGGCCGGTACGAAGCGCTCGGCGAACTTAACCTCGATCGGCAACTCAACCGGTTTCAAACAACGACCGCACGGAGCTGAGACTTTCGTTTTCAGCTCGCCGCGAAGCTCCACTTCGCCGTTCTTGCGTCCGGCCCGACCGCTAACCTCGACCGGCCCGCTGAGCCGCAGTTCAGCTTCTTCAAACCGCAATTGCTCCGGCGCGTAAACCCGCGAGAATTTCCCGCCGGCTTCTTCCACGTTTTCAAGCTCAATCCGCATAGCTGAACCCCCTGGGCTGATACAGATGGCGCAGGGGGTACGGCAGAAAGTCGCTAATTATAGCCGTGAGGGTTGAACTTTCAAAACGCAGGCGCGGCGATTATCCACCGGTCGCCGCCTTCCGCTTCGTCCTTCTATTCTTGGTTGGCCGGTTATTTTGATTCTGTTTCTCTGCTGGTTCGTTCAACTTTTGGCACTCAGCATGCCATCTAGATTCGAGCTGCCCATTGTCGACGACCCCGCATTCGTTGAGAATTTCGATCAAGCTTTTCACCAGCGCATGATTGCTGAAAGTCGTCTCCGATTGTCGCAACAGCAACTTCAAACTCTGCTCCAATCGTTCCGCCAAATGCGCGAGCGTATTCTCTAGCATCGTCATGCGCTCGAGCAGATGCTCTTCGTGCGGAGTCGTCGCAGGTATGTCGACCCGCATCGACGGAGGCTGCACGACCAGCATCAACCGCGTGCCGCATCGTCGGCAGAACTCCTGGCCCAACGGATTTGCCGCCCGGCACTTCTGACAGAAATGTGAAATCGCTCCTGAAGGCATTAGTTAGTATTCGTAGAACCCGCGTCCACTCTTCTTCCCCAACCAACCAGCATCGACGTAACGCTTCAACAGCGGACACGGCCGATACTTCGAATCGTCGAACCCATCATGTAACACGTTCATGATCGCAAGGCAAACATCCAGGCCGATAAAATCAGCGAGTGTCAGCGGTCCCATCGGATGATTCATCCCCAACTTCATGATGCTGTCGATGCTTTCGCGAGTCGCGACTCCTTCATACAACGCGAAGATCGCTTCATTGATCATGGGCATCAACACGCGATTAGAAACGAAGCCGGGATAGTCGTGGCACTCGAGCGGCGTTTTGCCGAGCTTCTCGCTGAGCGCGCGTACCTTTTCGTAGGTTTCGTCCGACGTCGCTGCGCCGCGAATTATCTCGACCAGCTTCATCACCGGCACTGGATTCATAAAGTGCATTCCGATCACTTTGTCGGGACGCGAGGTCGCAGCTCCGAGCTTGGTGATCGAAATTGATGAAGTATTCGAAGCGAGAATGGCGTCTGGTTTCGTGATCGTGTCGAGCGCTCGAAAGACTTCCGCTTTGACGCTGAAGTTTTCAGTCACAGCTTCGATGACGACGAATGCGTCGCTCAATGCGTCAAGGTCGGTTGCTGTTCTGATTCGCCCGATAATCGCTTCTTTTTCTTCGGGGCCGAGGCGCTCTTTATCGACGTCGCGCTGCAGGCTCCTGTCGATTGCCATCATGCCGCGAGCGAGAAATTCGTCCGCAACGTCACGCATCACGACATCGAAACCAGCGCGCGCCGCGACCTGAGCAATTCCATTGCCCATCGTTCCGGCGCCGATTACTCCGAATATTTCGCTCATGACTTAGATCGATTGGCCCAATTCATCAGCGGCTGTGCGCCGCGCATCGCATCGCCTAACTCAGCCTCAGACCCTGACGATGATTTGCCGCCATAAAGAGTGACCCCGGGATCGCCGCGAAAGAACTTGATTGTGTAAATGCCGAGGGCCGTTCCGATTGGAATATTGATCAGCGAAATGATTGACAGAGCCTGCGCGGAAGGCTTCAACCAACGGCTTCGCCGTCGAAAACCAAAACCAACCAATAACGGCAGTACTCCGACAGCCAGCAAGAGAAGCGCGAACGTAATCACTGAAATCGCTATCCAAAGCCCGGAAAGCGTAATCGCATCCGAAACCGACAACTTAACGATCAGGACCAGCAGGAGCAGACCAAGCAGCGTCAGTCCGTGCATTGCGCCGTAGATGAACCATAACGTCGCCAGCGTATTGTTGTGCTCTTCCCCAGTCATTACCTCTCAACCGCCATCGCCACGGCATTCCCACCGCCGAGACACAGCGCCGCGATTCCGCGCCGCGCGTCGCGCCGCTTCATCTCATAAAGCATAGTCGTCAGAATGCGCGAACCTGATTGTCCGATTGCATGGCCCAGCGCAACCGCCCCGCCATTTACATTCAGCTTCTCTGGATCGAGATTCAGTTCGCGTGTGATTGCTACCGCCTGAACCGCGAATGCTTCGTTCAATTCGATCAGGTCAACGTCCGCGAGCGACCAACCAATCTTTGCCACCAGCTTCTTGATGGCCTCGACAGGGGCCATCATCACCAGTCGCGGCTCAGTTCCCGAAGTCGCCTGCCCGATGATTCGCGCCAGCGGCTCAATTCCCAAAGCCTTCGCGCGTTCATCGGACGTCACCACCACCGCCGAAGCGCCATCGTTCATTCCGGGGGCGTTGCCTGCTGTTACCGTGCCGTCGTCCTTGAATGCCGGCTTTAATTTGCCGAGCGACTCGATCGAGGTGTCTTCCCGCACCGGCTCGTCAGTATCGAAAACGATTGGCGTGCCTTTCTTTTGTGGAATCTGGACGGGAACGATTTCGTCTTTGAATTTTCCAGACTTGATCGCCGCACTCGCTCTGCGATGCGAGTTGAGCGCGAATTCATCTTGCTCTGCGCGCGAAACATGAAAACGTTCCGAGACGACTTCACCGGTACAGCCCATGTGCTGATCGTCAAAAGCGCACCACAAACCGTCCTGAATTACCGTATCAAGTATTTTCCCGTGACCCAGCCGGTAGCCTTCACGCGCTTTCGGAAGCAAGTAAGGCGCATTCGACATCGATTCCATCCCGCCGGCGACTACGATTTCAGTATCGCCGAGCTGCACGCCCTGCGCGGCCATCATGATCGCCTTTAATCCCGAGCCGCACACTTTGTTCACGGTCACCGCTGAGACAGTGTTAGGAAGTCCACCATTCAGCGCTGCCTGCCGCGCGGGATTCTGTCCGAGCCCCGCTTGAATGACGCAGCCCATGATGACTTCGTCGACGTCTTCGGGTTTTACGTCGGCGCGTTTCACGGCTTCGCGCACGACGATCGCACCCAGCTCGGTTGCTTTGAATCCCTTCAGCGCGCCGAGAAATTTTCCTACCGGTGTGCGTACGGCGCTGATGATTACTGGTTGTTTGATTGATGACATGAGTAATTCTTTAATTGACGAAGATAATTTAGGATTGCTTTTAATCTCAGCGCTGTCAAGGAATGCAACTGTGCCGAAAATCACACGCGGAGTTGATGAGGGACCGACTGATTACGGATCGCGGCCAATCAGATAAAAGCGTTCGCGTTGTGGCCGACGCAGCATCTTGATCGTGATTCCTCCATGGCCGTATGTCTCTGCAGTCGCCAGTATCTTCAACGACGGATCGTTCTGTAACACAACGCCCATTTCTCGCTCGTTAACCAACAAAACTGCATGCATATCGCTCTGTAGAATTTTCGCAAACTCTTCTCTACCAGCTCTTTCAATTCGATGCGGCGCCGGCAGATTGAAAGCCAGATCGTCGGCCCATGCGCTCGCGGCGATCGAAACAATCCAAACGCGATCCGGCGCCGCCGCAACGAGTTTGGACGCAATCAGGTAGTTGCTGAAGACGGGCAGCAGCGTATATTCCGCCGCCAGGAAAGTCGTCCCAATCGTTACAGAGAGCAGAAGAGCGGCGCGTGCGGGTTTCTTTCTGCCGACGAACGTCGCGATCGCCGCGGCGCCAGCTATGGCGACGACCGCCGGTAGCCAACGAAAGGAAGAGGTAACTCCAAAAACCAGAGAAGCCTTTATCGCGATTAGCGCGGAAGCAACAACCGCCAGACAACCCATAATCAAAAAGATTCTTAGCACCCAGATGACGCGCGGCGAATCCTCTTTCACAAACAGCCGCGCGATAAGGAGCGCCGCCGCAGGCATTGCCGGCAGCAAATAGTAATCAAGTTTGAAACTCGACAGCGAAAACAGCAGAGTGGTCGAACCCAGCCAAAGATAAAGAATTCGCGTGAGACGATCAGCTCGAGCGCGCTGCTTCCAGTCAACCCAAATGGCGACGAAGATCAGGATCGACCACGGCGCAAAATCTCCAAAGAACGCGACCAGCTCAAACCAAAACGGCCGGGCCAACGCGCCGTAAACCTGCCCGGTAAACCTTTGAAGATTTTCACCGACGAAGAAAAACCAAAGTGAATTCGCGCCGCCGCGGAAATAAACAAACACGAAGTAAGGAAGCGCCAGAATCGCGAACAGGATGCTTCCGCTTACGAGCCGAAGTTTCTTCAAATCATCACGGCGCCGGGACAGCAACAGCTCTAGAGCGATTGGCGCAATTACCAATGCGGCAGCCACCGGGCCTTTCGTCAAAACGCCGAGCGCCAGCGACGCGTAGCCGAGCCAGACTACCCTCCTTTTCGCATCAGACTTCAGCGCGATCGAGAAGCAGAGGATGCTTGCCGTGACAAAAAGCGTGAGCAGCATGTCGCTCATAGCCATGCGCGCGAAGCTCAAAAACAGAAAGCTCGTCGCCAGGATTGCACTCGCTATCAAACCGGTGAAGGCACGGTACGTGAAAGCAGCTGCCGCATACACAAGCAAGAGGACGAGCATCGCGGAAATCACTGACAGCAAACGTGCCGCGCCATAGCTCGGGCCAAATGCTTTGTACGAGGTTCCGATCAGCCAATAAGTCAACGGCGGCTTATTCAGCACCTGCTCGTCCGGCGCATGCGGCGTTAGCCATTCGCCTTGCTCAACCATTAAACGCGCTCCCAACGCAAAGTAGCTTTCCGCGCGCACGAACTCTTGGTACGCCCAGACGTCACTGGTAAATAGAATCGCCGCGCACACGAGAAGAGCTGCGAAGCCGCGATGTCGTTTCATGAATTCCAAGATGCTCGCTAGTCTGTTTGTGCGTGCAGCTTCCGTCAAGGAGATCGCTCGATTGAAAGGATCACAATCGGGTGTTAGACTCTCGATTTGAATTCATCCCCTATCAGCACTTACCGAACATAAATCACTATGCAGGCACTCATTCTGGCTGGCGGAAAAGGCACGCGGCTGCGGCCATTGACCGTCTATACGCCGAAACCGATCGTCCCGATTTGCAATCGGCCTTTCCTGCTTTATCAAATCGATACGCTGCGACGCGCGGGCGTCACCGACATCACGCTTTCGCTTTCTTATCAGCCTGAGAAGATCGAACAACAGCTCGGCGATGGCTCGGATTTCGGTGTCAAGTTGAAGTACACGGTCGAGCCGCAGCCAATGGGCACTGCCGGCGCGTACAAGTTCGCCGAAGATTTGATTCGCGAGCCAACGGTTGTTTTCAATGGCGACATTCTGACGGATCTCGATCTGAAGACAGTTATTCGGCAGCACAAAGAGCGCAAAGCGACTGCGACGATCGTGCTCAACCCAGTCGAAGATCCAAGCATGTACGGCGTCGTGGAAACGGATGACGATGGGCGCGTGCTGCGATTTCTGGAAAAACCAAAACCGGAAGAGACTGCTTGCCGAAACATTAACGCCGGCACGTACGTGCTCGAGCCGGGCGTGCTCGACCTGATTCCCACCGGCGAGAATCATTCATTCGAGTACGGCTTGTTTCCCAAGCTTTTGGAAAAGGGCGAAGCTTTCTTTGCGCACATTCCGCCGCGAACTTATTGGCTGGACATCGGCACGCCGGCGAGATACCTGCAGGCGCATCACGACTTGCTCGCGAATCGCGTCACCCGATTTCACTTGAAAGATCGTCGCGGGAATTTTGATTCAGCGACCCATTCAGACATCGACGATCTTTCAATCGTGGCTGACGAGTGCACCCTCAAGCCGGGCGTTGTGATCGTTAACTCGGTTCTGGGCAAGGGTTGTTACATTGAAGAGCGCGCGCGCATCGAGAATTCCGTGATTTGGAGTCACACGCGCGTCGGCACAGCGGCGCGTGTCAGAGATGCGATCATCGGACGCGGCTGTCACATCGGTCGTTCGACTTTGGTTGGGCCAGGCGCGATCCTGGGAGATAAGACTTCGCTGACCGACTACGCGAAGACCTGCGCCTAAAGGTTTGCCATCGAGACCCGGAGACACAAAGAAATGGTCACCGATAAATACGGATTCGCACGGATAATTCAGAAATCGGTGTGCATCACTGTTCATCTGCGGCTGATTCTTTTCTCACCTCTGGGTCTCTGGCGAATGTGTTGATGAATAAGGATGGCACAATGAACTTCGACTGCTTTCGCGCTTACGACATTCGTGGTGTTTATCCAGCCGATCTTGATGAGGAAGCTTATTACCGCATCGCCAAGGCCTACACTTTGCTCTTTCATCCAAAGACGATGGTCGTTGGGATGGACGCGCGTGAATCCGGACCGCCCTTAAAGAAAGCTCTTACTGATGGTTTCGTCGATGCAGGCGTGAACGTGGTCGACATCGGCGGCATCACGACCGACATGCTCTATTTCGCCGTGGGCTCTGACAACGAATATTCGGGTGGGATAGTTGTTTCAGCTTCGCACAATCCGAGAGAATACAACGGCGCGAAAATGGTGAAGGAAAAGGCCGCGGCGATCTCTTCCGACACTGGACTTTTCGAAATTCGCGACATTATCAAAGCCGGCAAAGACAAAGGCGTCACCTCAGAAACAAAAGGAAAGGTCACTGAGAAAAACGTGCTCAATGCTTACGTCGAGCACGTGCTCAGCTTTATCGATCGCGACGCGATCAAACCTTTTCACATTATTGCGAACGCGAACTTTGGTTACGTCGGCGGCGGCGCACAGCTCATCGCTGACAAGCTGGGTCTGAATCTCACGAAGTTGAATTGGGAGCCGGACGGAACTTTTCCTAAAGGCACACCCGACCCGATGCAACCAGCGAATCGCGCGGAAACGGAAATTGCCGTGCGCAACGGCAAGTTCGATTTCGCCGCAATCTGGGATGCCGACGCTGACCGCTGCATGTTTCTCGACGAAAAAGGTGAGTTCATCTCAGGCGCTTATGTCACTGCGATGCTCGCCGATGTTTTGCTGACGAAGCACGGCGGCAACAACAAAATCATTTTCGATCCGCGTGTAATTTGGCCGACGATGAAAGTCTGCGAACAGCACGGCGCCGAAGCGATCATCTCAAAGAGCGGCCACGCCTTCATTAAAGATCGCATGCGTAAAGAAAACGCGATCTTTGCCGGCGAGATGAGCGCGCATTATTACTTTCGCGAAAACTTCTACGCCGACAACGGCGTGATTCCCTTCCTGCTAGTGCTCGAACAATTGTCGCGCAGCGGCCAAACTTTTTCAGAGACGATGCAGCCTTACATCGAAGGCCACTACATGTCGGGCGAGCTGAACTACAAAGTTGCAGATGCGCAGAAAACGATCGAGGCAGTCCGAGATCGTTTCAGCAAAGAAGGTGAGGAAGATTTCACCGACGGCTATTCGCTGAATGCGGGCGACTGGCGCTTCAACATTCGTCCTTCAAACACCGAGCCGCTGCTTCGTCTCAACATCGAAGCCCGCAAACCTGAATTGGTTGAGAAAGTGCGCGCTGAAGCGGAAGCGATCATCGGAACGAAACCCCACTAGCGAAACGGAGCGCACGCATCCCTTCGTGCGGTTCGCAGGCATCCTGCCCCCGGCTTGGCATCCCACGGCACGACCCTTGCGGAACAACCTGTGAAAATTTGATCCCGGCGCAGAATTAGTCGCGCCTGGGTACACATAGGAGGTTCGGAACAATGGGGTTGATCCTACTGATCATTCTGATACTTTTGCTTTTGGGCGCGGTGCCGGCGTGGCCTTACAGCCGCAGTTGGGGCTATGGACCAAGCGGCGGCCTCGGCTTGCTGGTGCTGATTGTGATCATTCTCTTGTTGCTGCACGTGTTCTAACCTAAGACGTTCTGTCCCCTACAGAGAATTCAAAACGTGCACTCGGGCACGGAGTCTTTTGACTTTGATTCCGCCCGAACACAAACTCTCCGGCATGCCGGAGCTTCCCGAAGTCGAGCACGTCGTGCGCGCGTTGCGTCGTGCGGTAGTTGGTCGGACAATCGTCGCCAGCGAAATACGGCTGCGAAAGCTGATTGGCCCAACCTCACCAGCAGCGTTCAGACGAAAGCTGAAGAATGCGACGATCGCGGGTGTGTCGCGCCGCGGTAAGTTCATCTTGATTGAACTCGCGCCGTCGGAGCGCGGGCATCCTGCCCGCAAAGCGCGCTCTGCCCGCTCAACTGCTCGTCCTCGCAGTACATCTCCGGATGACCGGCAAGTTTCTTTACTTGAATGCTGACGACGACTTGCCGAAGCACTCGCACGCGATTTTTTATCTCGACAACGATCGGCGTTTAGTTTTTCGCGATCAGCGACAGTTCGGCGTGATGAAGTTAGTTGCCGCCAAAAGTCTCGCGAAGATAAAAGGGATCATTGAACTTGCGCCTGAACCTTTCGGCGATGAATTCCGGCTCGATTACTTGAAATCGGTTTTGAAACGATCGCGTCGTTCACTGAAAACTTTGCTTTTGGATCAGACGAAGGTTCTGGGCCTCGGCAACATTTATGCTGCCGAAGCTCTGTTTCGCGCTCGTATCAATCCATTCAAGATCGCGACGCAGCTTTCGTCATCACGCGTGGCGCGTCTTCATCAATCAATTATCGACGTGTTGGCCGATGCAATCAGCGACAGC